>Ga0209417_1000369_pt1 | contig 112443 bp, 101 predicted proteins | sample RifGroF2_FD_184002 | JGI IMG/M metagenome (GOLD analysis project Ga0209417, IMG submission 184002) | Groundwater microbial communities from Rifle, Colorado, USA - Groundwater F2 (SPAdes) (version 2) | ecosystem: Environmental > Aquatic > Deep subsurface > Groundwater | place: Rifle, Colorado... | reverse complement strand
TTTTTTGAATATTGTTAGAAACATATTCAAGAAGTTAGCCGTTTATAAAAGACACCATAGCGGTGCCTTTTATATTTTATCAAATTTGTCAAAAGTTGTCTTTTAGGGAATTTCGTAATTCACAGCTCCAGGAATTCTTCTCCGGATTGAAACCCGGGAAGGAGTCAGAAATGTTGACCGCCACCCTCGCCGAGACCACCCCAGCCCCCTCCTGCCAGGCCGCCTGGTCCGCGTTCATCGCGGCCGCGACCTGCCTGCACAGAAATGGCGAAGGTGCTTACCACCCCCACACCCTGCCCAAGGACTGTCCCGAGTCCTGGGAAGGAATCAGGGCCGCGATCACAGCGGCCTTCGATCCCGAGTGGGACGAGTACAACACCCAGGCCATCGGGGTGAAGGAGGGATTGTCCCCCATCATCGGTTGGCTCGAAGTCCAGCGCCTGCCAGTGTTGATCCTGGCCTACGGCGCCGGACGGTCGTTCGTCCAGGTCGCTTTCCTGGACAACAACCAGGGGGCCTGGATGACCACCGGGGTCAGCTCCCACCCGAGCGAATCCCTGGACATCTGTGAGACGGAGCAAGCGCTCATCTCCTGGAAACGGCGCCAGTGTGCCGTGTCCGGGTTCTGTCCCAAGGACGACGAGCTGACCTGGCTCGCCACCCTCAACGCCGAAGTGAATCGGCGTGTTGAGGAAGTAGCCTTCTTCGAGGTCGTCCGAAGGAATCCAGACCTCGGAACCGAGGAGGAGGAGGAGGAGGAGGAGGACGCATAGTCCCTCTCCCACCAAAACTCTCCATGCTTAGGGTTAAGCGTGGACCAAAGAGCCTCTAACCCAACTAGCCCTGGTCGCGCGCAACATTCATGCGCGACCAGGGCTTTGCTGTTTTAAAAGTTTATCGAGATTGTAATCCCTCCCTAGATAAAACTCGCAAAACTAGCTTAGGCCACAAAAATTCGTTGATAATGTTTGTTGTTATAAAAATTTTTAGAAAAAAATTGAAGAGTCCAAAAAAAGACCGCGTTAGACGGCCTTTTAAAAACCAGCTTTTGTCATCATCGTTCATTTTTAACTTGTCTTTCTAACTCTGGAGACAAACCCTCCGGTTCAAAACATAAGCCGGTACACTCGGAAAAAATTACTCCGTCCATTTTGGCTCCTTGAAAATGTTGGTTTTGGACAAAAAAGGTTTGGTCAAAATGAGCCCCGCGTAAATCGGCGCCTCGCCAATCGATATTTTTGGCGTGTCCGGTAATAATGGCCTCGCGCATATCGGCGCCGTAGCAAGTGGAAAATTCGGGAAGATCTTTCAAAGTTAGGCCGTGCATATCTAAACCAACAAAAAGCTGTCCACCCCGAGCTAGATCAATAAAAAAACTTCGGCCGGCTCGCCTTCTTAAAACTTCAAAAAATATGTTCCAGACTTTTTGGTATTCCGCTCCGGAAAATTGTTTTCGGATCTTGTTAAAACCGGCACCATCAACCAAAAACACCACCTCAAGTTTTGCGGCGATTTTGTCTAATTCTGCGTCTTTTAAAAACCGTGTTAAATCTACCTCCTCCATTTTATTGCAAACCTCAAAAAGTTTTTTCCAATCCGCCCAGGTTTCACTTTTTACAGAACCACCAAGAAGCTCTTTGGCCAGGGCGGCGTATTTGGGTTTATCTTCGCGCCTGGAAATGTAGTCGCTGTTTTCTTCTCTTCTCTGCTCCAGGCGAATTTCCATTGGCTCGTTCGGGCCATAATCTTTAGACATAATAATTTTATTTTTACATATTTTGAGAAAAAAAAGAAACAACAATAAAAAAAATCGGGCTAAACCCGAAATCTTGTACCAGCCAGCCTCACCGAATTTCGACGCAGGAGCAAGAGGACAAAATGTGTCCATCTACGTCCACCTTCACCGGGCTTCAATGGACAACCTTCTCACACAAGGCAATACCTTGTCTGGCCTGCGCCAAGCCGTAGCTCCCGCCACGGGAGCGAAGGCTGGTGCGCCCAGGACGACTTGAACGTCCGACCTTCAGGTCCGCAACCTGACGCTCTATCCAACTGAGCTATGGGCGCATGTGGTGGAAATGCCTAATTTTTAATGTCTAATTACTAATTTTGGAAATTAGGCCCTAGAAATTTAATCTGAACGCCTATAGTTTATACACCCTTCTGACCACATCCGTCAAGGTTTCCTCGCTTCTTTCAAGATTTTCTAGACAAAAAGGTAACAAGCATTCACGGATTTGATTGGGATCGTTTGATTCTAAAGGAATGGAAACCAATGGTTGCCACGGCTTCTGAAAATCAAAATAAAGGGTTTTAACTTCTGGCGGTTCGTAAACAATGGAAAAATCTTTGACGTCTTTGTAGTTAAAAAAAGCCTCTCCAACCATAATACCCGAGGTGGTAATGGCTACTTCGATTTTATCCGGTGCCTGGAAGGTTGAAAGCAACATAATGATTCCGGACATCAGAATAATAACCGCGAATAAAAAGTTGGCCGTGGCAATGGCATAAACAATTAAAACCACACCAATAATGGCGCCTAAAACATACCAAACCCGAGAACGATCATGATTGGGATATTCATCGACTTCCCAAGCCACCATAACCTCGCCAAGTTCGATGGGAAATTTGTTTTCTTCTTCCATAAATTTTTAAAACTAAGATCTTTTTTATTATAGCGCTTTTTTTGAACAAAGTCTATCTGGAAAAGTGGAGAATTTTTATGAACGATCTGTTTGGGGTAGGAACACTATCCTGTGTTTTTGAATAAAAAAAGAGCCGGTTTCTGAGAACCGGCCCATAAGAGTCTTGGAGCCAGGACTAGACATCCTCATCGTCGTCGATGAGGAGATCGTCACTGCCGACGCCTTCGAGCTGGTCGACGAGGTCGCCCTCGTTGGAGTCGCCCCAGGCGTCGTCCTCGTCGTCGCCAACCTCCCCCTGCCTCAGGATCGACGGGAGGGCGAAGGTGACGTCCGGGAAGGTCGTCTGCAGGATGTCCATGGCCTGTCGGGCGATCTCGGCGCTGGCCACCAGGCATTGCGGAGGGTAGCCCCCGACGAGCCCGACATCGGACCAGAAGACCGAAGCTTGTTTGCTGTTCCACTCGTCGCCGACCTGAACCATGAGCCGATCCAGGGCCAGCAAGGCCTGTTCGGCGTTGATGTCGTGGCGCTGGAGCAGTCTCTCCAGCTGATTGATATTCATCTCGATGCGCATCGTGCAGAACTCCTTGTTTGGGCGGAATGGGTGAGAAAAGCGCTGTTTCCAGCCAAAAAATTTATCATAATTGTTGTTTTTTGTCAACTGTTTAAACATCTTCCTTTAAACATCTTAAAAAAAAATAACCCGATGAAGGGTTTCTGTTTTTTTAAATTATCCATGCATGTCGCCTTGTCCGGCATCAGGCCAATGAGTCGGCTCCGATAAAAAATAAAATCTTTCGTCTTTAAATTAACCGTTTTCTCGAAAAAGCGTAGCCAGAATTACCTTTCAAATAAGCTTCAAAATCTTGTGCTTTTTTCTTTGACAGAAAAGCGGCATACCAAACTATTTTCCATGGCCTAAATTTTTTAGTGTACAAAGATTTTCCATCATTATGTTCTTTTAACCGTTCCAACGGATCTCTTTCGGTAAAACCGTAATAATAACGTTTGTCTAATTCACTTTGTAAGATGTAAACAAACCACATAATTTTGTGCCCCACTTCGCCGGGCTACGTTAGGGGCATCCCCCACTAATCTGACCTATCCCTACCGTAGCCTCGTCCAACGAGGCGAAGGGGGATGGCGGAGAGGGTGAGATTCGAACTCACGGTACCCGTGAAGGTACAACAGTTTTCAAGACTGTCTCCTTAAACCACTCAGACACCTCTCCAAATTAAAAATTTCAAATTTCAACTTTTAACTTCAATATTTGAAAACAGAGCTATTTTAGCCGATTCTGGCTGAATTGACAAGATAGCCGGCCCTCTTGTCTAATTACGCGTTTTTGGTTAAACTATTTGGGCACGGAGAGGTACCCAAGAGGCTGAAGGGGCGGGTTTGCTAAACCTGTAGGTCGGTCTTTTCCGGCGCGAGGGTTCGAATCCCTCCCTCTCCGCCAAAAACACTCCGGTAAAAACCGGAGTGTTTTTAGTTGGGGAAAAAAAGAGTTAATGATCGGCTCGGGCTAGGGTAAAACCCCAAACTACTTGGGCGCCGTGTTCTTTTAAAACTCGGGCGGCGGCGTCCATGGTGGCGCCGCTCGTCAAAACGTCGTCGCAAATTAGGACGCAGGGTGGAACGGTTTGGTTGACGGCAAAAATTCCGTCGAGGTCGCCGACTTGGCGTTCGCTGGCACTACGCCGGGCCTGGGGGTCAGTCCATTCAGGGCGATCTAGAAGTTCGAGGTAAGGCGAAGCGATTTTCATGGCCGCGATTCTGGCAATGACTTCGGCTTGGTTAAAACCGCGCTCTTGCAAGCGAGCGCTGTGAAGAGGAATGGAAGTTACATACCAATCAACCGGCGGCAGGAGAAAATTTAATTTGTGGCTGTCGAGCCAGTTTTCGATAACCTTGGCCGCAACCGGCTGACCTTCAAATTTCCAGGCTTGAATTAATTTTTGCAACAATTTGTCGTGATAAAATCCAAGCGAGGTGGCGCCATCCAAAAATGCTTGCTTAGAACATTCCGAACAAGTTTTTCCTTCGGAATCTTCGGAATGACAAAACGGGCAAACTGATTTTGCCCGTTCAATTAAATTTATGTCGGCACAACTTTCGCACAAAAACTCCCCTTCCCGACCACAACCCTGACAAATTAGCGGAAACAAACCGTCTTTAAGCCACTTTAAAATTATTCCCACCTGGTCGAGCTGACTTTCCATACCTCACCCTCCATTACATAATTCAAAAAAAGTTTTTGATATTTGACAACGCTATTTTCCGGACCGCCGATTGATTCTTCGCGTTGTGTCGAAATTTCCAAACTGGCACTACCGTTTTCTTCGTCCAAAGAAACTATCGAAACCGAAAGAACTCGAGTGGTCACACCATAATATTCGCCGGACTGTTTGGCGGTTTCAATAAAATTTTCGGTTTGAGCGCGTAGTGTTGAATTCATTAAAGGCAAAACATCTGATAAGTTTGCGAAATCACTTTCCGAAGAATAACTGCCATAGCGTTCGCTAAAAGTTTTGGCCAAACTTTCCAAACCAGAGGGTTGAATTTCCTCAACGATCGGACTGATGATTTCGGGATTGTTTGACTGACGTTCTGAGGTTGGTTGGGTTGTAACTTCGTTAGTAACAACCACGGTTTTTGGTGTTGGTTTTTGATTTAACAAAAACCAAACAAAAAGAATCAACAAAGCAATCAATAAAATCACCGCGCCGATAATTAAGGTTTTCTTTTTTCCTGTCATATTTTTTATAAATCACTTAAAGTTTTACGAATTCTGGCGGCCTCGGCCTCGCCGGCTTCTTCGCGGACTACCGATTCTTCGACGACTGGTGTTTCTTCTTCGAGCAAAGGAGTTTCCGGCTCGGTGACAGACTCGGCGCCGGCCATTTTGGCGGCGAATTCTTTTTGGCCGCGTTCGATTTCCAAGAGTTGTTGCGGATTAGTGGTAACTAATTGATCTTCGGTGTAAGAGGCCACAACTTTAACCGCGGCGTGCTTTTGGCCGGCAAAAAACAAGCCTTCACCCACCCCGGACTCGAGCAATAAATATTTTTCGCCATCGGTCAAATTAAAAGTTTTCTGAATCAAATCAACCGAAGCTGGCGACTGTTTTAACAAAAACTGCATGGAAGAATTAGTGACAATCGACTGACCATATGGTGAAAGCAAAAAGTCATTGACGTCTTGAGTAATTGTGGTGATACCCAAATAATATTTTCGGCAACGTTTCACCAAAGCATAAATGAATTTGGCCGAATCTTCGTGTTGCATTAACCACCAAGCCTCATCGATCACCAAAATTCTCTTTTTTCTTTCTGAACGCACGGTGTTCCAAATATGATTGACAATGGTATAGATGGCCATTGGTCGAAGTTCGTCTTCCAAATCTCTAACCGAAAAGATGACCAGTTGATTGTCGGTTTCGACAGTTGTCGGCGAGTTCAAAATCCCCGAAAAAGTTCCGTCGGTATATTTAGAAAGTCGGGCCACCAGTTCTTCGGCTCCGTCCATGCCTTGCATAACATCAATCAAATCAGAAAGAATTGGTGATTCCACCAACAATAAATCAACCGTCTCGGGCGTAATATCTTTTTTGGCATAAGCCTCGAGCAAAGCGCGATCGAGTAACGAGTCTTCTTCTGGCGTAAAACCAATAACCCCGGCCCCACCTTGGGGTTGGCCGATCATAATGCGCAACAAACCTTTTAAAGTGATGACCGCGCTGCGAATAATATCTTCGGTTTTAACTTCTTCACCTTTTGGTTTTGGCAAATCAAAAGGATTAACCTTGGATTGGCTGGCCAAAGAAATATTAATATAAGTTCCGCCAACCGCGTCGCAAAGATGTTTATACTCCATTTCCGGATCGATAATGATCACGTCGGTGCCCATCATGAGGGCGCGCAAAACCTCTAACTTAACCATGTAGGATTTACCGGCACCGGAAGTGGCAAAAACCACAGTGTTGGCGTTTTGCAAACTAAAGCGGTCAAAAAGAATCAGCGAATTATTGTGGCGATTAATACCGTAAAGAATTCCGTTGTCAGAAGTTAAATCCGAAGAAATAAAAGGAAAAGAAGCGGCAATCGGCGAGGTGTTCATGTTATAAGAAATCATGAGCTCGTCGTTACATAACGGCAGAGTGGAATTAAAACCCTGTTCGGTTTGGTAAAAACCTTTTTTGCTAAAAATCAATTTGCTACCAAATTCAGATTCAATATCGCCTGAAAGTTTATCTAACTCATCCAAAGATTTGGCAAAAATGGTTAAATAAAAAGAGAATTGAAAAAAATGTTCGGTGCCTTGAGTTAAGGCGTCGCGCAAACCTTCAATATCGCGCAAAGCGGTTTCGCGTAAAGGGTCGCGAGGTTTGCCTTTATCGGCGTCCATGGATAATCCGGCTTCAAGATAACCAACACGTTTTTGCAATTGTTTTAAAATAATATTGGCTTTGACCGGATAAAAATACATGGCCAAATCAAAAGTTTTGTTCAGATTGATAATCGAAGCCGACCAACCCAAACCAATGTAGCGCGGATAAGTAATAACAAAAAGCGTGCGTGAATAAATACCCGAAAGCAAAAGATGGTTTGGTGTAACCTGAAAAGAAGCCGGAGCAATTATATCCCGAACCGTAACCACACCACGCCGATAAACCCGTTCTTCTTCGAGGGTGGCTTTTTCCATGACCGCTTTTTGTTCTTCGGGCGACAATGGTTTGGGCGCCGGCGCTGCTGGCGGGGAAATTATTTTTTTGGTTTTTCCTAATTCAATGGGCATAACTTTAAAAATTGGAATTTATTCCTTGGGGGCTTCTTCAAACCTGATTTTGGAAACATCGCCGAGTTTTTGAATACCGGCCACATCGGGATTATAGCTTTCGTAAAACAACTCGATCAAACTTTGAGTGTCGAGCAAAGAACCGCCGACACCCATGCTGGTTAACTGACCGTTAATAACTTCGACACGATTTAGCAATTCCTCACGACGATCTTGAAATTGTTTTTCTTTTAATTTAATACCCAAGGCTGGAGAAATAGCTTCGGAAAAACGTGTCCAAAAATTCTTTTGTTTGTTGGATGAAGGATCAAAAGGCACAACCGCATAAAATCTTTTTTGCATGATTTCCCCCATTTCCACCAACTCTTGAATAAAGCCGCGGTAATCGGCAATTTGAGTTTTTAAAAGTTCGTTGGCAATCTCTTTTTGTTGAACAGCCAAGGATTCGAGATACGGATCAATATTCATTTTGCGCGACTGAATAACAATTTGAATCGGATATTCCAAACCGTTCAAAAAAGACATGTAGGCCTGAACAATAGCCTGCTGTTCGTCGATTGATTTCAAAGCAAAATTGATACTCGAAACCATAAGCACGGCCCGCAAGGTACCGTCTTTCATAATCACCACGTCGTCACGAATTTCTGAAATATCTAAAAAACGTTGGGTGGCTTGGCTGGGTTTTAAGACTGAAGACATAAAAATTAAATTTAATCCTCTGGTTTATAAGCCCCACCGGTGTTAACCAATAAAGTGAGCTCTTGAAGATGTGAACCGGACGGCGGTGGTTTTCGCTGGGCCGGAGCTGGCGGTGGTGGCGGTGGCGCCACCATGTATTGTTTTAATTCAGAATTAAAAAGTTTTTTGTCCCAAACTCGCAGTCGAGGTTTACGCAAAGTTTGAACAAGATTTAGCAAAAAGAAATGAAAAGGCATGCCGTTAATTTTGGCAAAAGCAAAAATAACCATGACCGAAAGAAAAGGCACACCAATTATCAAAAAAGGCACCATTCTTAGCATTTTATACAAAGCCACCAAAACAATGGCCCCGGACAACAAAATCAAAAATTGTCGAACCGATAACGGCCCAAGAATCTTGTCTTCGACTTCGATAAATTGTGGGACAGTAAATTGATCTGACATAGAAGTAATGGAGAGGAGTTTGAGTGTTGGTTTTTTTAGAAAAACTTCCGACCCTCAACAACTTAAAAACTTTAAAACCTCAGCCCGCCATTCAGTTTATTTATAACTTGGGCTTCTTCAACAGTTAAGGTTTCCTGACCGGCCGCGGTGCGATCGGCGATAATCTCTGTAATTTTTTTGCCGGTCATTAACGCTTGCTTGTTCATATCTAAATACAAACGATTGACGGCCGATGCTCGCCAAGCTTTAATTCCGGAAATCTTTTGACTAATTCCCTGCTCTTCTAAAAGACTGATTTTATCGCTAATTTTTGTAACCGCTTCTTCAGGATGGCGAGACAAACGGCGAAATTCCTCTAGACTCATGTTTTGCAACTCTTCAACCGGGCCGGAAAGTTTGCGCGTAAAAGCCACGTCGTCCATTTTGGGTCGACCGCTTGGCTCTACACTGCCAGAGGACATTACCGGAGTGATTGGAACCGGCAAAGGTTTGGCTTTGATTTTGGCGGCTTTCTCTTTGGCCAAAGCTTGCTCGACGACCTGACGTTTCTTTTCTTCGACTTCTTTGGAAACTTTTTTTTCTTTGATAATTTCGTCTTGCCAAAGGGCTTTTTGTTCAAAAACAATTTGTTCTAATTTTTCCATTACTTTGGTCAAAGCCGCGCCCGACCAACCTAATCCACCCTGATCAGGCGGACGTTCCAGCAAATCTCGGGTTTCAAAAGCATCGCGCACATCACGCAAACGCGAGTCAACCGCCAAAGCAAAACGTTTTTTTAAATCTTCGTCAACAAAACGCAAATCACAAACTTCGACCAAATTATCGACAGCTTGATCGAGCGGGGTTTTGGCTTTTACCACCGGCGCTTTTTCTTTTAACACGGCTGCGGCCTGACTAATTTCTTTTTCGTCTTGAGGTTCGTGAAGATTAAAACTGTCTTTTTTTGTGGCCGAAATTATTGGTTTGACCGGCGGAGAAATTTTCTGCGGCTCTAAAATTACCTCAGTTGTTTTCTCCTCAACTTTTGGAGCTACTGGTGGTTTTGGTTGCGGAGGCGGAGGTGGAGACGGAGGCGGCGGTTTGATATCGGTAATTACCGGTCTGATTGGTGGCGGCGGAAGCGGTGGAGGAGGAACTGGTTTAACTTTAGATTCCGGACGAACAACCGGCTGAGGTTTTGGCGGAAATGGAGGAGGAGCGATCGAATCCACTTTTTTGTCATTCTGAACACCACGAGAAGAATCTATCACAGGTTTTTTGACTTGAGGCATTGGTGGAACAAATGGTTTAATATCAGAAACAATTCGTACCGGCGGCTTAATAACCTCAACGGCTTTTTTTGCTGTCGGATCAAAAACAAAACCCTCGCTCTCTTTTCTTTCATTCAAAAGACTCAAAATCTTTTCGACCACTTCTGACGGGAAATTCATGCCACCAACTTTTGTTGGCCGAGCCAAAGCAGATTTAGTCTCTTCGAGGTCGCGTTCGTTTTTTAAAAAAGCTACCAAAATAAAAATCAGACGACTGTGCAAGACCCTATCCGGATCTTCAGCATTCCAATCTTTTAAAGCGCTTTCCACAAACTCCTCTGGAGTTTGATAAGGAACTTCTAATTTTGGAATATTGGCAAAAGCCGCCGGATTTCCACCCCATTGTTTTAACAACTCGGCATCGCCTTTTCTGAATTGTGCCAAAGGCAGAATAACCTGGCCAACAATTTCTATGGCTAAATTTTTAGCTTTGTCTTCGGAAAGACTAAAAAGTGAAGTAAGAAAAACCGGCAAATTTACTATTTCGTGTTTAAAACAAACCATAGCCTCAACTTCATGCATGATTTCCTTCAGGCCCTTGTTACCTAACTCAAATTTTTCTACCAACCCACTAACTCGCGTTAAAACCACTGGATCAAGAAGATAATCTTGAACCGCTTCTGGCAAATCGCTAAATTCTTTGAGTTTGTTTTCGGCCATAGTTTAATTTAAATTCCGGCGTCTCGTTTTAATTTATCCACGGCTTCTTGAAAGTCGCTGGTCGCGTCACCGGCACGACCGGTGGCCAATCTGGCTTCATAAATTTTCTGAGCCAATTCTTTGGTAATAGCTTCTTTGGCCGCTTCCCAATCACTATTAGAATCGCCTTCTTTGCCAATTTTTGTTCGGCCTTGCCAAATTTCATTAGCTAATTTTTCGATATCTTCTCTTTTAATTACCGGAAGCGGTGGTAACGCCGCGGTCGGAGCGGCTGGAGTCGGAGCGGCTTCTGTGGTTTCTAAATCCAAGACCCTCATAGCGTCAAAAACTCTTCTAAGTTCGTCTGGCGAGGTATCGATCGGTGTTCCGTTCAGGTATTCACCCAAAGCTTGGTTAATTAAATTAACTTGTCGCTGAAGTTCTGCACGTTCACCGGAACCTTCTTTGCTGGCCTTAAGTTTTCTAACCATATCTCCAGCAGTTTTGGCGGTCATGGCTTTAAGAGCTTCGTCTTTCGCTTCCCCGCCGTGCTGGATGGCAGCGCTGGTTATGTCTCCGTCGCCCTTGGCCATAGACGCAAAATCAGCTTTAGCATCAGTGTTACTAAAACCACCCTGACCATCAATTTCAAAAGCTTGATCAAAATTCGCACCGGCCTTAAACATGTTACCTTTGGCCGTTTGCACCATGCGATCGTTTCTTTGAGTGAACTCCCCGGCGTCTGGCATGTAGCCCGTGGAGGTCGCTTGCTTTTTGACTTCTTCCAGAATTTTTTCTGCGTCTTTTTTAACTCGACTTTGGCGAGCACCATCCTTACCCAAACCAACCGCCTGCGCGGCCGTACCCTCGGTAAAAATCTTAGCGGCGACTTCTGGTGAAAGATTTTGCTCTTCGATATCGTTGACATCGATTTCGCCAACTTTTCTTTCCATTAGTTTTTCCGGAGTCTTTGAAGCAGCCAAAACTGTACTACCTTTTTCCCAATTTCTCTTTACGTTTTGACCAAGGCGACCTTGTTCAATAGCCTGAACCATATCAATTTCTTTCCATTCCCCATCTTTTCCTTCATATTTAAACTTCTGACCAGAAATTTGTGCTCGAACCTTGGCGTTAGCAAACTCCGACTTATCTAATTCTTTGATTCTTTCATCACCCTCTATCTCTTTGATTCTTTCATCACCAAACATTGAAGGGGCTTTTTTCTCCAATTCCAACATTCGTTTCTTATGTGCCGGATCGGCAGAAAAAGTATTATCCATCAAATCCTTAGCCGTACCATTACCTACTTTACGATTAAGAAGCTTGGCCATACCTTCTGAACCCAACTCGGTTCTAAAGCTATCGCGGCTCATAGCTTCTTTCATCATGGCGGCATATTTTTTGCCACCAACATCAAACTTACTTGGTCCGCCTTCCAAAGAAGCTTTGAGTTCGGCATCAGACATTGGTCGGTCTTTCATGGTAGCTTCGGCTTCGGCTGCTCGAGAGGCTTTCATTTTAGCGGCTTGTTTGCCGTAAATATTACGCATAAAAGTTGAGGTGGTTTTTTCGCCAGCTTTCTTTTCCATCCAAGTAGCCGCCTTGCCTTTTAGGGCACCGACTCCCCGCCCAACCGTTTGATTATAAGTTCCGCGCCCGAGAGCCCGGGTACCTTGCACACCCTTGGCCCCAACCCAAGCCGTAGCCGCAACCGGAGCCATGGCCACAGTTTTGGAAAGACCTTTGGCTTTACCCATGAGTCCAGAAACAACACCATCGCTACCAGAACAAGCATCGTTAGCCGCGTCAAAACCCACAAACAACAAAAGAATTCCGATTATAAAACTAACCATTTGGTTCATGCCCAAAGCTTTGATTAAACTTCCGGTATCTAAACCCTCGCCGGCCGGCGCGTTTGAGCCAACAAAACCAGAGCTGGTACTGATTTCACCACTACCGGCCACAGCCAAAGCCAACCATAAAAAGAAAGTCAAAACCGGACCAATTTGCAAAGCACAACTAAATTTACTCCACCACTGTTTATAACCCTTGTCGCCGTTTGGAGAAATTCCACCAAGAACTTTGGTAAACCAAGCTAAAGGAGCGACAGTGACCAAGGCCCAAAGCACGACAATTCGATAAGCCAAAATAATAGTCAAAAAAGTAATGGCAATCAAAACGATAAACATCATGATAACTGCCACGGCCGCGGCCACAAAAAGATCATAACCTTGGACACCAGCCGTATTAGTCCCATCGAAAAGCGAAGAACTGTCGTTGGCTTCAAAAATACTGCGAATACCAAACATTTGAATAAAGTTACCACCAGCAATATCTTTAACCGCATTAACAAACGTCAACATGATCACCTGACTAAAATCAATCAAAATACCACACAGGGTTCGGCTAAAATTAATCATTATGGCCATGATTAAAAGCCGAGGCACTTGCTGACGCCACTTGAAACGTTCAATACCCAAAATTGTTCCGAAGGCAATTAGAATCAGAACAATAACAAAAAACATGTTAACCGCGTCACGAACCACCGACCAGCCCATACCAATTATGGGCGAGGTAGAAAATTCGTTATAAGTCATGAGCGGAATGGTTACCAAACCGATAAGCACAACCACCAACTGGCCGGCCATCTGAGCAACGGTTGTTAAGACACCAGCCAAAAGACCAAGCAGCCAGTTAAGAGCACCGGCTGTGGCGTTTTCTTCGGCCAAAGCTGGTCGACCAATAATCAGCCCCAAAAAAACCAGCAACACCAAAAGATAACCGGCATGTTTTAGGCGTGGCGACGGCACTAAAAGCGCGGCCACAACCTTCAGTAAAAAACCTTTCATAGTCCCTAACAGTATATCATATTTTTTTGCGAAAAATAAGTAATCCACAAGAGGATAGACAAAAATTTTCTTTTTAAAACCAACAGTCAAAAAAATATTAAAAAAGAATCAAGTTTTTTTTAATATTTTCCAACACAAAATCGATATTACCTAGGACTTCCTGGTTTTTAAAGCGAAGAATTTTATAACCAAAACTTCTTAAAATTTGACTTCTCTTAAAATCGTACTCGGCAACTTCTTTAAGATTATGAACACAGCCATCCAATTCAACAATCAATTTGTATTGACGCGAACAAAAATCAACAATAAAATTTCCAATTCCAAATTGACGATTAAATTTGGCCCCCAATTTTCTGTTTCGAATATAAGCCCAAAGTTTTCTCTCGGCTTTGGTACTTTTTTTCCTTAAAGACCGACGGAAAATTTTTAAACCACTTGGGTTTAGTAAAAAAGTTTGCATATTTTAGAGGTTTTTTTAATTAAGATATTTTTTAAATTTTGTTTATTTTTTCTTTTCGGCTATTCAGTTTTACCTCACCTGACGGTTCAATTTTCCACTCACTCGATCTCCCCCACCCGGCCGACTCGATCCCCCCCCTCACCCCCCCCTCACCCGGGTTTGCTGTCGGAGGGTGGGTGGTTGCCGACAGCAAACCGTCCCTCTCCCAAAGGGAGAGGGCATGGACCCGGCCAATCCAACCCCACCCCTCTCCCCTTGGGAGAGGGCCGTTAATCGGCTGGGCCGACACCAGCCGATTAACGGGGTGAGGGCTGCCAACCGGAGTCGAGTGAACAAAATAACAATCACCGTTTCAAAAACCCCCGGCTATTCAAAAGAACGCCGGGGAGAAGAACGAATTACTCGCAGGTCGCGACGGTCATGGCTTCGCAGCCGTCGACCACGCCGGTGACCTTGTGATAGATCTCGGGGGTCGGGCTGCAGAAGTCGCCGTCGGGCGAAAAGTAGTCGATGGAGTGGCTGCCCATAAGGCTGTCGGTCGACTCCGAGACCGAAGTTGATTCACAGCTCCAGTCGTAGCGGCCATAGGCATAGGACTCGACGCTGTAACGCACGGCGTCACCGTCGGGCACCATGAACGAGAAGCTGATGGCGTCGGTCGTCGAGGTCGAGAAGCTGGTGGTGGACCAGGTGACAAAAGCGGCCGAGCTCACGGCATACTCGTAGATCGCGGTCAGCGACTGCGAGTTGTAACCGAAGTCGGTTTCCCAAGTCACGGTCATAAGACCCCAGCCGCCAGAACCGCTACCGGTATCGGTATCGGCATCCGAGTCCGAGTCCGAGTCAGAATCAGTATCCGTGTCCGAATCGGTATCGGTGTCTGTGTCGGGCTCTTCGCCGGTGTCACAGTAGGTGACACCGGGATCGGTCATGTCACAGTCGTCGGCATTCGGAACTCCGTCGCCGTCCATGTCGAGGTCACAGGCGTCGCCCTGACCATCGCGATCGATGTCGGATTGGTCGGAGTTGTCGTGATAGACACAGTTGTCGTCGGCATCGACCACACCGTCGTCATCCGTGTCCCACTCGTCGTCCGGGCAGACTTCGTCCGAGCCAGAACAGTCTTCGTCCACGCCGTTGCCGCAGATTTCCTCGGCGCCGGGGTAAACGTAGGGGTTGTAGTCCCAACAGTCGTCGCCGCCGGAGTATTCAGAACAGTGGCCATCGCCGTCGGCATCCTGGCAGGGGATCTCTTCGTCGGTATCGCCGTAGTCATCATTCTCTTCCCCGCCCCACTCGCCGGCGTTCGACAAGTCGAGCCCGCCACCAAGCGTGGTCAGACTTTCGGAGGAAAGGCACCAGAGGCCGACGGTGCAATCACCGACATTCCCCTGAACACTGCGAACCGCACCATCGGGCACGAGCAAAAGGTCGTGACCGAAGTAACCGGCCAGCAGGTAGGTATTCCAGTCGATGACCGGCGCGGCCACCTCGTCGGTGATCACGTAGACATCCGAACGAGTTTCTTCCCTGAGCAGGGTGCCGTCGTGGAACAAGACACTCCCCGACCGTTCGGGCCAAGAAACGTAGCTCGAGTTTGCCGGCGGCGGATTGGAAACCGAGTAGTCCAAGCCCCAAGAGGCCAAGACATACGACCAAGCCGGACCAAAAACCTGCTGGCGATAGCGCTCGGTTTCGCGACCAGAATCGACTACGAGCCAGATCAGACCGAACTCGTCGGTGAAGGCGTCGATCATTCCTTCGTCCTCAAAATCCTCACCACGTTCGTAGCTCGCGAGCTCGGCTTCGGAGACAGGAACCACGTTCCCGAAGTCATAACCGAGACTCCAGAAGATCGCTTCGTTGCGAATCCAGCGACGTTGGCCGTCTTCGAGCAGAAAGATCTCGGGGTTTTTCGGCGACATGATGAGACTGCCGTTTGGGTGCCACTTGGCCACAGGCAGCCCGGAAGCATACCAGTGACCATCGATCTCATCGCCGACCGACCTCATCCCGCAGACCACGCTTTGATCTGAAACATCTTCGAACTCTTCTTCGGCCGTGGCATCGGCCAGGTGGTAGAAGCTTTCGATCGAGGTTCCGAACTGGGCCTGCTGCTCGGCATCACCCTCGTGACGACCAAGATGTACGTGATCGCCGGTGCAAATACCGGTACAGCCCTCGTAGCCGACAAGCGTGCCGGCGGCCACTTCGTCGCCATCGGAAACGAAGATCTGCTTCAGGTGAGCCACGACCACGTAGGTACCGTCACTCATGTCGATGTTGACGTGGTAGCCGAAGTTGGCCGTGGCCGACTCGAGATGGACACGGGCGATGCCGCTGACCGGAGCGTAAAGCTCTTGGTCGGAACCATTGTCCGTATCGAAGTCGAGATCGTTCAGGGTGGAAACCCCTTGGTGGGTGTAGTTGCCGTTGTAGCCTTGAACACACTGCCACTCGGAATCGTTCGGGAACGGCAGGTTGACAGCGATTTCGCCGCCACCCATGTCGCCAGCCGAAGTCGAATCAGACGAGTAGTCGTGGGTCATCGGGATAAGCCCGAGACACGAGGGCAGAACGAAGAGCGCGACGAGCGCGAGATAGCAGAAAATCGTGATGGAACGCACAGCGTCACCTTTTTTTTTCGGGGGATGAGTTGACCGACATAATTGCCGGCCGCCTCGATCGAGCGCGCTAGTACTTTCGCGCCGATCGAGCGCGGCCGTTCGGCCTTGTTCGCAAGTTCGATAACCAAACCAGCGGCGCTCCCCCTTTTGTCGCTTACAACCAAAAATCTTAGGCCGGCGACTCCGCCACTTGTTCGTATAAAACGAACGCGGATAGCTCGATTCTTTCATCAAACAAATCACCGCCCCAAAGTTGGCGAACAAAACGGTTTATCTTTTAATAACCCTGCCGTTTGACTCGGACAATTCAGCAGCCGAAATTTTTCAAAGAAAGAATTGGTTTAAGTCTGTTTTAGGTAGCAAACCCTATTCAGAGCTTAGCGATGCGGTTATCAGGTTTTTTTAATTCCACCAAGTTCGCCTGTCCCTCATCTAATTCCAGGAAACCGCAAAAAATTCACCTTGTCAATAATTTTATAGCTAATTTAAGCCCAAAAAAATGTCAGACCAAGCTAACATTTTATAAAACAATTTTTAAAAAATTATTTATTTTCTTTAAAAATAACTGTCAACAAACAATAAATGTCCCAGGTGGGCAACACTCTAGACGAAAAACCATTTTAGGCGCAAAATAAAAGTACCAACTAAAAAAATTCCAAAGCAAAAATAACTCCCAAGTTTATGCTTGATTTAAAACATCTCCTCCAAAACCCCGAAGAAATCGCCGAAAACAACCGCAACCGCGGGGCCGATATTGATTTATCAATAATCAAATCCTTGTCCGAAGACAAAACTCAGGCTTTACAGACCTTCGAGGATTTACGTCGCCAAACAAAAGAAAATGCCGAGGCGGTTCAAAAAGCCGATCCTAAAGATCGCGAGACTTTTATTAAAGAAGGTCGAAACTTAAAAGAACAAGTCAAAGAAGCTGAAAGCCGTCTAGCCGATCTAGAGTCCCAGCTTGAAACCGAAGCAAAAAAATATCCCAATCTTTTAAGACCCGATGTCAAAATCGGAAAAAACGGCGACGACAATGAAATCGTTCGTGTGGTTGGCAAACCGGTAAATTTTGATTTTGAAATTAAAGATCATTTGGCTTTAGGTGAAGCCCTCGACATTATAGATATTGAACGGGCCGGAAAAGTTTCCGGTAGTCGTTTTACTTATCTTAAGGGCGACGCTGTGCTTTTAGAATTCGCCCTTATTAACTACGTCTTGTCGACCTTGGTGCCCGAAGGTTTTGTGCCGATTATTCCTCCACACATCATTTCAACCGAAGCCATGGCCGCCATGGGTTATTTGGAACATGGTGGTGAAGAAGAAATTTATCATTTAAAAAATGATGACGCGGTTTTAATCGGCACTTCAGAACAATCTATCGGGCCAATGCACATGAACGAAATTTTACCCCTCGAAAAACTACCTTTGCGTTACTTGGGCTTCTCTCCGTGTTATCGCCGCGAATCCGGCAGTTACGGGCGCGACGTTCGAGGTATTCTTCGCCTTCACCAATTCGATAAATTAGAAATGTTCTCTTTTGTCGAACCGGAAAAATCAGATGAGGAACACGAATTCTTGTTGTCCATGGAAGAAAAGCTCATGCAAGGTTTAAAACTACCCTATCGAGTCATGAGACTTTGTTCTGGCGACATTGGCCGGCCTTCGGCTCGCACTTATGACATTGAAACCTGGATCCCTTCACAAAATATTTACCGCGAAACTCATTCCACTTCTAACACCACCGATTACCAAACTCGCCGTCTAAAAATTCGCTACAAAAACAGCGCGGGCCAAAACGAACTCGTTCACGCCCTAAACGGCACAGCCTTTGCCATCGGCCGCATTCTTATCGCCATCATGGAAAACTATCAACAAATCGACGGCTCAATTATTGTCCCCGAGGTTTTACGACCATGGATGGGAAAAGATTGTATTGGAAACAACAAACCATAAGGAATTTATTCTATCAAAAAAAATTCCAACCATCATTTGACATTAGACATTTCAACATTAGACATTTTTAATATGGGCTCTCTCGACTTACTTAAACAACTTGTAGAAATTCCTAGCGACAAAGATGCCTCACCGCCAGGCGGGCGTTTTGAATACGGCGTGGCTGGTTTTTTGCGCGATTACATTCAAAAAAATCTGCGTGATTTTAAAGTCGAGGAACAAAAATTCGAAGATGGCCGAGTCAATCTTTTTGTTAGCGACAGCGCTCCGACTTCCCTGCTCTTTTTGTGTCACATCGACACCACCGAAGAAGGCAACAACTGGACTTTTTCTTCGCGGGGCGAACAACAGGGTTTGCGTTTTTATGGCCGCGGCAGTCTGGATGCCAAATGCGGTTTGGTGGCCATTCTTTCGGCCATGGAACATGCGACAAAAATCGGCAAAACCGGAATTTCCGCTCTCTTTTACGGCGACGAGGAATACAACTCGGCTGGCATGAAAAAATTTGTCCAAGAATTTCAGAGTCGCATCAATCCAAAATTGGCTTTATGTCTTGAACCAACCGGCGGCCTACTGCGCCGTGGTGGCCGCGGAATTACCGAACTTCATTATATTCTCCGCGGCAAAACTGGCCATGCCGCTCGACCCAAAAGCGGCATCAGTGCCTTCGAGGGTTTAAACCAAGGTATTCAATCTTTAAAAGAATATCTTTCCGGTGTTAACGACCCTTACCTTGGCCACCCTTCCCTTAACGTAGCCCGGGTCTACTGTGGCGCCTTTCAAAGAAGAAATTCCGAAAACTTTCCAGAGTTCGGTAGCACCGGCAATATCATTCCTGATTATTGCGAATTAATTTTAGATGTTCGCACGGTTCCGGGTATTGATAGTCAAGGCATCAAAGAAGCTTTTCATGACGGCACCAGAAAAACCGGCGTGGTTATTGAATCAATCGAGGTCACCAAAGACTTGGCATCTTTTATCTCACCGGTCGAACCACTTAAATTTGTCGAAGACATTAAACTGGAAATCATGGGCGAGCCACTCTACCAAAACCCCGAAGAATACGGCTACTCCGATGTTCAAATGTTAGCCGACTGCTGGGGTGTTCCAACAATTATTTGGGGGGCCAAAGGCGAAAATTATCATGGCAGCGATGAATATGTTGATGTCAACAGTTTTGAAAAATTAGAAAACGGTTTAAAAAAAGTTGTCGAAAGATGGGAAGGTTAATAAAACAGAAAAGTTGGCAGAATTAAAAAAATCTCCACAAAAAAAACAAGGGAATTTTTTCAAAAAAATATTCCCTTGTTTTTTTATTTTCTCTTGACAAAATCCCCTAAAAATGGTCTAGTCTTGGGGGAATTCTGGTGCAATCGGTTGGGTTTTGCCGACCGATAAGAATCCCGCAACGACCGAAAGGTACAACCGAAAGGCAGGCGCAACGGTGCCAACTAGCCAGAGGTTCGCCCCAAAAGTCGACGCGGGGACAAAAAGCGTCGACAATTAGGCCGTGTTGAGCGGCCGACCATCCCTTTTGGTCCTTTCCGGCCTAAGGGAACAATGGAGACGCCATGCACACCAGAAACAACCTTTCCGCAGAACAGCTCGGCTTGCTGTTCGGCCGGGTCTTCGAGATCCGCCACGGCGACCAACGTCTGGCCATCATGATCGACTTGCCGGACGGCAAGTTTGAGGACAATCCCGACTGGACATGGCTGCGCCAGACAGCCCGACAGTGGCGACGCGACTACCCGCGTCGCGGCGATTTCGCCCTGAAGGGTGTCGACCTTCTGGTCTACCCGGCCACCGGCAACACCAACCTGCCCGAGCGGGTCGCGGTCTTCAACTTCGATCGAGAACCCCGCCACCCCCAGCGTCTGCACTACCTCCAGACCGAAGAAATCTTGCTCCGCTACGACATCGTCGTCGCTATGACCAAGTTCTCGATCACAAGGCAACTACAGACTCTGGCCCCGAAGCTGCATTTCCGCGGCGCCACCATGCCCGGCTTCACCGCGGCCATGGTACCAGCCCTGTTCCTTGACTACACCGAGATCGGCCGCCGGGTCAACGCCCTGAAGCGGCTTCTCGAAGAGGCGGTCTTGGCCAGGGTCGAGTTCACGGTCAACAACCAAGCCATCAAGCTGGACTTTGACCTGCGTTTCAACCAAGCCATGGCCTCGACCGGTTACTACCCGAACCCCGGCATGGTCGGCAACTTGCCGACCGGCGAGGCCTACATCGCCCCCTACCTCGGCCTGCGCCACCCCGACGAACCGAGCCGCACCTGCGGTCTCTGGCCGGTCATGAACCCCGATGGTCTGACGATCTTCAGAGTCGAGAACGGCCGAATCGTCGGAGTACTGAATGAGGACACGGTTTCCTGCCGTGAACTCCAGAAGTTCTTGGACGAACCCGGTCTCGCTTGGATTGCCGAGCTCGGACTTGGGGTGGTCGAAGGTTCCGGAATCGAACCGGTCGGTGGACTACTTCTCGACGAGAAGCTCATCGGTATCCATGTCGCCTTTGGCGAAAGCGCTCACGGCGGCGAGGTTACCTCAGCCAACTTCACGGATCGAAACCGGGCCGACCACGTCGATGTGATCTACACGAACGGCCAACAGATCTGCGGAACGCAGATTCTCTCGGCCGGCATCCGACCCAATCTAACTCTCATCTTCGCCGACGACTCCGAACGCGTCATCATGCGCGACGGACGCTACGTCGACGGGGTGTTCTGAAACGAGTGGGCGAATGCCATTCGCCCCTACGTCCCGACCATACCCGAAACGGATGGTCGGTTTTTTTATTTTGGGTGGTTGGTTGGTTTAAACATAAAGTACAAAAAAAACGGCGTTCGTGGAGAACAGCCGCTGGAGGAGGTGTCGGAAACTCGATGATTTCCGAAAGGGTGGTGAACCGGCAAGTGGCCGTGTCGTCTTCGGACACCAAACCGGTGCACCGTGGATCTCTCGAAGAACACAGCTACGAAAACAGCGGATGGACAAGAGCTACGACCAACTCTTGCTGCCTGGCGAGATCGAACCAGATCGGTTTTCCGACTTCGTCCTGCTGATTCCCGAAGGAGCTCGGGCAGAAGACCGGAACGGGCCGAACCGGCGCCTGGCAACCGCCGAAACCGCAGTCATGAACGAGAGTGAGTCCAGAGAAAGACATGGGTGCTCCCTGCCGTGAAGGCCTCTGGATGAGTTTCCAGTGTGCCTAGTCAAGGGAGTCTGTTGTGAAGGCGGTTTGGCCTAAGATTCTCTTTTTCAGGTCAGGCCTGGCGAAGGGTACCTTGGCACCCGCTTTTTCTGGCTCAATCCAGCCTTCCTTTTTTAGCAGAAAAACCAAGAAATAGCCAAATAAGTCTGTGGATAAGGTCTGACCTTGACATAACGATAGAGGGGGGTACAGTGAAATTGTCCTAATAAACCATCTTGCTCGAACAGATTTATGATCGGCAATTTCGCTGGTTTGAATCAAATACGAAAGGTGGTAGGATTATGGACAGGAAAAAGCCGTGCATTCCAGTCTTTTCGTTCGGTTCATCGTGTTCCTTCACATCTTCGTTGTCCTCACCTTCATGGGTGGGTGTGCAACACCGCCAATCGAAATCGTCGCGGACGGTCACAACCAACTCGAGACCGCCGAAATCGTGCCTGCCCACCAGTACACATTCGTGATCGACTATGACTTCTCGTCGGACAGCCCCAACATCGTCTTCCCAGATGGGACGATGGTGAATTCCTTCGAGGCCTACACCAACAAGATCTTCGAGATCACAACGAACGACCCGAACGCCGCCATCATCATCACCATCGGTGACGATCTCTCCGAGGCCATCGGCACCGAGCTGACCGTCGCCTACAATCTCGAACACGAGAACGACACAGGCATTGAACCACCTTGGACATATCAGGTCTCCGGCTATACGCTAAGCGGCGGTACCAACTACGGCTATGTCGGCGGATGCCTCAAGCGCAACGGAAGCTACTACGCCGTGCGTCTGAACAGCGGCAGCAGCCAAGTCTTCGACATGCACATGGTCGCCTACACGAGTGGTGGCAGACTCTGTGTCGGCTTCTATGAAAGCGTGCGCGGCTGGTGCTGGACCGACTGCACCCCAACCTACAGCGATGTGGTCTCAGCTTTGGTGACCGTCGCTGTTAGTGTCGGCCTGAGCTACGGCACAGCCTACATCATCGCCAACATCGCGGCCCCATTGGCCGTCGTCGCACTCGCCATCTAACCCAAGTCGAAGAGTCTCGCTTCGGCAGCCAACTACTTCGGCTGCCATCTTTTTTTAAAAAAATACTGAAACAAACTCGTTATGTTCAATTTACTAAAAATTCTCTTTAATAAAAAAACTTTGCCATACCAATTATCGGAAGAAGAGGAATCGTCTCTATTAAAACTTTCACAAGAAAAAAGTGTTCAAATAAATGGCGGGAATTTTATAATTAAAAAAATTGAGGAGTTACCCAATGGTGAAAAACATTATTTTTTCGACAATCGTGTTTTAATTTTTAAAGACAAAAAAATAAATTTTGCTATAGTCAAACCAACCCGCCACGGAACCGGTTGGTGGCCGCAAAAAATAGAATCAATAAAATTTTAAAGCAAAAAAAAACACCTCAAACAAAATTACTTGGGGTGTTTTTTTATTTTTCCGGATTCCTTGCCACAATCAAAACTTATCCACACCCAGCCAAAAAAACCCATTGACCATTGACAAACCCTAAAAAATGTTGTCAAATAAAGGTAGATGGGGCCTTCCCCCCAAGTGGGGGAAACCCCTAACGTTCCTTCCCAACCAACGGAGTCACCCATGACCGCCACCAACACCATGTCCCTCTGGGCCGTGATGCTCCTCGGGCTGGCCCTCCTGGGCTGCCCGACTGATCCCAACGACACCGCCCCCGAAGGCGATGCTGACACTGACGCGGACGCCGACGGCGACACGGATGCGGATGCAGACACGGACAGCGAGTACGCCATCATGGTGCTCGCCGGCACCACCGCCGCCTTCAACCTCTACGACGAGGACGAAGAGCCCGCACCGGACTGCGTCGATGTCTTCGGCTGCTGGATCACGGTTCCGGGGCCTGACACCTACGATGTCTACGCCAAGAAGGAAAACTGGATCTTTGTCCCCCAGACCATCGAGGTCACCGAGGGGATGAAGAAGCCTGTCGTCGACTGGACCGCCTTGCCCGGCCTTGAAGGGTACGCGCCGAATGGTGTGTACAGAAATCAGGACATGGAAGAGAAGAAGGTTACCACGACCTACGGTGACCCGAACGACTACTACGGCTATGAACATGTTTTCCTCGCTTTGCATGGGATGGATGTTCCGAACAAGATCACCATCGACCTGTTCGAAGGCGATGATGAGGAGTGGGGACTGACGGTCTCTGGCGCCATCACGGCCGACCTCACGACCATCACCTACCACCTCGACTTCGGAGATGGCGACCCTGTTGACGAAATCTTGACGAAGATCAGGTAGCCTCTCCGCCTGATCACGAACCTCCCGGCCTTGAGCATTTCTAACGCTCGGCCGGTTTTTTATTCGACCGTGTAAAACAAAAGACAGGGTAATACCCTGTCTTTAAAAATCCACTCGCTTTTTTTATTCCGTTGACCAATCAAGGATGATCACACCATCATAATTGATCCATGGATTACTACTTGTTCCACCATATCTATCAGCACAATCAACTTCGAATTCATCAAACAAACCATCGCCATCAGCATCTTGTGTGCTTGGACACTGGCCAACTGCGCACTCATAATTCCCATAACAACTAGTTGTATCATCCGCTGAATCACTGCCATTATAATTCGAGTCGCAATACCCCGTACACCACCCCCAATTATCCTTCACATGCACCCGAGGTTGAAACACGCATTTGTTATCGGCGTCATCGATTACACCGCCGGTGCATGGTGAGTTTAATAATCGGCCACTGGTTTCGTCGGCGTATTGGCAGAGCGGTAAACTGGCGGCTGTGGTTATACCATCGCCGGCAAGACCACGGGAACAGGTGTAGTCGTGAGCAAAGGAAAAGTAAGCGGTTAGACAAGCCGAGGAGCTTAGACCAAATTCATCGGCTGCGCTAAGACAGTAAGAATTGTTGCGATCAATAAGACCGCGACGGTTTTTATAATAACTGGTTTCGTCGCCAACCGTACCGGATTGACTGCCGAGCGGCCAGGCATAGTCCGTATATCGAGGATTGTCGTGATCATCGCCCCAATCGACAGTAACATCACGAAGTGGCATTTGGTTGTTGTTGGCCCAGGCGAAGAAGTTGACTATGGCGTGGTAGGAACCGCCTTCGGCTTCTAAGGTATCGCTGTCGTAACCGTTGACGCTGAATTTGCCTTCGTTTTGTTCTAGACAATCGCTACCGTAGCAAAGGCCGACGGAGGCGATGGTGGGCGGGGTGGGATCGCCGTCGTTAAATCTTTCACCGTAATCATCGCCGGAAGCTGTCACATCGTTCCAAATCCATGAATCAGCCGCGGTTAAAGTGTCTTCTGTAAATCCTCCTTTACTACCTAACCACTCGGAAGTAACACCGTCGACAGAAAAACTATCTATATTGTCATATCCGTCATCAAACGACCAAAGGGAGTAAGACTCGGCAAAAATCTGCTTTAATAAATTTCGTGCATTGTTGTAATCATCAACAGCCAAAGTTGTAGTGACCGAACCGCCATAATTGCAAAAAGTTGTTACTGTTGCCATTTCTACATCTTCCTCCCTTATACACTCCATAAAGTAACAATTTTCATCATTAATGCAAGGAGCACCATTTTTCTCACCGCCTATACAAGTTCCTTCTGCTGCTGAACCATCCCAATCGCAAGTCACTCCGAAATTACATTCTGCATCGCTTGTACAACCATCACAATCAGAATCCCCGTCACCGTCCCGATCCTCACAAAATATACCAAGAGCGTCGCTTGATTCAACTTCACCGCTGTCGCCACCGGAAATTCCTAAAATAGTTGAAAGAGGCATGGCTTCAAGCAAATCGCCTGTATAACTAACAAACAAATCTTCGCTCGAACAAGTGCCGTCGGTCGACATATTCACAATAATCTCTGGTGTTGAAACCGAAAACCCTTGAATTTCAGGATCCAAATCAGTACAAACACCGACATGGTGCGGATATGGATCAGGCAGACCGTTCATAGTGTTAGGATCAACAGCCTGACCAAAGATCGTTGGCGAGGTATTTGTGGTATAACCGAGATACATCGAGCTAGAACCAGCCAAAGAATACAAGGACGGATTTTGAGTCCAGACTCGGTTTGTCCAGGCTTGATTATAATTTCCACTATTAGGATCCGAAATATTTGAAGCAACCTGAACAACGGAAGTGCAAGCGGCATATGTACCAATGTTATAATTTAAACCATCGAAACCATGAATACCACTTTCTTGAACCGGGATTTCGCTAATTTCTGGATAAGGAGAAATATAAGCGTCAAGTCCGGCTCCGGCTAAAACTCCGTCAACTTCACAGTCATCATAAAAATCAATGACTTCTTGAAAATTTCCGGAAGGAATATAAATATAGAAGTTCTGTCCAGATTCCAAAGACCCACCACGCATACTACTAGCAATAGAAGTGGCTACATAAACACCCGGACTTTCGTCACAAGATGAAGCCTCATTTATTAAGTCCGGAACGTTATCAGAAGTTCCTGGAGCTAAACAAGGATCTCCAATTTGACCATCGCCATCGGATTCTGTTTTATAAGAAGCTTTTGGCACACAGAAAAACGGACAGTCTTTGTCGCCATCGTCTTCGCAAATACTAGCAAAACCACCTTCACTTTCTAAATCTTCACAACCACCCATGACCGCGAAAAAGCCTTCTGGACAAACAACGGAACCGAGACAATCACCGTCCTCACACATTCTGGCAGTAAATTCAGACCAGCTGCCATCTTGGCAGGTACCATAACCCTCGGCACAACCTTTATCGGTTGTTCCGATATTGTAGGCTTCTTCGATTTCCGCGCAATAATAAGTATCGCCCGCGTTATAACCCGCGTCCGTATCGTTGGCATAAGCATCGCGCGAACCATTCAATTTATCAATCGGCAACCAGGTCAAACAGGTGCGATCCATACTGTCGGTGGAACCAAAGAGCTGGGTGGAAACATCGCGTTCCAAGCAATAGCCATCCCAGCCATAAACAGTATCGAGTCGATTTAATTTTTCACAAGTGCCGCCGGACAAACTTTCGTCTACTGTGCAGTCAGCATCAGTCTCGCATTCCAAACCTGGCGTTGATCCACCAGAACAAACACCGGTCAAAACTTCATCCCTTTCGGTATCAAGCGGGTAATATCGTTTAATAGCGCCTGAACCGTATTTGGCTTTTTCGTAAGAACAAAGACAGTCGGCGGATTCTTCTAAAATTGCTCCTTCACAAGATTCACCAGTAGGACAATCAGCATCGCTAAAACATTCCTCACCACCCGAATTACAAACTCCCGGAGTTACTTCCGTGAGCGCGCAGGTTGGCGTATCCCTAAAACCATAAACAAAATCATAAGGCACGGAATCGGCGGTTTCCGGATTTTCGTCGGCAGAAGTGAAGGAAAGGTAATCCGATGGATTCAACCAGTTATCGACAATTTTTGAGGCCAAGAATGGGGAATCGATTTCTGGGTAGCCGCGACAGGTTTTGTCTTCGGCGTAGGTTGGATTAAATGGTTGACCGTCGCGGTCGACCAAACAAATGTTGTTGTAACAAGTACCGGTTTTGGCCAAAGCCGCCGGAATACATTCTGCACTTAAACCAAGCGAACTTGAACCACAATCGCTGTCGGCCACACAAGTTTCTTGCGCGCCAGAACCGTCAGTTTCATAGATTACCTCAACACAAGAACCGTTTTCACAAGTTAAACCACCGGTCGAATCATAAGCTAAACAATCATCGTCACTAGTACAATAAGAATCCGGCCAGGCGGCTTCGCAATAACCAATAATACATTCGCCGTCCGGGCAATCGCCGTCTTCGGTACAAGCGTTGCCGGTGTCAGTGCAAAAACCGGCTGTACAAGCTTCGCCGTCGGTTTCGTCACAGGTTGAAGCTAAGTAAACCAAATACCATTGATTGGAATCAAAAGAATAATCTTCGGGCAAATCTTCGGCCAACACACAATATGCCGCCGCTCCAATACCTCGACAGTCAGAACCGGTATCACAAGCAACCGAAGGTTCCACAATTGATCCGGCATTATAACAATAACCCATTGGCGCAATATTATATTGATCCAGGAATTGCGCCGGCAACAAATTAGGAATGGCATAACCGGAATAATCCAAACCATACCAAGAAACATCGCGGGAAGAATATTTATCGGCGTCTAAAATTACCGGCTGCTCTTGCACCCAACCCGAACAGAAATTATCATTGCCGCCAGAAGAAAATTCGTTACACAAACCAATACCTTGGCAAACATTAACCCAGCTGTTGGTTTTTTCGTCCCAAGCTGATTGCGAATCATCGCAAGCCAGCCACTCGGCACATTGTCGATCGCGGTAAACTTTGATAACGCGGTTGGTGTCGTTTTCCAGCGCATAGACATCTAAATCAGAGGTTTCAAGATTCAAACAAGTTCCTGCAATTTCACGATTATATTGATCCAGACCGGTTTGACAATCGTTGTCCGAAACACACGAAGAACTAAGAAATGCCGAGGCCACGACCTCACCCCAAAGATTGGTAATTTCGCTACCGGTAGTAAGTTCGTAATAACAACGGTTAGCGCAAAGATCAACAGTGCCGCCGGTGGTTAAACTGAAATCGCCGCCACCGGGACAAGAAACCGGATCTTGCATTGATCTTGGCTCCTCGCCAAACAAAATGTCGGCGTGTTCGGAAGCCATATAACTGGCCGAGGCCGAGTAAGCCAGATTGGTGTCCATGGTGTCATTGAAAAGTACACAACCGTCCAACAAACTCATCTGACCATCGCAACGATCAGTGGTGTTTTTTTTCTCCTCGGCAATGGAACTATTATCTAAGAAGAAATAAGAAGTACCTTCGGCACTATTCCCTTCCTCGGTGGCCAAGGGCTCGATAAATTCCGAACACTGGTCATAACTACTCGAACAGGAACCGGCCCAACCGGTGTAATTTGTGTCACCATTAAACCAAAGACCGGAGACGTTGCCGTTCTTAATGTACGAACCGAAATTAATCACGCAGGTTCCGTCTCCACCTAAAGCGCAGGCAGCATCGTTAGTGCAAGCCACACCGGTATCTTCCGAACAATAACCGGTGCCGTAACAGAATTGCGTGGTGCCACTTCTAAACCAACCACTGTAAGAAATATTGTTTAAAGAAACTCCGGTTTTATATTCACATGATTGTTCACCAGGATCTTTGAAATAATAATTACCATCGCTGGTCGAAGCCCATTCGGCACAAAACAAAGATTCATCGGAACAAAGCGTGCTGTCGTAGGAATCCGGTTGATTCAAAATATAAGTTGATTCAAAAGCAGTCACCACAGACTTGTCTTGACTGAAAACCGGCAAACCGACCTCGGTACAACCCATATTTTCAGAAGTACAGGAATAATCAGAACTGGAAACCAAATAAACTACTTCATCGGTCGGCACATAAACCGTTTCTGGACCAAAAACAACGTTGGTTGGCAAAGGAGTTGGTAAGTTGCTATCGGAATTAAATTGGCAATTGTTACGACCGGCGATAATTGTACAAACCTCTTCACCAGAAACTTCGCAAGCCGTGGCCGAACTTAAAACATCTTCGGCAATATCCAGGGCTGTATAAGCGTAAATTCCGTCGCCGTCAGTATCGATTGGATTGTAACAAGTGGCGTTGAAAACTTGAGTATAAGAAGAGGTTGAATTTTGCGTATCAAAGAAAGCCTCACAACCAACCACGGATTCAGAACACAAACCGCTGAATTGATACAAATAATAAGTAGTGTCGTTTTGATCAGCGTATTCTTCACAACCCAAATAATACTGTGGTGAAGAAGCACCGGCCGCGGTTTCGTCGCAAGTTGATGGTGTGACCCAGGAATCTTTAATAAGAGTAAGATCCTCTTCGGTCTGCACCAATTCTATATTATCAAGATAAACCACTTGCCCGCTGGCAGAAAAATCAAAAGCTAATACTGCAGTTTCATCAAAAATCGCAAAGTCACTACCGGTAGTCTCGATCGGACCGATTTCGTATAGCTGCCACGAAGAACTCAATTCCGTAACCTCGTCGGAAAAAAAGTGGGCATCGTCGTCGCCACCATTATCAACCAACGAAGGCCGCACCGAACCCGTGCCGCTAGCCCAGAATTTCAAAACATAAGTCTTGCCAGCCACAATATTATCCGGAGCAACAATAACACGACTGTTGGAAGAGGTGGTCGTTACCTTAAGCGAATGACCATCAACGGCAACCGATTCATTACTAATAGCCAAACTGGCATCTGTTGAAGTATAACCATCGTAAGTTCCATACTCAAAATATTCTGTAAGAATCGAAGAGGAATTACGGCTAGAGCCACCGGTGTATTCGCGACAACCAGCCATGGCCACCGGACAAACCGTACTTTCGTTTGGTTCAAGATAATAACGGCACTCGCCGGCCGCGGTCATAAAGCCGCCAGAGTAGGCGCAATCTGTGGCATCGATTTCGGTTTTTCGATAAGCCGTACAATCATCGGAGACACTAACGGTTTCGGAAAACAAACGATAGTGAATAACACCTAAACTATCGTAAAACTCCCGACAGTCCGGATTGGTTAAAATGTCGGCGTGTTCATTACACTCATCGATGATTTTCAGAACATCTAAATCATCGGTACAAATTAAATCATTAACCGACGAGACTTCCCAACTAGTACACGGAGCGTTGCCGGCCGAGGTGTCATCACTAACACTAGCTGTACCCTCGGTATAACCAACAGTATCATTCACCGCCAATTGCGAACTTAACAAAAGATAAGAAACCAGCTGATAACCAGCGGCATCAGAACCTTCCCAAGTAAAGAAAACTTCGCCGGCGTTCATTTCTGGAGTTACGCAGGCTCGCAAATACGAATAAGTTTCGATTTCTTCGGTTTCCAAATTAGTAAATTCGTCGCAACCAACATAGGCCGAAGAACAAGTGTTGGCTGAATCAGAAATAAAATAAAGTGGAAATTCTTCGGCGTCATAATCCGTAGATTCTTGTTTGTAGGTGGCGTAACCAACACATTCGGACGGACATTGGTCGGTTTCGGAGATAATGGCCGGCACACTCGGATCACCATCGACCGGGGTGTACAGTGAACAACCGACCTCGGTAGCCGAACAGACTTGAGTATAGTTATCACAATCAGCCGGATCGGTGGCTTTACCTTCGCAACCCAACCAGGCCGGCGCCAACTGCAAATATTCGACAGCCGGAGAAACATCACTATAATCTTCGTGAAAATCACTCGGCACTTCACCTACCTCAAGCTGAATAGCATCGATATAAATTGTGGCCGTACTTTTAATCGTCAAGGCGCCGACGATCCAATCGCGGCTATCGCTCAAACTTGGCGTAGTAAATGTACAATCGTAACTGGCGAAACTCGAAGTCCCGAGAGATGAGTTGGAAGAAAGAGTTACGGTATCGGTGCCAGAGAGAGAGCAGTCAGTGCTATAACCGGTTAAAACAACCGAAGTATTCGAAGAATCCTTTAATTCCAAAGACAAGGTCGCCATTGAATCACTAGCACTTCCTTGGGCATAAAAAGACAAAGTGTAAAAACGATTTGGTTGAAGACGAATTTGACTTTGGTTCAATTCCGGACCATCCAAATAATAACTGTCTGTGCCACTAAAAGCATAAGAACCGGATTCGTCGTAAATGAAATCGTCGGTCGCAGTAGTTGTCCAAAAATCAGCCGCGCCGTTATCGTCCTCATCGTCTTCAAAACTGGCGTTACGAATCAAATTAAGCGAAAGAGAGTCGTTAACCGGATAAACCTTGGAACAACCAACGGTTTCTTCGGAACAATACTCAACCTCGGAATTTAAATAAATTCGATCTTCAAAAGAATAAACGTTATAACTTCCCTCTTCGACACCGTCGCCATCGACATCATAATCATAAGTAGTACGCGCGGTTGGCGTGCCCGAAGAATCAAAAGACAAAACATCGTTCTCGCGACCAGCGGTTAAATACAAGTCGTTGGTTGGCAACCATTCGTAAGTATCATCACTGGTATCGGTAACAGTACCGGCATTGGTGGCGTATTTGTTGGTGCGATACCACAAACAACCGGCATTGGCCGACGAACAGATTCCTTGATCTAAAGTGTTTAAAAGCCAATTACTCTTGACCGAAGTTTCAGAATTAGTAAAACTCATGCAAGTGGCGTAATCAGCCGGACAAGCATCGCCGTTAAAATCCCAGGTATTTTTTTCGCGCACACAATAACCATAACCTAAACAATTCCCGTCGGCGTCTTCGCCCACGCAACTTGGATCATCAACACAACTGCCGGAACGGCCGGCCAAATCGGCCGAGATTAATTGTTCGCCAATCATCGAAGCATCACAGCGTTGTTCCGGATATTTAATGATCCAATTTGGATCAATTAAATGACACCAAGGATGCTCGGCGTCTAATTTATTGTCACTGTTGCAGTCATTAAAACCGGCCACAACCTCTTGCAAAGTTATTGGACTGCTAACGGAATTTTGCTCGGAAGCTGCGGCTATTTCCCAACCGATTGGCAAAATTCGCGCCTTGCGAAGTTTGACCAAGTTGCCGTAGCAATAACCATAAGTGTAACAATTAGGATCTTGGTTGTGAGTTAAATCATTGGGTGAATAAAGAGCCCAATCGCCAAAAAGTTTACCATCGGCCATGGCCTGACCCACAGTAATCCCTTCCCCGGCCGATGACCTGGTAACCACGCCAAACATAGATAAATCCATGACGCAGTTGTTTGCCTGACGAACCAAACTGGTACCACTGGTACAGGTTGTAAATTGGGTTAAAATACTATAGTTATCAAGACTCATCGGGGTGGTAGAAATCAGATCAGAAAAAAATTCTTCGGCTTGACTTCGACCGAAAGACGAAGAACTCTCGTCGTCAAAAGGATCGGCTTCTTCCGAGTCTGATTTATAAAGACCGTTTTGAATAAATCGATCGACACCTTTTGAAATAAGTGTGGTTAAAAAAACCGAGGTGGTTTGTTTTAACATCATTAGCAGAATATCAGAATCGGCAACGGCCGCATCCATGGCTTTATCAAGTTTGCCCTCTTTGGTGAATTGCAATTGGGCCTGAAAACTTCCACTAACCACTTCGGCCGGAGTTTCCACGGTTCCGGTAACAAAATCAGAAACATCCTTGAAACGTTTATTGGCCAAAAAGTCGCTCCAAAGATTTTGTTTTTTTTCTAAAGTTTTTTCGTTAACCTTGATATTAGCCTCGACAAAATAAGATAAAGAATTTTGGCCTGGCCGCAAACCTTTGGCAACTTCGTTTAAAATTGCTTCGGTCGGACTTGCGGAAGTTTGCTCGATGGTTTGAACAAAACCCTCCCAGTTGGACTGAATAGACTGCCAGTCGCATTTTGGCGCCGTTGGCCGATAAGTGCTTTTTATACCCAAAGCCAAACCGGCTCGAAAAACCGGATTGGGTGGGGCACAGAGGTTAAATTCAACATCCAAATAATCTTGAAGACCATCGCTTAAACTTCCGACTGCGTTGGCAGCCACATCCAAACCGAATTTATTCCAGGCGTCGGGCGCCGAACTGGTTTCAAACAACGGACTTTCACCGCTACCGCCGGTGGTAATCCAAACAGCTGATTGATAAGCCAGGGTATCCAAGACATACTGAAACGAATCCACCAAAACCGTCATGGCTGTGGCTTTTAACATTGGGCCGATTAATTCTCCAAAAGTTAAATCATAAGCCTCACTAATCGATTCTTGAGCACAAGCCGGATCTGGAGGCATTTTATTCACACAAGCCGCTGCTGTCGCTTGTTCCAGTCCAAGTCTGACAAGAAACTCCGGCGAGCTAAAAAATTTCCGATTTCCAGCATGGGCTTCCGGCCCTAAAAACCAAGTTGGCAAAAGTAAAAACAACACCATTAAGGCCATAAGCCAACTGGCAAAATGTTTTCTTTGATTTTTTTTTCTGTCCATAAATTTCCGGACTGAACTTTGAGAATTAAAATTATTGGTTGGAAGCGTCGCTCTCTGGCAATAAAGATTCCGTTTGTTCCAATTCAGTGGCTTGACTTAAGGCTTGATCTAACAAATCGAGAATTTCTTGGTCAGACATGGCGTCGACTGTTTCTTTGGGAATACCTTGTGAAATCAAAATTGTTCGAATTTCACCAACATCTAACGAAGAAAAAATATTGTTTATATCATCGGTTGATTGAAAATCCGCGCCCGAAGTGTCAGTATTCGAGATTCCCAACAAGTTGGAAATTAAAGCCGAATTGCCTGAAGAAGAATCAGCCGCCTCTTCTGGTGAGTTAGCCGTGGCCACCGAGGCATAACAATCTTTGCCTACCGGACAATTAGGATCTTGGTTGGAAAAAATTTCGGTTTTATCGTCAAGGCCGTCGGAATCGGAGTCGGTTAAATAAGGACTGGTTTTGTAAATATATAATTCGTCGTAATCCAAAAGGCCATCGGCGTCGGTGTCGGTGGTTTTTTGTCTTTCGACTTCGGCGGCTTCTTTTTCGGTAATGGTCATAAAGGACTCGCCGGTATAAGCCGCCAACTGAACTTGAAAGGGCCGGCTTAGATTGGCGCCAAAAGATTTGAAACCAAAAACCACACCTAAAAAACCAATAGTTAAAAGCAAAACAAAAGCTACCTTTTCCTCGTTAGAAAAAGGTTTTTTTCTTTTTGCCACGGTCCGACGATTCTCATTCATAATCGCTTGGTATTATAACAAAAAAAAGGCAATGTTAACAGTTAATTTACCAGGGTGTGGAAAACAAATACCACAATCTCCATTAGCCAACTGAAATCGTGGTATTTAAACAAATATTTTTTTCTTTTTTAATCTTCTTCTGACTTATTTTCTTTAAGAAAACCGTAAAATTTAACCCAATTTTCAACAGATAAATTCTCGGCTCGAGCTTTTTCACTTAAACCAAGTTTTTTGAGTATGGCTTTGGTTGTCTCTGAAGAACAACGACTACTTTTGGCCAAATTACCGTGAAGTTGTTTACGCCGAGACGAAAAACCGGCTTTAACAATTTTTAAAACTTCTTCCGGATCAATATTTTCTAACCACTTTTTTCGCAAATCAAGTTTAATGACCGCAGAGTCAACTTTGGGCGCCGGCCGAAAAGAGCCGCGCGAAACCGACAGGACTTTTTTTCCGGTCGCGTAAAGCTGGCAAGCAATTGATAAAACTCCGGTCTCTGGTGGCGCGGCCAAAAGTCGGTCAGCAACCTCACGTTGAACCATAAGTGTTAAACACTCGGGCCGCGGCTCGGCTCGAAACAAAGTTTCGAGAATTGGCGAAGTAATGTTGTAAGGAATGTTGGCGACCACGGAATATTTTTTTTGACCGATAAGTGGACGAATTTTTTGCCAAGTTTTTTCCGACAAAATGTCGCCGTGGATTAACTCAATCTTCTCGCCAAATTTTTCTTGCAAAAGTGGCAACAAGTCTTCGTCAAGCTCCACCGCAATCACCCGGGTACCGACTTCGAGTAAACCTTCAGTCAAACTTCCCTGCCCCGGACCGATTTCCAAAACCAAGTCGCCGGGTTTAACCTCGGCGGCTTCGACAATTTTTCGGATAATATTTTTATCCGAAAGAAAATTTTGTCCAAAAGATTTTTTAGCCATCATAATTTTATTGAACCGACTCTTAAAATAATTACCTCGCCGTTTTTTTCCGTAATTATTGTCGAGGGTTTTCTTTTAGGCAGACGGCCAACGTCAAAATAAAAATCCGGTTTGTCACCAAGTTGGTTTTTCACGGCTCGAACCGAATAACAAGCCGGCCCTCCAGATAAATTAGCCGAAGTCGAAACAATCGGCCGCCCCAACCGACGCGACAATTCCTCTGCAATTGGATTCGAGGAAACACGAATGGCGACAGTACCGTTACGAATAGTACCCGATCGTATGGACGAATGACCATTCGCCCCGACAATTACGATTCGCACCGGCGCCACCACTGTCAACGGTCCTGGCCAATATTTTTTTACAATTTTTTTAATATTTGGTGACAAAATCGCGTATTTTTCCACCATTTTCGAACTCGCGGCAATCATTGGAAACGTCTTCTCGCCCTCGCGTCCCTTAATAGCAAAAACGCGACGAACGGCTTTTTCATTCGTCGCATCAGCCGCCAAACCATAAGCCGTCTCGGTCGGAAAAACCACCACCCCGCCAGCTTTCAAAATTTCTACGGCCTTTTTGATTTCTTCATTTATTTTTTTCACAGCCTTAAAAAATTTTACGCTTTTACTTTTTTTCCACTCACCTTCTGTTTTCTAAACCACTCCACGGTTTTTAACAACCCATCATCTAACTTTGTCTTCGGTTGCCAAGCCAATTCTTTAGCCGCCTTTTTGCAAACCAAAGACGATCGCCTAACCTCGCCCGAACAAGCCGGACCGTGATTTTCCGACAATTGATACTTGGTAATTTTTTTAAGCTGACGAAAAAGTTCGTTGACGCTAATTTCTCGGCCAGTGCCGATGTTAAAAACGCCTTGGGTTTTTTCATTCATGGCCAAAAGATTGGCTCTGACAACATCACCAACATAAACATAATCGCGAGCCTGCTTACCACTGCCGTTGATTTTTGTCGGCAAGCCAGCCAACATTTTTTCACAAAAAATCGCCACCACTCCGGCGCCGCCCAAAGAATTTTGTCGCGGACCATAAACATTAGCATAACGCAAAACCACCGAAGACAGACCGCGAGTCTTTTGTTCAAAATCCAAATACAACTCCGAAGCCCGCTTGGCAATGCCATAAGGCGAAACAGGCTGTTCTCTGGTTTCCTCGGAATACGGTGGTCTGATATCGTCGGAAAACATTGCCCCGCCCGAAGATGAAAAAATAATTTTCTTGACTCCAGCAACGGCCGCAGCTTCGGCCAAAGCCAGTGTTCCCAAAATATTAATCTTGGCATCAGCAATCGGAGCGGCCACAGATTTTCGCACATCAATCTGCGCGGCCACATGAAAAATCACATCCGGTTTTAGTTTCTTAATCAACTTCGGAAACTCGGGGCTGGTAATATCCAGCTTAAAAAACTGGGCGTTGGGATTAACGTTCTCTTTTTTTCCGCGTGACAGGTTATCGACTACATAAGTTTTGTAGCGACGAGCCACGAGAGCATCAACAATATGTGAGCCGATGAATCCAGCACCACCGGTGACGAGGATTTTTTGATATTTTGTCATAGATTGTTTGATTATGATTGGATTTTTAACACTCACTACAACAAAGAACAACTCCAAATCCTGTGAATCCCCAAAATCCTGATAATCCTGGTTCAAACCTTACTCCTGATTCGCCTCAGCCCAACGATCACTCTCACCAATCTGTTTTCTTAAATAAGCTTCGGCAAAAGACTCGATATCGCCATCAAGTACACCTTGAGTATCCGGCGTCTCAAAGTCGGTGCGATGGTCTTTGACCATTTGATAAGGTTGGAGAACATAACTGCGAATCTGGTTTCCCCATTCAGCGCTCTTATATTCGCCGCGGAGTTTCTTTTTTTCGGCGGCCAGTTCTTGTTCTTGTAGATGACGAAGTTTTGAAGCCAAGATTTTTAAAGCGGTTTCTTTGTTTTGTTGCTGACTACGTTCGTTTTGACACTGAACAGTGGTGTTGGTTGGAATATGAACGATACGCACAGCCGAATAAGTGGTATTGACACTTTGTCCACCCTTCCCTCCGGACATAAAAGTATCAATACGCAAATCTTTGGGATCAATTTCGGTTTCAGAAATTTCTTCGAGTTCGGGAATCACCTCGACCAAAGCGAACGAGGTGTGACGCATTTTTTCGGCGTCAAACGGCGAGATGCGAACCAAGCGATGAACACCGGCTTCGGACTGAAGATAACCAAAAGCATAACGCCCGGCCACGCGAAAAGTAATGGATTTATAACCGGCTTCTTCGCCACGCGATTCCCACAAAATATCAACATTGAAATTTTTCTTTTCCGCAAAACGCGTCAGCATGCGAAACAACATCTCGGCCCAGTCCATAGCCTCGGTACCGCCGACGCCGGCATGGATGGAGACAATGGCGTTGCTTTGATCGTGAGGCCCGGCAAACAAAGTATTGAATTCAAGGCCGGAAAAAAGTTTTTCTAGCTCGACAAATTTTGCTTCAATCTCTTCACGCAAATTTTCTTCGTTCAAATCGGCAAGTTCTTTAAGTTCGAGTAAATCTTTTTTTAAATTCTCCCAAGTTTCAAGCTCGCCACGCAAATCGGCGGCTTTTTTTGAAACCGCTTTGGCCTTTTCTTGATTAGACCAAAAGCCCTCGGAAGTCATTTCGACTTCCAGGGCTTTTATTTCTATTTTGACCCGATCGAGGTCAAAGCAACCCCCAGGTGGTATCGATACGCGCCTGGAGGGCTTGAATTTTGGTTTGTAAATCGGTCATAGTGGAGGGAGAAAGGGTGGTTAAGAGGGGTTAGGGGTGGTTAAAGTTTGTTGGGTAATTCTTTGGGATTAGTAATTCCGTTTATGGCTTGCTGTAAAAAATAACTGGTGTTTCTTCGACTAAACTCAAGTTTATTGTACGCTTCTTGGTTTATGTAACCTACTTTAAAACTAAATTCTAAAAGATAAGCGCATTCAGACAAAGAAGCTCTGGCAATAAAAAGAAAGCGCAAAAATTCTTTCTGACTTCCTCTGGCTTTTCCCTCGACAACATTTAAAACAACAGAAAGCGCCGCCCGACGAAATTGAGAAGTCACGCCATACAACTCTTCTTTTGGAAAACTAGCGGTTAATTGATAAACTTCCAAAAGAAATTTATCAGCCTTCTGCCAAACCAAAGAAGAACAATAAGGCTGCTGATAATTTACCATATTTAACCTCACTTAACCTCCCTTAACCCCTCTTAACCTCCCTTAACCCCAACTTAACCCCCCTTAACCTCTCCACCTACAACTTTATCTGCTTCGCGTACTGCCCCAAAACCGGCACTTCCCACTCCTCGCCATTCAAAGCATGAATCATGCCCATGACAACCAAGACGGCTAGCACCAATGATCCGAGCAGCCAAATTATCTGTCCAATAAACGGCAAAATATTAATAAAGGACAAAACAATCCAAACGATGAAAATCACCAAACCTTGTTTGCCGTGAAACTGGCAAAAAGCGCTGTCTTTTTTGGCCAAAAGCGGAATCAGACAAAGAATACCAAGGTAGCCAATGGCAGCTAAAAGTTTATTTTCTTCGATATCTTTGGAGTTTTTCGAGATGATTGGTTCGTTTTCCATAGAAAATTGGGTTTACTTCGCCGACCGTGTCCTTCGAAGCCCGGCGAAGGAGGAAGCCCAGCGAAGGCGAGTTAATTTTTATGAGCTTAGTTTAACAGATTGACGAAGATTTTCAATAGCCGATATGGTCTCATCTTTGTTCTTGACTTGATATGCCAAACCGCCAAGCGAGCGAAAAAAAGAGCAACTTTTTTCAGAATCTTCAATAAGAACCGCTCTCTCAATCGGCACGCCGAGCTCGCTCAAAACAGTCGTAAAAAAATCTCCGTTTTTTTCGGTTTTTAAAAATCCTAAATCAGAAGAAACCACGATTCTATCAAAAACTTCTTCCAATCTAAGAGCGGGTACGATAAATTTTCTGAAACAATCCATATTTCCGGTCGCCAGAACGACATAAGCCTCGAGACGAAGACCAGCAATTGCCTCTTTCAAGGATTCACCAAAAGTCATCGATTGACACGAGCTGACGAATTCCGACCAAAGCAAATCGTAAGGCAGACCGGCCCATTCGGCCATTAGACGATTGATTTCTTCCGACGAATATTTTCCGCGCATCCAGTCGTCAAAAATATTTCTTTCACTGCCGATCAATCTTTGTTGAGCCGCTTTCATCTCGGGTTTAGACAACAAATCTTCCCAAAAAAGATTGGTATTCAAGGTACCGTACCAATCAATGAAGATGACGAAATTTTTGTTCATACATCATCAAGGTATCACATGAATGGATAAAAATAAAAAAAATCCGCACGAGACGGAAAGGCGAGAGGTATAATCAAGGTTTGGATAGATCGTCGACATCCAAGATGTGCAAAAACAACACAAAAAAGATTGTACCCGTTTCGCTCAAAATGTCCGAAATAATTTTTTCCGGAGAACAAAAAACCGGAGCCATGACAAATAAAATCGACATCGCAAAACAGCAAATCGGTCTGATCCTCTTTAGGGCACGAAGAAAAACCTCGAGCCGCACCGGTAGTCGGCCAGATTCATCAACATCAAACAACGGGAAGACACGAAAGCCGAACATCAGCATTGTTCCAAAGGCGCAGAGTAGACTAAATGTCTTGTCTTCCATCTGTTTGTATGTAAAGCCAACGGTACTAATTGGGGCCAACAGAAGGCAGAATGAAAAAAGTCCGAAGAGACTCATGGTCAAATTTCTTCTGGTCATCTTCAACAGGCGACAAGTCGCTGCAAAGATCGGTTCGGTGATGGTTTGGTGCAACCAACTGTCGAAACAGGTAAGATTTAGAAAGAACCAGTCCATGGTTATTTCCTCCGACGCAAATTTATCATAAAGCCGAACAAAAAACCAGCCGCGAATTAAAAAATCAACCACCTAAAGATGGCTGATTTTCAAAAAACTATTCACTGAATTTAAAACTCGACAATATTTCTTTTTGAGCAACAGATATTAATTCACTGTCTTCTGAACTCGGAGAAAATGTTAATTCCCGCAATAAACCGCCGGCGAAGCCGGCAACGGTTTCCATTTAAGACGAAGTCCTTGCTCGATTCCGATATGCCAAAAAACCAACAACCAACCAACCGATTCAATGAGCGTAGCTCTTATCCAACCAACAAGCCACCGACGAAGTCGGTGGTAGTTGACTGATAAATTACCCCGTCACGGTCAATCCAAAGCGCATAAGAATTATCTATGCCAACAACGGTTTTAAATGCCGGAAAACCATCGACTTCGGTTTGACCAAGATATCTAATTACCGAAAGCGTATTGGCATTAAAAAAATCTTCAAGGTTTTTAATAGATTCTTTTGTTCGATCGAAATTGTCTCCATGATTAGTAATGAGTGTTTGCAAATCTTCTAAACAAGAAACGTTAATATAATAAAACGGCGGAACTTCGCCTTCTTGGCTGTCTTGAAAATTCAAACTTTCTTGAGTAGTAATCCCGACGACTTTTTCTTCATCCAGCCCAATTACGGCATCGTTAGGATAATTAAAAGAAAAACCGCATATCGAATTGATGTAGGTTTTCCAATCCGTGGTTGATTGTTCTTCGACATTGGATTGTTTGGCACAACCAAAACCGGTAGCCATCACAAGAAGCGTGAGAATAGTAACGAGATACAATTTCATAAAAAATTAATGAGTTATCGGAGTCCGTCAATCTTATTGTTTAAATAAAACAATTCCAGCTGATCATAAACTTCATCCGGATGGGCGTAAGCGGCAAAATGGTCTTCCTCGGGAATCTCAAAATAGGTGGCCAAATCAAGATAAGGCTTCATCGCTTCGATAGCGAGCGGTGGAACTATGGTATCGTAACCACCATACTGGATGAAAACCGGCAGGTTTTTCATCGCGGTCAAAAAATAATAAAAATTCTTTTCCAGTAAGTGCTCGTTTTCTTCCATGGCTATACCAGCATTGTAAATAGCCTCGGCCACATCATAAGGAGTGTCACTTGAAGGAATTTTTTGTCCCGGATCGTGTTTCGGCCTTCGTGAATTATATTCTTTAACAAGCAGTTCTTTTTCTTTTTTTTCAGCCCTGACGGTTATAAAATTATCTAAAATCGCAATACCGTTATTTAAGGCGATTATGTCTTCTCCACCCTTTTCCGTTATTTCCCGATCAAAAACCCCCGGAGAAAAAAGCAGATAAGCCACGACACCTTTGGGGTGAGAATCGGCGTAAGCGGCCGCCAGCAAACCACCAAAAGAACGACCCCAGATAATTACCGGATGGCCCGGAATAATACATTCTCGCAACTCATTTATATCTTCAATAAAACGATCAAAATTAATGTCTTCTTTAGTTAAATTTTTATTGGTCGCAAAGTTATCAGAAAGCCCGCTACCTCGCTGGTCGAACAATAACAACGAACCAAATCTGTCAGCATAACCATCGGGCAGGTAGGTATCACGAAAATCGTAAGTGTCGTGTCCGGGGCCGCCGTGCAAAAAAATCGTGACAGTTTCTGTGCCGCGATCATAAAACCAATAATGAATCTTTACACCGTCACTAGTGAAAACATCACCTTCCACCAAGACGTCGTCGCCAGGGGTGGAAACTAAAAGACAAGAAGTTTTTAACCAAGTCTCAGAGACACTTGGATTTTGTGACTGTTTAAAAAACAAATAATTAAAAACAAGACAACCAATAAAAAAAATAAAAAAAATTACCAATAAAAAAACCTTATTTTTCTTCATAATGTCATAAAAAAACGGACCCCGAATCCTATCCGAGGCCCAAGACAAACAGAGACCCACTAGAAGACGCACCGCGTGGAATCGGTGAACCAGTAGGAGAGGCCGGTGACGCTCGATCCGGTGACCCTGACGGTGACCATGGCGTGGCTGTCACACCACTCGTAGTAGTTGGCCGAGGTGGCAGTGTGATCGAAACGGTCGCCGGTGCGGGCATACCAGGTGTCGACGAGGGTCGAGACACCGCCCGAGGTGAGAGTGGTCCAGCTCGGATGAGCTGTCGCTGCAGTACCGTTCACCACACAGCCCGAGGGGAGAATCTTGGTGATGCGCGAGCCCCTGGCTGTCAGGCGAAGAGCACTGGAGCACCCACCCGTGGTCGGGTTGTAGACGTAGTAGGTTCTGGTGATGACTGACTCGAAGGTCTCGGGGTCAGGGATCAAATCCTCGTCCCAGAGGTCGGCCTCGATGTCGCCGGTGTCCTCGGACACGATGTCCGTCGGCGCACAGCCGATGGTGAGTGGAAGGAACGCGATGATGGCCATCACGGCCCACATGAAATGTGAAACACCTGAAATCATGGAGCTTTCTCTGTCCCAAAACTCGTCACCTCTCGTCAGTGACTCAAAGCCGATAAAATCATCGGCCACAAATCCTTTCGAACAAGGGACTTTTTTAGGACACCTTAAATATACACCCGCTGTAAACACCGTCAATATTCAAAAAACCAGCCGCCTTTTCCAGACGGCCGGTCCCAAAAGCCTCTCTAGCCTTTCTAGCATTTCAAGCCCAAAAACCAACTAATACATCCCCATTCCCCCACCACCATGCTCATGCGCTGGTTCGTCTTTCTTCGGCAAATCCGTCACGCCGGCCTCGGTGGTCAAAACCATAACCGCGATGGAAACAGCATTTTGCAAAGCCGAACGAGTAACTTTTGCCGGATCAATAATACCGGCCGCCAACATGTCTTCGTAAACATCGGTCTCGGCGTTGTAGCCAAAACCGGCTTGACCGTTTTTTACTTTATCGGCCACAACCGAACCGTCTTTGCCGGCGTTAGTGGCGATTTGACGAATCGGTTCTTCAAGAGCTCGACGCAAAATATCGAGACCGACGCGTTCGTCGCCGATTGTCTCGGTGGAATCGAGAACCGAGAGGACACGCAAGAAAGCCACACCGCCGCCGGGCACAATTCCCTCTTCGACCGCGGCCTTGGTGGCTTCGACAGCATCGGTAACACGATCTTTCTTTTCTTTCATTTCGGTTTCGGTAGCTGCGCCAACTTTGATAACAGCCACACCGCCGGAAAGTTTGGCAATGCGTTCTTGAATTTTTTCTTTTTCAAAATCCGACTCGGTAGTCTCTAATTGCTTTTTTAAAGTGGCCACGCGATTTTCTACCACGTCTTTCGCCCCCTGACCGTCAACGATCGTGGTGTTGTCTTTGGTCGAAACAACTTTTCGGGCTCGACCCAAATCAGACAATTCCACGGCCTCGAGTTTCAAACCAACTTCATCGGAGATAACTCGACCGCCAGTAATAGTGGCAATATCCTCAAGGACAGCTTTGCGACGATCGCCGAACGAGGGAGCTTTAATGGCCAAGGTGTTATAAACACCACGGAGTTTGTTGTAAACCAACGTCGTCAAAGCTTCGCCGTCGATATCTTCGGCAATAATCACCAATTCTTTTCGACCGGTCTGAGCGACTTTTTCGAGCAGCGGCAGCAAATCTTGGAGAGTGCTGATTTTTTTGTCAGTAATCAAAATCATGGCATCACTATACTCAGACTCCATACGATCGGCGTTGGTGATCATGTAAGGCGAAGCATAACCTTTGTCGAATTGCATACCTTCGACCACTTCAACCTCAACACCGAACGACTGCGATTCTTCGACAGTAATGACACCGTTCTCCCCAACCTTGCTCATAGCCTCGGCGATCTTGGCACCAATCTCTTTATCGTTTGCCGAGATCGAAGCGACTTGTTTAATCTCGTCGCCTTTGATCGGCGTGGCAATTTTTTTGATTTCTTGAATGATCGCTTCCAAACCTTTTTCAATACCGCGACGCAAAAGTTGCGGATTGGTTCCGGCTGTGACATTACGCAAGCCCTCGGAAATCAAAGCCTGGGCCAAAACCGTGGCTGTGGTTGTACCATCACCGGCAATATCGTTGGTTTTTGAAGCAACTTCTTTGATGAGTTCGGCACCGAGATTTTCGAACTTGTCTTCAAGCTCGATTTCTCTGGCCACGGTCACACCATCTTTGGTGACAGTCGGCGCGCCATAACCTTTGTCGAGCACGACATTGCGCCCGCGCGGACCGAGGGTGACTTTTACCGCGTTAGCAACCTGGTCGACGCCGCTTTTTAGTTTGTGACGAATGTCTTCGTTGAAAAGCAATTGTTTAGGCATATTTTTTTGGGGGTTCGAATTACAAATCTACAAATATTTTCTTTTACCAGGATTTCTAATCCTATAACTTATTCGTGGATTTGCAATTCGTAACCCCGCGTTTACTTTATTAATACTTCATATAATTCAACATCTCCTTCGCTACATTCACCCATAAGTACTGACTAAAATCAAAAGACTGCGCGGTTACCTTCCTATTGGTTGATAATATTTTTTCCAAAGAATCCTGAATATCCTCAACAGAACACGGACGGACAACCACTAAGTTATCATAATCTCGCAAAACATCAACTGACCCGGCGATATTTGTGGTAATCACTGTTTTACCCAAAAAAGCCGCCTGCAAATTAACCATACCAAAAGGTTCGTATAAAGACGGTGTTACAACACAATCGGCAATATTAAAAACTTCAGACATTTCTAATTGATTGACGTGCCCCAAAAAACAGAACGACTTCTGACAAACTTTGTTTTCGAGAAACTTGTTAATTGAATGTAAATACCTTCGATCTGTTTGAGAGCCGGCTATAACAACGATAAAATCATATTTTTTCAGCAATTGTTGTACGGCTTTTATTAAATAAAATTTTAAAAATCTGATCCATAATTTGTCAGAAGAAAACTCGGAACAAAACAGCCAGGGCCGTACTGACCTATAGGCGTGTCGGTTTCTCTTCCATGAAAATCTGAACCACCGGTGTAATGAAGCGACCTTTCCTTAACTATTCTTTTTAGTAAATCCATCTGTTCAGTAGTAGTTTTGTTGTGAAAAATCTCTACTCCGGTTAATCCGATTTCCAGCAAGTTCTTGATTTCAAATTCATCAAGCGGTCTGGTAACTACACTAACGGACACAAACGGATGGGCAATAATAAAATCCTGGGCAATACCTTTAAATTTTTGCACCAACCACTCAACTGTGACGCCACTTCTTTCTACTGCACATAATTTGCCAGGTGCTTGGTATTCATAATAAACATCTTCCGCAACAAACCGTTTACCATATTTTTTTAAAAAGAAATTCTGATTAGCGTCGTTAGAACAAATATCCAAAGCAATGGTTAAACTTACCGGATGTTTTTCGGAAGGACTTAAACCGTCGGTTATCTTGAACCCGGCTTCGCGAGAAAGCTTAACCGCGTCGGCCATTTCCTTTATTTTTTGAGAATAAACGATTTCGTTACGCTCTTTTATTATTTTCGCGGCCGCTTTAATATTAAAATCGTAGGCCAAGATATGCACCTCATTTTCATTTTGCTTGGCCGTAAGCTCGACGGCCGGAATAACCTTAATTCCCGACCCCTCAAGTGCCTCGATTAATTCTTGAATTCCGTCTACGCTATTATGGTCAGCCAAAGCGCAATACTTTAATTTTTTTTCTTTAAGAATCTGGGCTATTTCTGATACCGACAGTTTTCCATCCGAGCAAGCAGAGTGTAAATGCAGATCAAATCCGGGCATAAAATTATTTATGATAAAAGTTTTTTAAGCACCGCAAGTTCTTTGTCCAAATTTTTTTTAACCCGGGTATAAAATTCTTTTTCGTTTACAGACGATACTTCTTGGGGTTCGTCCTTTAACACACGAGGAACTTTTTCGGATTTTCGCATTCTTAATAAACGCAAGACAACATTCTCGCGTTCCGCCCTTCCAGAATCTTGTTTAGGATTTTTCCAAACTTTTGCCACAACCTTTTGATTATTGTCCGCCAATTCAAAAATCAAGGCATAACTACCTTCGGCAAAAGATGGCCCCTCAAGAAGTTTTTGCAAGTCCTTAATTGTTAAACCAAGATCGCTAATTGTTTTTATTTCTTCTTTACTAAACCCCGCACCCTCAATCGAATCTCTTGCTTCAAAATATTTATAACGCTCGTCCATATTTTTATTGATTCCGCTTTCCCAAATTTATAACTGATTTGTAGATTCGTAGATTAGTAGAAAATTTAAAATTAGACCCCCCAAATTTATTACTCAATAACAGCGATTACCTCGCTTACATTAATTACCAGAAAATTTTGTCCGTCGATTTTAACTTCGTCCGGAGCATATTTTTTGAAAACGACTTTTTGGCCGACAAAAATATCCATGACTGATCGCGAACCGTTATCAAGAATCCGACCCGGGCCAACAGCAATAACTTCGCCACGTTCCGGACGGTCTTTGTCAACAGTCGATGGCAGGACGATGCCGGCTTTGGTGACCTCGTCTTCATTGGAAATTGGTTTGACGATAACATGATCGCCGAGAGGTTTTAATGGCATAGAGCGTAAAAAAATAATAACCTTCTAAGGTTATTATCTTGCGGTTTTTGGCTGATTTTGTCAATACCCTTAAATAAAAAAATCTTAATCTTTTTTATCAGACCAACGACCGATTATTTTTACTTTTGATCTTGCTCTCCTTTCTTCGGTACAATCTGGTATCACGCACCACTTACCAGGAAAAATTTCAGAATCTTCTGGTTGCTTAAATATTTTACAGATTTCCACACTTTCCGATCCTGCCCTTACAAGACAATAACTCGTCTCAGTCCCAAAACCGTCAAAATCAGAAAAAATCATATCAGATCCTTGTGGTATTTGAGATAGTTCAACGGTCTGACCGACCTCCAAATTTGGCTCGCCCTTACTTTCCGAAGACTCAGACATAAAAACAAAATTAATTCTTAAAACCACCTCCATTTTACCCCCCCCACTGAAAAAGCAAGGGATTGTGTCCACAGCAAAAAAAATAACGCCTGGGTGGCGTTAGTTTTTGCTCAGTCCAATTATTTAGCAACAAAATCAAGATAATTATCTTGGTTAATGACTTTAACTTTCGCCTCGGGATAGGCCTCGGTAAAATTCTTTGGTATCACAAATTTGTCTTTCTTCCATTTGATTTCATAACCGAAAATCTTGCCATCTCCTTCCTCTATCCAATCAATCTCTTTCTGGTCGTAATTTCGCCAAAAATAACAGTTAAAATAATTTTCAAGATAAGCGTTTCTTTTAATTCTCTCGGCCACCAAAAAATTTTCCCAAATTTCTCCAATATCATTCCTGTCTTCGAGATTATTAAATTGTCCGATGACGGCATTACGAATTCCGTTGTCCAAAAAGTAATACTTATTCTTTTTGGAAATTTCCTTTCTCAAGTTTCGGCTAAAACCGCCGATGGTTTTTATGATAAAAGTTTTTTCCAACAGATCTAGATATTTTTCCACGGTTCGCGAGCTTAATCCCAATTGAACGGCTAATTCGCCGACAGAAACCGGCTTACCGATTTGAAAAGCCAATAATTTTAACAGCTTAATCAAGGTATTTGGATTTCTAATATTTTCCAAAGCAAGAATATCTTTAAAAAGATACGAGGAAACGATTTCATTCAAAATTTCTATTTTTTCTTTTTTGCTTTCAGCCAAAACCACTTCGGGATAAGATCCGAAAACCAAAAAATCCGGCAATTTTTCTTTCAACTCAAAATTATTATATTCCTTCGTCAATTCCATCTGGGCAATCGGATAAAGCGTCAACGTGGTCTTTCTACCGGTCAATGGCTCGCCGACTTTGTTGGCTAAATCAAACGACGACGAACCTGTGGCCACGGCTTTAATTTCCGGTTTTTGATCAACGATAATTTTTAAACCCATGCCAATATTCGGAATTTGTTGAGCCTCGTCAATGGCAATTAAATCGTAACCGGAAACATATTCTAAAATATCCGAAAAAACCTGAGAGCTTAAAACTTGTTGCGTTAAAATATTATCTCCTGAATCAAGTTTGTATTTTTTGCTGGTGTCAAACTTTGAAAGATATTGTTTTAATAAAGTCGTCTTTCCTACCCTTCTTGGACCAAAAATTACCAAAACCTTACCGTTTTTTACATAATCTTCCAAATTATCGAAATATCTTTTTATCATAACACCTTTATTTTACACTAAATTCAGAAATTTGTCAAGAAATCGTTACTGTCACTACCGAAATTCAGCGGAATTGCAGTACTGTCACTTCAGAAATTCGGAATAAATGTAAGATTTCTTCAAAATAAGCCCGATCGGTCTGTTTATGAAGAAATCTTGTCATTTTTCATCTAACCTTCACAAATATCGCCAAAACCACTACCAGCAAGACAAGCCCGGACCAATGGCTCCATAAATAATGGTCGAATATTGCAAGAGTTGTTATTGTTGTTACGATTGGTATGATCGCTGTAACGAACTGTCGTCCATCCCTACGACGAACAACCGCCCACACTACAAACCCGAAAAACATCAACCCCAACAATCCTGTCTCGGCGAAAAATAATAAAAACAAGTTGTGCATTGGTTGGTAAAACCAGACATCATGGCCGGGAAATTTTTCGGCCAAAGCTATTGTATATGCGCCCGGGCCAACACCAACGAAAGGATTGGTTTTTATCACCTCGCCGATCATCTGATACTCGCTTTGTCGCTCGGTTAATGATTTGGTTTCGAGACGATCGGTGGCGTCGAGGCGAGTAAAAATTGCATTATTGAACAATGCGGCAGTGGCGACAAAAGCGACAATAACAATGGCCAAACCCGACAAAAATTTCCGCGAAATTTTTTTTCTTTCAATCGCGCTGACAATAAAAAATGAAAATATTCCGATGGTCAATGCCAACCACGCCGATCGAGAAAATGTGATTACTAATGTTGAAGTGAGAAGCGTGAGAATTATTAAAGTGATGGAGTGTTTGAGTGTTGAAGTGGTGTGGTAAAGGAGTTTATTTTTTGAAACAAGAATGAACGTTATCGCCATCGCCAAATACCCGCCAAAAATATTCGGATGCGGGAACGAACCATAAGCGCGCATTAACCGTTCGCCGGCCACCTCGACCACCGAGGTGCCGGGTGTGGCGGCGAGATGGCCGGCGAGACCCAAAAAGGTCGAGGCCAAACTCGAGCCGGTTAACACCTGCCACCAACCGAGGAGACATGGCGCGATCAGGCCGAGCGAAAAAAACCAAATTATTTTTCTAGTTTCAATTCGCTCGTCGAGCAACAACCAAAACAAAAGTACGGCGGAAAAAAGATGAAACAAAAAACCCCCGGACAAATACGGATGAACCGACAAAAATGAAACAAAAACCATGGCCGCGAAAAACCACCAGATTTTTTTCATTATTTTTTTGGCGACTTCGCTCTTTTGCGTTTCCCAACGGACCAAGACTGCGATAACAATCAAAAACTGAACGACATAATGGGTTAGTTTCCAGTATTCCCCCTCTCTCCCTTGGAGAGGGGTTAGGAGTGAGGGGGAAATCGAATCATAAATCCACACCGTCTGCCAAGGCAGAAGGAAAAGACAAAGATAAGTTAACGCGCTAGCCAGCACCGTACGCTTCATAAAGTTTTTTCCACTCCTCGCGGAAATGGGCACGACGATCGTTTAGATGAAATTTTAACATGACGTCTGAAACTATCACTCTGGAATCAAGATTGGCCGCGGTCTTAATCGAAAGCGGTAACAATTTTTCTTGCAGTCGTTTAACGGCCTTCTCAAAAAATTTTAAAAAATTAAAAGAAACAAAACCAATCTCCTCTGCCCCGGTTGTTTCAAAAAAAGAATTGGGTAAAAAATCAAACGCCCATTTGTTTTTTTGCATAAGTTGATTTTGGATTTCTCCGCGATCAAAAATCGGAACCAACGAGGCCAGCCAATAATACATGTACGGATCACTTTCAGACAAAAGTAGTTTTTCCAAAAACAAATTATTCTGGGTGGTAAAAAACGAAAAACAAAACGGATCGATTTTTGTCTGTTTTGGACGACGGCCTAAAAGACGAAATGGGGTCACGAGCAAAAACCGCGACAACCAAATCGTCCCCGGTGAAACAACAATGAATAAATCAATATCACTCTCCGGAGTGGTGTTATGCCAACTTAAATTGTTGCAGGCAAAAACCGCGCGAACAAAAGGAAACAAAGAAAAAAATTTGGCAGCCTGACGTAATTTTTTAAACTTGCGAGCCGCGTCCAAAAATTTTGTTTGGCGAAGTTTGATAAAATCTTTCGGATTTCTGCCACCAAGAACAAAAAAACCATCGCTTTGGCAAACCCGACCTGGCAACCAAGAACTTTCGGCCAAAACCTTTTCTACATCGGACAAAGTAAACTTTTGCCCTGGTGCATAAAGCCAGCACCAAATCTCAAAACCCGTTAAAGGATAATCAAATAACGAAAACCAGGCGACTGTGCGCACAATCGCCTGCTCTAAACCCACTGGTTCAACCCGATCCATATAAAAACATCTTAGCACGAAGCCGACCGCGGCTTGTGGATAAATGGCTGGGTAAAAACGTAAAAGACCGGTGGTTTGAACCACTGGTCTTTTAGTAAATTTACATTTTTACAACTTTTACATCTTTACAAAATCTTGCCACGAGGCTGATTTTACACTTTTACAACCTCAACCTTTTCTTCTTTCTTTTTCTTAAAAGTCAGAGCTTGTTGCAAAATCGCGAAGACGTTCATAATAATCCAATATAAAGTAAGGCCACCAGGCAACGAGGCGCCAATTACCACCGTCATGACCGGCATAAAATACATCATGGACTGGTTCATGTTAGCCAGCATGTCCTCATCTTTAGCACCCGGTTCTTTTCTGAGTTTTTTGGGTGGACGTTTGGCAATCAACATTTTGGTTTGAACAAACTGGAGAATACCAGCAATAATCGCCATGACCAAATACGGTTCAGACAAATTTATAAAACCCAAGAAATTCAAATTTATAGTTTCGGGATGTTGAACAAAAGGATATAGATTAACCAAACTATCCGTGTTCATACCATCGCACAAAACTCGATACAGAGCCCACAAAATCGGCAACTGAATCAAAAGTGGCAAACAAGAAGACATGGGATTAACTTTCTCGGTCTTGTAAAGTTCCATCATGGCTTTGGCCAAGCCTTCTTTATCGTTTTTGAATTGTTCTTTTAAAGCATCGAGTTTTGGCTGTAAATCTTGTAAGGCTTTTTGCGATCTTAGGGAGGCCTGGGACAATGGCCAAAAAACAACTCGAATCAACAATGAAATGGCAATAATTGCAAAACCCAGATCTTGGCCAGGAATAACATTGTAAAGCCAAATCAGTAAGTTAAAGAGCGGTTGATAAAGAAAGGTGTGAAACATAACAAAATATTTTATTCTTCTTCGGCTTCTTTAACTTCTTCGACTGGCTCGGACTCAACAACCACTTCTTCGACATCGTCTTTTTGTGGTTCGGTGGTTTTCTCTTCCATGGTTTCTGATTCAATAATTTCGACCGGCTCTGTGACTTCCGCTTCTTCCTCTTCTTTTTCTTCAGCCTCACCTTCAACTTTAGCCACCTCGTCAACATTAATCTTCCAACCGGTAATGCGAGCCGCCAAACGGACGTTTTGACCACCGCGCCCGATAGCTAAAGACAACTGATCGGCATCAACTTTAACCAAAGCCACGTGTTCGTCTTCAAGCAACTCGACACTTTTCACTTTGGCCGGGGCCAAAGCGTGGGAAATAAAAGCGACTTGGTTCTCGTTCCATTCGATAAGATCGATTTTTTCTCCGCCTAAAGCGGCGATAATGGTTTGAATACGAGTTCCGCGTTGGCCAATACAAGCGCCAATGGGATCGATGTTTGGATCAATGGCGGCCACGGCCACTTTAGAACGCGAACCGGCTTCGCGAGCCACAGCTTTGATTTCCAAAGCTGCTTCGGAAATTTCTGGAATCTCGCTCAGAAACAAAGCTTTAACCAATTCCTCGGAGGTTCGAGACAAAAGAATTTCTGGACCGCGACTACCCAAAGACACTTGACGAACAAAGACCTTAATACGATCGCCCGGAGCATAACGCTCGGATTCGATTTGGTCTTCTGGTTTTAAAATACCTGTAGTTCGAGCCAGATCCACCAAAACAATTCGACCTTCACGACGTTGGACTGTACCGTTAAGAATTTCACCTTCTTTGCCTTTGAATTCACTGAAGATAATCTCGCGTTCGGCTTCGCGTAATTTTTGCATAACCACCTGTTTGGCAGTCATGGCGGCCATGCGCCCGAAATCACCGGGTACCGGCAAATTGGTACGAATGACATCGCCGATTTTAGAACTAAACTTTAAAACTCGGGCCTCGGAAATCATGATATCGGTTTTGGGATTAAACTTTGGGCCTTCATCTTCTTCTTCGCCAAAAGTTACAGTCGAAACATCTTCGCCGCGAACCAAAGCTTCTTCACGGGCCTTGGCGGCTTCTTCGAGTCTGAGTTTGCGTTCTTCTTCTTTTTTGGCCAGTTCTTCAAGATCAACATCTTCGACCACGGTTTTGACGTCAAAAACCTCCATATCGCCAGTACCCGGATCAAAATTGACTTCGATATTTTGATTAACGTCGCCAAAATCTTTACGATAAGCCGCGCCTAGGGCCGAACTTATGGCACCAAGTACAGTGTCAAAAGACAATCCTTTTTCTTCGCAAATTTGCCGCATGGCTTGTTCGATGGGGGAGGACATAGTTGGGGTTAGGAGGAGTGGCGGAGTTGTGTGAGTTGTGAAGAGAAAGAAGTTTTTTTGTTCAAGTGTTCAAGGTGTTCGTGTTTTAAAAAATGAACATTTTGAACACTTGAACAACTTGAACCTTCAAAAAAAATATTCCGTAACTCCACAACTCTACACGCTCCACCACTATTTAATTTACTTAACAACAGAACCCGTCTTTGCGACAGGTTCCAGTATTAAAATATTAGCATTCTTGATCACCGATGTCAATACCTTCCAAATGGACGATTTGAAATTCTTGATTTTTAAGGCCGAGTATGGCAATTATATCCAACCGAAAGGGCCTTTCGAAAATTTTATTCTGAGACATGTAAATATCCGCCGCGGCCAACATTTTTTTAATCTTACCGCGGCCGACGGCTTCTTCCGGGAAACCAAACTTGATATTTCGCCTGGCTTTAACTTCAACAAAAACTAATTCCTCGCCGATCTCGGCCACCAAATCGATTTCACCAACCCGAGTATAAAATTGCCGAGCTAAAATTTTATAACCCTTGTCCTCCAAAAACCGCGCGGCGGCCGCTTCACAAAGATTACCGAATTTGCGGCGAGGATCCATAAAATTTTATTTCTTCTTTTTTTTGGGCAAATACTTTTCGCGCTGACGACGTTTTTCTTCGTTCTGAAGTTTTTTAGGCGAAACTTTGTAGTAATCACGCAAAATGTAAACCAACCAAACCACAACGCCAATTACCCAAAACAAATACCAGAAACGCGCTCCAAACAAACGAACGTTTTCAAAACTGAAAAAGAAAATCAAAAGTCCGACAGCCCCCATAGTTAAACCGAGTTGCGAAGCCAAATAAAAAGCCCGAGCCTTAAAACGACTGATATTTTTACGGCGCTCGACGAAACGTAAAACAATTCCGACCACAAAGACCATGGTAAAAAAAGCCAAAAGTAATTTTTCTGAAAGTGAAGATAACGGAGCCGGCGTTAGGCTGAGCCAGTACTTGGGTTGGAGGATGGTGGTAAAATCCATAGTTTTTAAAAGCTTAATAGCTAAATTTTTATTTTAAGTTTTTTGTAAAAGCAGACCAAAGTGATTCAGCCCGGCTGAAAAAGATTTTACCAGAAAAAACCCATTCTTTTCAAGTTCGTTTTTTAATTTTTTCGGATCAATTTGGTGAGTCGACAAGAATTTGGACAAAAATGAACCAGGCTGCCAATCAACCAAAAGCAAACAACCACCATCTTTTAAAACTCGCTTAATGTTTTTAATAACCGTCGGTTTTTTAAAAAGAATCCCGGATAAACTAACCAAAGACACCAAATCAACCGAAGCTTCGGGAATATCTTTAGTTCCCTGCTCGTGTTCTAGGTCTCCCCAAACTGTTTGCAAATTTAAAACCTTTTCGGCTTGAGCACGTTCTTGAATGGCACCTAAAGCATCTTTTAAAATATCCAAGGCGTAGACCTTACCACCTAAACCAACCAAATCTGTGGCCGGAAGAACAAAATATCCCAAGGTACCACAACCAAAATCCGCGTAGACCTGACCCTCGGTTAAACCAGCGTTTTGTAAAATTTTAACTGGATCGAGCAAAGCCCGACCGGTTGGGAAAGGCATAAAAGGAGGAAAATTTTGAATTTTCTAATTTCCAAAAATTTTGATTAGCCACGAATAAATAAACCGGCAAAAGAATTTAAAATATCGGAAATTAAATCAGTAGCCACGGCCATACCGATAAAACAAACCAGCATACCGAGGATTTTTAAAAAACTACTGGTGCCGCCGGTACCAATTTTTTCTTCGGCAAACTGAATTGGCCCGGTCCAGGTTTGATACGCGCCGGTTTTCCAAATCATATGAGCGCCAACGGCGATGATTAGAAAACCCAAAAGAATTCTATAAATAACTGGCATAGTTCTATTTTTTTTCTTAATTTCCATTATACCAAAAAAACCTCGAATAAACAAAAAATACCGGTTGACCGGTTTTTTTCTGGTGGACGTTACTGGATTCGAACCAGTGACCTTCTCGGTGTAAACGAGACGCTCTAACCAACTGAGCTAAACGTCCAAATTAAGGCGAGAATATTCTAGCTTTTTTCCGATTTTTTGGCAACTGAGAATCCTTGCTAATTTAAAGAAGTTCAGTTATAGTATCCCTGCCAATAAGCGGACGTGGCGGAATTGGTATACGCGCCAGCTTGAGGGGCTGGTGCTCGCAAGGGCTTGAGGGTTCGAGTCCCTCCGTCCGCACCAAAAATATCGCATTTTATGCGATATTTTTTAATTTAAGACTCTAATCACCACTTCTGCTTACACTCGGACAGAAACTAGACGAACCGAATCACTCTTCTATAACAACTGCTCCACTCAAACCTCGTGACCACACAAAATTGATCACTTTTTTATTAAAAACACCTTGAAAACAAAAAAGCCTCATGCTAAAGTCTAATCCTTCCCCTTCCCCCAAGGAAACCAAACCGTGAAAATCCATCTTCCTGGTACACAACAAGGGTTTTTCAACGCCCTGGTCAGAACATCTTATATCCCTGGGAAACCCGAGGTTTGGTGCGAGGCCGAGGCTAGCTTCTGTCCAGCGCCTCGCTCAGGAGAAAAAGTAGGAGTATACCATCAAGACGACAAAGACCACGACGTCTTTATGCTTCGAGAAAAGGACGGCAACCGAATCACTGTCCCAACCCTTGATTTCGAAATCAAAACACCACACTGGATACCAGATTTCGGCGCTCTCGACATCTACCTCCACTTTTTCCACTGGTTTGGTCGCTGGTCAAACGGACCCTGGTTCTTTTGGATGAAACTCTGCCAATTCTTCGGTAGTATTTCTTTTCTGTTCAAACAGCTACCCTAGCTTCAAGATCCTAGACACCACGCTGGCCTCGGGTCTTTTTTTATAAACAAAAAAAACACACCGAAACGTATTTTATCTTTTTAAAAAACTCGACTTTTTCCAGTGATCACCTTTAAGATTTTTTCTTCGACCGAAAAATCAAATCTGGTTCCTTCGACCGGAACACCGTCCATTAGGGCGGTAACCGGTTCTTGGGTTCGAACCTCCAAAGATCTAAGAGGTATAATCGATTCGCCACGGACTGATTTCCAAAAAGAGAAGCCGCCGCCGGCAGTAGCAATTTGAATAACCGCTTCTAGACGACCGTCTAAAGGATTGGAAATTGGACCTTTTTCTTTTTCGTCTGGCGCAAATAAATTTCTAACTTCGATGGTGCCACGACCTTGCGGTGTAACTCGATAATTCCCTTCGCAGGTAATTTCACTTTTGGCGGCCGGAATGGAAACCCCACAAACAAAACGTTTATTGTTAACGACCCCGGCATCAATAGCCTCGACAATTCGAGCTGACAAGATGTCGCAGGCAGCTTCACCCTCGGGCAATCCTAAAAGATTGGCAATACGATTTTCCGGACCCAGAGGAATTATACCCAAAACGATTTTTGTATCAGCCACCACATCAATTATCTGACGAACTGTGGCATCGTTACCAACCGCCACAACCGTGGTAATTCCCCCGCGACGTACCTCGTCGCGGATAAATTCATCGGCTCGACGAAACAAACCTAAGCGGACGATTTTTCCAGCAATACCAAGATCGGTCAGGCGGTTTTCAACCTTCTGTAATTCTTTTTCATAGCGACGATCTTGAACAAAGGCGTCGTAAACGTAAAGATACATAATGTAACACGAACGGAAAAATACGAACAATTAAACCGCGGGTTCTACCGAACGCTTGCCGTTCATGGTTATCTGACCGTTAATTTTGGCACCCGGAGCCACCGACAAAATCGAGGCTTCAATATCACCTTCAACCCGCGAGGTTTCTAGCAAATCCAATTTTCCGGAAACCGTTAAATTACCCAAAACCTCGCCAGCCACCAAAGCCTCGCCGGCCGAAACACTGGCCTTGATTTTAGCAGCCTCACCGACTTCTAAAAAACCGCTGGTTTTAACCGAACCACTGACTTCACCCTCGATAACCACGTTACCGTCACTAACAAAATCACCTTCGACTTTTACCCCCTGAGCAATAATCGTACCGCCATTTTTTCCAGCCTCCTGGTCTTTATTAAACATAAGTTGTTTGTTACGAATTACGAATTGTGACGCGAATTCATGAATCAACGAATTTTTCCGTTCAAATTCGTGTATTTATGTAAAGACTCGCCGTTCGTAATCATTTAATTCTCTTTAATTAATTCATCACATTTCCTCGATTGTTTCAATCCCCATCATCCACAGGCCATTTTTGATGACCTGACCAACAGCTTCACATAAAGCCAAACGAGCGGCCACGACTTCTTTATTTTCGTCTTGCAAAACCGGAACCTCGTGATAAAAAGTGGCAAAAAGTTTGGCTAAATCAAATAAATACTCGGCCAAACGATCCAATTTAAAGTCATGGGCTGTAGAGGCAATGACTTCCGGATAACCGGCTAATTTAAAAAGTAATTGGTGCTCGATTGGTGTAACCAAATGTTTACTTTTTATTTCTGATTTCAAACCACCGGCTTTTCGCAAAATAGATTGAATTCTGGCGTAGGTGTAAAGCAAGTAAGGGCCGGTATAACCATCAAAAGATAAAACTTCGTTAATATCAAAAACTATTTTTTTGTCAGGGTCTTGTCGCAACATACCAAAACGCAAAGCCGCAAAAGCAATCGTCCGAGCGGTTTTTTGCAAAAACTTTTCTTTCCATTCCGGATGGCGTTTTTGAGTTTCGGTTTTGGCCAAATCAATTAAAGTATCGCGCAGAGTTTCGTAGCGAATAATATTGCCTTTACGGGAAGACATGGCGCCTTCTTTGAGTGTGACGAAGTCGTAAGACAAATGAATCAGCTCTTTTTTAAAATCCATGCGACGCAAAGTTGCGAACAGCTGTTGCATAGCCAACGACTGCCGAGTATCAACAACATAAATGCTTTTTTCCGGATGATATTCTTCCTCTTTTCGAAAAGCCAGAGGAATATCTTTGGCCGCGTACAAGAGCATGCCGTCGGATTTAACCAATAAATAGGCTCCGAGTTTTTCTTCGGACAAATCAATAATCGTCGCGCCTTGGCTTTTTACGGCCAAACCTTTCTTTTCCAATTCTTTAATGGCTTTTCTGGCCGGTTTAATCATCTCAGACTCAAAATACCAAACACTGATCGGCAAACCCAATTCCTTAAAAACACTTTTAAGATCGTTTACCGACCACTTGCGAGTTTTTTTCCACAAAACCACAGATTCGCCTTTTCCGGATTCCAGTTCGTGGAAGACTTGAGAAATTTCCTCTTTAACTTTGGGATCGTTTTCTTCGGCTTGGGTGGCCTCGGTGTAAACCTTGCCTAAAAAAGTTGTGGCGTTTTCTTCATTCAATTCGTAATCGCCATAAAACTTTTTCAAACCCCAGACACATTTGGCCACATGAGTACCAAGATCGTTGGTATAAGAAACCGGAATAACTTCGTAACCAACGGCTCGCAACAAATTGATGGTGGTCTGACCGACAAAAAGATTTCTTAAATGACCAATGTGAACTTCTTTATGAGTATTTAAATTGGCGTATTCCACCATGATCCGGCGATGGTTTTCTTCGGCGGCCTTGCCATAACCAGTTCCGAGATTTTTAATATTATTCAAAATTTCTTGACCAAAAATTTCGGTGTTCAAAAAGAAATTAACATAAGAACCGGTGGCTTTGACTTTTTTAATTACGCCTTTGGGTTCAATCTTCGCGGCCAACTCGACGGCAATCTCAGCTGGATTTTTTTTCAAACCCTTGGCCAAAGTAAAACAAGGAAAAGCAAAATCGCCCATGGCCAAATCCGGTGGACTTTCAACCTCGGCCGCGGTTGGCGAATAGCCTTTGCCCAGAGCGGTTTTTAATTCTTTGATAATTTGTTGTTTGGTGTCGTAGTAGACAGACATAGGTGAGAGGGTGGTTAATGGGCGGAAGGGGCTTAGAGAGACTGACGATTAAAAAACTCGAACAAAACCGCGTTTGCCTTTTTGAATGACGACGCCTTCGACGGTTGGTTCAACTAAGAATTCGTAATTTTCGACGACTTGGCCGGCGACTTTAACACCGCCGCCATCGATCAGACGACGAGCTTCGCCTTTGGAAGGTGCGAGTTGGGACTGAACCAAAAGATCAATAATATTAATCGGCGCGCCAATTTTCAGCTCAGGCATTTCATCAGGAATTTCTTTGTCGCGAAATTGTTTATCGAAATTTTCGCGAGCTTTTTGAGCCGCTTCTTCTGAATGATACATTTTAGTAATCTCAAAAGCTAAATCGGCCTTAATACCACGGGGATTAACTCCGGTTTTCAAATCTTCTTCATATCCGGAAATTTTAGCCATCGGTACTCGAGTGACGAAAATAAAATACTTGATAATCAAATCATCGGTAATCGACATCACCTTACCAAACATATCATCTGGTTCGGCTGTTAAATTGATGGTGTTGCCCCAGCTCGAACTCATTTTTCGACCGTCGGTTCCTTCGATTAAAGGATTAGTAATGATGTTTTGTGATTTTTGCCCGTAAAATTGTTGCATGGTTCGACCAGACAATAGATTAAATCTTTGGTCGGTTCCACCGACTTCAACATCAGCCTTAATGGCCACTGAATCGTAACCCTGCATTAAAGGATACAAAAGCTCGCGCAAAGAAACTCTGGTTCCGGCATCCAAACGACGACGAATATTTTCTCGACTAATAAACTCGGCCAATGAAAACTGATCGGCCTGAACTCCGATTTCACCATAACCGAGCTTCCCCAACCACTCACTGTTGTAATGAACCTCACATTTTTCCATGTCAATAATCTTTCCGGCTTGAGCCACATAATTTTTCATGTTCTCTTCAACCTTTTCCTTAACCAGCATGGGACGTTCACTTTCTTTGTCCGAAGTATCACCGATGACGCCGGTAAAATCTCCGACAATAAAAACAATCTGGTGCCCGAGTTCTTGAAAATCGCGTAATTTCAAAAGCGGAATGGAACGCCCGATGTGCAGATTAGGACTGGTTGGATCAATACCGAGTTTAATACGCAAGACATCGCCGGACAACATACGCTTGCGTAAATCATCAACGACAATTACCTCATCGACTCCACGAGTCAACACATCTTCTACGGCTTTTGGATCAATGTTTATTTTACCCATAAATTTATAAATTATTTCTGTCGGTTTTCCAATTAATTGGATTATTTTCGATATAAGAACAGATATTGTAATAACCTCTTTCGTCGCGAATTATATGATCGTGAAAAGATTTTTGCCAAGAAAAATCTTTGAGGTCGTTATTTAAACACCATTTTTTAACCCCAATTTTGAAACCACGGATTACCGAAGATAACGAACGCGACCATCAGGTTTGCCAGGAAACAATCGATGATTCCATACGTAGGGAACAAAAATTTTTGTTTCCTACGTTGGTATCCGGTTTTTTGATAAAAATGATCCCATGAACATGATCCGGCATTACAATAAATTCATCGAGGCAAACATCTGGAAAATGTTTCGGTATTTCTTTCCAAAATTCACAGGTCTTTTGGCCAAGGGTGTTTAAAACCATCTTACCTTCCACAACCTCACCAAACCAATCAATCCGATCTTTAGTACAAATGGTAACAAAATACCAACCTTCCTGCGAATAATCATATCCTGACAAACGATTCTTTGAACGCCAATGCAAACCAGTCGACGGATCGATCATAAATTTTCCATTTGTTGTTTCAAGGCCTCGGCCTTTTTGGCGGCCTCGTCGTGTTTTTGTTTCAGGCCTTCGACAACTTGTGCCGGGGCTTTGGAGGTAAATTCTTGATTGGTGAGTTTGGTTTCGAGGCTGGAAATATATTTTTCCAAATTCTCAATCTCGGCCGAAAGGCGGGCGTGTTCTTTTTCAGTATCGATTTGACGATCGACGTTAAACTGATAACTGAATCCACCGTCGTGATTTTCTTCAAGGGTCAAATTCTCGATACGAGCCAGAGTTTTAATAATCTCGAGATTGATTTCATCTTTAAAAATCTCGAAATATTCACCGACAATCAAAGTCAAATTGATTTTTTCTTTTGGTTCGACTTTATTCTCAGCCCGCCAGTTGCGAATTTTTTCAATGATTTCTTTTAAGCGCTCAAACTCGGTATTATCTTGTTTCTCAACAACCATCATTGGCCAATCTTCGACGATCAACATTTTTTTTGAACCAAAGTTTTTCCAAATTTCTTCGGTAACAAATGGCGTGAACGGATGCCAGAGTTTCAAAATCGTTTCCAAAACGAAAAACAAAATTTTATCAGTATTTTCTTTTAGAGCTTCGTCGCGTTTTTGAATCTTCGAGATCTCCAAATACCAATCGGCAAAATCAAACCAAGTAAAATCACGCAATTTTTCGTTGGCCAAAGAAAAATCAAAACGCTCAATAAGTTCCTCTGTTTGTTTTGTTATTTTGCTCAACCTGCCGATAATCCACTCATCAGCTAAGGTTTTAGCCTCCGGTTTCTGAACCACGGAAACTTGTGAAACACCGGTAATTATATAACGGGAAATATTCCACAATTTGTTTACAAAGTTCTTAGCGCTTTCCACTTTTTCCGGATAAAATCTGGCATCATTACCCGGGGTTATTCCTGTCAAAAGACTAAGTCGCAAAGCATCGGTCCCGTACTCTTTAATTACATCAAGCGGATCAATTCCGTTTCCGGAAGACTTGGAAAACTTTTTGCCGTCGGCATCACGAAGAATTCCGTGAATATAAACATCTTTGAAAGGAATTTTACGAAGCGCGTAAGTACTCATTAAAATCATCCGCATTAGCCAGAGATAAAGAATTTCGTAGCCCATCTGCATCCAGTTTGTCGGATGAAAATCTTCAAGATCCTTTGTTTTATTCGGCCAACCAAGAGTGGAAAAAGTCCACGATCCCGAGCTGAACCAAGTGTCGAGAGTGTCTGAATCTTGCGTCCACCCTTCCCCTTGCGGAGCTTCCACACCAACATATACTTCCCCCTCGCCTGTCGCCTCGACGGGAGAGGGGTTAGGGGTGAGGGGCCGATACCAAGCCGGAATACGATGTCCCCACCACAATTGTCGCGACAAACACCAATCGCGCAAATTTTCCACGCGATCAAGATATAATTTTGTAAATCTTTCCGGAGTGATGGAAACTTTTTGTTTGGCGTCTCCATCAAGACCAATTGTAACCGCCTCGCGCATCAGTTCGCGTAAAGTTTTGCCGCGACCGGGAATAACTTTGTTCACATCAAGCCACCACTGAGTCATTGGGATAGCTTCGATTATATCGCCATAGCGATCAGAGGTGCCGACATTTTGCGTAATTTCTTCTTCGTTTAAAAGCAGGTTGTTCCGACGTAACCAGTCGATAAATTTTTCCCGCGCCACTTCGCAGGTCAAACCTTCATATTCTTTACCGGCCTCGGCGGTCATTTTGCCATCCTGTCCAATTACCGGAATAAGCGCGATCGGCTCGCCTTTGGCTTTTTGTTTTTCATACATCGCGAAATCAATGGCGCTGTGCGCCGGAGTTACACCAAGCGCTCCTGTTCCGAAATTCGGATCAACATTTTCATCGGCAATAATTTTAATTTTAAGCGGATTAGCCGCGCCAATATCAACCATGAACTCTTGGCCGATAAATTTTTGATATCGAGAATCAGAAGGGTGAACAGCCACGGCCGAGTCGCCAAGTTTTGTTTCCGGACGAGTGGTGGCGATAACAATTGGAAAATCTTGACTGTATTTAAAAGTGTAAAACTTAGCCGTGCGTTCGATAGTAACAATTTCATCGTCAGAACATGTCGACTGCCCCTTAACAGACCAATTGACAACGCGAAAACCGCGATAAATTAAACCATCTTCGTACATCTTCACAAACAAAGTCCTAACCGCCAGATTGCGATCGTTGTCAAAAGTATAGGCCAGCCGCGACCAATCGCAACTTGTGCCGACTTTTCGAATTTGATTAAGAATTGTGGTTTTTGATTGTTCGGAAAATTCGCGAATTTTTTCCAACAAACCTTCACGCCCCAATTCTTTGCGCGGATCAGCCATTCCTTCTTTAATTAACATTTTTTCAACCTTGGCTTGGGTGGCAATGGCCGCGTGATCGGTCCCCGGAACAAGCAAAACCTTTTTACCGCGCAAACGCTGATAACGAACCATGGCATCCATTAAAGAATTCTCAAAAGCGTGTCCCAAATGCAAAACACCTGTAACATTCGGCGGCGGCATCATGACTGAAAAAACCTCTGTCCTGTCCCCCGGCAAATTATCCGGATTAAAAAACCCGCTGTTTTCCCAGGCGGCGTAAATGGAATCTTCGCAATTTTGCGGCTCGTAGGCTTTTGGTAGGTCTGGATTGTTAGGCATAAGTATGTAGAAAGTATACGAGATTTGGGCGAATTTTGGAAGAGGGACTCGGATTTGTCGGATTGTGAAACTGGAGTAAAAAAGATTTTATTTGATTTTGCACACCACCCCCAAAGCCTCTCAGGCCCTTTCCGGCCTCTCAAGCCTCTCCGGCCCCCGTTGACAACTCCCCCAAAACCCCCTAATCTAAAATTGTTTTCGGGAAACACCTCCCAAAACCCACTCGGAGTACACCATGCCCCGCCCGACTGCTCGTCCAATCATCGTCAGAATCGAAACTCCCGAGTCCGAACCGATCCAGAAGCGTGTCGCGGCCAACGGCGAACACGGACTCAAAGAAACCCTCGAGGTCATCTTGGCCGTCCTTTGCCAAGCGACCGGGGCAAAAACCACCGAACCGCGACATGTGACGATCCGCACCAAAGACGCCCCGCTCCTCGACCCGACCACCGAAATCGGTGATCTCCGCCTTCCTGTCCATATCGACCCCATCATCGACAACATCCGATTCTGTGCGGGTCGAGATGTAGTCCACTCCATCTGGCATCTGGCCATGTTGACCAAAGAGTGGCTGCGCCAAAACGGCAACAACATCCCTGCCATCCTCGCCCTCGACCTCTTTCTCGCCGACTACGGCCTGTGCCTCGGCATGACTCGCGAGGAACTGCCCCAAGGCGACGACAACCCTTGGAATCAGGAACCGTACTTCTCATTGCCATTTGCCGAGGGTAAGGAGTAGACCGATGCCAAAATTTTCTTCTTTTACAGAGTCAATCGAAGACTGGAACAAGACAGCCTTCGAGGACAATGTCCGGTTGGCCGTGCAAAACGACCCTAGTCTGACACGAGAGGATGCCGAAGACATCGTCCGAGAACGAGCTCTTGCCCCGATCGCCCCCGGGACTGGTGCTGGAAACTTTGCTTGTTTCAGCGCCATGCCGCAGGGTGGTTCAACCCTGGACGACCTCTGCAATTCCTTCAAGGAGTGAGCCATGGCAAGTCGAAACCGAATCTCTCTCGCCGATTCCATGGCAGAAGTCTGGAGAAGAGGCGGTTTCACCGAAGAAAACGCTCTTCGCCCCATCCCGTCCCCCAACACCAGCGGCCCGACCGCTCCCCTGCCCGACCGCTTCACGGCCATCCCCGGCGGCAACGCCGCCGGTGAGTTCGGCCACGGCCTGCCCAGTGTCCCCGCGGCCGCCGGCCACTCCGGCTCGCCCGATGACACGGACAAGAAACACTAGTCCGTCTCTCGCGCTCACGCGCCTCCACCGAAACTTGGTGGGGGCGCTACTTTTTAACTCGGATTTACCGCACCCGCCATAGCCCAAGCTACAGCGGGTCGGATGTATTGGATTTAGGCCGTCTGACGGCCTTTATCGGATTTTGGTTGGGGTGGATTTTATACAATTGTAAAGAAGGCGGGGCCGCCGGCCGCCCTTTACAGCCGGCCGCCATTACTTGACCTCCCCCGCCACACACGGTACTATACTCTCTTAACCAACCCTCCCATGCTGGTGGTTTGGAGGGGATAGGGGAAAGGGGACAGGGATGGTTTGTCATAATTTTTAAAGAAAAAAATCCTTCCCTTTCCCCTCCTCCCCTATCCCCTAAAAATAACCCCCCCAGCATGATCTCCGAAACCCCCAAACAAATTTTCGAGGCCATTCGCCGGAGCTCTTCCCCGCTCCTGGTTTTGCCGTACGGAGCCGGAGTCGATGGCTATGCCAGCGCTCTTGGTTTGGCTAAGGTTATTGAGGGTATGGGCAAGACTGCGGAAATTGTTTCGGCCGAAAATTCTATACCGGCCAATCTTGGTTTTATGCCGGGCGTAGAAAACATTAAACCGGCAGTAAAAAATTTACGCCACTTGATGATCGAAATCGACACCAGTAAAACGCACGTCCATAATCTTCAACACGAAGAAAAAAATGGACGGCTTTTTATTTCTCTAACTCCGCACCAAGGCACTTGGGAAGAAAAAGATGTGTTGATTTCACACTCCGCATATCGTCATGATTTAATCATCTGTTTAGGAGCACCCGATCTCGAGGCTTGTGCCCATCTTTATCATGAACACCAAGACTTCTTTTTCCGCACACCGATTATCAACATTGATCATTCACCGAGCAACGAACATTTTGGCCAGATTAACTATGTTGATATCACCACCTCGGCCATTGGCGAGGTCTGCTTTGAATTGATCTTGGCCATCAATCACAAATTAATGAGCGCAGAAGTGGCCACGGCCTTTCTAACCGGTATGATTTCCAAAACCAGAAGTTTCCGCACACCACACCTGACACCAAAAACTTTGGAAAATGCCAGCCGTCTAGTCAGCCTGGGCGCCGAGCGTCAAAAAATCGTTCGCCATTTGTTTCAGACTCGTTCAGTGCAAACTTTGCGCCTGTGGGGCCGCGCTTTGGCTCGATTAAAATCCGACACTGAGTCCAAAATTGTTTGGACACTGCTCTCGCAACAAGACTTCCTGCACGCCGGCGCCCGCGAAGAAGACTTACCCGATGTTATCGACGAGCTCATCTCAAACTCGCCGGAAACCAATGTTACTGTTCTTTTATATGAAAATCACGCCCACCATATTTGCGGCATTATCCGCGCCGAACAGCCGCACGATGCCCGACACCTAATCAACACTTTCTCGCCGAGCGGCACCAAAAGTGAAGCCCATATTTGTTTGGAAAACAAAAATATTGTTGAGGCCGAAAAAGAAATAATCGAAATGATTAAAAAAACTTTGGTTAAATAACAAATGGGAAACAAAACCAATATACAACCAGACAAAAAAACCGTTTCGCAAATCGCGAAACGATTTTTTTATTTTTCTATTCTACCAGGTCATCACCAACAATGACTTCGCCAGCTTCTTCTTCGAGTGGTGGTGGCATTTCAGCTGCGGTCTTGCCGACTTGTAATTCAGACAGACGATCTTTTACTTTTTGATTATCAGAGTTTAATTCCAAAACTTTGGAAACTTGAGCGATGGCTTGGTCAAAATCGCCACCAAACTCGTAAATCGAAGCCAGATACCAACGGGCGTTGGAATAATTTGGATTGGCCGCAATCATCTTTTCTAAAAGATTTTGAGCCGCCACAGAATTGCCGTCCTTAATATAAAGAAGGGCCAACTGCAGTTCCAATCCAACCGAATTCGATTTGGTTTGAAGCAAACTTTCGAGATGGGCAATAGCTTCGACGGTTTTGTTTTGTCTTTCGTAAACCGCAGCCAAATAATAATTGGCCGGGGCATAATCAGATTTAAGAGCAACGGCCTTGGTTAAATACTCTTCGGCCGAAGCCAAAGCAATCGACGCGGCTGTTTTGGCTTGCTCGACCAAAGTTTGATCTTCGAAATTTTCCAAATTTATAGCTCGATCGGCCACCACTAAATATAACCGACCAAGATTCACTAGAGGTATTGGATTACTCGGCTCGAGTTTGCTGGCCACAAGATAAGAATTGACCGCTGTGTCTTCGGCCTCGCCAACCAAATTTAAAACATCACGATAAATATTTCCCCGCTGACTCCAGCTGGTTATATCATAAGGCGCCAATTGAACAGCACGATCGGCCGCGGCCATGGTGGCCAGCAAAAGTTTCTGAATGACAGCTTTTTCATTTTCGTCGATCTCACTACCGTCTTTTGTGTAATCGACTAATGTGGAATTAAGCTGTTTAAAAATCGCTTGGCTGTAATTTTTATAATAAAGATCCGAAAAATTATTATAAGAAACTGCCTGAGAAATTTTTAAAGTCGCTTCCGCGGCCGGAGCGCCGGCTTCGTCGAGTTTAATCGCTTTGGCAAAAGCGACTTCTGAAACATAGCGCCCACCGACGGCTAGCAAAGCGGCGGCCGAAATTAAACTCAAAGCCACGAACCCCAAAGAAAAACCCAAACCAATTCTTGGTGCTCGAGAAAAATGAATTTCTTTTTCTAAAACCAGCTGAGCGGCCAAAAAGCCAGACAAACTCCAAAAAACAAAACCCAAGGTCAGGTTGGAAGTATAAAAAATCTGGGTCACGACCAAAATCAACCAAGGCACCACCAAGGCCGGCTCGACTTTTTTTTGAAAAACTCTAATCATTAAAAACAGCACGAAAAACAACCATAAACCCGCGCCCAAAACCCCAATCGTCGAAAGACCGGTTAAAAAATTAGCTTTGGCTCGATCAAAATTTACGCTCCACAAAAAACTTTTGTTGACTTCCGGAGATTTAAATTGGGCATAGTCATAAACAAAAGTCCCCGGACCGGAACCAAAAACAAAGCGACGGGCGTTTTGAGACAAAACCTGTTTGGTAATATTGAAACTCGAAACATAACTCGGAGTAATCACCACGGAAGTTTTAAATCTAAACGGCGAAGGAATAAAAATCATGAGTAGACTGACAAAAAATAAAGAAAGCAAAATAAACATTTTTCTTTTGCCAACTTCTTTTTTAAAAAACCAACCAGTTAAAAGTAATACACCAAAAGCCAGTAAAAACCAAAGTAACCAAAAATTTATCGAAAAACAAAAAAGCAAAGCTGTGCCCAAAATCACAAAAGTCATTAAAGAGTTCCCGATTTGCCGTTTGTCAGAGGCTAACCATAACCCCAACCCTAACAAACCGATAACCAACAAATAAATAGTAAAAGATGTGACCGAACCGACAGAATTGGAAAATCCGACCGGCAGTAAAGATAATTTATCCCAACCAAAAAGCTGGGGCCAGGAAAGCAAAGCCGCCAAACTGGCCGAAGCCAAAAAAGCCGTCAAAATCTTTTTTCCAAATCCTCGATCGCCGGCCAAATGCTCAATAATAAAAAATCCGGCGACAAAAGATATTAAAGTAAGAAAACTTGTATATTCTTGCGAGCTTTGGCCAACCCAAGTTCTGTACCCGGCCAAAGAAAAAATTGAGGAAAACAAAACCGCGCCCAAAAACAGAATTGGCAGCAAATTCACAATCCACCCGCCTCGGCAAACAATTTTTTTTTCGGCCACAACCGAACCAAGCCATAAAACTAAAGCCACAGCCACCAAAACAACCAACAATAATTGTTTACCGGTTTCCAAAACCTCGACCGAAAAATTCAAAAAGAAAATCGGCAACAAAAAACTCAGAAGCAAAACCAACCAACGAGCCGTAACCAATAAAATTTTTGATGAAATAAAAGATTTGATTGACATAGATACTGACATTATACAACAACTCCTTAATTATGAGGAGAAAAACAAAACCAGGTCCGCCTAAACGAACCTGGTTTTTCTTAACTTCTGTTTATTGAGCCAAAGCGGCTAGTTCCATTCTAGTCTTCATACTGTCGAGATCAACTATGTCTGAAGCTGTCATGTCGCCACCGGAAGAGAATCTGGCAAAGCTGGTTGGCTCGAGGTCAATGATGTAATCAGCCCAAGCCGCGCCGTAAAGGGCGTTGGCTGTGCTCTCATCTGGAACCCAGCGTAGAATATTGTCGGTGTCGATGGCATAAACTTTAGGATCAGACTGGATCTTAACCAGAACCACACCTGGGGCCGGCAACATTGGGGCGCCCAGAGTCATGGTTGGCAGAGTGGCGTCGGTTACCCAAACCACTTCGTCAAAAGAATCAGCATAGGCAAAGAAGGAGTTGGTATCCCAGAACGGTCGGCGGGCTCCGTCTTCATCGATGTAGTAAATGGTATTAAAGCCATAAGCTCGAACAAATTGACCGGTTACAACTGTCGAAATAGCTTCATCTTCACCGGTGATTGGCGAAGGACCGGTTGCGCCGGAATCGGCGGCCACGGCGCGACCTTCGGCATCAGTTGTGGTTTCGGCAGTCTCGGCACCAACTTCTTCCTCTGGCAGGGCCGAGGTGGTAGTGATGGCAAAGGCTGAGGAAACATCAGAATCTAATTGAGCTTTTCCGGAATCGTAAGCAATGACTTTGATTGTGACATTGTCTTCGTCAATGTTTGGCACGGTCCAAACATAAGGACTGGAAGTGCGACTGACGTTGTAGGCGATTTGGTTATAGGTGGCGCCGGAGTTCACAGAGTAATAAAGGGCCACAGTGTCGATACCGGAACCGCCAATCGACCAAGCAATGTTGGCGGAATCACCGCCGGTTTGGTCGGAGAGAAGACCCAAGGTGACGGTTGGGGTGGTCGAGGTTGTTCCGCCGCCACCGCCGCCACCGCCTGTACTGTCAGAGCCGGAGGCTGAGGAGAAGGTGATGGTGTCTTCGGTCATGGCTGAATCACCAGAAGCTGCTGAAGCAACCGTACCGCCATCCGAGACGGTTAGGGTGTAGCTGGTACTGGAGGCTAAGGTTATGGAAGGATCGACTGTTAAAACAGTATTACCGGAAGCCCAACCGCTCAACGAAAGTGTTCCCATTGTTGGACTGGCCGTAACGGTTGATGTAGTAACCGAAGATGTGGTCATTGGTTCGGAGAAAGTGATTTCAATATTGCCGGTTCGGGAATAACCAGTTGCGCCATCGGCTGGGGTTGAAGAAGCGATGACTGGGTCCGCTAAGTCACTAATTGTCTCATTTCCGGTGGTGTATGAAGAGTGAGCATTAATAGCGGATGCGTCTTTCCATTTGGCTTCGAGATCTCCAGAAATCGCTGTTGAACCAGCTGCAGTGTTGTCGGTAACTTGACCGGTAATACCTGTAACCGTAACCACGGTACTGGTTCCTGCCGGATCAGAAATAGTCGCACCGGTGTAAACGGCGGTTTGTCCGTCAGGTAAAAGGGTTGTTGGCATATCAGCCGCCACTGGAGCAACCCCGTCGTTTGTATCCACAATCTCTGTCCATGTGAAAACCAATTTATCAATCAAACCGTCAACGGTTCCGGTATCGTAAATTGCCACGGTTTTAATAATTGGGGCGGCACTGTCAGTCAATGTCTTTGCGAATCCCGCCGTATTGTTAACCGTGTCGTTGATATTATTAGTATTGTTGGTATAGGTTAAAATCGGTTCAGCACCACCGGCGGTCTGTTTTCCTGTTCTGCTGGCTGTTGCATCAACCGTGCCGGTTCCAGCATCGGTACAAGTAATTGTTGACAGGGTTCCTGAACCAGCACACTCGGCGGCGGCAAAATCGCCAGCAAGTCCAATGTCACCGGCTGTACCAAATAACCAGTCGTCACCAGTAATTGCGGTGAAAGTCGTAACTTCAGAGAAAAGGAAGGCGACTCGGTCAATTTTTTCATCATCGTTATTATCTGAATATGTGGCTGACACCAAGTACGGCGCAGCACCGTCGGTCGCGACCGTGGTCGAACTGGTGGCTGCTGTAACTCCGGTATAGTCAGTCATGGCACCGGAGATCGCCAGTTTCAATAAGTTAGAGGTATCACTGGCTGTGCTGTCGGTGACACCGAAGAAGATAGTGGTGTCATCGGTTGTATCTCCATAAGTTTCAGTCAGAGCCGTCCCATCGTTCAGAGTGATGGCAAAATCCCCGGCCACAATACTGGAAGCATCTATGGCCTCTGACCAAGTGGCTAGAATACCGTTCATGGTGCCATCAACCGTTCCCGCAGCACCTTCAACTGAATCAGTATCTTTGGTAACACGGGAAACAATGATGGCCGCGGCGCCGTCGGTTAAGGCCCTAGTGAAGGTCGCGGTATTATTGATTGTGTCGTTAATGTCGCTGGTGTTGTTGGTATAGGTAAAGGAAGGTTCGGTACCACCGGTTGTTTGTTTTCCAGTCTTGTTGGCGTCGGCGGTGATGTGGTCATTGGCGGCGTTGGTACAAGTAATGGTAGCCAAAGTGCCGGAACCGGCGCAGTCGCCGGCAAGAAAATCACTGGCCAGGTTTATATCACCAGCAACTGAGAAATTCCAATCGGCCGGAGTAATTGTTGTCCAGGTTGTAACTTCGGTAAAAAGGAAGGCAACCCGATCAACCTTGCCGCTAGCATCAGAGTCAGAGTAAGTGGCGGAAATAAGGTACGGCGCAGCACCGTCGGTCGCGACCGTGGTCGAACTGGTGGCTGCTGTAACTCCGGTATAGTCAGTCATGGCACCGGAGATCGCCAGTTTCAATAAGTTAGAGGTATCACTGGCTGTGCTGTCGGTGACACCGAAGAAGATAGTGGTGTCATCGGTTGTATCTCCATAAGTTTCAGTCAGAGCCGTCCCATCGTTCAGAGTGATGGCAAAATCCCCGGCCACAATACTGGAAGCATCTATGGCCTCTGACCAAGTGGCTAGAATACCGTTCATGGTGCCATCAACCGTTCCCGCAGCACCTTCAACTGAATCAGTATCTTTGGTAACACGGGAAACAATGATGGCCGCGGCGCCGTCGGTTAAGGTTTTGTTAAAAGTTGGAGTATTATTACTCCCATCATTTATATTATTGGTATTATTTGTATAACTGAGAATGGGTTCAGCACCACCGGTGGTTTGTTTTCCGGTCTTGTTGGCATCGGCAGTAATCGAACTATTATCAGCATCAGTACAAGTAATGGTAGCCAACGCACCGGAACCGGTGCAGTCGCCGATAGCGAAGTCGGCGGCAAGATTAATGTCGCCAGCTGTGCTAAATAACCAGTCTGCGCCGGTAATTGTGGTGAAGGTTGTAATCTCAGAGAAGGCAAAAACAACTTGGTCAACCACACCACTAGAATCAGAATCGGAATATGTGGCAGAAATAAGGTACGGCGCAGCACCGTCAGTTGACGTAGCAGTCGTAAAAGAAGCAAGAGTATTGCCTGCTCTATCTGTAATTTCCCCGGTCTGTTCAATCTTTAAAGTATAGTCAGTTTTGTCTGTTTCAATTGTCTGTCCGAAACTTGCGACCCCAACATAAATCACTGTGTCGTTTGCTGAGTCGGTATAAACACCGGCGGCGGGAACTTCGGAAGTAAATGACTCGGTTAAGTTACCGGCAGTCGTGCCGCCAATACCCGCCTGATAGTCGCCCGCAGCTACGGAGCTATCCGCTATATTTTCAGAGTATGTAATTCTGACATAATCAACTACGCCATCACTATTGTTATCGATTGTCATCGAAGAACTATAGGTCGGTGCTGCTGTGTCGATGGTTATCGTAACAGTATCCGAATCAACTGCCGGACCAGTATCAACACCGCTTGAGGTAATTTGGGCAGCATCAATCTGGGCGGTAATTGTTTGAGTGTCGGTTGCCACGGTGCTAGTTGTGAAAGCAACAAAGTAACCTCTCATTCCGTCTAAGGAACAAACCAACGAAATATCTCCGGTTCCAGCTCCTGCATCTGCATTATCCTTATCAAAAGTCGCTGTTTGATTTGGTGCCGCTCCGGCAAAAGCTGCGGTAACTCCATCTGCCGAACCAGTGGAACCAAGCAAGGTCTCGTCGCCGTCATATACACCATCAGCGCCTGTTCCTAAACAATCCGTACCATCAAGATACAAATGAACCTGATCCACATTAGCTTCAGCAGTTGAACCAAAATCGACAACAATTGCTTCAAGATTGCCAGCATCAGGATCATCAAGATCAATCTTCAACACAGCAACAGTACTATCGGCTTTTACCTTGCCGTACGATGGTGCCACTGAACTAATCGTAGCTACCACAAAATTAGCGGCTTCAGCATTATGTATTGGCATAACCTGCCACCCCGAAATCGCAAAGGCAAAAATTAAGAGAGCTACCATCGACAGTGGCAGAACTCTGAAAAGCCTCATCTTTATTTTTTGAGCCATATTTGAAAAATTATTTTCTTTATTTAAAAGAAAAAGAAATTATTTTTTAAGTCAGAATTATTTTAGCACAGAAAAACCAATGTTTCAACAAGAAAATCAAGGTTGTGGACAACTTGGATATTCAACGAAAGAAAAAAAACAAAAAAACAAAAAAAAATACTTTGTCCGATCTTTTTGTTTGACAGTTTTCTATCATTCCCTTACAATACTCGCGTTGAAATTAGTCATCTTTAAAATTGGCGCATAGCTTCCACCTTCGCCCGGGGCTACGGTGGACTCCGGCCTATTGGATAGGCCTACGCAGTTGGTCACAAACCAACTTCGCTAAAATATAAAACGGGCGCATAGCTCAGTTGGTTAGAGCGTCACATTGACATTGTGAAGGTCAGAGGTTCGAATCCTCTTGCGCCCACCAGCCTTCGCTCCGAGGCGGAGCTTCGGCTAGGCAGGCCAGACATGATTGTTTTGGTAGGTCGGATAAAAAAACAAAACCAAAAACACCAGGCTAAACCTGGTGTTTTTGTTTGGGTTGATTTTAAAATTTATTTGGCCAATTCTTGATCGAGGATGGTTTTTAAAGTTGAGAAAGACACAGCGCCGCCGTTTACTTGTTTAACAGAACCGTCTTTACTAATAATGAAAGAGGCTGGTGTACCTCGCACCCCGGCAGCTTGGGCTGTGGTTTGATCGGCTTGGATTTCGGTTAACATTTTATCCGCGGCACGACAAGTTTCGAAGGTGTTTGAATTCAAACCAACTTCGGTGGCGATTTGTTTGTACAAGGTTTCACCAAGCGTGCTTTGATTTTCAAACAGCTTGTCGGAATACTCCCAAAACTTTCCTTGCTCGGACGCGCACTCGGCGGCCTCGGCGGCGTTTTGCGCTTCGGGATGAAACGACAATGGGAAATTTCTGAAAACCAATTTGACTTTGTCGGGATACTCTTCCCTAACCTGTTGAAGTGAGGCTTCAAAACGCTGACAGTAAGAACATTGAAAATCAGAATAGACCACTAAGGTGATATCTCCGGAACCGATTAAATGATCGTTGGCGTCGACCGCGACCAAGGTGCCGGAAATCGCGCTGGTTAATGCGGTGGTGCCTGTGGCTGGTGCTGCGGCAGTATTGGAAACGACAGCGGGAGCGGCAACAGCGTTTGCGGTTTCTGAATCCGCGGCCGAAACGCCGTTTTTCCAGACATAAGTTCCTAGCCCTAAACAACCGATAGTTCCGACAAACAAAACCGCGGCCACGCAACCAAGAATAAATGACTGCTTTGGATCCAAAGCTTCAAACAATGATTTTTTAGATGGAGTATCCATAGTTTTTTTTAATTTTTTAGTTCTTCAGATTTTCTTGTAGAGAAAATTTGAAGAACTAATTTTATAATTATCAAATTTTCTAATTGTGGAATTGATAAAATAAATGTCCCTAAACCACAATTTGAAAATTAGAAAATTAACAAATTACCACCTACTCTTCCTCTTCTTCTTTTTTATCCAGTTCTAATTTTTCGGCAAAAGTTGTTAACCACGAACGGTCTTTCCATGAAGACAACTTTAACAGAATAAAACCAATTAGCAAGAGGACAACTAACCCGGCCGCGGCCGAAGCCAGAAATTGTATAAAGCCGCAAGAGAAAACCAAGACCAAAGCTTCCCGACCGCGAGGCAAATCAGCCAAACAGCCACTGGCGGTTCTTTCTAACCAAACCGTGCTAAACCAAGCCGCCAAAAAAGCGCAAACCGCGGCTGACAAAGTAAACAAACAGCTGAAACGAGCCTTTCGCAGACGGATCAATCTTAATAAGGCCACGCAGGCAAAAAAAACTCCACCAATTATCCAATAAAGAAAGAACCAAACCACGGCCAAAGTCGAAATAAATAACATACTAAAACTTTCCGGTTAACATAAGAAGAACGCCCCAAAGCAACAGTAGGAATCCCGCCAAAATCCAAGCCAAGGCCCCGTTTTTCATTTCTATATTTCTTTTTTTGATACCCAACTTAACCAGAAAAAAAATTCCGGTGATTATTGCCAGTAGACCAAAAAAAACAAAAGGCATAAAGTTTAAAACTTTTTTGAACCGCCCGTAACTTCTACCATAGAACGATTAGAATCCTTTGCCGCCCGCTGTAAAACCACAACAATCAGTCTTTGTTCGCAAAACAAATCTTTAACTAGCCTACCTAGCCGACGCGTCCGCCGAAACTTCAGCGAAGGCGGAAGCTCCGCCTCGGAGCGAAGGCTAGTGGGCGCAACTTTAACAATCATGTCTGGCCTGCCTAGCCGACGCGTCCGCCGAAGCCCGGCGTAGGCGGAAGCTCCGCCTCGGAGCGAAGGCTGGTGGGCCCACCTGGACTCGAACCAGGAACCTCCGAGGTATAAGCTCGATGCTCTAACCAGTTGAGCTATAGGCCCGCGTACGACATTTTATCGGAAAAACGCCCTTTTGGGAAGTCCGGACTTCTGCTACTATATAAGGACTATGAAAAAAACTGAACGTTTAGATAAAATAATCGCCAAACAAAGCGCTTTATCACGCTCCCAAATCCAAAAAAACATTAAAGATGGGTTGGTCTCGGTTAATGGAACAATTGTTACCACACCGCATTTTTTTGTTTCTCTTCACGACCGGGTTAAAATCGAAAAAGAAAAAGTCGAGAAAAAAACAAAAATCCTAATACCTCAATTAAACATTCTCTACGAAGACAACGACGTTATCGTCTTCGAAAAACCGGCCGGACTTTTGGTTCACGAAGCTCCGGGTAAACACGAGGTAACGGTGGTCGATGCTTTGGCCAAACATTTTCCGGCCATAAAAAAGGTTGGCGACAACCCCAGTCGCCCGGGCATTGTTCACCGTCTCGACAAATTGGCTTCCGGGGTTATGATTGCCGCCAAAAATCAAAAAGCTTTTGATTTTTTAAAAGAACAATTTTCCGGTCGAAAAGTTAAGAAAGAATATTTGGTTATGGTTTATGGCTCGCCGAGTCAAACCACCGGAACCATTAACTTCAGACTGGTCCGATCAAAAGACAAGGGCCGCATGGTGGCCAGACCAGAACTTTCCGAAGAAGGTAAAGAAGCTATAACTCATTTTGAAGTTATCAAAAAAATTAAAGCCAGCACTTTACTCAGTGTCAAAATCGAAACCGGCCGCACTCACCAAATCCGCGCTCACTTCCGTGCCCTCAACTTACCAGTTGTCGGCGACCCCCTCTACAAAAAAACCCGCATGAAAAACATTAAATTCATTCCCCTGCCCCGGCTCTTCCTCCACGCTCATAAGCTCACCATCCCTCTACCAAACGGCGAAACAAAAACTTTTGTCTCACCGTTGCCAAAAGAACTGGAGGAAATTCTCTAATTTACAAATTTTCAAAATATGATTATAACCCTCAGCGGTGCCCCGGGTTCGGGCAAAAGTACCGTAGCCGAGGCTCTGGTTAAAACCTTTAATCTCAAACGCTACTACATTGGCCAAATCAGACGCGACATGGCCAAGGCCCAAGGTATGAAACTGGAAGAATTCAACAAGCTTGGTGAAACCGAGGATTGGACCGACAAAATTGTCGACGATTATCAGAAAAAAATCGGCCAAACCGAGGATAACTTCCTAATCGAAGGTCGAACAAGTTTTTTTCTGATTCCTCGTTCGCTCAAAATTTATCTGGAAGTTGATTTAAAAACCGCGGCCGAAAGAATTTTTAAACAAATTCAAAACACCGGCGGCGAAAACCGCAACGAGGGCCAACCAACTTCTGTTGAAGAAATGTTTGAGAGTTTAAAAAATCGAGTTGAAAGTGATGTTAAACGTTATAAAAAATATTACGGAGTCGATATTCTTGACCCAAACCATTACGATATTTTCTTAGACACCGGTAATTTAAATCCAGAAGAAGTAATCGATGTTCTATCAAAAAAAATCGTAGAATACACAAAAAACCATGAAAAACCGACTCAAGCTTGACATTTTCCTTTAAATTCCGTAAACTAATGCCGCTTTAACATTAATGCTGACAATGAACGTCGTTTTAAAAAACCAATGTCTAATTATGGAAAACCTCCTTAATTAGAAATTAAAACCCCACGGTCCTCTTGAAGCGAACTTTAAACTTATGTCCGATGAAAATAAGACACCCGTAACCACCGACGAAACCGTAGTCGAAGAAACCTCGATTGAATCCGAAACTCCAGCCACCGAAGAAATCGTTGAAGTCCTCGAAGAACCGGAAGAAAAAATCAACGAAGAAGAAGCAAAAATCGAAGCTGTGGAAGAAAAATTGCCAGGCACAGAAATCAGAACCGCCGATATTAAGCCGGGCATGACCATCCGAGTTCACGAACGCATCAAAGATTTTAACGCCAAAGGCGAGGAACGCGAACGTATTCAGATTTACCAAGGTATGGTTATCGGCATGCGTGGTTCCGACGTTTCCAAAACCATGACCATTCGCCGCACCCACAAAGGTTATAGTTCAGAAAAAATCTTTCCGCTTTCCAGTCCGGTGGTGGCTAAAATCGAATTAGTCAAAACTGCCAAGGTTCGCCGCGCCAAACTTTCCTACCTGCAAAACTTGCGCCGTCGTTTTAAAAGAAAGTTTAAAGAAACTCGAGCTGAACTCAATTAAAATTATAAACAAAAATCGCCGCGATTTTACTCGCGACGATTTTTTATTTTTTTTGATTAGATGCTTAAGACATCGCTCTCATTAACAATCGAGGATCCGAAGAACAGACTGGTGGTATCGGCCATATTAAATTCGACAATATCTTTATTCCATTCTTGTCCATAAATATTGTAAGCGATGAGTTGAGTTGTAATCCAGTGCAATTTGTTGTCAGAGCCGACCATATAAACTTTAGGATCGCCGGCTAATTTAAGACGCGTGCCCGGAGCAAAGGTGGCCTGGCCACCTTGTTTGTAAGAACTAAAGGCAGTGGCAGAAACCGTGGTCACATCGGCCCAGCTATTAAACCAAGTAAAATATACTTCTTCATTTGTTATCCAGAAAGCCGTGTCATCAAGTACCAAATAAACACGTGAATCGCCAGAAATTTTTACGGCCGCAATTTCCGAAGTGCCGGTCATGGCATTTAAAGACAAAGTGGCTTCATAAACCTCTCCGTCAACACCCAGCCAATAGACGTGCATACTGTCAGAAATCACCGCCCCCGAACCAAATCCAAGATTAATCTGGCGACCGGACTCGGTATTTTTGTACCAAATATTACCCGAAGCGTCTTCACCAACCATGGCGTTATCCAAAACGTCGGTGACAACAAAGGGATAGGTGGTGGTCAAACCGGTGGCAAAATCATATTTCTTGCCCTGATTACCAGAAGCATAGAAAAAGGAATTTTCTGTAAGTTTGAAAAGGCTGGGGTAGCCAATGGTGCCAAGATCCAAATCAACATCAACACCGCTTAAATGTAATTGGTCGTTCGAATCGAGCCAAGCCATGCGGCTGTTAACCACTTGCAAAGACTCATCACGAGTTCGGTACCAACTCAAATTATCGCCTTGAGCCACGGTCGACTGACCGTCAAAAATGTAGCGCTGATACATGTCGAAAAATTCGATAGTGCCATCGGCTCGAAAGTGAGCGCCGACAATATCTTCATTTTTCGAGGTCCAAGTTCCAGGAACAGCTTCCATGGTTCTGGGATCAGCGGCAGTATCATAAACCCAAAGTTGTTTGTAACCGGAATCAAAAGTCATTTTTGACAAAATCTTTCCGTTATAAATATCTTGAAAATCATCGTTTTGTTGATTGTAGCTGTTGGTTACTATTTTTACCGAATCAGAGGTCTGAACGTATTCATAAATAACCGCATTAACAAAACCTGAATGATTGTTCCAATTAAGAGAAGGGTTAAAATAATATTTACCACTATCTTTTACAACATCAATATCTTGCACACCATCGATAAAAACCTCGTCGAGCAAAACATTTTCCGTTCCGGTTTCCAAATCAAGATCAATCACGTCCCAACGATTATTTTCTTCGTTGGTCGAATTGATATAAACAAAATCGCGGCCGTTGTCTAAGAAACGTTCCTCGTCAACAGTCTCGTGAGGTACGTTACCTAAAAACATGGCCAGACCATTTTTTAAAGAATACAAATCGTAACGCTCACAACCGGCAACGGTTAAACAATAACCGGCGGCTTTAGCGATGACCACGTTTTCGCCCAAAGACAAAGGGCCGGCAAAAGCGGCGTCACTAAAATCCAAACGTTCAACTTTATAATCGTCGTAAACCCAAGCCGCGGTGGCCTGAAGTTGGCTCCAAGAGCCGGATTGAGCCTGAGCCGCAAAAGGCACAACTGTTTGCACAGCCATACTCATAGCGACAAAAGCAATGAAAAGTTTTTTAAACATAAATATATTAGGTTTGTTTACCAAGCAACTGCTTGGTTTAGCTTATTTTAGACTAGCAAGAATACCACAGATTGGCGTTTTTGTCAATAAAAGAAACTGAAAAAATGGCTTAAATTAGTCGTTTTTAAACTTTCTGAATATTCGCTTTTCTAACCTAAACCCATTACAATGCCTCAACAACCCCAAATACGAAGTTAGATTGCTTTTGTCCACTCGTTTCAACATTCGCTTTTTTGTCTTTGTCCGCAAAACCGAATAATGCGGTAAAATAACATAACCGAGAAAATCAAAACCTTGTCGAAATTTTCTAACCGAAGTTTTTCCGGGATGTAAAACCAGTCGTCTTTCTTTTTCCAACCATTGTTTGATAATCGGAATAAGCGAAAAAAGAAACTCTTGGTTATCCGATAAAATAATCGCGTCATCGGTATAACGAAGATAATATTTTATTTTCAGTTCATCTTTAATAAAATGATCAAACGTGTCCAAATAAACATTAGCAAACAACTGTGAGGTTAAATTTCCAATCGGCAAACCGTGCGATCTGGCGATTTCTTCTAGCCCCCCCCCGAGGGTTTGAGGCCTCCGAAAACCCGAAGGGCTCTGAGCCCGGCCGAAGAGCTGGCACAATTTCAACTTGAAAACTTCCAACTATCTCGGACAGTAACTCGAGAGTTTTTGTATTGGTCACTTTTCGCCGCAAAGCATCCAACAGAATCTCGTGATCCACCGAGTCAAAGAATTTTTTGATATCGAATTTAAGAGCGAAACACGACGAGGAATAATTTTTACTAACCTGACGAGCAATTTTTTCCAACCGTCGCACGGCCGCGTGCGTGCCTTTGCCGATACGACAGGAATAACTGTCAAAAATAAAACCCTTCTCAAAAATCGGCAAAAGGACGCGATAAACGGCGTGATGAACAAGACGATCACGAACTATGGCTTTATGAATAATCCGATGCTTGGGATCAAAAACATGGAAACGATGATAATCGGCGTGATGATAATTTCCGTTTTTCAAATCTTCGTGAATGGCAAAAATATTATCCTCAAGGTTCTGTTCAAACTTTTGAACATCCGACCGGTTTCGTTTGCCGCATCTGAATTCATACCAAGCTGAAAATAAATTTTCCAATGAAATAATTCGATCAAACATATATGCAAGAAATAAATGAAACTCCGGTTTTTACTTTGTCTTTTAACTTATTGAAAGACATACACTTACTGCGACGCAAATTTCCAAAAACGGAAAAATATACATTAGGCGGACAGTTGGAACAAACAGCTCTGGATTTATTGCTTAATATCATCCAAGCAGGACGAGCAAAAAAACAAGAAAAAATCATACCATTGGAATCGGCTATCAAAAAAAAATGACACGATAAAAATTTTGTTTCGGCTATCAAAAGAAACTGATCTTATAAGCAGTAACCAATATTTGGAGTTTCAAGAAAAACTGCAAAAAATCGGACAAATGCTGGGTGGATGGCTAAGGTCGGTGTAAACAAACGCCCCGTCTCTCGCAAGAGGCGGGGTGTTTTGATTTGGCAGTCCCGGCGGAGGACGAGCGAACCGCAGGAGGGCTCGGCAATCCATGAGTTCCTGTTCAGGTTGAGCTTGGACTGGCCGTCCCAGACTTCGAGGTAGGCGCAGTTGGCACGGTTGTCGCGGTCCACAGAACCTCCTTATTGTCACACCCCGTCTTGATCACTGAGTTTTCCGCTTTGCGGTCAACTCTGAATTTCATTTGGGATTTTTTTCCACCAGAGCGTGACAAGGAGTGCCTCGTCAGAATCGCGCACCTTTGTGTTTTACTAAACTCAAAGTTCTGGCGATAGCTCTTTCGAGAATTTCGGGGGTGCTACTCTTTACAAAAAGCAGAACACATTACCCTACTTTCAAAATTATTATAACAAAAACGCGCCGGAACCTCCAATGTCCGGCGCAAAGAGAAAAGGATCGGAAAAGAAGTAAAGATCCAAGGGTCGAGTTGCTAGCACTCCCGGCGGAGGACGAGCGAACCGCAGGAGGGCCCGGCAACCCATGAGCACCTGCCCAGGCTGAGCCTGGACCGGCCGCCCCAGACCTCGAGGCAGGCGCAGTCGGCACGGTCGCCGCGGTCCACAGAACCCGGGAGGTCGATGATGTGTTCACCTTCCTTCACGATGTCCGGCTTCTGTACGTAGGCCATGATGCCAGTCATGGCCGTGCCGGCCAGACGGTTGCCGACACATTCGTCTCGGCAGTCCTCCGGCTTGCATTTGTGGTTGGGTCGGCCGTCGTGACAACGGAACCAGAAGGGCCCAGCCGGATCGCGGTGGCGATCGTCCCAGGGCTCGACACTCTGGTCGTCGTAGTCGAACCCGAGGTATTTGATACCGAGTAGACCGCACGACTTGGTGATGCCGAGCCGCGGGTCGGCCAGAAAGAGGAGCGGGAGTTCGAGGTCGTCCGCGAACAGGAAGTCCGGGACGGGCGGAATCGCCCTGAGGTACTGGGCGAGGGTCTTTGCCGTCGTACCGCGGACACCTTGGTTGAAGCCGCGCTCGAAGAGGATCCTGGCCTGGGCCCGGCGAAGTTGACTCGCTGTCAGGACGCGCCGGTTCGGAACGATGATGGCGGGCACGGCCAAGGTGATCGGCTCGTCGCGCCGGACGAGGCGGCCGGCGAGGAGGTCGGCGACCACTTCGGGCACGATCCGACCATCGGACAAAGCCACACCGAGCGGCTCTGTGACCACATGGTGATCCATGAGGCCGTGAATACCGGCCTCAGAAAACTGATCGGCGCGCTCGATGATCTGCTTGAGCCACGCCGGGATAAAAATCCCAAGTTCCTTCGACATCTTTCCTCCACACCCCAAAACCCGAAAGCCACAATCGTTTCTGTCACGATCGCAACTTTCTCATCTTTGGAGCATAGAACGAACGCGCGAGAAACCGCTCGCGCGCGGTGCCAGGCAGCTGTCTGGCGGCGTTGCCTCACTCGAGGCGACTGCTTTTTATACATTAATTTGAATAAAAAGTCAAGATAGGGAATTAAAAAAAGAGCTTTTATAAGCTCTTTTTTATTTTTTACTTTGAAAATTTTCTATTTTATATTCTCTCGTTCCAAAATTTTAAAACCTTCTAAAACAGCATCACACAAAAAATCTTCCAACTGGCTATGGTCGCCTTTGGTTTGAGCTTTATAAAGATAGGTGTAATAAAGTCGTTTGTTTTCTTGGCGAATAATGGCCGGAGCAAAATTTTCTTTGAGCAACATGGCGTTCATAAACAAACGGCCAACACGGCCATTCCCATCGGAAAACGGGTGAATTTGCTCAAACTCGCTATGGACCTTGGCCGATAAATTTATTATATCTGAAGTTTTTTTAAAGGCTCCGGAAACAACAGCAGGAAACAAATCGGGAATTTTTAGACAATTTGCTGTTGGTAAATTAACACCGACCAATCTAACAGCATGACGGCGATAAAAACCGGCGTCTGATCGAACTCCATTCATTAAAATTCCGTGCAGTTTTAAAATAAAATTTTTATCGATTTTTTGCTTCTTGGCAAGATAGCCAAACAAAAAAAGCAACGCTGTTTGATGATTTTTGGCTTCCAACTGTTCGATTAAACTTTTGTCTGGCAAGGCGGTGTTGTCAAACAAAATGGCCGCCGTGTCCGGTTCGGACAAAGTACTGCCTTCAATGCGATTGCTGTGATAAGTCAATTTCAAAATAAACTGATCGCGGATATCGGGATGTTTAATAATTTCGTTTACAATGTTTTTATACTTCGAAGATTTCCTCTTTAAAATTTGTTTTTTGGCGATTAGTTGGTCGCCGGGGATTTGTTTTTGGCCGGTGACTTCCAAAAACAAATCGTCGATAGCCGCCAAGCTTTTTTGTCGAGGTTCGGACTTGCCGGTCCACCAATTGTTGAGAGCCACAAAAGACACCCCCAACTTTTCCGCCAGCTTGGTTTGGGTCAGACCTAAAGTTTTTTGGATAATTTCTAATTTTTGTCGAATAGTCATAAATTTAACATAATCGAATTATAACAAACTTTATAAAGTTAGTCAAAAATCGAAAACTTTATAAAGTTTCAAAAAAGAGCTCATTCGAGCTCTTTTTTTACATCGTCTAGAGACACTTTCCTCTTCCCTCGCCCGTTCTTATACCCCCAATTCCCTTTTTCCCCAAAAGTGAAGCCGCCAAATTTTTTGAACAGACGAGCGGCTGCTGGTGAATCTTGAACCGAGATCACACCGCGACCGCGTTCGTCTAAAATGATCGAAACAACTCGGCCGAGTTTTTGATAAACATGAGCCGAAAGGTGGCGGCGGAAACCCTCTTTAGTTTGTCCAATAACGATCGCGTAACCGTTCCACTCCTTCCGATTTTTCCAAGCGGCTTGAGCGGCCAGCTCATATTTTTTTTCTTCAGTCGGATCAATGAACGGTCGCAATAACTTTTTCTGATAAGCGAAAACTTTTTTGATTTCATCTTTTGAATAACCGGCGCGTTCCAGTCCGTTGACAAAACCTCGATCTTGAATTCCAATACCGCGAACCAATCGAGACGAAAAACCAAGCGACTCGAGGCGCGCGTCCGTGAGATTAAACATTTGTAAAAATTGTTCAAGAGAAGATTTTATTTTTTTGCGATTCAAATTTTGATAATGATGATGATCAATAATTTTTATTTGTACGCCGAGTTTTTTTATTTTCTCTTCGGTCTTCACTCCAGGAATTTCCACAATAACTACGCGCCGCGCCCCGCTGATTTTTATTTTTTCCAAAACTCCCGGCTCGCGATCTAAAGTCGCGCCATGAGGTTGATGAGAGATAACCATCGGCAATTTTATTTTTTTCGCCAGTTGAATAATCATCGCGGCTTCGGCGTCATTAGCCGGAACGATTAAAAGTGTTTTTTCGATATTCATAATTTTTACCACACCAAAATCCTGTTAATCTTTAAAATCCTAGAAATCCTGGTTCAGACAATTATACCAAAACTCCCTTCCTCCAACCATTAAAAGTGATTAAAGAAAGGGAGTCGCCGTGGAATACGTACCGACTCCACGGCGGAAGGTGCTCGAGACGACTACCCCTCGAGCTGGGCCGGACCTCCGATGTTTGGGTTGAGGTTGGGGTTGAACAGAAAAACATGAGGTTGTTACTTGGCCGGCGCGGTCGCGGCCTGGCGAGCGCTGACCGGATCGACTCCGGCGCGCCGCAGGGCCTCGGCCATGACCGACTGCTCGCGGCTCAGCGGCGCCGTCAGGCGGCGGGTGACAGGCTCGACCGACAAGCTGAGGTAGTCGAGGTAGACCTCGGCTTCGCTCAGTCGCCGATCGGCCTGCTCGCGCAAGCCGCGCTCGAAGGCCAACCGCTTGGCCGCCAGGCGCTTGGCCGCCAGGGCCTCGCGCCGGGCCGCTTCCGCGGCGGCGATCTCCTCGGCCGGGGCCTGCTTGGCCGAGAGCCGCTGGAGGGCGGCGTCGGCGGCCTTGAAGGCGTCGGCGGTGTCGAGGACCACTACCTCGACCGCGACCACCCGGACCTCGGCGATGGCCAGGCTCCTGCGAGCCGGCCGGACGGCGCGATCCAGCTGGATGCCGATCTCGGCGTTGATGCTGAGGGGGTGGGCGGAGTTGGTGTTGCGCATGGTGTCTCCCGGGGTTGTGGTTGGTTTCTGTCAGACTCCCTTCCCTTGACAAATTTCTTTATCAACGGAAGGGAGTCGCCGTGGAATACATACTGACTCCACGGCGAAAGGTGCTCGAAACGTCTGCCCCTCGAGCTGGGCCGAACCTCCGGGTAAAGAGGAAGAGAATGGGTTGGTTGAAAAAGCTGTGAGTCAGATGTTGCGTTCATCTGCTTCGTTCCTTCGCCGAGGACAGATCCTGGCTCCGTGAAACTGGCTTTTTCTTTATGCGCGGCGCCCTTGTCGCCATTGCGCGGTCGCTTTACCAGACTTGGCCTTAGCCTTAGAGGGACGCAATCCCGATGTCTGGCGTGATCCCGACGAGTACTAGACCCGTCCACCGAAATAGGCTTACCAAGGGAAGCCCGAGGATCACTTTAAAAACTTGTGCTTTGCCGCGAGCCTCGATGAGGTGGGGGTGAACCTCACCAAGGTCTCGCTGGCAGGCAACCAAGAAATGATTTTCTTAAAAAACCAACTCTTGGCTGCCGTCGAGTTCTGTTCTCGACGGGAAAGAAGACGGGTCACAAACCAAGCTGGAGCTCGGCCACCAGGGTCAAAAGATGTGGCACAGAGGTCTGTCCGAATTGCTTCCTGACGAAAGCAATCAGCTCGGACAAAGTTCCCTGAACCAATACTCGTTGACCCGGATAGACGAAGGACTCGCGCGGCTGAACACCCAAATACCACACACTAAGACGACGGGACTTGGGCACAAAAAGGGTGTACTCCACTTTAGACTCCTGGAAAGGGTTTGAATCACTTCTCTCTTTTGACCAAAACTTGATCAAGGGAGAGGAGCTGTCGAGTTAGTTTCTCGACAAAGAAGAAGGTTGAACATTGCTCTACCTGGCGCGTACTCGACGGCGAATCACTTCGCCGTCTCTCCGTGTTACCACCACCAGTGGCTTTTGAGGCCGCTGGCTCCGAAGGATCTCCTCCGGGCTGGTGGTGAACCAGGTTTCCACATGGACGAGGGGGCCGTGGGACTTGGTAGTCATCTTGTAAACTCCTGGTTTGTGGGTTTTGTGACAGTGTTACTCAGTGATGGTATGGACCCATTCCACGACCCGGCGAGTTCGGGCTCCGTGCAGGACGTAGTAGTCCCAGGCCAGACACATCCAAATATTGAACAAAAAATACCAGATGATACCAAGGTTTCTCATGATCCCCCCAAGGTTTGAAAAACCGAGCGCAACGTGCACCCGATCAAGAATCTTAAAAAATTAAGAGCCTTGAACGGGTCCCTACACTCATGGCAGGGGAAGAGGAGAGAGCACACTCATGAGCGCGCACGCACCCACAGCGACTCCAAAGCAGAATGCAAAGAAGCCAGAGACGAAGCACCAGACTATACACTTGAACTCGGGATCAAACATGAAGTACTCCTTCGAGCCAAGAGATTGACGTTCCTGACTCCCGTCAGGTTTACGACGACTCTTTTCGGCGCTCGTCAAATTTTTCAAATTTTTGAAAAATTAGACAAACACCGACAAATTAAAAGAGACCTCAAACCAGAAGTCCCCAGATTAATCAGGCAGCTACCTAGATATTTTTTTCGATTCCCGGAAATTTGTTCATCACTCAGCTTTCTACTAACCATCAGGTTCTGGGGCCAAGATGATTTTCAAAAGTTAGCGATGAACAAATTTCCGGGTCTGACTAAATTAACTCAATCCAGTCAGCACGGCCAAAGTGGCCACGGCGGAAATAATGTAAGCGATGGGATAAAGCATATTGTTATTAAGTTCCAAGGTATTAAGTTCCAAGTACCAAGATGGTTGTTTCTTCCTTTAAGAAGATGTCTCCTTCTTGGAGCTTGGTGCTTACGCGCTTGGAACTTACGATTTTTCAATCTCTTCTGATGATAACAGCCGTGAACTACTCGCTTCGCTCGAGTTCACGACAAGCATGGAGTTATCGGCAGGAGAAATTCGCGCGACCAAGTTGGCCGGGGTCGGACGCGCGAAAGGGAGTTGCCTGAGGCTTTGGGCCTCAGGGGACTTGTCACCTCGTGAAAGGATTTTGGGATGTTCCGAGTTTTTCCGCTGTCCAGGCGGTTATTGCCTTGCGCCGGTCACTGGATGTTGGCCAAACATCTGTCACGGTCTGCAAGGAAACTCAGGAACGAAATGACACAAAACATTGCGTGTGCTTTTGCCAAGGCGCCTTGGCGCAAGCGATGGCCACAAGCCATCTTCTTCCTAGTCCAGATGATCCCCACGAAATAACCTCCTTGTTGGAGAAGTCGCGGGTGTCAGCACAAGGTACTAGGTAAGACTTGGGTCGAAGAAATGCCACGCTTGCATTTCTACCCTTCTGGGAGATGGGCTTAACGTACTGCTCCAGAATCCGAAACGGCTTATCTTTTCTCTCTCAGAGATTTCCGTTTCGATTTCTGTAGCAGACGCTTTTAATCGTCGCTAACTGGTTCAAATCATCAAACTTTTAAAAAGTAATGATCTGTCCGGATCGTCGAAGGCAGTCTCGGGCGCCGGCGGGCAAGCCACCGGCAAGTCAAAATCTGGATGAGTTCCACAATCGAACAGTCTAGATATTAGGCAAAGCCTATTTTTGTTGCTTTTTTAAGGTTCTTCGCTCAATCGCTGTGTTCATGAGCATCGAACAAAGCACTCTATCATAGCTAAAAAGATTTGTCAAGGGTCAGAGGCTCAAAACCGACTTCTTCACCAATTTTAGCCAAAAAAAATGTCCACCATTAGTGGACAAACAGGATTTTTAGGCTTTTTTTTGTTGTAATGGCGGTCTTGACAATGTTTCTTATTTGTGATATAGTTGCTTGTCGCTCTGAAAGACTTGGCCTCCGGCTGGGTTTCAAAGGGCAACACGGCCCAACCGCGTTTTCTTGCGGAAAGGGTCACATCACCACCCCCGGCCATGACGGCCAGGAGATCACCGTGAACACCTAGCACCCCCCCTCGTTCTGGGAGGTGCTCAACAGTCCCTCTGGGAAGAGGGCGAAGGAGAGTCGAGATGACCAGCAAGAGCCTCACCGCCCGCGCGGTCATTCGCGGCTCCCGCATCTGGACCCACCACGACGCCACCGGCGCGTGGACGATCCGGCGTTCGCCCAACCCCTTCCCGGAGGTAGACATGGGCACCTAGGCAACCTCGACCCCCGGCCGCCGATCGCTCCCTCGAGCGTCGGCGTGTCCGGGTGGTTTTATTTTTATTCTTTTTCCGCGGCGCTACAAGCCACATCAAACACAAATTTTGCCGTGTCGGCAAATTCTTTATTTTCCAAAATAACAGTCATCATCTTTCCAATGAAAGAAATGAAGGCTACGCGATTTCCATAAATCCAAATATCACCGTGGAATTTCCCAAACTTTTCTTTTTCAACAAAATAACACTCAACGCCCTCCCGTTTAGATTTTAATTCCCCGATATGAAGAACTTTAATTTTAATTTTACTAGGATCTAAAACTTTTTTTGCCTCCTGCAAAACTTCGAGATCTAAAAGTTTACTAACATCGTCCAAATTCGAAACTTCACGAAGCGAATCCGGGTTAACAGAATACACATCATTATAAAGAGCGCTCATGGCTTCTGTGCCCTCATAAAACCTAACCGCTGGTCGCTCACCACCAGACATTAATTTTATTTCAGGCAAAATATTATTCAAAGTGTCGAGCTTTTCTTGCATGTCATGTACTTGCTCTTTAAAATGAGCGAGTGCCCGCTCCGGCTCCTCGGCGGCAAAGACGGTTTTTTTGCCGCGCTCATGTGTCGACATCAACCCGCGATTTTGCAAAGACTCGACATTCGCATAAGTCGCCGTTCGCGACAGGCCGGCTTTTTTGGCGATGTCTTGCACCGGGGCCGGGCCAAGGTTAAGACTGGCAAAATAAACTTTGGTCTCGGTTTCGGAAAGACCGAGTGAAGTGAATAATCGGAAAATATCAGTTGGCATAGTGTTTTAATTATACAGGGGATAGGGGATAGGGGATAGGGATGGTTGGGGATTATTTAAAAAGATCTGGAAAAAACCAGATCTTTTTCTTGAAAAAATTCTTCCCTCCTTGTCCCCTAACCCCTATCCCCTAAAACCAAAAACCCCACCACCACATCACACTCGTTCAACCGGAACGATTCAAAAATCTCCGGCCGTTCGCCGGTGGTGCGGACATTGTTTGAAAGAGTGCCGAGACGAATGGTTTCTTCGTGTTCGGAAATCATTTTTTTGGCTTCCTCGTCGGCTGATTCAAAGTAAAGTTCGATGCGGTTGGCGATTGTCAGTTTGTTGCCTTTGCGCATTTCGTTGACGCGACGGACAATGTCGCGGGCCATGCCTTCGCGGAGCAGTTCGGGCGTCAAATTAACATCGAGTTCGACATTGTACTCACCTTTTTCGATCGCCACGATTTTTACATTGACCTCGTCCTTAATAATCTCGACAAGCTCTGCATCGAGCTCGCCTTCAGGCAACCAAACGGTTGCCGAAGCGAGCGGCTGGCGAACCGGGCGACCGGACTCGGCGCGCTTTTCGAGGATTTTCGAGACAACAGAACGGGCTCTGGCCATGCGTTCGAGTAATTTTTCATGAAGCATGGCTTGATCAACAATCGGCCACCCGTCGAGGTGAACCGAAGCTTTTCCGCCGTGCATTCGCAAATAAATCGCGTCAGATAAAAACGGGGCGAACGGAGCCATGAGCTTGGTGATGCCAAGCAAACACTCGCGAAGAGTCGCGATAGCCGCGGCCTTATCAGCCTCATCGGTTCCCTTGAAACGATCGCGACTACGGCGAACAAACCAAGTCGAAAGATCATTTATAAAATCAGCGATCGCCCGAACAGACTCAGTTACTTTGTAGTTCTCGAGCTGCTCTGTCGAATCTTTTATTAATTGATTAAGACGAGCAAGCGCCCAACGATCCAAAACACTTTCCTTCTCTTTCCCTCCCTTAGCTTCGCCGAAGCGTGGCGTAGGCGAGTTTAACCCACTTTCCCCCCCTTCATACAATTCATAAAAAGTCATGACATTCCAAAGAATCATGAAAACTTTTTTAATCATTTCGTCGAGAGTTTTCAAATCAAACCGTTTGGAGTCGCCCGGTTGGTTAATGGAATACATGTACCAACGCACCGCGTCTGCACCATACTTGTTTATTGTCTCGACAGGGTCGACAACATTGCCGATCGACTTTGACATCTTCTTCCCTTTGGCGTCGAGGACATGCCCGAGGCAGATGACATTTTTGTATGGGCGCTCTTTGCCGAGCAAAGTCGCCACGGCCAGCAATGTATAAAACCAACCGCGAGTTTGATCAATGGCCTCGGAAATATAATCGGCCGGATAAGCGATTCCTTCATCGATCTTTTCTTTATTTTCAAATGGATAATGCCATTGGGCAAACGGCATACAACCGGAGTCAAACCAGACATCACAAACTTCGGGGACGCGTTTCATTTGTCCGCCGCATTTGTCGCAATTCAACAAAATACCATCTACAAACGGTCTATGTGGGTCAAACACCCCTCCCTGGCCCTCCCCCGAAGGGAGGGTATCGGTAGCGCGAGCGCGGAGTTCTTCAAAACTTCCAATACAAGTTTTTTCGCCGCAATCGCAAACCCAAATCGGCAATGGCGTGCCCCAATAACGTTCACGAGAAAAAGCCCAGTCTTTCACTTCACGCAACCACTCGCCAAAACGGCCATCTTTGATGTAATCCGGCTCCCAGTGAATTTGGTCATTGCCCTCGATCAACTTATCGCGCAAAGAACTGACTTTGATGTACCAAGAATCTTTGGCGTAATAAATTAACGGAGCTTTACAGCGCCAGCAAAATGGATAAGTGTGTTTGATTTTTTCTTGCGCCAAAACCAAACCTCGGGTCGTCAAATTTTCCATGATTTTCGGATCAGCGTCTTTAACAAACAATCCGGCAAACTCGCCGCACTCTTTGCTCATGGTGCCATCTAGTTCAACCAAATGATTTTTTGGCAAACCGAGTTTTTGTCCGAGCTCAAAATCTTCGACGCCATACATGACCGCGGTGTGAACAATACCGGATCCGTCTTCAAGCGAGACAAAATCGGCCGGCACAACATACCAAGCTCGTTTTTTTCCTTCGTCGGTTCCCTCCATTTTCTTTTTTGAAAAATCAAAAAGCGGTTCGTATTCCATGCCAACCAAATGCGATCCTTCTTTTTCGTCGACAATTTCGTAATCACCTTGAGTCGATTCCTCGACGCGCGATTTGGCAACCCAAAAATAAACGCCGTTATTTTTTACTTTGACATACTGAATATTCGCCCCAACCGCCAAAGCCACATTGGCCGGAAGCGTCCACGGTGTAGTTGTCCAAGCCACCAAAAACTCCGGCTCGGCCGGAACCGAACCGTCAACCAATTTTGTCACTTTGAATTTAATATAAATCGCCGGATCCTCGACTTCTTTATAACCCTGAGCCAGCTCGTGCGACGACAACGAGGTGCCACAACGCGGACAATGAGGAACAACTTTATAATCTTGATACAACAGGCCTTTGTCCCAAATTTGTTTTATGATCCACCATAACGACTCGACATATTCCGAGTGATAAGTGACATATGGTTTTTCGAGGTCAAGCCAAAAACCAATGCGTTTGGTAATTTTCTGCCAGTCCTCTAGATACCTCCAAACACTCTCGCGACATTTTTTGTTAAACGGCTCGATACCAAATTCTTCAATATCTTTTTTGCCGGAAAAACCGAGTTGTTTTTCCACCTCAATTTCGACCGGCAAACCATGAGTGTCCCAACCGCCTTTACGATCAACCAAATACCCTTGCATGGTGCGATAACGCAAAATACAATCCTTAAAAGCCCGAGCCTCGACATGGTGAATACCCGGGCGACCATTAGCCGTCGGCGGCCCTTCGAAAAAAACAAAACGACCTTTGGGCGCGTCTTTAGCCAAAGTTTGTTCAAAAATCTTTTCAGCTTCCCAGTTTTTAAGAAGTTCTTCCTCAATTTGAGGGAAATTTGGTCTATCGGACATAATTTAAAGGGTGAAAAAGGTTAAAGGGGTTTAAAAGAATTTTGCTCAAAAATCATAACATTTGTAAGCAAAAATGACAAATTAAAAACAACTGAACCCTCGGTTGTTTCTAAACTTTTTCTCAAAATTCTTCACTCAGTCTTCTTGATCATTTTATTTATAGCTAAAATTAACGGTAAATCCTCCTGTGACGTCTTAGTTCTAATCCCTCTTTCACTAAACTCCGAGAAAGTTAACAATTTTTCTGACTCTTCTTTGTCTCCCCAATTCATAAACTTATAAACATCTCTTCCTGACAATGCTTTAAAAAGGTTACACCACCGCTCTGCTGTTTTTGGTGCGCCTAAAGCTGTTTTAGTTTCTGCCGCTTTTAGTGTCTCCTGACCAAAAAGAAGTTCTTCGGGGCTAGGTGATGGTCTTTCTGCCATATTTTTTAAATTAGTGTTAATTTTAATATCTCAATTTTACCCCCCCACTAAAAAGTCAACAAAAATTGGGGAAAACAAAACCGATCGGGAGACGATCGGTTTTATTTCTAACTAAATTATTAGCTTTCCTTTTTTCCCATTTTTTCTTGGTGTTTTTGTATTTCTTCCAAACCAAAGTTTTCCAACGATCCTAAGACAGGTTTTGCTTTGGGGCTTTTTAAAGAACTCCGAGAGGTTCTCCAGCTAAATTCTGACGGTGTTTCGCCGACTTGATCAAACCCAGGACTCTGTCCGCCACCTTCTTGATTTTTCATAAATATTAAAACTATTTTTAATGTCTTTATATTACCCTCTCCAACTAAAAAGTCAACAAAAATTGGGGAAAACAAAACAGCCGGATCAAATTGATTCGGCTGTTTTTTTATAAAAGTTTTCTGATTTATTCTTCTATCTGAACCTCCGGTGGAATTATTCTTTCATACAAAAGCCTGTCGAATATTATCTTGGCTTCTCCGATGTTTTCTCCTTTGGGAATTTTTCTTTTTTCTTTTTCTGAATCAAAAAGCCTTTCCCAATAACCTTCTCTGACCCCCTTCACTTCGGGCGCTAATTCTTTTTCATTAAAACCAACGTTCAGAAACTTAAATCTATGCTGATTACGACTAGGTGCCACGGCTGCTGTATCACCAGAGCGAACAGCTAAAACATATTGATCAAAGGCTGTCCAAAACTCTTGCGAAGCAGCTTCGACCACTTGTTTAGACGCTTCGTCCGGTTCTATTTCACCGGCCCGTGTTTGACTTGTTAAAGATTCAGATTCTGCCTTTTTTGCCTCTGCCTCTTTATAAGCAGCCAGTTCGACAGCATCGGCTGCTGCGACGTCAAAAGAATCATGTCCCATAAATTTATAAAATATTTTTTAGTTCTTTAAGTTTACCCCCCCACCGTAAAGTCAATGAAAGTTATCCGCATGTGAAAAAACCGGCTAACGCCGGCGGTTTTCATTTAGATTTGGAGCTCTTGCCTTTATTTCTTAATTTTTTTGAGAGTTTGTCTAAAAATGTGTCTGTGTGAATTTTTTCGTGAGGTTTTATAGAACCCTCTAGCCATTCCGGCGGACGTAAATTGAATCCGTTGCAAATTTCTTTTGCGTCCCTGTGGTCACCATAACGATCAAATTTTTGATGCTCTTCCAACCCTGCCAAAGCCGCGGATCGAACATCGGGGGATAGAATGACCTCTGGTGTTAAGTTAAATTTGTCACGAATTTCAATAGCTTCTATTCCTAGTCCTCTTTTAAGTTTTTTGATCAATTGCTTCTTGGCTGCTGATTGGACCTCTGGGGATTTGATAACTTCTGGTAGCAAGTTGAATTTATCTAAAATTTGTTTGGCATAAAAGTAAGCTTCAGACTCATCTCCGTTGAGATAATAAATAATTGCTTCCACGGCCGCGGATTGAACAATCTCTGGTTGTAAATCAAAATTGTTACAAATTTCGATCGCCTCACGTAATCTTTCTTCAAAAGGAGAACGAAGAAAAACGCGAGGATCTTTCAAAATAAGAACCGCCGTCTCTTTAACGGCAGACTGAACTTCTTTGGATTGAATGATCTCCGGAGAAATACTGAAAATATTACGAAATTCGACAGCCAAATCAGCCGAGTAACTGTCAAAACTTCTAATCAACAACTCTTTAGCCGCAGATTGAACCTCGGGTGACATAATAACATCTTGCGGCAAGTAACATCTTTCAATAATTTCGGAAGCATCTAAAAAAAACCCACGCCCAAAGTGGGCAATTAGCATCTTCTTAGCTAATAATTGAACCTCTGGGGATCGAAAAAACTCTGACGGCAAGTTAAATTCATCCAAGAATCTAAAAAGCCTATCAGAATCTGTTTTTCTAAGATAAAAAATTGCACCTTCTTTAGCCGCGGACTGAACTTCGGCAGATTGGATATACTCTGGTGGTAAATTAAATTTGTCGCGAGTTTTTAAAGCATCGTCAATCCGTCCAAATCTAACAAAAGAGTTAAATTCCGCTTTAGCCGCGGACCGAACTTCAGCGGATTGGGTATACTCTGGTGACTGAATAAATTCGCCGCGATTTTTTGGGACCGACAATTTTTCTTTATTTTTACTAAAATCAACTGCTTCCTTACTCCCAAAACTTCCTTCAAATGATTTTTCCGCTAATTTATTTCCTTTCATAAAAAACACTTTCATTTTACCCCCCCACCGGGAAGTCAATGAAAGTTATCCGCAGAAGCTGGAAACAGGTAGAAATTATGGTAAAGCAAAAATCGATCGAGAATGATCGGTTTTTTAAAAAAAATATCGAATTTTCCCTTCTCTTCCTTCGTCTCCTGGAATTATTGCCTTAACTTCAGCAATGATTTTCCTGACTCGTTCCGGTCCGGGACCACCGAATTCTTCCGGGTGATCCGTGAGATCCTTTTCAAGTTCTTCAAAAAATCCCTCTGGTTTCATCGCAAGAATTTCATTTTTTATTTTTTCATCATCTTCAAAATTTCCAGCCGTCCTGTTTTTAAAACGCGGCAACAAAAAACCCAGAAGAAAAATTTTTCCAAGATTTTTTTCTTCCAACGCCCCGATGTTCAAAAATTGCCTAAAAGTTAACCTGGACATAAAAAATTTTATTGATTTTAACTTCTTCATTTTACCCCCCCCCACTGTAAAGTCAATGAAAGTTATCCGCAGATGCCGGAAATGGATAAAAATTCTGGCAAAGCAAAAACCGATCGTGGGAGGATCGGTTTTTAAATTTATGTTTTAACTCAATCAAGAAGCCATTTCCACAACGGCACGAATTGCACTGTTAAATTGTCTTGTTTGGTTTCTCGTTTTTCATCCCACGTAAGAATGGTCAGTCTGGGAACTTTTCCGCTTTTTGAGGACAATTCACCGCCAGCTTCAAATAAAGCCCTGGCTTCTCTCTGCTCAATATTTAAAGTTATTGATTCATAGCAGACCTGTATCAACTCGACTGCTTCGGTCCCTTTTCTCACCACAAAATCAACCTCACGATTATTCCTGGTTTTGTAATAAAACAAATCTCTGTTTGGTTTGACTCCGCGCTTAACAAGTTCGGTGAAAACCAAGTTCTCCATAAGTTTTCCTTTATCTGGAGAATGTTGAATAGCTTTCGCGCTTACAAAACCATTATCAACGGCGTAAACTTTCCGAGGGGATTTTATACGATCTACAGATTTCGGCGAATATCGAAGCAAGGAAAATAATAAGTAAGCCTCTTCTAAATATTTTATATACTTCTCTGTTGTGGTGGCGCTTTTTAAATTCAAAACTTCAAGCAACTTCCGAACTGTATAGAGACTGGCAAAATTGTTTATTAGATGTGCTCCTAAGTTTCCTATTTGGGTCGAGAATTTTACCTTATGCCTCTTAACCACATCTTTAAAAAGCAAGGCGTCAAACAACACATCAAGATAATCTTTTGGGTCGAGGTTACTTACGCAAACCTCTGGAAATCCACCATTCAGTAAATAATTTTCCATGAGATTCAAAAGTTCACCGTGTTGTTGCGGAAGAAAACCGTCTTCCTTATCTATTTGAAATTTCTTCGCGCGGAGAAATTCATTAAAGTCAAACGGCAGTATTTCTATCGGCATATGCCGACCAGTCAAATGAGTAGCAAGCTCTTTTGAAAGCAAGTGAGCGTTCGATCCGGTGAGCACCAGATTATACCCTTCCCTATGCAATCGGTTGACAAACAATTCCCAGTTGGGCAGGTTTTGAATTTCGTCAAAAAGAATTGTTTTTATCTGTCCATATGCGGCATGCAATTCTTTCATGAGTTCAGCGGTAGACAAACCGCCTGCGCTCGACAATATTTCATCGTCAAAATTAAAATACATAAAAGGACGATCTTTCAAAAGCATGAAGGAAAAAACCGACTTTCCGGATCGTCTTGGTCCGAGAATTACCTTTATCAAATCCGCATCCAGCCACTTCTGAGCAAATGGTTCTTTGGTTCGTTTTATGTATGAAAAAGACAAAAAACGTTCTTTTTGTTTTTTTTGGCCAGAAACTATCTCTTTTAACATAGTATTTTACTTCTATTGGACATAATAAGTTGTTTTTGTTCACTACAAGTAGTATACTGGACAAAGTGAAAAAACACAAGAGAAGAGGAACAAAAGTGGATAAAACAACGGTTTTAAAATTGACTTTTACGTATCAAAATGATACGATTAAGATAGTTAAATGATACGATTACTAAAAAATATGCTTAAATTAAATAAGAAACAACAAAAAATACTGGAAATCTTTTTAAAAAAAGACCAACTTTCTTCGTCGCAAGTCCACTCCGAGCTCACAATATTGAAAGAGGAAGGCTCGCTCGTAACCATAAAAAGAGCACTTTCTGAAATGGCTAGACTTAATCTTTTAAAGACTTCCGGAGGGGGAAGATCGACTGTTTATTCCTTAAAGACTCTTGGACGAATTTTAACCGGCGTCAACACTAAGGAGTATTGCGCGATTGAACCGGATAAACGATTTGGACAAAAACAATATAATTTTGATTTGTTTTCCGATTTTCCGGACGAAATTTTTTCCAATAATGAATTAGAAAACTTAAAGTCCGCCACCGCGCAATATAAACAACGGATAAAAAAAATCTCAAAGACTATCCAAAAAAAAGAATTGGAACGATTGGTTGTCGAGCTTTCGTGGAAATCCTCAAAAATTGAAGGAAACACCTATTCCCTTCTTGATACTGAAAAACTACTTTTAGAAAATAAGGTGGCGTCGAATAAGACCAAAGACGAAACGCAAATGATCTTAAATCACAAAGCGGCTTTTGATTTTGTTCACAAAAATGCCAAACAGTTTAAAACGCTAAACAGAAAAAACATGGAAGAGTTGCACGCGATTTTGGTAAAAAATCTTGGTGTTGATTTTGGTTTGCGTAAAAAACCTGTCGGCGTGATCGGTTCGATTTATCAACCGCTGGACAATATCTATCAAATCGCCGAAGCGGTCGAGGGGTTATGCAAAACAATCGCGCAAACCAAGACACCTTATGACAAAGCTTTTTTAGCTCTGATCGGTTTGTCTTATATCCAACCATTCGAAGATGGAAACAAACGAACCAGCCGCCTGATGGCCAACGCTATTTTATTGGCGCACGGCTTGGCACCTTTGTCTTATCGCAGTATTGACGAGGACGAGTATCGAGAAGCCCTTCTGGTTTTCTACGAAATTAACGCCATCGAACCGTTCAAAAAAATATTTGTCGAGCAGTATATTTTTTCCGCCGAGAATTATTCGGTAAAATAAACACTCGTTCAAAAATTCTGGCAAAGCAAAAAAATGGCCGAACCAACGACCATTTTTAGTTTCGTAAATTTACGAACCGGTTTTTTTAATATCTACCCACATTCCTTTCTCTACCTTTTGAACAAAAGTTTTATAACCTTCTTTTCTATGTTCTCCGGGTTTTTCATACCAAGTTTCCGATCCCCAACCGGGAAGTTTATTGATTATCTGTAAAACCGTTCGCACCGCACCTTCGGGGATAGGTTTTTTCTTTTCATCTCTTGCTTTTTTAGAAAAATTAGGCAAACAAACACCTCCGCCTTCGCTATTTTTTGCTTCTTGCGCTAATTTCCAACCATCTGCCTCTAACTCGGTACTTTCCTGATCGTTAGCGGCGAATAGTTTTTCTATAAGTTCCGTATCGTGACTTTCTGAATAATTTTGTTCACTCATATTTTTTTACCCCTTTATTTTACCCCCCCTACTGGGAAGTCAATGAAAGTTATCTACGCCTTGTCAAATTTCAAACTTTATGCTATAATTAAACTGTTAGTAAGGTTAAACCTTACTTCCAGTACGAATATATGGGAAAAGGTGAATATTTGGATATTTTATTAAGATCAAAAAAAACCGTTTTTTCCATAAAAGACGTGATTTTGTTGTGGCGCGACGCCAATCCAACAACCGTAAAAGTCCGTCTCGATTACTATGTAAAAACCGGAAAACTCCTCCGTCTGCGCCGCGGTTTGTACGCCAAAGACAAAAATTACGATCGCCGCGAACTGGCTACCAGTATTCTCCGCCCTTCCTATGTTAGTTTTGAGACTGTTTTGCGGGCGGCTGGAATGACTTTTCAATATTACGAGCGAATTTTTGTCGCTTCGTATGTCAAAAGAGAAATTGATTGCGACGGCCAAAAATATTCTTTTGAAACGATAAAAAAAGCCACTTTAATAAACCCATTGGGAATCGATCAATCCAAAGAATACGCCATCGCTACCAAAGAAAGGGCTTTTCTGGACACGATTTATCGAAGCAAAAATTATTATTTTGATAATTTAAGACCGCTCGATTGGGACAAGGTTTTCGAGATCTTACCGATCTACAAAAACAAAACCATGAACAAAACAGTGAAAAAAATTTATAGAGATTTCAAAACTGAACAATAAATTTATGCTAAATGCCGCCCTTCATAAAAATCTTCTCCTGCAAATTCTGAAAGATCTTTATTCTGATCAGACGATTGGCCCTTTTTTGGTTTTCAAAGGCGGCACAGCGGCTTATTTGTTTTACGGCCTTGATCGCTTTTCGGTCGATCTTGATTTTGATTTGCTCGACGAAACGCAAGCCGAAGCAATTTTTGATAAAATCGAAAAAATATGCCAAAAATACGGCATGGTCAAAGAGGCCAGAAAAAAAAGATTTGGTTTTCTTTTTGTGGTCGCATATGATCAGAAAATAAAAAATGCCAAAAACATCAAAATCGAAATCAATCTGCAAAATTTCGGTTCAAAATACGAGGTCAAATCTTTTATGGGGATTTCCATGTTGGTTATGATCAAAGAAGACATGTTTGCTAATAAATTGGTGGCCATGTCTGAACGGCTTGGAAAAACCAATCGAGATATTTATGATGTTTATTTCTTTTCCAAAAACCTTTGGCCGGTAAACAGAGAAATCGTCACAAAAAGATCCGGCCTGCCTTATAAAAAATTCTTGCGTCAGACCGCAGATAATCTTGAAAAAATAAATGACAAAAAAATTCTCGATGGCTTGGGTGAATTGGTTTCCGAAAAACAAAAGGCTTGGATTCGCGCAAAATTAAAAGACGAAGTTTTGTTTGCGCTCAAGCTTTTGATAGAATATGATGAAAATTGAAACAATGGCTTAAAAATAACAACTATATGCCTCAAAAACTCTACCTCGGCGCCGACCATGCCGGCTGGGCGCGCAAAGAAAAAATCAAAGAATGGCTCGCGGCCGATGGTTACGAAGTGATTGATCTAAGCAATCCGGAATTGAACTCTGAAGATGATTATCCGGAAGTGGCTTTTCGCGTGGCTGAACGAGTGGCTGCCGAAGTCGAAACCAAAGGTCTCTTGCTTTGCGGCAGTGGCCTCGGAATGTGTATGGCCGCCAACAAAGTGAAAGGGATTCGAGCGGCAGCCGTATATAATGAATGGGCGGCCAAGGTTAGTCGCGAAGATAATAATGCCAATGTCCTGTGTTTACCCGGGCGATATCTTGAAGACGAAGAAATAAAAAAGATTACTAAAGTCTGGCTCGAGACAAAATTCTCGGGCGAAGAAAGACACTTAAGAAGAATTAATAAACTGGAAACTCGCGGTGGAGTAGTAAAAGTGTAAAATTGGTTTCGTGGTGAAACCTCGTAGAAGCCGTAAATCTACGATTTCTACAACTTCTACGAGGCTGCAAGCCGATTTTACGATTTCTACGAGGCCGGCAGACCAATTTTACACTTTTACATTTTTTACACTTTTACCACACACACCCTTACCCTCACATATGAATGAAATAATTCCAACCATCCTCGTTAATTCCAAACAAGAATTCGAAAAACGATTACGTATAGAAGAACAACTTGCTCCGACTATCCAAATCGATATTCTCGACGGCAGTCTCTTCCCTGTTGTTAATTGGCACGACGCCGAGGCTGTGGCCCAAATAGAAACTCCAGTGTCTTTCGAAATACACCTCATGGTTAATAACCCCCTACCGATTATCGCCGAATGGGTGGCCAAAGTTCCTAATGTAAAACGGGCAATTATCCACGCCGAGATCGAAAGACCTCTGGGAAAAATCATCGAAGAAATCCGCACTACTCACTTTATCGAAGCCGGTGTGGCCATAAATCCAGAAACACCAATCGAAGAAATTCATTCGATTCTTGGCGAGCTTGATGTCTTAACAATTATGGGTGTTCATCCGGGAATCAACGGCGCGGAATTTGAAGGTGAGTATATTTTGGACAAAATCCGTGAAGCTAAAAACCGAGCCCCGGAGTTAATAATTGAGGTTGATGGTGGAATTACTGCCGAGCTTATCCCCAGTCTAATCAAGGCCGGAGCCAGCCGCTTTGCTCTTGCTTCAGCCATATTTAAAGCCCAAAATCCACAAAAGGCTTGGCAAAATCTACAAAAGGCTCTTCAAAATCCGCTTTAATTGTGCTATAATAAAACAATAAAAAATAACCCGGGCTAAAAACCTATGATTAAAAAAACTCTCCTTCTTTTTAGTGCCATCGCCTTAGTCTTCGGTAGTTTTAATTTCATTCATCCAGCTGAGGCCGCCACCACAGCCCTAGCCGATCTTAATGCCGGTGATCTTATTCGCGGCCAATCATTATCCGCGGTTTATTACTATGGCAAAGATGGCTTCCGTTACGTTTTTCCAAACGACAAAACTTATTTTACCTGGTATTCTGATTTTGATAGTGTGAAGTGGTTAACCGACGCCGATCTGGGCAAGGTTCAAATTGGCGGAAACGTTACCTACAAACCAGGAATCAAAATGATCAAAATAAATAGCGATCCTAAAACCTATGCCATTGGCGAAAACGGTGCTCTTCGTTGGGTAACTTCAGAAAATGTGGCCATCGCTCTCTACGGTTCAAGCTGGAACACCCAAATCGATGACGTCCCAGATGGTTTCTTTTCCAACTACACCATGGGTTCAGATATCGAAAACTCTTCAGACTTTGTTCCTTCTCAAGAAACCGCATCAGCTGCTTCAATTGACAATGACAAAAATTTAAAATCACCTTACATTATAAACCTTACCGACAGCGGCTTTTCCCCAACTTCCTTAAACGCCGATACTGGTAGAGCTATCAAGTTTGTTAACAAAGGAACTTCAAAACACTCGGCCACATCCGAAGATCTATTGTGGGGTTCTGGAACCTTAAACCCCGATGATTCCTTCATTCGCTATTTCAACAATCCGGGAAATTACGAATATTTCTGCAGTTATCACGCCTCAGAAACCGGTACAATCATCGTCACCGAATAATCAAAATCAAAAAAAATCCGGCCTGATCAAACAGGTCGGATTTTCATTTTATCAAAATTCAGTTAAACTCTAGAATGTATGAAGTTTAAAAAAGAGACAATTTTAACGGCCGCGGTCTTTTTATTAATTACCGTTTTGTTAATTATCATCGAGGTCCGACCGGGTTTCCCTGATCCTGACTCTTTTTATCACGCCAAAATGGCGGCCACGCTTCGTGATAATGGTTTTATAAAAATTTTTCCTTGGTTTCAATGGACCAGTCTAAAAGAAGTTTTTGTTAATCCCCATATTCTTTATCATGTTTCACTAATTCCTTTTGTTAGTTTTTTTGATCCTTTGGTCGGCATGAAAATTTCGGCCGTGGTTTTTGGCCTAGTAGCTTTTGTCGCTCTTTATTTAACTCTCAAGGCTATAAAAACCCCCTACCCGGCCCTGTTTGTCCTGACCTCGGCGCTTTCCATAGGTTTTTTGCACCGCATGTCTTTACCCCGAGCCCCGTCTTTGTCGGTCGCCCTATTACTTTTGGGCACTTGGGCGATTTATAAAAAGAAAACCGGAATTTTGTTGGCCACAGCTTTTATTTTTGTTTGGTTTTACCACGGTTGGCCAATCCTACTTTTGTCCTTGGGAGCTTTTTTGGTGGCCGAAATTCTTACTGCCCATTTGCTCGAACCAAAATCTTGGTTAAGAAACATTTTTGACGGCTTTAAAAAACAACGACTAAATATTTTAGCGACTTTTGCCGGTTTGGCCGGCGGTTTAATTTTAAATCCTTATTTTCCACAAAATATTTATTTCAGCATTTTTGAAATTTTCAAAATCGGTATTGTAAATTATCAATCGGTAATTGCCGTTGGTACCGAGTGGTTTCCAAAAACCGCCGGAGAATTTTTGGAATCAAGTTTACCGATCTTTTTGTTATTCTTGTTAACCGTGGCTTTTTTTATCCCCGGTCTGTTAACACTTAAAAACAAAAAGCCGAATTTCACCGCAATTTTCGCTTTCCTGTTTTTGGCCGGTGGCTATTCTGTCTTAACTTTTAAATCTTCTCGTTATGTTGAATACGCCGTACCATTTTTAGCTCTTTCGGCCGGCTCGTTAGCGGTTTATTCTTGGAGCTTTTGGCAAAAAGAATTGTGGCCAACAATCAGAAATTGGTTAAAAGATTCAACTTTCAAAAAAAGCTTTTCTTTTTTGTTAATTCTTTTAATTATCGGTCTTTTGGCCTTTAATGAAACCAAATCGATCGCTAATAGCAACGATGGTTTTCGGGTTGCTGATTATGAACCGGCCGTAACTTGGATTCAAAACAACGTGCCCGAAAAAGAAATTATTTTTCATAATTGCTGGGACTATTCCCTGCTGCTTTGGTATTTAGATGATCAACATTATTATTTAGTTGGACTGGATCCGACTTTTATGTATGATTTTAATCAAGAGGTTTACAAAACCTGGTGGGCTTTATCCATGGGCGAAGACCCCGAGGTTTCAAAAATAATTTCCGAATTCTCTTCGCGGACCGTAGTTATTGACAAGCGTTTTAAAACCGCCGAAAAATTCATTAGCAACCTGGAAAACTCTGGTTTGTTTGAAAGAGTTTCGGCCAATGAAAAAGTTGAGGTGTACGAGGCTATTGATTTATGAATTTCTCTGTAACCATTCCGGCTTATAACGAGGCCAAAATCTTGGAACAAAATATCAATTTGTTGCTGGCTTTTTTAAAAAATAATTTCTCTGAAAATAATTGGGAAGTGGTGATTGCCGAAAATGGCTCTGCTGACCAAACTTTAACGATCGCCAAAAAGCTATCCGAGACCAATCGACAGGTGCGTTTTCTACAAATTCCCCAACCGGGTAAAGGCCTGGTTATCCGACAAGCCTGGAATTCCTCGAACGCGGATATTTTAATTTTTATGGACGCGGATTTGGCCACTGACCTAAAACATCTGCCCCAACTACTCGAAAATCTACAAGATGGTGATTTGGTTATCGGTAATCGCTTGGCTCCAACTTCTCAAGTCTCCAGATCACAACGAAGAACCTTCTACTCCAAACTTTACAACCTGGCAGCCCGACAAATTTTAAAATCTCGGCTGACTGATTGCCAATGTGGTTTTAAAGGACTTAAAAAAGACGCTTGGCAAAAAATACAACCACACTTGGAATCCGAAAGTTGGTTTTTTGACACCGAACTTTTGGCTTTAGCCGAACATTTCCATCTAAAAATAAAAGAACTGCCAATTAATTGGCAAGAAAAAAGAACCAAAGGAAACAAAAGCCGCGTTCGAATTATTAAAACCGGTCGACATTTAATAAAAAATTTGTGGCTTTTAAAAAAGCGCCTCGCGCGCTTGCCCAAAGAGTGCTAAAATAAAAGGGCTATGCATGCCCTGCACGACGGAAAATTTAAAAGCTTAGAAGAAATTGCTGTTCAAATCCGTGAAGATATTCTTAAAATGCTCATCAAAGCCGGCTCCGGACATTCGGCCGGATCTTTGGGCTTGGCCGATATCTTTACGGCTTTTTATTTTCATATTTTAAATCACAATCCCAAAAAACCAAATTGGAAAAATCGCGACCGTTTAATTTTATCTAACGGTCATGTTTGTCCGGCCCGCTACGCGGCCATGGCTCACGCCGGCTATTTTCCCAAAAGCGAACTTTTGACTTTACGTAAGCTTGGATCCCGACTTCAAGGCCACCCTGAACTTCAGTGTTTACCCGGAGTTGAATCAACCTCGGGCCCGCTCGGCGAGGGCTCGTCGCAAGCCGCCGGTTTGGCTTATGCCGCCAAAATGGACGAGGCCAAGTGGCGCGTTTACTGCTTAATGTCTGACGGGGAACTTCAAGAAGGCCAAACCTGGGAAGCTTTAATGTTTGCCGCCAAATACAAACTTACCAACTGCACTTTTATAATCGATCGCAACAACATCCAAATAGAAGGCCACACCGAAACCGTCATGCCTCTAGAACCGTTGGTCGAAAAATTCAAAGCTTTTGGTTTGCATGTCGAAGAATGCGCCGGCAATGATATTCGAGATTTTGTAAACGCCATCGAACGAGCCAAAGAAATTTCTGAAAAACCAACGGTCATCGTTGCTCACACGATTCCGGGCAAAGGCATCGACTTCATGGAAAATAAATTTGAGTGGCACGGCAAAATCCCGGTTGGCGCCGAGGGCAGAAAAGCTTTGGCTGAAATAAGAACCTTACAAGGAAAAATAAAAAGTGAACACGAATAAAACATATGCAACGAAAAAATAAAATAATTTTCGCAGTAATCGCGGGGTTCGTAGTCTTCATTCCGATCGTCGTCATTGTTGCGATGGTTTTATCGATCTCTGCCATGCGACAGTCAGCCGTAACCGGAGCAATGCCGGCAGTCGAGACAGCAGAATTTCCTCTCACTCAAAAAACAATGATGAATGATTCTGTCGTTTCCTCGGATCTGTCTTTTTCTTCTTTTTACGGAAGCACCGCCGGCGAAACCGCGGCAGAGGTTGATCAAAAAATCATCAAAACCGGATATTTGGACATTGTTGTCGAAGCGGTTGACGAATCGGCCGTGAAAATTACAGCATTGGTTACCGGAGCAGGCGGTTACATCCAAGACTCGTCCCTCTACGAACGCGAGGATGGAACAAAATGGGGCTCGATCACGGTGCGAGTAACGACAAAAGAATTTGAAAAAACTTTAATCGAAATCAAAAAACTCGCCACCGCAGTTAACACTGAAACCGCCAGCGGCCAAGATGTCACGGAAGAATACACTGATCTCGAAGCTCGCCTGAAAAATTCCAAGGCGCAAGAAGCCGAATATCTCGAGATTCTCAAAAAAGCGGTAACCGTCGAGGATATCCTTAATGTTCAAAATTATCTGGGCCAAACCAGACAAGAAATCGAAAGTCTTCAAGGCCGAATCAAATATCTTGAAAACCTAACCAGCTATTCGACCATCTCGGTTTCCTTGTCCGAAGAACCAACATTAAAAATTCCGAGCAAAGAATTCCGCCCGTGGTCAACGGTTAAAGAAGCCGGCCAAGCCCTTATCGCCCTCGGCCAAAATTTAATCATCTACGCCATCTGGTTTGCAATCCTTGGCGGCGGTTTGCTACTGCCAATCGTGATTATTGCCGGATTAATCACTTTGGGTTTCAAAATGAAACGCCGAAAACAGAAAAGATAAGTATGCCATTTGTCCTCAAGGAAATCCCTCGACTAAAATACGCCGCCACGCGCGACGGCTTTGGTTTGGGTTTACTAGAGGCCGCCAAAAAAAATAAAAATATTGTTGTCCTCTCGGCTGATTTAACCGAATCTACTCGTTGTCTACCCTTCAAAGAAAAATTCCCAGAAAGATTCATTCAACTCGGCGTTGCTGAACAATCAATGGCCTCGATCGCCGCCGGCTTGGCCTTGGGCGGCAAAATCCCCTTTATAACCAGCTACGCCATTTTTTCACCGGGTCGAAATTGGGAACAAATCAGAACCTGTATAGCTCTGCAAAATGCCAATGTAAAAATCATCGGCAGTCACGCCGGTTTAAATGTCGGTCCGGATGGCGCTACTCACCAAATGCTCGAGGACTTGGCTTTAACCCGGGTACTTCCGGGAATAACTATTCTCTCCCCCTGCGATGTTGCCGAGGCTAAAAAAGCCACCCTGGCCGCGGCCAAAATCAAAGGTCCGGTTTACTTACGCCTAGCCCGCGAAGCCTCGCCAATCTTCACTGGTTCCACGACTTTGTTCGAAGTCGGACGAATGCAAATTTTCAGAGAAGGTGTCGCGGCCACAATTATTGCCACCGGACCGTTAGTTTACGAGGCTTTAAAAGCCGCGGAAATTCTTAAAATCAAAGACAAACTAAATGTTCGAGTTATTAACTGTTCGACCATCAAACCGTTAGACAAAAAAACCATTATCGAATCGGCCAAAAAAACCGGGGTCATCGTCACGGTCGAGGAACATATGGTGGCCGGTGGTCTCGGCAGTGCGGTAGCCGAAGTCGTGGTAGCTAATCACCCGGTGCCGATGGAGTTTGTCGGGATCAAAGATAAATTTGGCGAGTCTGGCAAGCCGCAAGAGCTGTTGGAAAAATACGGATTAACGGCGAGGTATATTGTGGCGGCGGTAATTAGAACAATCGCAAGAAAAAACAAGAAATAAAAAAATACCTCGCAAATCAAATTAGCGAGGTATTTTTATACCTGTCAATCTTCAAGTTTTAATAATTTACGAAGTTCGACTCTAGCTTCATCAACATCAACAATTTCGCCGGTTCGTCTTTTTTGTTTGATTTGTTCAATAATTTGTCCCATTTCTTTTCCTGGTTTAAAACCGGGTTTGATCTCTAAAATATCTTTTCCGCCAACCAAAGGCGTGGCACTAAGAACGTATTTTTTTACAAGTTCTCTGGCTCGAGAAACAATTTTTGTTTTTTCTTCTTGTTCGGATTCAAGAGCATTAGTTTCATAAACGGTCAAATATATTTCCGAAGAAATTCCGCCCAAACGCTCAAAAATCGAAACTAAATGCCCGGAAAATTCTCTGTCATTTAATTCACCGCTATGATCCAGGGAACAGAACTCGCGCGATAAAGCGATGGCTGGAAGCAAAACCTCTTTTTTATCAAGAGTTAATTTCTTTTCATTTAAAAACTCTCGGGCTACGGCCTTGTCCCAATCTTGACAAAAAACTGAAAGCAAAATCATTTCTTTGGTATTTTTAGAAAAATCTTTTCCTTTTACTTCCAACCCTTGTCGAACAGCGTCAACCCGTTTAATTAATTGTTGCCACTTCTCTTCCCCACCATCGGCGGAAATTTGGGAGGCAATTTCCGGATAAATTTTTTCAAAAATTCCCAACTGACGCATAAGTTCTAAACCGCACGACGGCTTTTGTCCTTTAAGCAACAGTTTTGACCACTCCTCGGCAAAACGCCCGGCCGCCAAACCAATCTCTTCGGAAGATTTTTTACCGGCGGGAACAATATAAAATTCAGGGCCGGCGACAACCCCTCGCATCAACCGAAAACTTTCCGGCTCAACAGTTAAATTAAACCTGGAGACAAACTGAGCCGCGCGCAAAACTCGCAAAGCATCTTCGCCAAAATGCGCCGAATCGGTAACTCGTAATTTACGACTTTTGATATCTTCGAGCCCGCCAAAAGGATCAAAAACCACCCCGGTCAACGGGTCCATACTCATGGCGTTAATGGTAAAATCACGACGACGAGCGGCCTCGATAATATCCATGGAAGGATCGCCTTGAATTTCAAAACCTTTGTGACCTGGACTTTTTTTTGATTCATGTCTGGGAACCGAAACATCGAGATCAAGACCGTTGCCAAGATTGACTTTTAAAACTTCAAAAGACTCCCCAGCTAAAGAAATCTCACCAAAAAGCTCTTTCAAAATTTCCTTAAGTTTTTCCGGAGCAACGCCACGAACCTCAATATCGGCGTCTTTGGGCTTCAACCCCATAAAAACATCGCGCACAAACCCGCCAACAATAACCGCCTGCGGTGCCGTTCCTGTGTATTCAATATTCGGCTCCAAGCCGGCAATCGCCTTGGCTAATTTTTGAACACCTTTGATTAAATCTTTTTCTTGATCAGACAAACTATCGCGAGTAAAGTATGGATTTTCCATTGGAGGTTTTCCTTCGTGATTCATATATTTTTCACAATCTTGTAACCCTGATTAAATTACAAACTTTGGACAAAACCTCTTATCTTTTCGTTTAAACCATTCTGATCTTGATCGAGATTATTTCGAACAAATTCTTTTACTTTTGCATTAGCTTCTCCGATTTGTTTTCCTTGAAAACCTTTTCCCTTTAACACAGCCGATAATCCTCCTTGATCTTTAAAAGCTTCCGTTAACGAATCGTCAACTTTTTTATCTTGCGTTTCTTTCTCAAGAACAGGCTCAATTGCGATCTTTAATTTTTCAACGACTTCCACAATCCTCTTAAAGGCCGCTTCCCTGTCGCTGTCCGAATCACCTCTGTGGTGAGTGGAGGCGTTATCGGCATAAGTCAAAGCCAAAAGCAGTTTAATTTTTCGCGTGTTAATTTTTCGAGACCCTTTTTCACCTTCGACGAAGGCATTTTCGAAAATTTTTCCTATTCCCTGCATTTTTTTAGGATCTTCAAGGTCTGTTTCTGACAAATCAGCTAAGTCCAACAAATTCATGTGATTGGACAAAAGATAATCCAACAATTCGGCGTCATCCGCAGACAATTCCAAACCGGATTCTTGAATAACATTTTTGCTCATTTCTGCGCTCTTTTTGTCGTGACCACGAAAATTTGCAGCTAAGGCCGGATATTCTTTAGCCACGGCAATCAACCTAACCTGTAAAACAGCTTCGTGCTGTTTTAGCAAATCCGCTCGTTTACCACCACTTAGAACTGTTATCTCTTCAGTCGACTTTCCGCTTACTTCGGCCAATAATCTTAATTTTAAATTCTGAGCTTGCTCTATTTGTTCCACGGCCGCGCCAACAACTTCGTTCTGTTTTCCAGAAACCACATCATACTTAAGAGTCTCGGCTTTTCCGATGTCATGCAGGGTTCCGGCAAGCCTTAACAACCTAACTTCTTCGGCGGAAAAATCACCCTCGCGATTTCTGACATATGAGTTCAACTCGGCCACATATAACTCAGAGTGCTCCTTAGGATCACCTTCAGTATGATTCGGCCCATGATCCATACCTTCCATTTTTTCTATTGCTGAAACAAAAATCGAACTTTGATCCAAGCGAAATTCTTTAACAGCCCCACCAAATTCCATGGCTGCGGCGGCTTTGCGGACTTCGATTGAGGTTTCTTGATCGATGGACATATTATTTTTAAAATTATTATTTTTCCAAAAAAATAGAGAACCCCCACTTAGAGTTCTCGCCTCTTGGTTTAATGATACCATTTTTTTGGACTTAAGTCAATAGAATTTTATTGAAAACTTTTTGGAAAATTTAAAAAACCTCCTGCTGATTAAACCAGCAGGAGGTTTTTTGACTTTTTTATATAAAATTTTTTATTTTTCTTTCACTAAAGTAAAACCAAAACTTGGAAGTCCATACGCAATACTTTTATTTCTTACTGGCAAACCGGAAATATCGTGCCTATTTTTGTCAAAAAAAACAAAGCCAGGACAAGATGCCAGTGCATCGGATGCGCCTGTAGCACCATCAACATCGACAAAAACAACCTCTACTGGTCTTATTTTTGGAACCTCTACCGTCGGTTCTACCCCCGAAGTAAATTCCGAAGGTACTTGGCCTGGTATTTTTTCCATAAAAAAAGATTATTTTTTATTAACTTTTAAATTATACCAAAAAATCGCCCTCTTGTCAAAAATTTGATATAATGTTGTTACGAATTATGAACAATTAAAGTAGTATCAAAACAAATTCGTTAATTCGTGTCACAATTCGTAATTCGTAACATTTATGTTAACTACTCTTCCTTCCCTTCTTGCTCGCGCCGAACACGGCCGTTATGCCGTTGGCGCCTTCAACGTTTACAATCTCGAAACCATCCAAGCCGTCGTAGCCGCGGCCGAGGCCGAGCGCTCGCCGGCGATTTTGCAGACCAGCGAAGCGGCTATCGCTTATGCCGGAATGGAAACACTTGGCGCTTTGGTGCATTTGTTTGCCAAGAAAACCAAAATCCCTTTGGTTTTTCATCTTGATCACGGAAAAAACGAAAAACTTATCATGGAGGCTATTAAAAGCGGTTGGTATGGCTCGGTTATGTTCGACGGCTCGGCTTTACCTTACAAAAAAAATTTAAAGTTAACTAAAAAAATCGTCAAAGCCGCTCATGCGCGCGGAGTTGCGGTCGAGGCCGAGGTTGGCGCCATTGCCGGCATAGAAGATTTTGTCTCGGTTAAAGAACGCGATGCCCATCTAACATCGCCCGAGCAGGCCCTGGAGTTTGCTATCGAGACCGGTTGCGACGCTTTGGCCGTGGCCATCGGCACCAAACACGGAGCTTACAAATTCAACGGCGATTGTCAGCTGGATTTTGAGCGATTGGCTGAAATCAAAAAACTGGTCAAAACCCCACTCGTCCTTCACGGCGCTTCTGGCGTGCCGGCCGCGGTCAAAAAAACCGCCATGAAGTTTGGGGCTAAAATCGCCGAAGCTAAAGGGGTTTCCGATCCGGCCATTAAAAAAGCCGTTAAACTCGGGATTCGCAAAATCAACATCGACACTGATCTCCGCATTGCCCTCAATGCCGGCGTGCGTCAATTCTTAACCGAACATCCAGAAGATATCGACCCTCGCGCTTTCCTAGCATCCGGCAAAAACGAAATGACCCAAGTAATCCGCCAAAAAATGCGCCTCTTCGGCTCCTCAAAAAAATAATCCTACAAGCTACTTCCTACAAGCTACTTCCTACAAACTAAAAAAATATGCTCGACATCATCACTATCGGTAGCGCCACAAGAGATGTTTTCCTCTTGTCCGATAAATTCACTTTTCTTCACTCCAAAGAATTCTCGACTGGCATTGGCGAGTGCGTGGCTTTTGGCACCAAACTCGAGCTCAACAAAATCGTTTTCACAACTGGTGGCGGAGCTACCAATGCCGCGGCTTCTTTTGCCAACTTCGGATACGAAACAGCGGTTATTTGCCGAGTCGGCAACGACGCCGCCGGCCGCGATGTTTTAGAAGATTTGAAAGCGCACAAAGTAAAAACCAATTTGGTGAAAAAAGTCACCAACGGCCAAACGGCTTACTCCACCCTACTAACCGCGCCAAACGGCGAACGTACTGCTTTGGTTCTTCGTGGTGTCTCGGCCAAATTTTCCGAAGCCGATTTTCCCAAAAACAAACTCAAAGCTCGAGCAATTTATCTAACTTCGCTCGGCGGCAATTTAGCTTTATCTAAAAAAATAATTTTTCAGGTCAAAAAAGATAAAACTTTTGTTTCTTGGAATCCGGGTAAAGACGAGCTCAAAAAAGGCTTAAAAAATTTCCAATCGATTTTACCTTTGGTGGACATCTTTTTAATAAATCGAGAAGAGGCTGAATTACTAACCGGCAAAAAAGACTTGAAAGAAATCTTCAAACTTTTGGCTCGCGAAAATTGTGTAACCATAATTACCGACGGCCCCAAAGGCGCTTACGCCGAACAAAAAGGTGAAATCTATCACACCACCACCACCGGTGCTCGCTCAATCTCGCGCACTGGCGCCGGCGACGCTTTTGGTTCTGGTTTTACCACTGGTTTTCTTGGCTCCGAGGATATTAAAAAAGCTTTGCCCATCGGCGTTTTGAACGCCGAAGCCGTCATCCAAAAAATCGGCGCCAAAGTTGGTTTATTAAAACGCTGGCCGACCGCGAAACAAATATCTAAAGTTAAAATTTCGAAAATAAAATAAAATCTCAAACTGCCGTCATATAAAGGACTCAGCCTCCAAGAAGAGGTATCCTGATAA
>Ga0209417_1000368_pt1 | contig 112486 bp, 97 predicted proteins | sample RifGroF2_FD_184002 | JGI IMG/M metagenome (GOLD analysis project Ga0209417, IMG submission 184002) | Groundwater microbial communities from Rifle, Colorado, USA - Groundwater F2 (SPAdes) (version 2) | ecosystem: Environmental > Aquatic > Deep subsurface > Groundwater | place: Rifle, Colorado... | reverse complement strand
GGGACAGCATCCTGGCTGCGAACAGGACATAGGGGGGCTGGTTTTGAAAAATGAATGTTGGAAGAATGTGCTCAGACGGAAAAATCCGTCCCAAATCTAAACTTGAAGCTTATTTAGGACAGCAATGATGAAAAGTGATTTATTAAAGAAGTTGTTTGGAATATAATTTATGAGAATATTAGTAAAATATGCTTCCATAATAATTCTTCTATTCTTGATTTTATCTTGTTCTCGCCGTTTTGAAAAAACCTATGAAGTTAGAAAGGGAATTCAGTTATTTTATTCTAACGATGGCGAAAAGAAATTGCTAATTGATAATTCTGGTTTGGTTAGCATAACGGCAAGTTCTGAAGACATGAAAAGTATGTGTATAACCTTTGGCGTTACTGGAAATGGAGCAGTAAAACTTGGGAAAGGACTGCTGGAATGTAAAGAAGGAACAAAAGTATCTATTGAAATTAATGGAAAAGAAGAATTATCTATGTCTTATAAAGCTTCTATGGGCAAACCATATATCACTGGACCCTATGATGAATTGAAAAAGCTGGTAGATAAGATGAAAAAATAAGATTAATAACTATTTCCTGCCTGCTGTCCTCTGCCGTCTGTCATCTGTCTTCTTTTTGTCTGCAATCTCCGGTTCTCCGATTCGCCCGCTCTCCGTCACTACTTCATTAACGCGGTGCTGCTTGATGATGTCCCGCAGATATGCGGCGCGCTCGAATTCGAGGGCTTCAGCGGCGTCAAGCATCTCCTTCTCGAGTTCGGTGACGATGTCCTCGGAAAGTTCTGTTTCCTCTTTCCTTCCCTTTTCTTTTGCCGCTTTCTCAGACGCAAAATATATTGAGATGTCTTCCCGGATGGCCTTTACAATGGATTTCGGTTCAATGCCGTGTTCAATGTTGAACTGCTCCTGTTTTTTGCGACGGGCATTTGTCGTGGTCACAAGGTTCTTGATGCTGTCAGTCATATTGTCGGCATACAGAATGACCTTGCCGTTGATATTCCTCGCAGCTCTTCCGGCGACCTGGATCAGCGACCTTGCAGAACGCAGGAATCCTTCCTTGTCCGCGTCGAGGATTGCGACAAGCGCTACTTCCGGCAGGTCTATTCCTTCACGGAGGAGATTGATCCCGACAAGACAGTCGAAATCGCCTTTGCGAAGATCGCAGATTACCTTCGCCCTCTGGAGTGCGTCGAGTTCGGAATGGATGTATTTGACCTTGAGTCCGGCTTCGGTCAGATAGTCGGCAAGTCGTTCGGAATTCTTCTTAGTGAGTGTTGTGACTAGGACACGCTCCTTGCGTTCGGCATATCTGCGGACTTCATTCATGAGGTCGTCGATCTGCCCTTTCAGGGGGCGGATGCTGATTTCAGGATCCAGCAGTCCGGTCGGTCTGACGACTTGATCAACGGTCGAACCGCTGAGTTTCACCTCGTAATCTCCGGGTGTCGCCGAAACGAATATCGAATCCTGTGTCAAATCCGTGAACTCCTCGAATGTGAGGGGACGGTTGTCGAGAGCAGACGGCAGGCGGAATCCATGATCCACTAAAGTCTGTTTGCGGCTCCTGTCACCTTTGAACATCGCCCTTATCTGGGGGAGAGTGACGTGCGATTCGTCGACGATGGTTATGAAATCCTTCGGGAAAAAATCGATCAGGCAGAAAGGGCGCGAGCCGGGCAGGCGGTTTGCGAGATGGAGGGAATAGTTTTCAACTCCGCTGCAATATCCTATTTCCTTGAGCATTTCCATGTCGTATATGGTCCGCTGATGTATCCGCTGGGCCTCGACCAGGAGATTCCTCTCCTCGAAGAATTTCACGCGCTCCTTCATTTCGTTGATGATTTTCTGGGAGGCGAGTTCTATCCTGTCCGGAGGCATGACGAAATGCTTGCATGGGAAGAATACGGCCTTTGAGATCTTTTCCTTGATATTGCCTGTCAGGGGATCGCATTTATGGATGCTTTCAATGGAATCGCCCCAGAACTCGAGGCGGATGAATTCCTCGCGCTGCGGGACGAAGACGTCTACCGAATCACCCCTGACCCTGAAATTGCCTTTTTCCGGTGCGATGTCATTGCGTTCATATTGGATGCAGATGAGTTTAAGCAGCAGGTCGTCACGATCGATTTTCATACCATTCTCGACGGTCACGCACATCTGTTCATAATCCTGGGGGGAGCCCAGTCCGTAGATGCAGGACACGCTTGCGATGACGATGACGTCGCGGCGTTCGAGAAGTGAAGCGGTCGTGGAAAGCCTGAGTCGCTCGATATCCTCGTTGATGCTTGCGTCCTTCGCAATGTAGGTGTCTGTCTGGGGGATATAAGCTTCCGGAAGGTAATAATCGTAATAACTGATGAAATACTCGACAGCATTCTCAGGGAAAAAACATTTGAACTCAGTGTAAAGCTGGGCTGCAAGGGTCTTGTTGTGCGACATGACAAGGACCGGCCTGTCGAACTGGGAGATGACGTTCGCCAGCGTGAAAGTCTTTCCGGAACCAGTGACACCTAGCAAGGTCTGGTTTCTTTTCCCGGCATTGAGCCCTTCGGCAATGGCCTGTATGGCCTCAGGCTGATCGCCGGAAGGCATGAAATCTGATTTGAGTTTGAACATATGGTTATGCCCTGAAGAAAGAGTAGCTTTCTTATGAATTTATAACTTTCTCAATCTCAGGCCTTAAACGGGAGCAGATGGTCAGTGCACCCTCAGCTTCCTCTTTATCTGCTGATTCTCCGGGATAACGGAAATCAACCGCAGCGCGGGAAAGGAAATTCAAGTCATTTACAGGAGGAGGTATCCACCCATGAGAGGTTTTCTCAATCATACGGCAAAGCTCTGCCAGGTCGTGGATCTTCGGAGGAATGATATTTTTCTTAATCAGGAAGGCTTTCAGGAGTTTTTCAATGCATTGCTGGGAATGGAAACAGACAGCATCATAATTTGGATTATCTGTAGCAGCCATTTCCCTGGCAGCAGTATTGAAGTCGCCATCCGCTTTTAGAATCCATTCAGCAACGATTTGATTCATACAAGATAATTCCCTTATCCAACGCCTCCCGGATCAAAGGATCTCCCGACGAGTATCTCATCTCAGTATCATCTGGCCGTCTTGCTAATATATCCACCATGAATCCGGGCTTGGACTCGTTTAATATTTCAAGGGACTTGCGGAAATTATTACCTGTAAAAGGAAGAATGACAAGAAGATCCACATCGGAATTGGTTCCCGGATTTCCGTAGGCATAAGAACCAAACAATATAATCTTGTCCGGATGAAAAAGGGAGGCTATCCGGTTGGACAAGTTTTTTATCTGATCCATTGTAATCATGCTTTAACCTATTCCAATTTGTGGAAAAAACAAGCATGCCTTTATTGGCTTTGTCCATCCAGAATCAAAAAAATAATTTAGCTGTAAGGAAACCTTAATTATTATGGGTTTCCATTTTTTCCGGTTAAAACCGAGAGTGAATATATTTTCAATTATCCAATGCAAAATATATCCCTTGACATAGCTTAATCAATATAGGATTTACTCCTTCTGCGTGGCCGGAGACGGTTCGAGATCGATTACCGCCTCTTCCACAGGCATTATGTTCTTCCCTTTCCATTTGCCGCTCCTGAAACGCAGCCAGAATGTAAGTCCGAACAGAGGGAAGATCAGTACGAAGAAAATCCATGCGGTCACCGGAGGCAGTACAAGATGATGCGTCAGGAACCAGGCATATAATGCTCCTGCCCAATGCAATATTGCTGATGCGAACATCGCCCAGGTGGTGTCGCCCGCGCCTCGTATCGCTCCGGAAAATACTATGAACATGCCATCAGAGATCGGATAGACGGACATCATCATTATCATCGGGACCGCCATCGCGGCGATCTGATCCCAGTCCGGAGGAAGTATGGATGGCTCGAAGACTTTTACGAGATATTTTGGCATGGTCAGGAAAAGCAGCAGCATGAATCCTGAGTAGATGAGGTTGAGCTTGAGTCCGGACCATGTCGCCCGGATCGCGTTTCCCTCATCCTTCCTTCCGAGATTCTGCCCGACCAGAGTCGTTACTGCTATCTGCAGACCGAGCATCGGGAGGAAGGCTATCATGTCCCAGTTGAAGACAATAGTGACAGCGGACGCGACAGTCTCGCCGTAGCTATGGAACATCGTGACCATCGTCGTGAAGGCAGAGAGGTTTATCATGAACTCGAGACCGGATGGGAACCCGAATTTAAGGAGCTTCTTCATCAGGGGCCACTCGTAGACGAAGGATTTTGAAATATGGAATTCCTCGCGGTTCTTCTTCCGGAGATAGAAGAATACCAGGACTGCGAGATTCGCGGCCGAACTTGCCGCTATGGCTATAGCGGCACCTTTGATTCCCATCTGGGGGAATCCGTATTTGCCGAAGATAAGGACATATGCGATCACTAGATTGAAGATTAAGCCTGCGAAATTCGCAACCATTATGACGGAAGTCCTGCCTATCCCTGAGAAGAACGAGGCGAAGGGGATCCTGAGCAGGCCGAAGATCGTTGTGACGAACATTGTCAGGATAAAATATTCAGTCTCATATCGTATCTGGATTTCGGAATGTTCCGCCCAGTGGAATGAAGCCAGGCCGATCGGTATGAAGAGCAGGGCCAGAGGATATGCGAGCACAGCCAGCATGAAGGACTGCGAAAGCATCTTTGAACAGTCCTTCTTCCTGCCCGCGCCGTAGAGATGTGCGATGATCGCACCGCTGTAGCTTATGAGGCCGATGAAGAAGGTGCCGGCGGTGAATGCTGTCAGACCGCCGGTCATCATCGCGGCCATCTGGACGGGTTCGAGCCTGGAAAGGAAAAGCCTGTCGATGAACATGATGAAGACGTCGAATCCCGAGGATATTATCATTGGAAAAGCGATGAGCCAGACCTCCGATATTCCGGCCGGTCCGTCGAAATGTCTTTTCCAGAGCTCTGAAAATTTTGATTTCATATATGCTCAGTTCAAATAGATCTATAACGGATAATTCAGGAAATTTCGATTTGAGTATTTGTCTGTAGTAGTCCCCCTCCGTAGGACTTGCGCGTTACAAGTAGGGATGGGCTTTAGCCTGTCCCATTCCTAGAAATTAAGATGGTACATGCTTAAGCACGTACCTACTTAACGCGCAAACATGTGCTACTACAAGCGAAATTAGCTTGGGGGACTAAATCCGTCTTCCGTTATTTACAATCGGTTAAGCTCATCATTAGACTCAAAGGTGGAGAAGGTATATTGGATACGAAGCTTTGGCAATCTGCGGAAGCTATTTTCTCTTTAGGAATGAGAGTCCTGAGACTACGAGGATCATTGAACCGAAGGCTGTGCCGAAGATCGGTGTTGGGATTCCTGTCACCACTCCTCCGAAGAACGCCTTGGCGACGGCGCGGCCGGTGTTCTCCTCGTCAATGTATTTCTGGATGAGGAACACGCCTGTAAAGCTGAGGGTGAATGCCAGGAAACATGCCAGAGGAAGGGATATGACAGGCATTTCAGCGACGAAGAAGGCGTAATCGAGGAATAGGATCAGAAGACCGCTCATGGGATGAAGGTTGAGTCCGGACTTCCTGATCTCCGGGAATGCAGGCTGTTTCGGCGCAGGCTTGTCCTCTACAGGTTCGGCCTTCAGCACCGGTATGTCTTTTTCAGTCTCTGTGTCCATATGAGCTCCATCGGGGTTGAATTTACACCCGATTCCAGTTAGGTTATAATATAATAAGCTAAAATATGCGTTCTTGCGAGGCGCATATCCAGGTTCCCTTTAATTTTTATCCGTAGAAAATGAAATTTTCAAGGAAAAAAATATGAATGCCTCCTTCCTCCCTGAAAAGGTCAAAAGCGAATTTTCCGGCATCCTTGACAAAGCTCCTGTCCCGGCGGTCCGTACTAGCGGCAATATTGACGGGGAGCCGGGCGAAGGATATGTGATATCCCATGGCGACAGGCTGTTCATATATTCGAGGAAGGCCGGCGAGGAGTCATTCCTCAAGCTTTCCGGAAAATTCGGCGCGGAGATATCAAGACTGGAGATCAGGAAGGATAAGTTCAATCCATTCCTCGATGTCGTCCTGGATGGCAGGGAGTATTCCCTCAAGCTTTCAAGCTCGGAGCAGCATGATTTGGAGGTTCTTGTAGGCAAGGTCAAGACAGCTGTGCCAAATGAGTCCGGAGTGTCGTCTTCATCGGGAGCCAATGTTCCTGCCGGTACTGGAATGTCCCCGAATGCTCAGGTTCCGCATCAGGGTGATACGGCTCCCCTTCCGCTGACGCCGATGCAGTTCATGGCCGCGGCCATGATGTACGTGGCGTCGTCAGATGGAACTATAGAAAAAGACGAAGACAGGTACATCCTGCATGTGTTCTGCGGGAACAATGACATTCTCCAGCCAGCGCTGAAATATTTCAAGACACATTCCGCCGATCAGCTTTTTGAACACGCCGGATCCCTGAATGATGAACAGAAGCTGTGCATTCTCGCCAACATGATCGAGATCGCGATGCATGATGAATCCTACCACAGGGTGGAGCAGATCATGATCAGGAACTTCATGGACAAGGCTGGAATTTCAAAGGACAACATGAAGGCTATTTCAAACGTCCTGCTTGTTAAGAACAACCTGTCCGTGCTGGGGTGATGGGCTTTTTCTCCAGGCACAAGCCGGTAATTTAAAAAACATGCTTTAACCCGGAATTATTCCATGGAAGTGATCGTAATACTCATATTGATATTCGCGAACGGGATTCTGGCGCTCTCAGAGATAGCGTTCGTTTCCGCGCGACGCGAGATCCTGGAGACGTTCCAGTCACATGGCAGCAGGCGTGCAGGCAAGATTCTGGAGATGATGGACGAGCCGGAGAAGTTCCTCTCGTCCATCCAGGTCGGCATCACCCTCGTCGGAGTAGTGTCCGGGGCATACGGGGGCACTATTCTCGCAGGCGATCTCAACATGGTGCTGAAGGATGTTTCATTCCTAAGTCCTTATTCATACCAGGTCTCGCTGGTGTTCATAGTTGTGGCTGTCACCTACATTTCGATAGTCTTCGGTGAACTGATCCCGAAGAGCATCGGGCTGAAGGATCCGGAAAAGATGATCATCCTGCTTTTCCCCATAACCAGGATTCTTATGTTTCTTGCTTATCCAGCCGTAGCTGTACTCAGTATTTCAACCAAGATCTTCCTGAAGCTGGTCGGTCTTGGACTTTCCGGCGTGGACCAGATCGCTGATCCCATTAGGAGCATACTGGGAATTGCGAAGTCCGCAGTGGTCAGGAACAAGCTGCGCAGCGAGCAGCTGAAAATAATTACGAACACGATGAATGTCCAGGACGTCAGGATCTCCGATATAATGGTTGGAAGGGACGAGATAAAATACCTGTCGGCGGACATGTCGCTGAACAAGGCCCTGGTTGAAGCCCATATCCACCATCATACAAGGTATCCGATTGTCGAGGCGGAAGATGTCGACAGGATAATCGGGTATGTGAACTTCAAGGACATAATGAACGCGATCAGGGTGAACCCGGCGAAGCCGACGCTGAGAAGCATATGCAGGAGGATCGTCTTCGTGGCGGAGACGGACAATGTCCTCGATGTCCTGCCGAAGCTTACCAAGAGCTGCCAGCACATAGCGATCGTCAGATCTCCGTCCGGCTCAACAGCCGGACTTGTCTCTCTTGAGAACATGCTTGAGACGATAGTAGGAGACATAAGGGATGAGTTTGACATACTGCCGGAATTCATATATGAACTTACCGAGAACCGCTGGCTCGCCGGAGGCGGACTGACATTGGAGAAGATAGGCAAGGTGGTTGACGTGCCAAACTTCCCTGAATCCGAAAAAAATCTCTGCCAGTGGCTGATGGAGATATCAGATGAAAATCCACGTGTCGAAAACAGGATAGAATACGGAAACCTCTTATTCCATGTCAGGAAGGTCAGCCGTTCCAGGATCTATGAAGTGATAATTGAAAAACTGCAGAAGGGATGATCCGGAAGATAAAAATCTGCCATGCTTGATTTATGCTTGACCTCCGAGTACCTTTCCCGCCAATCTGAAAATAGAGAAACGATATCTTAATTGTAAATCATGGAAAGGAGTTTTTTACATGATGTATTCGCATGAAGTGGAACAAATGACTTGTGTCGCGAAGGGACCCGACCATGGGCCCGCCCCGATACCTCAGGAGGGCAAGTGGACACAGGCAAAGGAAGTCAAGGACATCAACGGCCTTACCCACGGCGTGGGCTGGTGCGCTCCGCAGCAGGGCGCCTGCAAGCTGACCCTCAACGTCAAGGACGGCGTCATCCAGGAGGCTCTTGTTGAGACCCTTGGCTGTACAGGCATGACCCATTCCGCCGCCATGGCCGCGGAAATCCTCGCCGGCAAGACAATACTTGAAGCCATGAACACAGATCTTGTCTGCGATGCCATCAACACCGCAATGAGGGAACTTTTCCTGCAGATCGTCTACGGCCGTACGCAGACGGCATTTTCCGAGGGCGGACTTCCCATAGGAGCCGGACTCGAGGATCTGGGCAAGGGGTTGCGCAGTGTGTGCGGGACAATGTTCAGCACCGTGAAGAAGGGACCGAGATATCTTGAGATGGCAGAGGGATATGTAAACAGGATCGCCCTCGATGAGAACAAGGAGATCATCGGATATGAATTCGTCAGTCTCGGCAAGATGATGGATGCCATCAAGAAAGGCGTAGATGCCAACGAGGCGCTCAAGAAGGCGACAGGCACATACGGACGTTTTGCGGAAGCGAAAACCTACATTGATCCCAGACACGAATAGAAAGGACGACACTAAAATGGCACTTTTTGAAAGTTATGACAGAAGAATAGGCCAGATCAATCCGGTGCTCAAGAAATACGGCATCAAGTCTCTTGAAGAGGCTAAAAAGATCTGTGAAGATAAAGGCGTAAACGTATATGATATTGTGAAGGGTGTCCAGCCGATATGCTTTGAGAACGCATGCTGGGCCTATATCCTCGGCGCGGCTATTGCTGTTAAAAAAGGGCAGACCAGGGCCGCAGACATTGCGCAGACTCTGGGCGAAGGCCTTCAGGCATTCTGCATTCCCGGATCTGTGGCTGACGACCGCAAGGTCGGTATCGGCCATGGCAACCTCGCATCAATGCTGCTCAAGGAGGAGACGGCTTGTTTCGCCTTCCTCGCAGGGCATGAGTCTTTTGCCGCGGCTGAGGGGGCGATCGGTCTTGCGAAATCCGCAAACCGCGTCCGCAAGAAGCCTCTCAAGGTGATACTAAATGGTCTTGGCAAAGATGCTGCGTTTATTATTTCCCGAATCAACGGTTTCACATATGTGCAGACCAAGTTCGACTATTTCACAGGCAAGCTCAAGATTGTAAAGGAAACTGCCTATTCGACCGGCGACCGCGCGAAGGTGAGATGCTACGGTGCCGACGATGTCCGTGAAGGCGTCGCCATCAACCATCATGAGGGCGTCGACGTTTCCATCACCGGCAATTCCACCAATCCCACACGTTTCCAGCATCCTGTTGCGGGTACCTATAAGAAGGAATGCCTCGAGCAGGGGAAGAAATATTTTTCCGTGGCGAGCGGCGGTGGAACAGGCCGTACCCTTCATCCTGACAACATGGCGGCAGGTCCTGCATCCTATGGCATGACGGATACCATGGGACGCATGCACTCAGACGCCCAGTTTGCTGGATCTTCGTCAGTTCCTGCCCATGTGGAGATGATGGGGCTGATCGGGATGGGCAATAATCCGATGGTCGGTGCTTCGGTAGCTGTTGCAGTAGCCGTAGAACAGGCTTCAGCCAAGAAGTGAACTGCATCTTTTTTTGATGATACATAAAACCCCGCGATGTTAGCGGGGTTTTATTTTTTACAGGGCGAATGCAAGAAGAATCAGGAGCGAACTTTCTGGGAAGTATGGCGTGGAGATATCAAAGGACAACCTCAAGGCGATAAGCAGCGTTCTCCTAGTGAAAAACAATCTTTCCGTGCTGGGAAGCTGAACGCCTCAAGCATCACTGGCGGCTCCAAGCCGTTCGGAGCATGCAATGGTTAGCATTAGTTAATTTTTAAATGACAATATAATTTGTTTTTTTTACAGACAGTCAAGAAATCAACAAGAGATTGATATTTTAGGTTTCCAGAACAATTTAATAAAATCCATTTTTCTTTTTCAAGCGTATTCAAATATTTAACGATACCATTATAATCTGTTGCTTTATTATTTAAATTTATGCTTTCAATTGTAATGTCAATTCTGTCCGCATCTTTGTTAAATTCATCGCCAAATGCTATAGAAAAACCATAAAACCAATCGTTGCTGGTAGAGATAACTTCAAGACATGCACGATATATCCCCTTATCTGTCAATACTTGAAATATAGGATTGAGTGCTGATACGTTTGCTCTCTTGTCTGCATGAAGAAGTATAGGTATATCTATCCCTTCTCTTTCAATTCCTGTTTTTATTATTTCCGATAATTTTATAATTGATAAATTTTCTCCAGCAATATTAATATTTCCATTGATGTCCACGACTAGTTCAATATATGGACCGCATCTAGTACCACTTCTTTCCAAGTCAGTTACTGCAGGTATAATTTTCTCGCTTTTATAATAAGGCTGAGCTTTTAAAAAGAGAAAATAAATAACACAAATGAGTAATATATTTAATAATACAATAATTGTGATTTTTTTATTCATGCTAACTCATTATTATGCGGAATTCCGCTTTTGCCGGGAAAAACAGGGGATGGAGACGGACTGTCGTGGCACCCCCCCCAAAAAAATACCTTAGCCTCTATGGCGTCATCATATCATATGCATCAGCCGCCTAAGCAGTTCTAAAATAGAACATGCACGGCTGTAAAGTCAAGATTCCATTTTCACTGTATAGAACATCAGAAATTATTAGACAGGATTGAGGCAATTTCAAAATTGCCTCTTTTGAGATGATTGCTTTCGTTGGAGTAAAAGCTTCAGCTTGCGTAACCTGTTGTCGAAGATCCCGGCCCCAACGGGCGTCGGGAAATATTAAGACAAACTAAAGTTTGGACTCCAACGGGTGCATTTCCGAAACAATATTATTCTGTATTTTGAAATCAGCTCAGGATTATCATGATATTTATGAATTCAATTTTATCCTGTTAATCCAGTTATCCTGTCAACTTTATTATGTCTTTGTATGTAGTTGTCAGAAAGAAAATCCTATGGGGAAATTACTCCTCGTCAAATCCGCCTTCCGAGAGAGGCTGTCCGGCCTTCTTCTGGGCTTCCTTGTCTTGGAGCAGATGCTTGGGCATGAATGCGTAATTGGCGATCATTGTCGGAATCACTGCGCTTGCTATTACAGCAGCTACAAGGAAGGAATACTGTTCCTGTGTTACAATTCCGTGTGAAAATCCGTATAGGGCGGAAATGGTTCCGAAGGTAAGTCCGGTCGACATGAGCAGGGTGTAATACCATTTTTCAGAGCGTTCCTTCCTGAACTGTCCGATGACCGGATACAGTCCGAATATCTTTGAAGCGACTTTTCCGAGGAGAAGCGCAAGGAATATCAGTGGAGCCGAAATAAGGGCGGGGAGGGAGACAAGAGTGCCCGCCCGGAGAAAATAGAACGGGGTCAGGAATCCCACTGTAAGTGTCCGCATGCGTCTCATCCAAATGTGTTCTTTTGCTGCGAATTCCGCAAGGAGCATTCCGGCTATATACGCAGGAAGAACGGCTTCGCTTCCAGCCCAGAGTGCGAGGGCTCCTAGAGAAAACAGGACAAGAATGATCCATTTTGCCCGTATCGCCGCGGTCCTGTTGCCGTATTTGTTTGTCAGGAATGAAGTAATGAAAGGGAAAAGCGCAAGTATTATTGTGCTTGCAGCCAGGAAGACAATTGTTTTATAGGTGAAAGGGGCGAATATGAGGCCGAGTGCTATCACTGTCCCCAGATCGTTGATGAAGCATGCTCCAAGAATTCCTTTGCCGAAATCAGTCTTGTTGAAACCTGTTTCGAGCATTACTGCGTAGACGACGGCCATGGAAGTGGTGGAGAGCGCTATTCCGGCCAGCCAGCTTGCCTGTGGATCCCAGTTCAGCAGATATCTCGCGACCGCGGTACAGCCCAGGAATGGTGCAAGAAAGCCGATAAATCCGACGATGAGAATTTCCTTCCTCTTTGATTTGAATGAGGCCGGATCAAGCTCCGCCCCGGCTAGGAAGGTCAGCAGGACGGCGCCAGCTGAAGCGAGAAAGCGCAGCCATTCGGCACTGCCGCCCATGGCGTCATTCCCCCAGAAATGATTCGCAACCGCGGCGGCGACCACCCCGACACATATTTCCACCAGTGCTATGGACATCTTCAGATGATAGGCGATGACTGTCGATATGACAGCCAATGCAAGCCATATCGCCACTACGAAATATATTTTTTCCATGTTCATTTCCTGTGTTATTGATTATGTTCAAAATAAAAAACCCCTACCGGCAAAGGTAGAGGTCATCAGAGGCATTCGAGCCACGGTTATAAGGCGAACCTCATCGCCTAGATCATCAAATACTATATTCTTTGATTATCAGGATACAAATATAAAGACCGCGTTCCATGAGGGTGTTTTTTTATTTGTTCGCTTGCAGTGGAGCCGGATTATCCGATTTTGAATTGCTTCCAGTCACTTCCCATTTTGCAATGACAAGAGTTTTCTCCCCCTGGAGAGAGGCCATGCCCATGCCGCCGCCACCAGGAGGAAAACCTCCTCCCCTTCTGAAATTCCCAAAGATCCTTCCAGGACCCTGCGGATCCTGCATTCCAGGCGGAGCACCAGGAGGAGGCATACGTGCCATATCACCCGGCCTGCGCATCCCGCCACCCCTTCTGTTCGTGCTCATTTCCTTGGGGGCTTCGGGGAGTTCGATCTTTTCGACAATATCATATTTCTGCTTTTTGAAATAAGTATCGGACATGTTCTGCAGCTCAGTTTCCGTCCCAACGAAATAGATGCTTCCGCCATCCGACCATTTGCGGATGTCTTCCGCAAGCGCCTGCGCCAGATCCTGTCTGGAAAGTCCTTCATACTTCGCCATCAGCGATTTTAGCTTGTCAGCCTGCCTTGGGCGGGGCGTTTCATTTCCAGCATCCATGAGGGGATTCTGTCTTCCCCCTCTGGCAATCTGCATGGGATCGGCCAGATGCCAGGCCCGGATGAAGTCAAGGTGCTGATATAGTCCCTGGTTTGCAATGAGTACGGATTCTGCAGGCACTTCTTTGCGCAGGGCGGCGGTAGCACGTGTCAGGATCTGGTGCTGGTATTGAAGCGTACGGCATTCCTGCTGGCTTGTAGGGATTCCCCATAAAGCATAGATCAGGAAAACCACAGAAACTGCTGAAATCCGGGATGTCAGGTTCAACTGGTGCGTCAGGAACCATAGCGTCCAGACTGCAGTTACAGAGAAAAGAGGGAATAAAGGAAGCAGGAACCGCAGGCTTCCCGCGGCTCCGCCCATTCCATCCCAGTAGTAGGCCATGTAGAGGATGATTGACGGTATGATGATCAGCGCAATCAGAATACCGAATGGGCGGAGGATGCCGGACTGAGGGTCGGATTCCTTATCGCTTATCACTTTCCTATGAAGGCTTATCATAAGAGCAATCCCGATAAGACCCAATGGCAGCATGACACCCATTCCATCGCCAAGAAGGTTTTGGATATACTGGAGCCAGTGCTGCTGGAAGTAATCCCATCCGAAGCCAGTCTGCTCATGAGTTATCGAGTATGCAGTTTTCCAGAATGCGCCGAATGTAAGCTGGTTCCGGATCATCAGCGGGATAATCGGCACGAGTGCGCCTCCGACTGCAGCCAGATAGTGCAGCCAGATCCGTTGACGGGCACGCCAGTGCCAGGCAAGGAAGACGGCAATCCCCAGACAGAATACAGCCTCCGGATATCGGACGGCGGGAATGCAACCGAGTAGAAGTCCAGCTCCAAATGCTTCAAGAAGACGCCCATGCTTTACCCAGCACACAAGAAGGTATATTCCCCAGACGAGTAGAAATGCAACGGCCATGTGGGAGATGGAATTTAGTGCGTGAGTATTGAATACAGGATTGAGCGCCAGAACCAATGCCGCCAAAACACCCCAGCCGGATCCTATCAGTGAACGTGTCAAAAGAAAGACGCCAAGCAGTGTTAAGACGGCCAGTACCGGATTTAAAAGAACGCTTGATTCAGGTCCTGAGATTTTAGTGATCAAGGCGATTGCCAGCGGCAGGCCAGGCGAGTAACGGCTTACAAACAGTCCATCATCAGTTACAAGCCAGTGCATACCGATATATTGCACCGGCGATTCCGGACGGAATGTCGCCTGTCCGGTCTGCGCAATCAAAGTGCCCTGTGCCCAGTATCCGTTGGAATCGGGATGGCTTATTGCAGGCGAATAGTAATACCATAGGAAGACGGTATAGCCGGCCAGGAGGATGATCAGGCAGGCAAGCGGCAGCCAACGGCTTATTAGGCGTTTGGCATTATGAATCCGTTCCTGCCCGTCCAAAGATTTGTTATCTACCTGTTCCATATGATCCTTTGGAGAAAGGGCGTAAATATTCACTGAAGTATGTCCTTCAGTGAATATTTACATTCAATCAATTATGCCCAGCTGTACAAGTCTTCCTTCCTGTCGCGGAGTAATTGCTTTAAGCAGTTCTTCCTTCGCCTTTGCGAGATCCCCTTCGGACTTCTTCTTTACCGCGCGCACAGCATCCAGGCTGGCCTTGATTTCCTCCGGAGTGGAGTTTGCATTGTCCAAGGTTGTCTTGAGAGCCTGGATCGCCTTACCGGCGTCGGTTGTGGGCTGCTGCTCTGTTCCACCAGGGCCACCGCGACGGCCACCAGTAAATCCCATCCGTCCCTGTGAACGGAGTTCACGCGACAAAGTCATTACTTTTTCTATCAGCGGCTTCATAGTATTCCAGTCCTCATCAGTGACGCTGAGTGTTTCCTTTATGCTGTCCATGAACTGCTGTTGCATTTTCTGCGGATCAAAATTTCCCGGACCCTGACGCTGCCCCTGACGCTGGTTTCCTCCTTGCGCAGCCGCCTTGTCAGCTCCTTTGTCTGCCGGCTTATCCGCTGCTTTGTCAGCTGCAGGATTCTGCGGAGCTGCAATCTGGTCCTTGTCCTCCTGGCCGAGAACAGAACCACCCGTTAAAAACATTGCTCCTGATAAAAGGCAGCCCGACACCAACACGACAGTCATCTTTTTCATCATCATCTCCTTTGATTAATATTTATTTCCTTGTTCTTTGAATCAATTGCTTCTGCGCTGCTGCATCCTCTCACGCATTTCCTTCCGGTACTGGGCCGTCTTCGCCCTGGTCGCGGGATCAGTCGTCTCGATCCTGCTTTTTACCTGCTGGGCTGTCGGCCCCTGCCTTCTTCCACCGCTACCACCTTGTCCGGGTGGTCCTCCTCCCTGTCCTCCACCGGGACCCCATGCGCCAGGTCCGGGCATGTTGCCGGTTCCGCCCTGGGCTTCAGCATTTCTCCGCCTTTCTGCGAAACGTTCCGCCATCTCGTCAATCTTCTTGTCCAAGTATTCCTCCCTCTTGTCGGGAGGCAGCGCAAAGTATTCGTCCGCAGTTATTTTCGTCCTCAGATCAAAGACAGCCCGCATGTTCTCCCTCAGGTTTTTCTTCTGATCTTCGGTCATCCCTTCCGACGAATAGAATATCTCCCTGGTATTCTCCTGGTTCACCAGGTTTTCAAGGTATTTGTCCCTGACTTTTTCAGGCAGCTTTGAAAAATCATCCGAAGCCATCAGCTTGGCTATTTCTACAGGCTTCTGCTCCTTGGGATCGGGAAGCTTGGGTTCAGGAAAATATTTATAGTATGCCAATACGCCCGACAAGGCTGCAAGCAGGACGAAAACGCTGATAAAATATTTTTTGTTCATGTCATTTTTCCTATTCTAAATCGCCGACATGCCAGTCGGCCAGAATATAATTCATTGCTCCGGGTTTAGTCGGTATTCCATGGAAACAGATATAATCGTGCATTACAGGATTTGTTGCAGGCGGCCGTGTAGACCGGTCAATCTTCCTTCCCCCGAGGTTGACCATGTATTCATAGCTGGAACCTTCAGCCTCGAAATAAGTCTTGCCGTTGTCGACCGGAGAGTTGTCGGCCGGACATTGGAATACTGCAGTATTGTTCTGGAGCTCCGATGACAGGACATCGACGATCCTAGGATCGGTGTTGAGGTTGAGTGACGGCATTGTGGAGGCGATCGGCATGATGTCTCCTGAGCTCAGAAGATAGCCTTGGAACGCGAGCGAGATATTATGGAGGTTGTTCAGGCATTTCGTACTGTTCGCCTTCTGTTTGACCTTGTTCAGGGCAGGGGCGACAAGACCGAAGAGAATTCCGATGATTGCTATTACTACTAATAACTCGATAAGAGTGAATTTATTTTTTTCACCAAAAATAAATATATTCGGCTTCGATTTTCTTTTGTTATAAAGAATCTCCGACCCCCCGTGAGGCGAGGGATGGCGTCCGTAATACCCAGTTGCCCTTGTCACGGCGTAGTCTTGCGAAGCCGGATGAGGCGGAAATAGGGTGGCCATCAGGAGATTCTTTATTTTCATCATTCATCCTGAGGTTTTGGAGGAGGAGGAGGATTTGCGCCGCCGCGTCTTTCCCTTGCACCTTCCATCATCTTCATCATCATCGACTGCCTTAACGATTTCATCTTGGTCTTCTGTTCTGCTGTCAGAAGGTTTCTGATCTTGATCAGATTGCCCAGGTTAAGGCGTTTTATCTCATTTTCTATTGCCATGAGTTTATCGAGCTGTGCAAGGGACTTGGTCTCGTCGACCTGCTCCTGCTTCAGCAGTTCCGACATGATCTCCTGCTCAGCGCTCTGTTTCCACTGGAGTTCCGTGAACTGCGCCGAGAATGTCTTCATTACTTCCAGTATGGACTTCTTCTGTTCGTCTGTCAGGCCGAGGGCCTGCTGGTTCTGCATTACGGATTCCGGAGGGAACAGCTCCTCGTTGAAGGACATTCCAAACATCCTCGTATGCCTCATTGATGAGCCTCCGGGCGCATTCTGGTCCTGGGGCTTGCCCGGATTAGGATCCTGTGCCCAGCATGCAACGGCAAACATCGTGAATATGCCAGTCATAATGATCTTTTTCATATCAAAGTATCCTTTCATTTAGCTTTCGTGGTTGTTTTTTTATCTGTGTTATCTGTGGGCACATGTTTTGGTTGTAGCGTAGCTACTCCAGGTGTTCTGTGGTTATGATTCCTATAGGCTTCCCTCTATCAATAGGTCCGTGCCAGTTGTGAATGATCCGTCCAGATGGGTGTCCGTCATCGTAAGCAGATTGTCGGTACCGGCCTGCCAGCTCGATATGGAGGCCCACTTCTCCTGCTGCAGTTCCTGAGAAGGGCTGCTTGAAGAAGGATTGCTTGAGCAATTCTGGAGTTTTAGGACGCCCGCTCCGACAAATGCGATAAGCGCAAAGGATGCGGCAAGCCGCCATATTATAGGAGAATATGAGAGTGTCCTTGCAGCAGGTGAAGACGTACAGCTTTCAAAGGAAGGCGCATTCGCCTCATCTTCGGCGCGCATTCCGCTGAAGGAATCTTTCAGCCTGGTTTCCAATTCATCGTTCTTCATCTTTATTCCCATCCGTAATTAAATTTACACGCCTGTTGTCGAAATATTTAAAATTCGAAACTCAAAGCACGAAATCCGGAAAAAATTCCAAAGAACCGAATTTTAAGAAAAGATAAACTAAAGTTTGTACTCCAACAAAACATCCACACTTCCGAACTTCCGCATTCTAGAACTTTCGCACTTCCGCACTTCCGCATTCCCGAACTTCCGAACTCAGTGCCTCTGTACCAGTGTGCCTTAAAAACTTCCTCATGTTCTCCTTGCCCCGCTCATAGTGCGTACGGGCCGAACCTATTGACACTCCCATTACCACTGACGCCTCCTGCACGCTCATGTCCTGGTAGAACACCAGATGCAGCACTTCCTGCTGGCGCCCCGGCAGCTTTGCGAAAATGCTCCGGAACGCCTTTGAAACTTCCGACATGTCCCGTGGCTCCCCGTCGTCTGATGCTGTCACCTGTTCCTGTGCGAACTTCGCAAGCCCCAGGCGCCGGAACCAGTGACGTCTCCATTCCTCGGCCGCAGTGTTGCGGATCACCGAGAAGAACCATGTCTTGAAAGAGGACTGCCCCTTGTAAGAGGCCTTGCCCTCGAGAACTTTCATGTATGCCATCTGAAGCACGTCCTTCGCCTCCGTCCTGTCATGCGAACAGCAGTTCAACGCCCATCCATAACATACTGAATGATGCTTCTCAAGCTGTGCCCGCAGTTCAATCTCATCCATCAGGATTCAGTGCCTATATTTGATGATTAGTCGTGCATGAAACCTAAATATATGACATGAATCCTGTAAAAAAAGGAAACTTGATAGTATAGGAAATTGTATTTTTAGACAGGATTACAGGATAAACTGGATTTAATAAGACACACTGAAGTGTGAACTCCAAAATTTGGAGTCCAGCCTTTAGGCTGTCTTGACTCTTGAACTTGGTTCAAATCCTGTAGAATCCTGTTATCCTGTCAAAAATATTATGAGTTCCGGCGAAGCTGGTTATGTCCACCCTATTTCCTACTTACGTTCAATCGTTTCATTCTTCTTCTCTTTGGCAGGGCCCTTTTCTGAAGTGATTTCATTCAGGATCCTGTCGACCTTGGACTGGATATTCTTTTCCTCTTCGGAGATGCGTTGTTTCTGAGACTCCAAATTGTTCTTCATGCGCTCTTCGATCTTCGCCCTGAGTGCGGCCTTGTCGGTGTCGGCTTTCGTCTCACGGTATTTTTCCACAAGCTTCCTGAAGTCCTCTTCATCCTTCCGGGCCTTTTCCATAAGCTGCTGGGTCATTTCCCTGACCTGGTCCTTAAGCTTGCTTATTTCCTCGAACTTCTTGGGATCGATCTCCCTGAGTCGGTTTTCCATCATTTCCTGTTCCTGCCGTTCCTGCTGGCCCCTCATATTCTGGGGCATCTGCCTGCCTCTACCTTCCATCCCTTCGCGGTCTTGTCCGGGCTTGTTCATCTGCATCGTGCAATTTTGACATGCTTCTTTCATTTCTCCACCGGGCATTCCCTGTCCGAAACGCATTTGGGGCCCTCTGAATCCTTGCTGGGGCGGCGGAGGGGTATTTTCAGCATTCTTTACTGCGGGACTGGTTTCATTTCCTGGAACTCCTGCGGGTTGATTTTGTGCGGACAGGAAAGCTCCGGCCAAAAGACACAGCACTGCGATCATCATCAGCTTCTTCATAATTTCCTCCTGAGTTTTAGTTTTAATACTGGGTTAGTTGCTGTAACCGGCAGGTTATATGACAGGAATTAGAAAAAAGGATAAAGAAGGAGGGAAAGCAAGGGATAGACGTATCCTAAATATTAGTCTTATCTTTTGGAAGATTAGTCTGGTTTACAATTGCGAAGCAGGTCTTGCAGATCTTATGGGCGGGGCCGATTTTCCTGCCTTCTTCGATCTCAACTTTCGCGACGCCGAAGATTTTATCGCACCATGGACATACCACGGGGATTGTCTTCCTTTCAACATCCATTACCGACATAGGCAGGGTTTCAGTTGAATTGTACATAAGAATACCATTCCTCAGTCCCCCAATTGCAACATAATTCGTCACCAGTATATCAAAATCAAATCCCGTTGTCAAGATAAATAATCTGGGATACCAAATTATTTATTCTTCAGGAGTGACAGGAGCCCGGCCTCGGCGGTCAATCTGAGGAGATTGTCCGGCAGTACCTCGCAGTTGTCAACTGGCAGATCCAGCTTTGAAAGGAGATAAGTATGGATTTCCTTTCCGAGATCGTGGTATCTTCCAGAAAATACGATCGCATCAACACCTCCCATAGCTGCAATCGCGCTTCCTGTTGCAAGCAGGATCTTGTATAGGAAAAGATTCTTCGCAAGGACTGCATTGGAATCGCTGGAGGAGAAAAGTCCGGCGAAATTCATTTTCTTTCCGGTCAAGCCCTGAATCCCGCTTTTCCGTGAAAGAGTCTTGTTTATCTCTTCCGGACCCCATCCGAGGCTTTCGGAAAGTGAGAGGATTATGAGCGGGTCAATATCGCCGCATGTCGTTTCGCCGGGGAGCCCTTCCAAAGGAGTCGCCCCTCCGGTAACCATGAGCGGATTCCCGTTCTTGACGGCGCATATTTCAGGTATTGGTTCAAGACAGATTGAGATTACCCTTGATCTTCCTTTGTCCTTATCGTGGGAAAATTCAAAAGCCCTCTCATGGAATATCCCATGGTATCCGAACCTCCGCAGGGGAATTCCGCCTGCAAGCCCCGGATCGACGGCGTATACGTATTCGCGTTCGGGAAGACGGGTGAAGAAGGAGGTTTCAAAGACAAGTGAAATAGGAGTTCCTCGGAAATAATCCTTCAACAGGTTTATCAGTTCTATCAGCGCCGGAATATGCATTGGTGCGACATGCTCGATCTTCCTGAGCTTTTTAATGCTTTTGTCTGTCAGCAGTTCAGGGGATTTGAAATCCTCTCCGCCGTAGGGGGCCCGTATGCAGATCAGGTCCGCGGAGAAAGCCCTGTTCTTCATCCTCAGCGTTTTTCCGCATAGCAACGTTATTTTTTCCGGAATGCTTTTGAAAATCTCCTGGTTCATCCAGTTCTTAAGTTCGCCTTCGGCAAGGGGGGCGCCGCCAATCTTGTCGAACAAAGCAAACTCAAGTCTGGAAACGTTCTGCGATATTGAAATTATGTTCATGTTCTTACTCCATCAGTTATTAAGTATTTTAAGATTAACCACAGAGATCCGAGAGAAATACATGGACTGATTTAGAAGGCATGTGAGCCGATGTTCACTGTCTCTCGTTGGAGTACAAACTTCAGTTTGTCTTAGTATTAAAAAAAGATGCAAGCTAAAGCTTGTACTCCAACAAAATCAATCAATTCAAAAATATCTCATGCTTATCTTTGAGTTCACAGAGTAATATCTCTGTCTCTCCTCTGTGTTTTATCGTTTGTCTCCTGCCAGCAAGCTGTAGGTCCTCCTTGCAATTGCGAGCTCCTCATTTGTCGCGACAACCAGGATTTTCACACGGCTGTCCTTCTGTGAGACATCAACAGGAAGCGATTCGGCATGCTCGTTTTTTTCGGAATCTATTTTCAGCCCGAAGTATTCCATGTCTGAACATACAGCCCACCTTACATGCGGTATAAGCTCCCCGATGGTGTCGGTGAAGATGATTGCGTCCAGATTTTTGACCACGGCCATATAGGAGCCGATATACTTTTTTATCCTCCACAGGTACGCCTCGGCCGTCAGGCTGGTCCTCTGGTTGCCGCAGTCACGCTTGTCCAATGAGAATATGTCACGGATGTCGGCAGAAGCCCCGGACATCCCCAGGACTCCGCTGCGCGTGTTCAGAAGCCTTTCCACATCAGCTGTACTGCCGATGAAATGCTGGAGGAGGTTCAATGTAAGCGCCGGATCGAGATCTCCGCATCGAGTGCTCATGATGAGCCCCTGCAACGGTGAATAGCCCATCGTATTGTCAACGGACTTCCCATTGACTATGGCGCATAGGCTTGCACCTCCGCTGCCAAGATGGCAACTGACAGCATTCAGTTCCCCGAATGGTTTTCCCAGCATCTTTGCGGCCTCTTCTGCCACGAACTGGTGGCTTGTCCCGTGGAATCCATATTTCCGTATCTTCAATTTCTCTGAGATCTCATAGGGAAGGCAGTATGTCGATGCATAATCAGGAATTGTCGCATGGAACGCTGTGTCAAAGACTGCCACGGATGGAATACCGGGATATTCCTTGCCGCATGCATGTATGATTTTCATCGCCGGCGGATTATGGATCGGCGCGAGATGCTTGATCTTCTCCAACTGATCTAGGGATTCATCCGAGATCAGCGCGGCGGAACTGAAAACTCCGCCGCCATGCACAACCCTGTGTCCGAACGCATCAGGGGTAAGGGAACTGTCGGTGGAAAGGAGTTTCCTGACTTCCGCCATAGCCTCGGCATGGCTGCGCATTTCAACGAGATGCGTCTCGGTCTTATCGCCATGCCTATGGATGATCCGTGACGGTTCGGCGGTCTTCGGCCCGATCCTCTGGGCTTCTCCGCCGGCTATCTCCTTTTCATCCGGCATCGAAATGATCCTGTATTTCAAGGATGAACTGCCGCAGTTGAAAACTATTATCTTCATTGTTTCGCCCTAAGTTTATTTATTTTCATATTTCATCGGAGGTCCAGCCGCATACCGGGATCCCAACAAGGCCATGGACGATCGCCGCTGTGCCGTAGACTGACTCGTATATCTTGTCCAGGAGGACAAATTCATCCGGAGCATGGGCGCATTCCTCGGTTCCGGGACCGTATCCTATGACCGGGATCTTGAATTCGCCGGAGAAGACGCTTCCGGCGGTACCCATTCCGAGCCTGCCGAGATTCCATTTTCCAGTGCGGACTTCGCATTCCGCGGCTGACAGGGACTGGCGCGCCCTCTGCATCAGCGGACTGTAGGGATCCGTCTGCCAGGCGTTCGTAACGCGCTTGACGATGGTCCTGCTTCCATTGTACATCTTCTGGTTTTCGGAAATCACCGCGACTTCGACCGCGACTTTCCTTTCATTCTGCACAAGCACGCCGACTTCATGGTTGAGCCAGGAGACGACCTCCTCTGAGCTTTCACTGCCTCTCAGGCGTTTTGAAACACACATGTCCGCGGCCCTGAATCCCGAATTGTCGTTGAAGACAGGACGTCCGATGCTCATTTCCTCCATTGCTGCAAATTTATTCCTGTTTATCGAGACCAGTGAAAGATCGCTGTTGATAGATCTTGCAGTGTCGGAAACCTGGAAGGGGTTTGCGCCTTCGATATGGATGTTGACCTCGACCCAGCCGTCGTGCCCGTAGTAGAGCCCGTTTCCGGTAGGTTCACCGAGAATCGCAAAGCCGGCCTTCATTCCGAGCGAGGGGAGGGTGTCGGAGACAAATTTCCTAAGTCCGATGCTGCAGCCGTTCTCCTCTGCGACAGTCGCGGCGACCACGAAAGGTCCGCGCATAGGCAGAAGCGAACGCTTGAGCAGGGCTCCGGCGAAGATCTGTGACGCCAGTCCCGCCTTGCAGTCGCTTGCTCCGACGCCCATGAGCTTGCCATCTTCGATCTTTCCGCTGAGAGGAGGCATCGTCCATTTTTCTTCATCGGGAGAGACTGTGTCGATATGGGAATTGAGGATCACAGCGGCTTCCGGTGTGCGCCCCCTGATGACTCCGATCGCGTTTCCCGCATTGTCGATGAATGCATCATCGTAACCGAGCTGTTTCATTTTTCCGCATATGAATTCCGCGGCTTTTTTCTCGTTCTGGCTGATGCTTGAAATTTTAAGGAGTTCGCTTGCGAAATCCCTGACTTCATCCTTCATCGCCTCGTTCCTGTCTTTCATGATCCTGTACATTGTATGTCTCCTGTTTAGATTTTGTTTTCTATGTTCCCTTTAGCGCCATTCATGCCATGATAGGGATATGTATTTACAAGTGCTTTATTGCGAATGTAATATAAATAATATAATCATTTTACAAAACCTTGTAAAAATGAAATAACAGTTCATGTTGATATGGATAGTGTATCATAATGAAACGATTACGGGGAAAGGTGAATGGATATTGGATTTAAAGAATATGTTCGTAGTTAATGTCGCAAGACATGTAAGAATTGAAGAACATCCCTTGCGGGATTAATCCGCCTTCGCTGAGAAGCTATGGCGCGACAGGCTACAAACGAATTAAGATTCAAGGACAGATGGGATGAAATTTGAATTTCTTTATTAGCATCCATCCATTCATCCAACCATCCAAGGAGTGTTTCCATGAAAGCTGAAGATTTAAAACTTGAAGAGATAGTGAATTTTTCCGAAGGGCTCCTTAGCCTTCACGGGCGCAGGCTGATAATACATGATCTGCATTCGTTCGGACAGTTCAGGAAGGATCTGATAGGTATGGTTAGCCTGGACTACGCCAGGAAGGTGCTGACCAGATTCGGATATTTCTGGGGGCAGGCCGACGCGGCCGCGATGAAAAGGATCTTCAAATGGGAGAACAGCACCGAATGGCTGAAGGCCGGTGCACGTCTCCAGACCCTGCAGGGCGTATCCAACACCCAGATGACAATACATGAACTCGACGAGACGGGGAAGAAATGCCGCATTGAATACCTCTGGCATAATTCCGGGGAGGCGGAAGAGCATATTTCCCAGCTTGGAGAGACGGATCATCCCGTATGCTGGACTCTTGCAGGATACGCGAGCGGATATTCCTCCTTCTGTCTCGGATTCGATGTCTACTTCATCGAAAAAAAATGCAGGGCCTCCGGCGCGAGGATCTGCATGGCGGAAGGAATGGACGGAAAATCATGGGGCGCCGACCTGGAAAAATATATATCATACTTCGAGGCCGAAGACATACAGCTCAAAGTCGATGCTCTCACGAAGGAACTTCAGAAAAAAGACCGAGAGATCTCAAAGCAGAGGATAAAGCTCGATACGCTTGAAGGCGTTGCGGCGCTGGATGCCGTAGAAGTCCACAGCGCATCGTTCAGGAAGGTACTTGAACTTGTTTCGCGGGTTTCGCGTTTCGACACATCGGTCCTCATCATGGGAGAAAGCGGTACCGGAAAGGAAGTGATATCCAGATATATCCACAGGCTGTCGCCTAGGAGCGGGAAGAATTTCACGGCGGTCAACTGCGGAGCCTTGCCCGAGACCCTGCTCGAAGGCGAGCTTTTCGGATACAAGGCCGGAGCGTTCACGGGTGCTGTGCGGGACAGGATCGGACTTCTCGAACAGGCTGACAAGGGAACTGTCCTGCTCGACGAGATCGGAGATGTCTCACAGGAGATGCAGATCAAGCTTTTGCGCGTCCTGCAGGAACGGGAGATTGTACGGCTCGGTGAGAATGTCCCGAGGAAGATCGACGTGAGGATAATAGCCGCGACAAACAGGAATTTGATGCAGGATGTGGAAAATGGGCGCTTCCGCGAGGATCTTTACTACCGTCTTGCCGTTGTGACGATTGAACTTCCGCCTCTGCGTGACAGGAAGGAAGACATTCTTCCGCTCGCGCGGAATATTGTGAAGAAAGTTTCCAGAAAACTGAAACTTCCAAAACTGAGCCTCGATGCGAAATGCCTCGACTATCTCATGGGATACAACTGGCCGGGGAATGTCAGGGAACTTGAGAACGTGATTGAACGGGCGGCAGTTTTTTCCGGTGACGGAACGATCCATCCGGAACATCTTCCGAAGAACCTGATTTCCCTCGGAATAAAACCGCTAGGATTCAAAGGCGCCAGCCTGGAATCAGTTGAAAGGGAATATATCCTCTCCGTCCTTGAGAAAACCGCCGGCAACAAGACAAGGGCCGCCGAGATCCTCGGTATCGGCACCGCGACATTGTGGAGGAAATTGAAGGAGATGGCTGGAAACAGGAAATAGCTGGCACAAAGGCACAGAGGCACAAAGTTTATTTCTTCACTGGAGAAAGAATCATTTAAATTGAATATGTTCGTAGTTAAGCCCGTAAGGGCTGTTCTTGGCTCTACTTGACAGGTGATTTCATTTTTTCAGGCTGTTGGAGTCTTTTTTCTCCATTTTTGTATTTATTGGAGAATCCGGTTCACAGCTTAGAAAAGCCCATATTGAATCATCGTGGTTAGTATATTCTGGAATAAAATGAGGAGGCAAGGCCGTTGAAGCAATATCCTCCTGTGGACATTCTATTTTATTTTGACGCAGTTCCTTGTTCCAGTTCCAAAAATTGACGGCTATGTCTATCAAGCGTGAAATCAGCTTGTCATTTTTATCCTTCGCCGCCAGTCTGTTCTTGAAGTCCGTCAGCCGTCTAATGTCATTTTCAGAGCCGTAGTATCCGACAACACAGCAGATTGCGGACATAAGGTTGGCATCCCTGTGTTTTTCGGCCAGACCCCATGCTTTTGAAAGGAACCGTTCATCAGGGAATTTGGCATCTTCCATTGCGATTATCTGCCAAGGAAGCCATTTTTCATTTTTACCGACATAGTCATTCCATATGGCAAGAGCTTTACATCTTGTATGATAGATTCTTGAATCACGAGCTTTCTTTAACAGACTCTCCCACAGACTTCGGTAATCATAACATAATGATTTGTATTCTGGCTGATTTGGATCAACCTCAAGCAGTTTTTGATGAAGAGAATTTATCTTGGCTGATTCATCGGAGATTTTCTTGTCGTATATTAGTAGGCGAATAAAATATGAAATGACAAGGACGATAAATAATAGCAGTCCCCATTTTAGATACTTAAGGAACCTCGGGCAATTTCGTAGATTGCCAGGGGGACGTATCCAGCGAATGTATAAAGAATTAATCAGGCATATCCTCCTGAGAACATGAAATCAGCCAATATTACAACGATTCCTGCGCATAGTCCAATTGGATTTCCAATTTCTTAGTCAAGTTCGCCAATTTTGCAGAATGCGACAACTATGCATATTGCAACCGCTATTTAAGTATAGGGCTTTATGCAGTCCAGTAAAAGTTAATATTGGTGATAGAATATTTACAGAATCAGTCTGAACCGAAGCAGGCACCGTTGCTAACTCTATAAATAACATTTCCGATCGCGCACGAGGTGTCCTCGGAATTCTTCACGTCTTTTTTGAGACGCGTCATTATCTTTATCGCCTCGGGCCTGTTATTCAGTTTTGCAATGTAATAAATGATATTATTGTTTGAAGTGGGATAGCCTATTGCAATAGCTGCAGCTTCTAAATTATGTCTATCACCTTCGAAAACGAAAGTCAAACTCGGTGACTGGCTCTTCAGTTCCTGCAATGAAACGCTACGCATGGCACATCTTTGTAATATGTTATCTTGAAGTGTTGAAATCACAGCGAGCATTTCTTCCCGTGTGATTTTTTGTTCAGAAGCTGACGGTCCACTTCCGAACCACATGTCATTATATGTTCCGAACGCCGACTTGCCGGAATAAAGCTTGGTGTGACATGAACCTACACCCTTCCATGATATAACATTTGAGCTTCCGATCAATACCAGAGTCAATTTATCAGCGTGACTATTCAAATCTTCTACCACTATCCTCGGATCGGAGACGGGGTCGAAATTTGATCTTGATTTGCAGTGTTCTGCCTCAGCTAGTTTTTGCGAATCCGTTTTGCGAGTGAACTCAATATATTCTTCCGAATACATTCGAATAGCCAAGCCCTGGCATTTAAGACTGCCCTTGCTGCGAGTCGTTGAGAGCTTTGAAGCATTGTCAGGAGAGAAATACTCAATGGTGAATAATAAAAGGACGCCTATGCCTATGATGAGAATGTTGCCTAATATTACATATCTTTTGCTCATACTGTAAAATAGAACATTCAAAGATTGGAAATCAAGAATTCCGACACTGTCGTTCGGCCAGTTTGTCGGTCTTGTCATGGTGCAAGATCAGCGCAGTAACTCGCCTATCGTCGCCCCGTGTAAAACTTACTGTCGCCGGTGCTCGGTGGAAATAGAATTCGTCCGGGGCTTTCGCCCAGAGCCTGATAAGTTCCTCCGGATCGGCCCCGGGGAAAATTTTATCGCCTATGGATTGGAATAAGAGAATGTCTTCCTGGCAAGTTACGGCAATTGTTATTGTGGGCGTCAATTTGTAGCGGCCGACATATGCTTTCATCTCCACGGATGAGATTTTCATGACGGTACGAACTGGCGCAAGCTGGGTTGTTGGATCAATCATGTGGTTCGCAATTTCATTTATATTTTCGGTCGAGTTTGTCAACACCACGACTCCTACAGATTTTACCTTGTCAAAGATTACGATACTGCGATAACCTCCGGTGCCTCCATCGTGACTCAGGATGTGTCCGGAGGCGTATTTCCGGATACACCAGGCGAGTCCGAAACAGTAGTCAGGCATGACATCGAATATCGGGGTTTCGGCGAGTTGGAAGGCCGGATATAGTGTCGTCTTCGTGAGTCCCATGGCGGCAGAGAGGAATTTAGTCATGTCCTTGGCATTGGACCTCAGGCCGCCCGATCCGGCCACCTCACCCAAGTAGCAATTTGGTACTGGATGCCCATCCTGAGAACCTATGGCAAGGCGGGTTTCGGCTTCGGGGGTGAGAGCCACCATGGTGCTGGTCATCCCGAGTGGAGTCAGGACGCGGCGGCGCAGCATGTCCTCATATGGAACTCCATCATGGTGTGCCAGAGCGATACCTAGAAGTCTCATGCCAAAGTTTGAGTATTCGAACTTAGTACCTGGATCACGAGTCAGGGAATATCCGTTCAGGCATTCTATGAGTTTGTCTTTGTCGTAGATCATATACGGATAGGGAGCATGAGGATCGCGCGGAACGAAGTTGGGTAAAATGGACGGCAGACCTGAGAAATGGGTTGCGAGCAGACGCAGAGTGATCTCTTTTGTACCGCTTTTAGGCACATGCACATGATCCGGAAGATAGCGTTGGACGGGATCGTCAAGCGCTACCTCTTCCTTTACGACCATATCGGCCAGGGCAAGTGCGGTGAAAAGTTTTGTGATCGAGCCGATCTCGAATACGCTGTGTTGATCTACTGGCTTGCCGTCTTTGAATTTTGTGTTTCCATATGCGAAATATCTCGATCCGTCCGCATCCACAACGCCGATTATGATGCTGGGCGCCCAGCCCTGATCTATCCGGGCACGCACGTTTGCAATCACGTCATCCGGAATCAGGAACGGCTTATTTTTGTGATTAGATAACATCTGTAAAATATCCCAATCGAACTACATCTAATCCAGTTTCCATCTCCGACCTGTCCTTAAACTGATGGTTCAATGCTCGAAGATCACGCACTTCGCCTCGACACCTGTTACGGAATTAAGTTCCTTAAGGATGTTCCTGCTGCAGTTGTCCGCCCCGACCAGTTCCAGGAGGATGAGGCCATTGGGAGATGCGGCCTTGCCCTTTGCCTCATGCAGGCCGATGCGCGTCTTGATGTATCCTCCGTACTTCGTGAGCACAGCCTGTACGCGTGACGCCTGCTTGACCCTGTCGGTCACGTGAATAGCGACGATGATGTGATTGTCCTTCTTTGCCATGATATGTCTCCTTTTTTATGAATAGAACGATGCGGGATTATTTGCTGTTGCCTGCATCCGGCTTATTTTGTCTTTTCAACACGCCGTATGGTTCCCGGTCGATTCTCAGGACAATGCCTTCCTTTAATGGGATTCCATTATGCAGGCCGAAGCTCACGCGAGACAAAACTATTGGATTCGATCCATTTGAATTAATTGCGATGGTCGCAACTGTTACAGTTCCAACTCCTGGTTCCCTATCAAAGGTGATTGTGTATGAACCTGAATATTGTTCGGAATTATCTGCCTGCGTAATGATAAGACTTGCAGTCCCGTCAGATGTGAATTCCAGATTCTGAATATTCCGTTTGGTCTTGTCGGCGTTAAACACAGACTTCCATTTGCCGACCACCGCTAACTTGAAATCGGACGCACTGAAATCTTCTTTGAGATCAATGGCCGATTTACTAATCACCTGTGCCTGTTCGGGTTGAGCCGTTCCCTCATGAGAAGCGCATATGAATACTCCAATCAAGACAATAGATAATATCAATGATTTCATATCATTTCCTCAAACTGCTATTCGTCGCATAATAGTCTCGAGAGGCAATTTCAAAACTCAAGAATCGGTCATGGCAAGCATGACCCTCCACGCCCGAAGCGGGCGTAAAAAATGGAGGGACGCGCTTGCCGCGTCCGCGGTTTTGAAATTACCCCTCGATTTAGTAATAGAATAAGCGTCCATTGTCCAAGCACATTAAAATAGAACATCCGAGGATGGGAAATCAAGATTCCGGCCTGATAATTCCGGATATTTGGAGAAGAGAGGCCCCCTACATATTGAATGACAAGACACGCTAAAGCTGTGAACTCCAACAAGAGAATATTCCACAGATGGAATGCAAGCTTTCTGCGTCAGATTTGGGATTTCTGAAGTGACACGGCATTGGCTCTTGCCGCGGCGCATGCCTTGTATGCCCAGATAAGTCCGATGCCGCCGGCTAGGAGGTCGGTTGCGAGACGACCTATGAATACTCCCTTTACTCCACCCAGATACAGTCCGAGATAGGAGAGGGGGATCAGCAGGACAAGCACCCTTATGGTGTTCAGCATTGTCGCTGATTTCGGACGGTGGAGTCCGGTAAGCACGAATCCGCAGTACCTGTGCACTTCCATCATTCCATATCCGAACGAGATGATGCGAATGTAGGAGACAAGTATTTCCGAGACTTTTGGATCTGAAGTGAATGCCGAAGCCATCAGCGGTGCCGACAGGAAAAATATCACTGCAATGGCGATTCCGTAGATCATGGCGAAGCGTGTCGACAGGTCCATGGCCTCCTTGATCCTGTCGATCCTTCCGGCGCCGAAGTTCTGGCTTATAAAAGGAGTCAGGGACATTCCGAGTGACATTGGTATGATGAAGGCGAACATTTCGATGCGGCCTGCGACGCCGGCTGCGGCGACGGCTTCATTTCCAATGCTGCTCAGGATCATTATTATCACTGCTGATGAGATCGGCATCAGGACCATGCTCAGCATGCTTGGAATGCCGAACGACATGATCTTCTGAAATAAATTCTTGAATTCATCTAAGTTGATATTCTTGAAATCAAGGAGCCTGTGTTTCCTCTGCAGCAGCATAAGAAGCCATGTCACGGATACCAGCTGGGCAATTACGGTCGCCGTGGCGGATCCTGCAATTCCCATCGCAGGGAAACCGAAATACCCGAAGATCAGAATTGGATTTAGAATGATATTGACTATCGGGCCTGTCATCATGATACGGCTTGCCGCTTTGGAGTCGCCGGACGATATGAGGATTCCATTGCCCATCATCGGGATGGCCATCGTGATCGCTCCGAGATACCATATTCCCATGAACTTCCTGATTAGCGGAAGGGTGGAATCGTCCGCCCCGAGCCAGGTAAACACCGGGCCGACAGTGAAATATCCGATTATCGACAGCGTCAGGGTGGTTGATGCCATCATCAGAATCCCATATGAGGTTATGCGGGCGGCAAGACCGTGGTCGTTGCGCCCGAGGGAATGGGAGACAAGAGTCATTACACCGTTGCCGATGCCGCCGGCGATGAATGTGAGGAACATTATAACCGGAAATGTAAAACCAATAGCCGCCATCGGAAGAGTGCCGAGACGGGAAATGAACCACATGTCGGTGAGGCTGTATGCATTGATGGCGAAAGTGCCGGCAAGCATCGGGAAGGCCATGCTGAACAAAGTGCGTCGCACATCCCTGTATACCAGAACGGATTCCTGCCGCCTGCCGGTGGTCTGAATTTCAGCTGATTCGTTCATTCCTATCTTATCCGCGTTTTTGAATCGCCTCGTGGCATTCCCTTTCCTTCATTCCTGTTTCCGCGCTCGTCAGCCGGACTTGCCGGAAGAATTTCTGCAGAAGAATTGACCGGTGCCTGCCATCCTACCATTGGGGAAGCCGGAATTTTCACTTGTTCCGGAGATGGCGGAATGGAATTGCGGCCACTGTTCGATGAAGGGGCCACAGGTTCCTGATATGTCCTGGAAACTACGGGCTTGGATTCCATTCGGTTTTTCTCTTCCCGGTTCTGCTGCAGATCATTCCCCTGCGTTGATATCCTCTTCTGGGCATCGATATTAATGCGATCATACTTCTGCGTTGCAGTTTTTTCAACCGCAACTGGGATTTGACGCTGCGCGTCCTGAACATTCTTCCAGTCAGGGGCCTGTGTTTTTGACGTCCTTGTTTCCTGCTCGCGGTAAATAAGCTCAGGGCTTTCTTTTTTTCTGCCGTCATTCCTGTCCCCTCGGTAATTGGCCGTATTTGCCGGAAGAGCGTCGGAAGGCGGCTGCCGGACGACTTTCATCTGTTCCTGCGATAGAGGGTTGGAACTGCGGCTTTCATTCGATACTTTAACAGATTTTACATGTTGAACAGGCTCCTTCTCTGCATCAGAAACTGGAATTTTTGATTCCCAGCGATTTCTATCTTCCCGGTTCTGCTGTAAGTCCTTCCCCTGTGTTGAGATCTTCTTCTGCACATTGGCATCCAAACGTTCAATCTTCTTCGTTGACGTCTTTTCAATTATAACCGGGGACATGGGTTTTGCAATCTGTATATTCTTCTTCTGCGGTTCCTGGAGGTTTACAGTTCTTTTTTCCTGTTCGCGGTAGGTCGATGCAGGACGGAGATCCCTGTTGTCGCGACGAAGCTCGTAATCCTTTCGTCCATGTTCCTCCCACCTCGGATCCTGAAGTTTTCCGCGCCATTTGTCATGCTCGAAGATAGGATCGTACCATGCATGTCTACGTCCGCCATCGAAACGCGGGAAGATGCCGACACGGAGATAGATGTCATCATAATAATCTCCGAAGTAGTAGTGGGAATACCGGGGAGATGTGAATAAATTCAACTTGAGACATCCAAGATCGAGGACAATGTTCAATGAATAGGAGAAATTTGTACGTGCATGGAAGGACTTTGGAAAGCAGACCGGTGCAAATAGGATTCCTCTGTGCTCCAGCGGGTAGTCCCAGTGCCCGCCTGAAAAGACATATCCGCGCGGAGTCCTTACATAATGAGAAGGGATCCACAACCAGCCCGCTTGTTCCTGCAGCCAGTATCCGGGACGCCATACATATTGTCCTTGTGACCAGTACCAGCAGCCAGGAACCCATACAAGATCATTCGCGGGAGCTAGTCCGGACGGTTCTATATCAAGGATTGCAGGAGGTTCCTTCACATATTCAATTTCCTTTACGCCTGTCTGGATCCAGAATCCGGAGACCCATTTCCATCCATTGTCCATACGTGCCCAGTATCCGGCCACCCATGTCATTTTTGGCGGGGCGGCGCGCCAGCATCCGCTTATCCAGATGAAACCGTTGCGGTCTGTGCTCCAGGACCAGTAGCCCGGCACCCATGTTAACTGTTCGCCGGCCGGCCTGTCGGGAGGTGGCGCTTCCTCGATATTTTCCGGTGGCTGGACTCTCACGAAGATCCCCTCGGGATCCTCCAGGTTCACTGGACTGGCAAATGCTTCATGCACGGGGCCCTTCGTCAGGATTTCGGGTTGTTCCTGGGCGGGGAGGGGAGGTGGACTGTCCATATCATAGGCATCGGCCCCCAGTGCCTTATAAGTCAAGCTATCTGTCAATGAAAAAGAAATGACCGCCGCCGTCAGCAATATCAACCTGTTGTTCTTCATGGCATGCCCTCCTTGCTTATAATTCAATCATATAATTCAATTGTCTAATTCAATTATACAGTTGAACTAATCATAGTCAAGCGCAAGAAGCAGGAATTTTGAAAGATAAATAGAAGGAGGAAAGAAGACTTTATATCAGTATGTTCTATTCCACACATGTCCCATGGCTGACGCCTATGGGCTTCCGCCGTCGCAGGGAAGCTATGGCGCGACAAGACAATATATCGCCATCCTGCGGAGGCTCCCTATGGAATCAGATTCTGTCTTAAGCCCTCGCAGAGGGCGGGATGTTGTAGCCCAGGGCGAAAGTTCTATCTACTATACGCATTTTGGAATACAATAAGTTGATGTGTGCTGACTGTCCCGGCTGGGACAGGATGAGAATAGGCAGGGGCTTCAGCCCCTGTTGAATGGATTATATGTATTTAGGCGTACCGTAGGCACGCCATGAAAACCATAGAACCGAGACATTAACATCGCGTACCTATGGCACGCGAACACAACCACGGCAATAAACAGGGGCTGAAGCCCCTGCCTATTTCCATTTCGTCCCTCTGGGACTCAAGCCTGCAGAGATATTTCTTATATGCAAATATGCGTATAGCAGACAGGGGCGTCAGCCATGGGACATGTGTGGAATAAAACATATCCAGATCCCCCGCAGGGCGGCGACATTGAAGGAATCACCTGAAAGGCAAGCTGATTATCCACTGAAGCAATCGCAACAACGGCAATCATGTGTTTTATTTCAAATAGCAGTTAAACACAAATATTCAGCTTTTTATTACATTGTGCGAAATCCCTGTTTATGATATACTTATTGACAGTTAAAGACAAAAGGTACGTATTCAGCAAACTATGTCGTTTGCATAAAATGTAAATATTTACCATTTGACTGGCTTGGGGGCAGGCAGGCAGGGCAGGCAATATGAAGGCTGAAACATATATTTTTTCCGGACGAAATAAATATTTTACGCTTATCGAACTGTTGGTGGTGATAGCGATCATCTCGATTCTTGCAGCGCTCCTCCTTCCCGCGCTACAACAGGCCAAGGAGATGGCGAACTCCGCCGTCTGCAAGAGCAACCTCAAGCAGATCGGGACCGCCGACCTGTGCTATGCCGCGGACTTCAATTACATCGTTCCAGGAGACATCTCCTACTATCCCGATGAGACATGGACATGGTATGAGTTCTTACAAGGATCCGTTCCCGATGCGCCAAATTACATCTTGAACTCCAAAGTCTTCACATGTCCAAAGATGACTGGAGGCACCTATGGAGCTTACAAGGCCGCTTCTTCAGGCGCCGGCAATACTGAAAAGTTCAATGTCCGTACCACGATGGCTCCTGGAAAGGATTTTTTCGGGATTAACATGCAGAAAGTGCCAAACCCGGATTTTATCGTGATGATAGCCGATACTTCGGCTGGAGACGGGACGCCTGGAAAATTGAAATACACCGTCGGAACATATACATTCTCCACCGGCTCCTTTACATCCGGATCAAATGACAACGTAAGAGGCGTCTGGATGGCTCACGGCACGGCGAACTGCCTTTTCGTGGACGGACATGTCGAGGACTGCACACGGAGCGGTCTTCTCAATATTGGCAACTTCAATTCCGGCTGCCCTACTGTGCCAAAACATGGCATTTCGGCATTCAAGGACAAGAATGGAGCCGCATACGATCTCTTCTGAGATCATGTCAAGACAGTTTTTTTTCAGCTGACAATAAAATATTGGGGGGATTTGAATGGCAAGAGAAATTGAATCAAAAGAAAGTGATACTGGTTGCTGGATGCAAGATGCAGGATGCGAGATGCCGGATCCCGAATGCAAAAACCTGTCATCTGCCGTCTGTCGTCAGTCGTCTGCATTCACACTTATCGAACTCTTGGTAGTTATTGCGATCATCGCAATCCTGATCGCGCTTCTGCTTCCTGCCCTTAAAAAGGCGAAGGACATGGCGAAGACGGTCATGTGCCTCGGCCACCAGAAGCAGTGCGGACTTGCACTGGCCTCATATGCGGGGGACTACGACGGCGTAATGATCTCAGCTTGGGAGAACGCCGGCGGCACACTGCATCTCTGGCCTCTTTTCATCGCCGGCACCCAGGCTTCCCAGGGAAGCGGAGTCGGAGATGACGGACCAGTCTATATTCCTGAAAGAAATCCCGTTTTCGGCTGTCCGGCAAATCCGGTTTATGACAAGATGGTACCGAAGCATGGAAGAGATTGGACCGGTAGATTCGCCTATGGGATGTACAATGCCAGCGACAATGGAATGTCATTGGGCAACTTCGCCCAGCACAAGAACGTCCTTGATGAAAATTTCGCGGAAGCCGTCTATCCGGAAGGCGGTCCCAGGCCCGGCATACAGCTGCATCGGCTGCTGCGCGTCAGGAAACCGGCGAACATTGTCTGGCTTGCGGACATGTCATCGACCAGGAACTGGGACGGCAATCCGACGGACAACCGCTATGTCTCAACTTTTTACCGCGCCTCTTCCGGGGGCTGGAGCCAGGCGATCCATCTCCAGCACAACAACAGGGCAAACTGCCTGTTCTACGACGGGCACGCGGAATCGCAAAACAAGTCGGATCTGCGCAGCGGCGGATCGCAGATAACGACGATGTTCATGCAGAATTTCCAGCTGCTGGTATTGCCGTAGTTAAAAACAAAGAACATATTCTCGCACAAAGGCACAAAGACGCAAAGGATTAAAAAGGAAAAGTTTTCGGAAAAGAGTCAAAAGTATTCTTTGTGCCTCAGCGGCTTTGTGAGAGGAATAATCAATTATTTTTCCCGGATTGCATCTTGACAGGCCCGGCATTTGGACTATAATGATATATATCAATACAAGGACACAAAATGGCAGATAAATCAGGAAAATCACCTCTCAACGGGCGCGGGGACGGTACAACGCTTCGCACGCAGATCAAGGAATGGCTCATAAAGGAGTTCTCCAGCTACCAGCTTGAGGACAAGCTTCCTACCAACCGGGCCCTTGCAAAGCAGCTCAAGGCCTCGCTGATGACAGTCCACAACGCCATGAACGAGCTCTGCCGCGAGGGATATGTCACGCGCCGCCAGGGGAAGGGCACTTTCCTCTCGTCGCGGGAAAGGCAGGTCGTGAACGAAGCCAGCGGCAATGCCAGGACGAAGAACGGGAAGATCATAATAGCATGTCCCAATTATTTCTCCTCGGAATACTGGAACAGGGTAGCCGACGCAGAGGAGCTGGCCGTTAAAAACGGCTTCGACCTCGTTGAATTCAAGATGAATCCCGACACGAAATACGAGAACCTGATGTCCATGGCGGAAAGGGAGGAGAATCTCAAAGCGGTACTGATAGTTCCGGTCAGAGGCTCCCTCACGCGCGCAATCTTTGACAAGCTGGACTCGCTTGAAATTCCAGTAATCCTCCTGTCCCAGTGCCAGTTCATCAGTTTTGGCAAGAATGTGGTTTCAATATGCGGCGACCGTTTCAAGGTGGGATACAAGCAGATGAAGCATCTGCTTGACAACGGACACAGGAAGATAGGATATATCAGCAACGAGCCTTCCGAGAAGGAAATAAACCTGAGCCTGAACGGGCAGAAGCAGGCATTGCTGGACTATGGTCTTTCCACTGGGAGCCTGATACAGACACGCAAGACCATACAGCCATGGGGGAATTCTGCGAATTTCGCATACGAGCTCACCGGGGAGATACTGAAGAAGCATTCCGTCACCGCCCTGATCTATGCATCTTCGAGCGGCGCGCTTGCTGGCCTCCGCAAGCTGAGGGAGCTCAAGCTGCGCGTACCGGATGACGTCAGCATTGTGTCCACCAGGGGCAACTGGATCATCGATGAATATGCCCCGCCTCCATTGACCGTCGTCGGTACACAGCACAAGAAGGAGATGGAAGCCGCCTTCGAGCTGATCAAGGGGGAAAGCAAGCTTATGTCGAAGGTAATCCTCTTCGAGCCGGAACTTATCGAGAGGGAGAGCGTGAGGAGGATCTGAGGGTACGTATTAAGTAAACTATGTCGTTTACTTAATCCGTACTAAAGTAAATATTCACTGAAGGACATACTTCAGCGAATATTTACCTCGGTGAGAGCGCCCTACCTTTAGAAATAAAGACTGACGCATTACCCGGCTATAAATTTTTTAATTTTTCCAGCGATCACAGCTTGACAAGCCCCTCTTGCGGGCTATAATGATATATATCAATATTAATATTCTATATATTGCATTATATCATTTACGGGCAACACGGAGGTTTAAATGTCAGCATTCAAGGAAGCATCAATGGACCAGGAATATCCGCAGATGCCCGGGGACAATCAGATGATGGAGCAGCCATTGCAGGGGCAGGATACATACGCTCCGTCCTATGAGGAGATCATGGCGGCCCAGAAGATAACTTTCGCGGACATCAAGAGACATCTTACAGGACCAGTCCTTTCTTTCATAGGCCACATAATCATCATATCCCTGCTCTGTTCGCTGATGGTCTACAATGACAAGCCTGAAACGCGCGAAGTGCAGGTGACCGTGATGGAGATCGACAGCAGGGAGCTTGAGAAGATGCCTGAACCTCCCCCTCCTCCGGAGGAACCTCCGCAGCAGGTCGATCAGAACATAGAAATAGACAGGCCCGCCTCCAATACCGTGTCCACAGAGGTGAACGTGACGGTCAGCAGCGAAGCCACCGGCCAGATCGGCGGCGATGTCATCGATGGCCCTTCGGTGCAGCTGCCGAACGTGCTGATGGTAGCTCCTTCTAGCTCTTCGCTGATAATGCCCGGACTGATGGCAGGAAGAGGCACTGCCGGAAGGAAGGCGGCCCTCGGAAAATACAACCGCGGAGGAGCCGCGGCAAGCTCGATCGAGAGATCTACGACCAAGGGTCTGAGCTGGCTCAGGGACCATCAGAACGCGGACGGTTCGTGGGGTGACAATGCCGGACATTCACCTGCGATGACCGCTCTCGCGACTCTCGCATTCCTCGCCCACGGCGAAACTCCAAGCTCGCAGGAGTATGGCACATGCGTGCTCAAGGCGATCAGGAAGCTCATCGAATTTGGAAACAGCGGCAAGGGCGACGGCCTCATAGCGAATCCCGGCGCCGGATACGGTCATGGGATGGTTGCATATGCGCTTTCCGAAGCTTATGCTCTGACAAAGATCCCGATGATCGAAGAGGCCATGAACAAAACCGTCGCGAAAATTGTCACCGGACAGAACAATCTTGGATCATACACTTATAACTACAAGAACGATCCCGAAAAGGAAAGCGGAGGTTATCCGAGAAGTGATCTTTCCGTAGGCGGCTGGCAGTATCAGGCCCTGAAGGCGGCATTTGCCGCCGGCTGTACGGTGAAGGGGCTTGAAACCGCGATTGAAGTCGGAAAGAATGTCGGTCTCAAGAAGACGCATTACGTCTCAGGCGGGGGGTTCTGCTACAGTGGATCTCCGACAGGAGGGAAAGGGGCCAGCGAGACATTGACTCCGGTAGGGACGCTCTGCCTCCAGCTGTTCGGTGACGGGAAGTCGAAGGAGGCGCTTGAAGGGCTGAGATGGATCGAGACCACCCAGAATGGAAAGTACATGAAGTGCAACTGGCAGGAGCCCAGGGGACATTCCCTCTACCAGTGGTACTACCAGACGCAGGCGCTTTTCCAGGGATATTCCGGAAGCGGCGGCGGCTGGGACATCTGGAACAAGGAATTCCAGACCGCGCTGATGAAGGAGCAGGAGTCCGATGGACACTGGTCGTCCCCGATGGAGAAATACGGGCCGGCGAACAAGGGCGGCGGAGAGACCAACGAAAAGCTGAAGGGGATAGATCTCTTCGTGTATTCAACCTCCTTGTGCTGCCTGATGCTGGAAGTATATTATCGTTATCTTCCGACCTTCAAGGTCACGGAAACAGTTGCGGCCGCACCGGGAGCCGAAGCGGGAAAATCCGCTTCTGCAATGAAAGATCAGAAGGATGAACTTAAAATAGAATAAAAGGAGAGAAAATAATGTTAAATGGAATTAGAATCTTTTGTGGAACACTTCTTTTTTCTGCAGCGGCTTTAACTGGTCCGGATGTGCTTTCCGCCGATCTTCCCGACATGACCGTGCCGAACGGATGCGGGATGCAGATCAAGCCGAACTGCAGTTCCATAGAAGATCTTGATGACTTAAAGGCTCTCGGATTCAAATTCGTCAGGCGCGGATTCCTGTGGAACGGGATAGAAAAGGAGAAGGGTGTCTATGATTTCAGCGCCCATGACGAGATCATGAAGAACCTGAAGGAACGCGGCATCAGGGTGATCGGAGTGATCGGACTTAACAGCAAAATACACGGCCACCCGAAGGACCAGCCCGCACGGGGAGAATATGCGAAGTTCGCAGCGGCCCTAGTGGAAAGGTATAAGGACCATGACGTGATATGGGAGATGTGGAACGAGCCGAATACTATGCACTTCTGGGGCAAGCACGGCAACAAGGGGAACACAGAGCAGTACGCGAAGGAGTACGTGGCGCTGGTCAAGGAGGCCGTCCCGGCGATGCGCAAGGTCGATCCGAACTGCTACATTCTCGCGGGCTCCGTATCATGCCTATGGGAACCGTCGTTCAACTGGACTGAATTCTGCTTCAAGCAGGGGATATTGCAGACCGGCATAACCGGATGGTCGGTGCATCCATACGGATTCAAGCTGCCTGAGGACTATACCGAGGCCTACGCGGTGGTCCGTGATATTTTTGCGAAGAACAATGTTCCGAAGGATTTTCCTATGCTCAACACTGAAAGGGGATTTTCTCTGAGCGGGAAGAATGTCGAGACCTGGGCCGGCGGCGACGAGAAGATGGCGGACCAGTTCCAGGCATGGCATTTCGTGCGCCAGTACATGATAGACATGATGAACGGCATCAGGGTCACGATCTGGTACGAGTGGAAGGACGGACAGCAGGAATGCGAATTCATAAAGAGCGGTGTGAAGCGCCCCGCCTATGAAGCCGCAAAGGTGATGCTCGGACAGCTCAGCGGATACCGTCTTGTGAAGAGGATGCCTCTGGAATCCCCGCAGGACTACCTTCTCCTTTTCGAAAAGGCAACGGGTGAACAGAAAATAGTCGCATGGTCCTCTCCTCCGCCGAAAGAGACGCCTGACAAGGTAAAAGTCCATCAGGTCGACGTTGAAGTGAAAGTGCAGGGAGCCGTAGAAGTATATGACGTCAACGGAAAAAAGAGTTCCGTCGAGTCAAAGGACGGGAAGATCAGCATTTCCCTCAGCGGAAGTCCGCAGTATGTAGTGTCAGCAGGAAAGAAATAATCATATATAATTAAGGAGAAGGTACTATGAAAATGAAATCGGTGATCAGTGTAATTGTTATAGGTTTTGGAATCTTGGCATTTCAACATTTTGCATTTGGGCAGGATGCCGCAAAGGCCGATGATTCGTGGCTTAAGGACGCTACGAAATGGAAGTTCAGCAACGGGCAGGAGATAAATGGAGGGGCTAAGGGCGGATTTTCAGTTGCAGAAGTTGATGGCAAAAAGGCCGGAAAAATTGATTTTGACTTCTCGGCAGGCGGAGGATATGTCATGGCGTCCTGCGAATTTGTCGGCGGAAATGCTTTCTCCAGCATAAAAATATCCGTGAAATCCGAGACCAAGGCGGCGTTGCTTGTCAGGATCAAGGATGCTGCCCAGGAAACCTACCAGTACAAGCTGAAGTACACGACGCCGGGCCAGTGGCAGGAGCTCACCATAGACCCGAAGAGCCCGTCGGCGAAGTTCGGCGGCGACGCGAACGGGACATTCGATTTTCCCGCGAAGAAGTTTGCAATTGGCGTAAGCAAGGGAAAAGATGCGGACAAGGGTGTATTGTATTTCTCGGCAATCCAAGTTGTCAAGTAATATAAATTACATTCAAAAAATATGGCGGTTTTTAAACCGCCAGTTAATCGTCGGGTTAAAACCCGACATACTTATAATGAGTTGCTATATCTATAAAAGCTAAATTATAGTATAATAAGCAGGTAACAGGGAATAGATGGAATGAACTACCAGTTTGACAGGCGTGATTTTCTGAAGGCCGGCGTTGCGGGCATGGCGTTCTTTGCCGTGCCCCGCTGGCTGGAATCCGCCACTGCCGCAGCCGGCCGGAAACCGAACATCATATTGCTACTGGCCGACGACTACGGGATACCCGGAGTCGGATGCTATGGAGGGGAATTCAAGACGCCCAGCCTGGATGCGATGGCCAAGGGGGGAGTGCGTTTCGAGCATTGCTTTTCGGAACCGCTGTGCGCCCCGTCGCGTGTTATGCTGATGACCGGGCGCTTCCCTTTCCGCACCGGTGCCGTCAGCAATACCGGAAAGGCGATTACGCCGCAGAAGGAGACGATCATCCCGAAGGTGCTCAAGGAGGCCGGATATGCGACTGCGCTGGCTGGCAAATGGAGCCAGATGGCCTTCATGGATACGGCGGAGGAAGGCAAGGCCTGGGGCTTTGACGAGTTCCTCACCTGGGACGGCTCCGAGGGAGGCCGTTACTGGAAGCCGGCATTGTGCAAGAACGGACAGGCTGTAACGGTCACCGACAAGGATTACGGTCCGGACATGCTGAACGAATATGTAATGGACTTCATAAAGCGCAAGAAGGATGAGCCGTTCTTCGTATATTATCCGATGACGTTCATACACAGCCAGCTTTATCCGACACCGGACGGCACCAGCGGCAAAGGTATTCTCGCCGACAACATACTGTACATGGACAAGCTGGTCGGCAAGCTTCTCGCAGAACTCGACAAGCTCAGGCTGAGTGAGAACACTCTTGTGCTGTTTGCCGGCGACAACGGACTCGGACTCGACTGCAAGATAAACGGCAAGGGGATCAGCGGGAACAAGGGGTCAATGCTGGAAGGCGGGAGCCGTGTGCCCCTGATCGCAAGCTGGAAGGGTGCGATACCTGCCGGGAAAGTCGTGAAGGACCTGGTGGAGTTTTCTGATTTCTACGCCACCATTGCGGAACTTGCAGGCGCGAAGATGCCTGAAGGCGTAAAGATGGACAGCCAGAGTTTCGCCCCGCAGCTCAAGGGTGAGGTTGGAACTCCGAGGGACTGGGTGTTCATACAGCTGCAGGAAGAATGGTACGTGCGCGATCAGCGTTGGAAGCTTACGCAGGCTGGAGCTCTTTTCGACATGAAGGAGGCTCCGTTCAAGGAGATTCCCGTTCCGGCGGATTCGAAGGATCCCGAAGCTGTTGCCGGAAGGAAGAAACTGCAGGAGGTTCTTGACGATCTCAAGCCTACCTCGTCGAAAAACGGCGATCATGCCGGAGCAGGCGGTGAAAAGGGCGGTGGGAAAAAGAAGGAAAAGAAGGCCGACAAGAAGAAACAGTGAGGGAGTTCTTTATGAAAGCATTCTTTATTGCCAATTTGAAATTCGAAAATAAAATCGGAAATCGGAAGTCGGAAATTGGAAATGTATTCACGCTTATCGAGCTCCTGATGGCCCGTTCGACAAACTCAGGGCGACGAGTGCTTTTTTCTCTGTTTACCCTTATTGAATTACTCGCTTGCCAAGGCGTAGCTCAAAGAGCGAAGCGCTCATCAGCGTTTACGCTGATAGAGCTCCTGGTCGTAATTGCGATCATCTCGATCCTTGCCGCGCTCCTGCTTCCCGCATTGAAAATGGCCAAGGAGACGGCGAAGAAGATCGTCTGCGTGAACAACCAGAAGCAGCTTGGAACCCTCTTCGCCTGCTACCAGAGCGATTTCAACTCCCACTCTCCCGGCAGTTCAAGCGCATGGGGGGACGGCACTTATACGTACTGGTATAATTTCATAGACGGCGACGCAACGACTGGTGGCGGTTCGATAGATGACAGTTATATGACAGGCAATGTATACGGCGATGGAAGCGTCTTCAGGTGCTCGAAGAACAAGCAGACCGGCACTGCGGGCAGCGTATACGGTGTTTACGACTCAAGACGGGCAGGCTCGGAAGACATGAATTTCATGATGGAGACAACATGGCAGGCAGGAGGAAAGCTCTGCACCTTCGCAATGACAAAAATGAACAAGCCTTCCTCCTTCATCATGCTGAGCTGCTCTCTTGCAAGCCTCGACGGATCAAAAACATTCTGCGGGAATGGAACACTGAAGTTCCGCAGGGAGTCTGTGAATTCTGATTCTCCTGTCAATACCACCCATGGACTCTGGCTGGCGCACATCAAGCACGGCAACGGACTTTACGGCGATTCGCATGTGGAAAGCCTCGGTCAGGCGGAGCTGTTTTCAGCCAGGAACGGTTACAAAACTGATGCGGACACCGGCATCCGTGCCTGGAAAACGGAAGAAGGAGTGGAGATGGACGTTTATCCATGAAATCGAAACATTTCACTTTAATCGAATTGCTCGTGGCTGTGCCCGCCATAGCTGCCCCGCGTCCGCGGGGAGCGACGGCGAGAGTAGCTCGATTTACTTTAATCGAGCTACTCGTGGTCATAGCGATAATCGCAATTCTGATTGCACTGCTTCTGCCGGCATTGTACCAGGCCAAGGAGACTGCCAAGAAGGTCGTCTGCATGGGCAACCAGAAGCAACTGGGTCTTTTGCTTGGTTCATATCAGCTTGATTTCGAAATGTATTCTCCGGGTGCCGTAAGCACAATCGACTACAATGCAGTCTACTATTGGAGCAGATACATCGACGGTTCTGGTGACGCAATCGTGGACAGCTATTACGAGGGGGATGCCTATACGGCAAATACCATCTTCAGATGCCCCAAGAACTTCCAGACGGACACCGATGAAAGCAATATATACGGCATGTACTACAATGGAAGATACGGTTCCGAAGACACACGTTTCATGGAGGAATATGCTCCTGTAGATGGAACAAGGTACTATCATTTCGTGATCACCAGGATGCCCTCCCCTGCGACCTTCCTGATGCTGGGATGCACATTGAAGGGAGCAAACCCCGCACATATTTCATACCTGAGGGGATCTCCAAAATTTTATCGGGAGGCCGTCAAATCCACACCTCCGGTCAACACAATGTACGGTCTCTGGTTTGCACATAAGACTTCCTGCATCGGCCTCTTTGCGGACGGGCATGCGGCCCAGCTCGGTGCCGGTGAACTGACGTCCACCAGGAACGGCTACATATCCGATGTTGACACCGGAATCCGCGCCTGGAAGCTGTATAACGGTACCGAGATAGACCTATATCCATGAAAAGTAAACCTTAAGGTCATAAGTTTTATCTACAAATATACAGGAGGTTTGAAATGAGGAAGTCGTTCATACTTGTGTTTGCGCTCATGCTGGGGCTGTCCGCCTTGATCTCACAAGCGAAGGATGATGACAATCAAAAGGCCAAGGATAAAAAGGAGGCCAAAGCTAAAAAAGGTGATGACGACAAGGCTGTCGATAACAAGGACATTGTCGTCGCCGGTGACAGATCCAAGAACGTGGTATTCGCCGGGAAGGAAGCCGGCAAAGGCAAAGGTGTCCGTCTATTCATTCTTTCCGGACAGTCGAACATGGCGGCACTTGACCATAAGCTTTCATTCGTACCCGCGATCGAGAAGGCCTTTCCTGACGACGAACTGATCTTCGTGAAGGATTCGCAGAGCGGACAGCCGATCCGCCGTTGGACCAAGGATTGGATCAAGCCGGAGGGATGGGATGATTCAAAAAACAGGTTCAAGATCGGCAAGAACGATCTTTACCAGCGTCTTATGGAGTCGGTGAAGAAGACAGTCGAAGGAAAGAAGCTTGATTCAGTTTCTTTCATATGGATGCAGGGAGAGGCCGATGCCAAGGGAGGAACCGCCGGAACATACGAGGATTCTATGAGAAAGCTGGTCAAGCAGGTGCGCGATGACATGGGCAGGCAGGATGTCACCGTGGCGATAGGCCGTATCAGCGACCACTTGAAAGGCGACAAGGACTGGGAGATTGTCAGGGCCGCCCAGGTCAAGGTCGCAGAAGAAGATCCTCTTGCCGGATGGATTGACACTGATGAATGCAATGGCACTGCAAACGGCCTCCACTGCGACGCCAACGGATATAAGAAGATGGGAGAGGCGTTCGCCGCAAAATTGACCGAACTGATAAAGAAACAGAAGAAATAAATAATCTCCGGACGGAGATTCTTTATAACATGAAAAGGGCAGGAAATATGCTAAGATCCAGCTGTATTTTATTCATTTTTCACGCATGTCTTGTTTCATTTGCACAAGTCCAGGCGCCTGAAACGGAGGGAAAAACGGTGATAGAAGGTCCTGTAAAGAACGACGCCAAGGGCATTCAGGTGTTCACGGTGGCAAGCCCGTATACCGGCGGAAAGAACGCGGTGGAGGTTCTTCTTCCCGACAAGATGGAAGCGGGCCGGAAATACCCGGTGCTGTATGTCCTGCCGGTCGGCGGGGATTTTGGCGGCCAGTACGGCGACCAGATCCAGGAGGTCCGCAAGAGCGACGCGCACAACCGCTACGGGGTGATCTGCGTAAGCATGGCGTTCGACAAGGTCCCATGGTATGGAAGCCATGCCACTGACAAGGGAATCCGCCATGACGAATACATAAAGCTTGTAATCGTGCCGCTGATCGAAAAGAGTTTCCCAGCTTCGCAGGAACCGAAGGATCGCCTTCTGATAGGATTCAGCAAATCGGGATGGGGCGCTGTCTCGCTGTTTCTGCGCAATCTCGATTTCTTCGGTGCCGCATGCGCCTGGGATGCGCCGCTTATGATGGATGAGAAAAATCTGAAATGGGGAAGCGCGAAACATTTCGGCACTCCGGAACAGGCCGCTCCGCATGTTCCTGTAACGCTCGTGAAGCAGCATGCCGCGGAACTGGCCGGAAAACCTCCACGCCTGGCTATTGTGGGCTTTAACCTCTATGGTGCAGACACGAAGGCGTTCCACAAGCTCCTCGACGAGCAGAAGGTGCCACATCTATATGATGATACCCTGAAATCCAAGCACCACTGGGAATCCGGATGGCTGCCAAAGGCGCTGGACCTGTTTTTAAAGCAGAATGTAAAGACAGAGGGGAAATAATCCCGCAGGATTTCAGATGGATTGCTGGATGACCCGCCTACGCTGAGAAGCTGCGGCGTGGCAAGATGGATGATTGGGATGAATGAATGAGAAACAGACCAAACATAGTATTTATCCTCGCCGACGACCTCGGCTACGGGGATCTGAACTGCTATGGCGCCGATGAAGAGCACATAAGAACTCCGAACTTAGACCGTATTGCCCGCCAAGGCGTAAGGTTCACTGACGCTCACTCTCCGAGCTCGGTATGCACGCCGTCCCGTTATAATTTCATGACCGGGAGATACTGCTGGCGCACTTGGGCAAAGACTGGCTGCATCTGGGCGCACGATCCCTGTCTCATCGAGGAGGATCGCCCGACAGTCGCATCAGTCCTGCGCAGCGGCGGCTATGCTACGGGGATGGTCGGCAAATGGCATCTTGGATTCGGCGCTCCTGGCGCTGGGAGCTGGGACGACATAATCGGACCGGACTACAACAGGCCCCTGAGCCATGGCCCTCTCACCTGCGGTTTCGAGACGTTCTACGGCGTACCCCACATCGGGCAGAGGCCTCACTTCTACATCGATGGCAACATGGTGAAGGATCTCGAGAGTGGAGATCCGATCCGAATCATTCCCGATCCGCGTCCAGAGTTCCTGAAAAAGTTTTTTGAACGCCCCCGCACCTGCAATCCGAACCTGAAGGTGGAAGGAGGGAAGCGGGCAGAGTACCGCCACGAGGAGGTTGCCGTCCATCTTACGGAAAAGGCGGTGGACTGGCTTGAGGCGCAGACACGCCAGCCTTTCTTCCTCTACTTCGCGCACCGCAACGTCCACGCTCCGCTCATTCCCCACCCCCGGTTCAGCAACACCAGCGCAGTAGGCGACTATGGCGACTTCATACATGAGCTCGACTGGTCGGTCGGGGAGATCCTCAAGACGCTGGATCGTCTCGGCCTCTCTGAAAATACAATCGTCTTCTTCGCCAGCGACAATGGTGCCACGGAGCGGCACCGGCCGACTCTGCACGTCGATTACAATGGACACAGGGCGAATGGAGTCCTGCGCGGACAGAAGACCGAGGTATACGAGGGCGGACACCGCATTCCCTTCATTGCGCGCTGGCCCGGCCGCATTCCTGCAGGAACGACCTGCGGGCATCTGCTTGCGCTCACCGACATCCTTGCAACTTGCGCGGAACTGGCGGGCATAGGCATACCGCAAGGTGCGTCGCCGGACGGCGTCAGCTTCGCCGCCTCGCTCCTCGACCGAAACGCGAGGCCGGCGCGCGAAACACTGATTCACGACAGCATGATGAAGGCGATGTTCGCAGTGCGGCACAGGGAATGGAAGCTTATCATCGGACAGGGTGGAGGGGGCATAGGCTACGGATGGCCGGGTGTCGAGTCCGTTGAGCATTTCACCGGCGCAGATCCAAAGGGCCAGCTCTTCAACCTTGCAGGGGACCTCGGGGAGGAAACCAACCTTTACGATAGGCATCCCGACATTGTGTCTGAATTGTCATCATTGCTCGAAAAGGAAAAACAAAGGAGCTGAGCCGATTTAAAAACACTGGATTCTTCAAAGTTTTGAAATCGGTTCATCCATAGAAAGGTAGTGAAATGAAATCGAATTTCCTGATATTGATGTCTGACGAGCACAATCCTCTATTTTCCGGGCCTTATGGCAACACGAAGGTAAAGACCCCGAACATGGACCGTCTTGCGGAAAATGGTACTGTCTTTGAAAATGCATACTGCCCTTCGCCGCTATGCATGCCATGCCGGTCCTCATTCATAGCCGGACGCAGGGTCCATGAGCTCCAGACCTACAGCAACTGCAATGTCAATCTTGATCCCTCGCCGTTGTCCTTCGGCAAAGCGCTTGCCGACCAGGGGGTATTCTCGGTTTTCATCGGAAAGTGCGATGCCTATGCCCCGGCAAAGGATCTTGGTTTCAGCGCTGTGATGAGGCCCTGGGACCGCAAGCTTCCCGGTGACACCAGCCACAGGCGGAATCCGATGACAATAAGGATGGATGCGGCCGGGCGTTCGTTCGGATACGGCCCGAAGGAAAACGCTGGTGCCGGCGATGCAAAATGCGTTGACGATGCGGTGGAATGGCTGAATTCCAGCGCGAATTCCCTGAAGACGCCATGGGCGCTTGTGGTCAACATTTCAAATCCGCACTTCCCTCATTTTTCCTCGCAGGAGCTGTGGGATATGTATCCGGACGACGGGGATCTGCCGGAACACGGCCCGGAACTTGAATCGGGACGGCATCCATATGCTGAAGCCCTCAGGAAACATTTCCAGACGGAAATGTTCACGGAAGAACAGATGCGCGGCCTGAGACGTGGCTATCTGGCATGCATAACATTTGTCGATCGCCAGCTTGGAAGGCTGATGTCCGCTCTCGAGTCGTCCGGACTAAAAGATACAACTAATATCGCCTACACCTCGGATCACGGCGAGATGCTCGGTAAGTTCGGCATGTGGTGGAAATGCAGCCTCTATGAGGACTCGGTCCGTGTTCCCATGATTGTGTCCGGTCCGGAATTCTCCAAGGGGAAACGTATCTCGACTCCTGTGGACCTCCACGATCTGCGTGCCGGAGTTTTTGAGTCAACTGGAGCACTCCAGCCTGAAGGATTCCTCGGATCTCCGCTTCAGTTCATAAAGGACAAGGACGAAGAAAAGGTCGTTTTTTCCGAATATCATGGGCACGGAACCCCTGGCAGTTCATACATGGTACGCAAGGGCAGATGGAAATATGTATGGCACTCGGGCGCACCGGACCAGCTCTTTGATCTTGAGAACGATCCGGAAGAACTTGCGAATCTCGCAGGACAGAGGAAGGAGATCGCAAAGGACATGGAAGCGGAGCTCAGGAAGATCTGTTCTCCTGAAAAGGAGAACGGCCGCGCCGAGGACTTCATTGAGAGTCAGCTTTCAGCAATGTAACACAGGCATCTTGCCTGTGATCTTCTTGAATTGAAATCATTTTCCAGATGGACTGACGCATTATGCGGCACGATGAATTTATCCTATTTTTCATAAAACTGCGCTTGACTTTGAAATTTTGAATGATATATATTAATAAATTAATTGTTATATTTGATATATTTCATTCAATAAGAAGCCGGGAGAACCAGATGATACGCAGGCTTGGGACACAGTTGAAAGACTTAATTCCGCTTGGGCTCTCCGCCGCCTGCTCCGCGTTAATTGCCATTGCCATCCTTGCTGCCGCCACCGCATACGGAGCTCCCGCCGGGAAGGACGGCCCCTTCGTGAAAAAAGGTGACATCATCGTCTTCATGGGCGACTCCATCACGGTCGCCTCAACCTCGGCGAATGGTTTCGCGACACTCATCGGAGAATCCCTCAAGAAGAACCTGCCGGACGGCAATGTCCAGATCCATTCAGCCGCAAAAGGCGGCTGCGGCATCAAGTACCTGCACACGATATTCGATTCGAAGGTGGCCGTGCACAAACCGTCGATCGTGGTCATCCTGATTGGAATCAACGATGTCCGTCTCCAGGACAAGACTGGCGCTGATCCTGCGGAGTACCAGGCCCTGTTGAAGAAGCTTGTTGACCGCTGCAAAGGGATTGGCGCGAAAACGGTCATCTGCTCCCCGATCATGCGCGGGGAAAAGACCGACGGAAGCAACCAGTATGACAAGCTGATCGGCGAATATGTCGAAGCCGGCAGGAAGGTCGCGGGCGACAGCTCCTCCATCTTCGTGGATCTGCGTGCGCTGTTCATGGAGCGACTGAAGGCCGTCAACAAGGAGAACAAGGAGGAAGGCAATTTGTCGAAGGACGGCGTCCACCCGAACGCCGCAGGGAACGAGCTGATCGCAAACGCCATCCTGCAGGCATGGTCGGTCCCGGCAGCCAGGAAGTGAGCCCGGCCCGTTTTTTTTGAAGCTGAATGATATATATCAATTTTATATGAATTGCTAATGTTATATATGAGAGAAGCAATACAAAGGAGGGAAATGACGATGAAGACAGGTATTTTCGGATCGACACTTAAAGGTTCCGGAGAAAATGCAATCTCTTCCGGAAGAATGAACTTTCTGAAGCTGAGCCATGTCCAGATGAGGAAACATCTCCGTTCCAGCCTCATGCTCCTTGCCGCAGTTCTGATTGGAAATCCAATGTTTGCCCAGTCGGCGCCTCCCGCCGGGGAAGAAGGCACGGCTCCACAGATCCTCGTCGTTCCCGATCAGGTCATTGTCAAATACAAGGCGGGTGCAAATAAAGCCTTAAAGACTGCCGCAGTTCATAACCGGCAGGGCACCGCCGTCAAGCGGAAGCTTTCAAAGCGTCTCGGACTTGATCTGCTTTCCCTTCCCAAGGGAGCGGACATGGCGAAGGTGCTGGCCAGCTTGAACAGTGATCCCGATGTCGAGTATGCGGAGCCTGACTACATAGTATCGTGCACCGCAATGCCCGATGATCCGTATTTCACGGACGGGAAACTCTGGTCGATGCACAACACGGGGCACTACATTGCCGTCGAGGATGCCGACATCGATGCCCCCGAGGCCTGGGATATCCGGACCTCCGCGAAGGACGTGGTTGTGGCCGTGGTGGACACAGGCATCTTCTACACCCATAATGATCTCAAGGACAACATCTGGGTCAATTCCGGCGAGATCCCGGGAAACGGGATTGACGACGATGGCAACGGGTACATTGATGACGTCCACGGCATCAACGCAATCGTCCCCCAGGAAACCGCCCAGGCCGGAAACCCCCTGGACGACCACAAGCACGGCACCCATGTCGCCGGCACCATAGGCGCATCGGGCAACAATTCGACCGGAGTGGCCGGTGTTGTCTGGGAAGTCAAGCTCATGGCAGTCAAGTTTCTCGACCGCACCGGTACGGGAACTACCTCGGACGCAATCCAGGCTGTTGACTATGCCAGGCAGATGGGCGCTGACATCATAAACTGCAGCTGGGGCGGCGGTGGATATTCCCAGTCACTGCAGGATGCCTTCCGGGCATGCAATGAAAACGGCATCCTGGTGGTCTGCGCGGCCGGCAATACGAAAAACGACAACGACCAGTCTCCATACTATCCGGCCAACTATCAGCTGGGAAATTTAGTAACGGTCGGCGCCACTGACAATCAGGACCTGCCCGCCTCTTTTTCCTCCTACGGCCGCAAGACGGTCGATCTCTTTGCTCCCGGCGTAATGATCTATTCGTCATTAAACAACCAAAACTCATACACCGCTATGAGCGGTACATCCATGGCAACCCCTCACGTTTCTGGGGCTCTGGCCATGCTCCGTGCGCAATTCCCCCAGGAATCGCCATACGCGGCGGTAAACCGGATCATCAGCGGGGTTGATCACCTGGACAAATTAAGCTCCAAATGCTATTCCGGCGGGCGGTTGAACCTGTACAATGCGCTGGCAGCGTCAAGCCCCCGTCCGCGCAACGACAATTTTGCCAATGCCATATTCCTGGGCAACGTCGGCGGAGCGCTCGTGCGAGGAAACAACGGCGGGGCCACGGTGGAACCTGGCGAACCTGTCCATTCGAACGGAAGCGGCAAGACAGTCTGGTACAAATGGAAGGCTCCTGCAAGCGCTCCGGCGTTCATCAATACGCTCGACAGCGGATTCAACACAATAGTGAGCATATACAAGGGAACCAGTCTCGCCAAGCTGACTCTGGTCGCCAGCAACGATGATGATCCGCAGGGCTTTTCCACGAGCTGGATTGATTTCAACGCCTCCGCCAATACGAACTACTACATCGCCGTAGATGGAGCGAATGGAGCAGAGGGCGGCATTACCTTTGAAGTCGCCCAGCCGCCGTCGAACAGCAACTTCGCCAATGCGAGGGAGATTACGACCGCGGAATTCCATGACATCACCCACAACTTCTCCGCCGGTTACGAACAAGGAGAACCGAACCACGCCGGATCCCCTGCCAGTAACTCCATCTGGTACCGTTGGACCGTGCCTGCCACCGGGATGTACAGGATTGATACCCATGGATCCCCAATCGACACCCTCCTGGGTATTTACCGGGGTGACAGCGTCGGCAGCCTGACGGAAGTCTGTTCCGCGGACGACATGATCCTGGGCGTTATCCGGACGGGGCAGGTGCTCATTTCCGCCCAGAAGGACGAGGTCTACCATATCGCCGTGGACGGCTGGGAAAGCGCCACTGGCACCATCAAGTTCAATATCATCGGTGGGGATGAATTTGCCCCCGTCGGAATCGGGAGTACCGATGCCATGGTGACAGTCGACGGACCGAGCGCCTACACGATCGGGAAGAATAAGGGAACTCTTACCGCGAAGACTGCGTTTGACAATGCCTGCGCCCTCATGCGCGTCGCGGAAGGCGAAGGGGAACTGGTCATGTGCGTCAACAGCGTCCAGCAAACCGGCGCCGGCGGTGAAATCGGCCTCATGATCCGTCAAAGCCTCGATGATTCAAGCAAGCATTCCACCATATCCCTTTTCAACAACGGCACCGTCTGGAATGCGCGCTTCATCAACCGTTTGGCATCGGAAGGCATCACCTCCATTGTCACGGACGACGAGATATTCGCCGCTCCCACGTTGATGTGGCTTAAGCTGCGGTTCCAGGCAGGTGATCTCACCGCCTATTTCTCCACTGATGGAAACAACTGGACGCAGATCCGCAAGCGGGTCTTTGATTTCACCGGTCCGTTCTATGTCGGGGTAGTTGCCGTGGGCAACAACAACAAGAACGCTATCACGGCCTCTATTGACAACCTGGAGTATATCTCCTATACGGACGGCCAATAACTGAAATGGCGCGCCCCCGCCTGGAACGGGGGCGCGCCACATACCTATCAAGACATGAACATCGAACATTCAACTTTGAACTTCCAACATCGAATGGGAAAAAAGGAGAAGCAACACATGGAAAGGAATTGCGTCATGAAAATGAAAACCTTTGTCTTCAGCATCCTGGTTTCCCTGTTCTGCATCAGTTGCGGAGCTGCGGATAATACGACTAGCTCCATGCTGATTGTGCGCTTTGTGGACGGGGTTTCCAAGGAAAAGGCCAAAGAAAAAATTGAAGGCGTTGGAGCTTCGATGGTCGAAATCGTCTCCGCAGAGCGAAGCACATACCTTGCCAGATGCACGACATCCTCCGCATGCGACAAGGCAGTCAGACAGCTTCAGAACGACAAACAGGTCAAATACGCTGAAAGGGAAAATGTCTATGCGGCAGACCAGAAGAAACAACAATTGAAACAGGAGTAGCCATGTCGATATTGAAAAGGAATCTGATCGGACCGCTGGTACTGATTGAAGGAATCCCTGCTTCACCCTTCACCACGGAGGAAACCATGCCATAGCAGTTAAATACAACTTTTCAGCTTCTAAATACATTGTACGGACCTCCTGCCTGCATTATAATTAGACAGTTAAAGACAAAAGGTACGTATTAAGTAAACTATGTCGTTTACTTAATCCGTACTAAAAATGTAAATATTTACTGAAGGACATATTTCAGTGAATATTTACCATTTGACTGGCTTGAATACAAGGCAGGGCAGGCCATATGAAATCATCATCATATAATTTTTCTTCTCCGCAGGAGAAAAAAAATATATTTACCTTAATCGAACTGCTCGTGGTAATTGCGATCATCGCAATCCTCGCCGCCCTTCTTCTTCCAGCCCTCCAGCAGGCGAAGGAACATGCCTGGCTCACCCTCTGCCTCAGCAACAAGAAACAGATGGGCGCGGTGGTAAGCATGTATGGGTTGGACAATAATGACATACTCGCCACCGGGGGCCAGACCTATGATACAGTCGGCAACGACTGGGATCCTCTCTACTGGAGATCCTTCTACTGCCCCGATTATCTTCCTGTCACCCGTGAAAGCCTCAGAATTACCGGATGCCCGAAATACAAAAGTCCTAATCTGACCACGGCCAACAGCCAAAGCGGGCAGGATGCGATATATTCAACACTCGGCGGGGGCAATTCGAGTTTCTGGGAATGGGATGCCAGGGTGGAAGTGGATACGCCAGTCGCAAATTTCTTCAAGGGGACAAACTTGAAGAAGCTGCGCTATGCATCCACCACGATGCTGATCGCCTGCCATAATTCCTCAATGGCCAATTCGCCGAATCACATCGGCGGCGGCTCGACGTTCCGCTACAACGGCAGCACGACCTATGGAGGCGGACTATATACCTGGCCATGGCTGGCACACATGAACCGCATAGGGTCCGTGTTCTATGACGGACATGCCGAAGGCTGCAACATGTCCCAGATAACAAACGATGTTTCAAACGCCCTGAAGAAGAACTATTCAAGTACCGGAATCCAGGAATTCATCGACAAGAACCGGATCGTGATCTCGGTGGTGCCATGATGAGTATTTTAAAACTTAAATCAACTGAGGCAAGAATGAATCACTTTGAAAAAATCCGATTTACCTTAATCGAACTCTTAGTCGTCATTGCGATCATCGCAGTCCTCATAGCGCTTTTCCTTCCCGCCCTGCAGCAGGCCAAGGAGTATGGCTATCAGACCTTCTGCCTAGGCAGCCAACGTCAGATCAGTATGGCGCTGAACTTATATGCCGTCGACAATCAGGGCATGATCTTTGGAGCCGCCTCATCCAGCTATCCATCGAGCTACCGGCATATGTGGTACTACTTCATAAACGGCAGATATGGTGATGACTACATAGGAAGCGGCTATAAAACCGGGGGCGAAGAAAAAGTGCTCAGGTGTTCCAAGATTAATAACAATAGCGGTTATTATGGCATGTATGGCAGCAAGGATTGGGCTACTGCGGCCGACCACAAGTGGATGTTTGACAGTGAGCCGTTTCCCGACGCGACCGCATATGGCGGCGAGGCGGTCTGGCCCTACTACATACCGGGCCAATGCCCGGAACCGGGGAGAACTGCCTTAGTCGCTTGCACCCGTGACAAGAGCGGGACCGGATACTGGTCATTCAACGGCCGTGACACCAATGCCGGGGGGCAGGTCACCTACAAGCCGGCCGGCCCCTGGCTCGCACACCCTAACAGCTGCAATATTCTCTTCGTGGACGGTCATGTTGCCCCTCAACACCCCGCAGATCTCAATATACTTGCCAACCAAGGCAAGTACCATGTGACATCAGACACCCCCCCGTATGGCATATACGCCTATATCCTGAAGAACGGTCTCGGCTACAACTATCGTACCGGCGCCTACACCACTCCGTAGCAAAGAAGATTCAAACAAATATTAAGGAGATAATTATATGCGCAATACAGCAGTTCTCATCATCTTGACGGCGTTACTGATCGGCGGATGTACAGAGTCGGTCATCCAGCAGCCCCCTGCCCCTGTGCCGCAACCTGCCGAGATTGAAAAACCCAAGGAACAAGTAAAACAGGAAACCCCAAAAGCAATGGAACAGGAGAAACCCAAAGTGGAACCGGAAAAAAAGAAGATCAGCGGCGGACAGCCGGGGAAATTCCCGGAATTGACTGTGCCGATGTCACTCGGCATGCAGTTAAAGCCGAAATGCTCCACTACGGAAGACATCAAGGAGGTCGGCTCACTAGGTGCAAAGTTCATCAGGCGTGGATTCTACTGGGGCGGCGTTGAAAAGGAGAAGGGGAAATACGATTTCACCGAATACGATCGCATCCTGAAGGACGCCGATGACAACGGGCTCCGCGTGCTGGCCTGTCTTTTCGGAGACAACAAGCTCTATGATTGCCGTCTGCCCAAGAAGCAAGGAGGGATCCAGACCGAAGAGGGAAGGAAGGGATATGCGAACTTCGCAGCCGCACTTGCCGGACACTTCAAGGGGCGTGGAATAATCTTTGAAATCTGGAACGAGCCGAACGTGAGGACATTCTGGCGGAAAGATGGAATGCACAACTCTCCCGAATTCGCCGAAGAATATACCGCACTTGTGAAGGAGACCGTCAAGACGATGCGTGCGGCAGATCCTGACTGTCTCGTGGTCGCAGGTTCGGTCTCATGTTTCTGGGATCCTTCCTTCAACTGGACTGATTCCTGTTTTTCCAAGGGGATGCACCAGACCGGAATAAGCGGTTGGTCCGTCCATCCTTACGGGCTCAAGAGCCCTGAGGAATATACTGCCGGCTACGCGAGGATGCGCAGCATCATGGAGAAATATGGTGTCCCGAAGGACTTCCCGATGCTTAACACTGAACGGGGATTTGCCGTCACGAAAACAAAGAGCTGGGAGGGAAATCCTGAAAGCGAAGGCTGGGCCGGAGGGCCCGAGGGGATGGCTTTCCAGTACCAGGCCTGGCATATCGTGCGCCAGTACATGATAGATCTGATGAATGGAATATGCCTGACCAGCTGGTACGAATGGGCGGGAGAGGAGTTTGCGATCGCCAGCAAGGACAAGAAGCGGCCCGCATACTACGCATGCCAGAACATGATAAAACAGCTCGACGGCTATTCCCTCAAGGAACGCATCAAGACCGCATCGGACCTGGATTACATCCTGCTCTTCGAGAACAAGGCAGGCGCGAGGAAGCTGGTCGCGTGGACTTCTCCTCCGCTCAAGGAAACTCCCGAGAAGGTGAAGGAGCATGAAGTTACGGTTCCAGTTGAAGCGTCAGGCTCTCTGTCAATTATGGATCTGATGGGAAAAGAGTCCGCCGTTGAAGCGGTGAACGGAAAATTATCACTTAAACTTTCGGGCGCCCCTCAGTATGTCACTTTGAAACGCTGAAGTCCATGATAAATCTAGAGTGGTATTTTTAAATTTAGTATTAATCGAATGGAGCTTTTTATGAAATTTACCGGGCTTTCCTTCGCGATAGTGTTCTTCCTTGCAGGAAGCATGATTGGTTTCTGCGCAGAAGAGGAAAACGAAACGACTCTCGAAGCGGCAGATGTCAAAATGGCTGAAAAGGAGAAGGCTCCTGAGCCCGCAGGCGCTGTCCAGGCCCAGCCGGCAGCTGCAGAGGAGTCCAAGACGCCGGAAAAAAAGAAACTCACTGATCTGGAACTGCGCGTCGCGCTTGAAAAGGCCGCGTCGTTCCTCCGCCAGCAGGCGGAGAAGGATGATGAAAAATGGTTCCTCCCTCCGGCGCGGACGAGGACCATCACCGGCTACGACAACAAGCTTGTCAGATATTCGAAGAAGATTGTCGATGAGCCGGTCTACGAGTGGGGTACGCGGAAGGAGATGGTCAATGTCAAGCAGGGGGATTCCGTGAATTCGACCACCGTCCTCAAGGAGATCGAGAGGAAGTTTCCCATAAAGCAGATCGGAACCAAGAAAGTCGAAAAGCTCGTAAGGGATCCTAATGGCGACATCGAGAAATATGAGAAGTTTCCGGTATTCGGCGAAGGCGGGCCCGACTACTGGAAACAGAACCAGCTGGGACAGAACGCCCTTGCGGCATTCGCGATGATCAGGGCCGGAGCGGAGCACAGTGATCCTGTTGTCGCAAATGTGGCGAACAATATCGCCAGCATTGCCGAAGTCTACGGCCTTCCTGACAACACCTGGGATCTGGTCTGGGCTACAGCCCTCTTCTCGTCCCTTCCTGTTGACAGGTACAGGGAACTTGCGCAGGAGGCGGCGGGAAAGCTTCTTGACGGCCAGCTTGAGAATGGTCCGGGCATCGGTTTCTGGGGCCCTGTATGCCTCAATCCGAAGCTCCTGGCGGCGGGCATGAAGCTCAAGCTGCTGACCTTCGACAAGGCTGATGAGGACAAGGACGACAGGAAACACGCGAAGAAGGACGACAAGAAAAAGGATGAAGAGGTAAACAACAAGGAGGACAAGCAGGCGGCGGTCGCCGATGTGATGAACAGGGTGAACAGGCAGCTCCGCGCCGTGACGATGCTCGGAATGAACACCGCTTCGATAGAGGACGAAGTGACTCTCAAGTCCGACATCATCCATCCGGTGACATTCGTCGGATTGCCCCAGTTCATATTCAACCAGACTTCATCGGACCTGCAGAGCACCTCGCTTGCACTGTACGGGCTCAGTGTCGCAGCCGGGAACAAATGCCTTCCTGCGACCACGAGACATCCGAAGAACGAGAAGAAATCCCCCCTGCTTCCTGACCTGAAGGCATCGGCGATCCTCCAGCGCACCATAGATTCCGTTGTAAAATACCAGGCCAAGGACGGATCCTGGACCGAGATGAACTCCCACCAGCCCGTGACAGAATTCTCCGGCTTCAATTTCCGCGGGATTCCGGTCAAGTCCAGCACCTTCACCGCCCTTCCTTCCGAAACTAATTTCGCCAGCAATGTCCATGGGCTTTCATGCCTTTCCGACCTGGGCCAGATCTTCGGCGCAGCCACGACCGCAAAACTCGATAAGAACTTCAGCCTCTCCCTCAGCTCCGTTAAAAAAGCGTGCGATGACTTCAGGACGATGAAGGACGACTCTGGAACCGTACCCCCCTTCGACCTGTACTTCTGGATCCTCCGGGCATTGAAGAACAAGGATCTCCCGGACGCCAAGGCTGCGGCCATTTCCATCGCGGCTTCCTTCTATTCGAGGCAGAACGGCGACGGATCCTGGGCATCACATTCTGAAAAGCCATTCTATTTGTCGACAAGCCACCGCGCGAGGATCGACAAGCTCCCGGTACTGCCTGAACACGCTAGGGAACGGAAGGACTTCGACTGGTGCGCCGCGCATGTGCCTGACAATTCAAAAGCCAAGGTCCTGGAAAGGAAATACGGCATCGACACGACACTCGTGTCGACCGCCTTTGCAGTGCTCGCGATTGTAGACGGCATGAACCTGTTTTCGGAAAACCCGACGGACGTGAAAAATCCCGCCAAGGATTCAGGAAAACCGGCAGCGCCTGCAAAGCCTGCCACAAAATAAACATCCAGGAACAGAGGTAATTTCAAAACATAAGAATTGCTAAAGGATCTTGTTTGTGGTTAACGCAATATTGCGTGTTCTTAATTACTGAATACACAGCCAATAATGGCTTGACTACCAACTAATATAAATAATTGAAACAAGGAGTGGAAATGAGAATTCAGAAGATGTTCTTGTTAATATTCGCCATGATGGCAGCCAGTTGTATCTCATATTCAGACGAGGCCAAACTCTTCGATCCGGCTGAAAAGAAACTGAGCTGGGGATTCGGGAACGGACCCGAGTTCAAGGGCGCCGCCGGAAAGGTGTCAGTGGAAGAAGGGGTTTCGAAGGATGGAAAACCGGCGCTCAGGCTCGATGCGGATTTCACTGCCGGCGGAGGATATGTACAGACCAGCAGGAAGATACCGGTCGAACTCGATGTGAAAAATCTCTCCTTCATGCTCAAGCTGCCCGGAAACGAGATCCTGAAGATAAGGCTGATCGACAGCGCCGACACCTGCCATCAGATCGAGTTCAAGATAAAGAAGTCCGACGACTGGCAGCTTGTGAACTTTCCAATCGATGGATTCTTCTCAAAGATGGGAACCCCGGACGCACTCGATATAATTGCAAAATATCAGGCTTGGCCCAAGGAAAAGGACAAGAGCGTAAAATGGAAGGCCCCTCTCAAGGACGTGATCTTCCTGCTTACAAAATCCGCGTTGCCCAATGACAAACCAGCCGGCTCGCTCTGGCTTTCAGATGTGAAGGCCGAAGGTGTGAAAGCGGAGCTTGTCGAGAAGGGTTCATTCATGGAGGATTTCGAGAATGCTGCGAACTTCGCAAAGAAATGGGAGGTGAAGGGGACCGGCGCTGGGACATTGTCGAAAAACAATCCCTACAAGGGCACGTCATGCCTTCACTTCGAGCGGACAGTCGACAAGGGAAATGAGGAATGCTCGGTCACAAGCTCGTTGTTCGAGGCGAAAGAGGGAGAATGTGAAATATCCGGAGCGGTGAAATCTGAACTGAATTCGCCGGACAACTCCTACCAGGGCACAATATTTGTCGAGTTCATGAACGACAGCGGCAAGGTGCTGGAGAAAAAGGAAACGCTGATACAGACAGGGAACAGTCCGTGGAAGACTTTCAAGAAGACGCTTCAGGCTCCTGCCGACACCGGCAAGGCGAGAATGAATATCTCACTGAGGAAGACCTGGGGCTCGATGGACATCGACGAGCTGGCTTTCACCAGCAGCGGAAAATCCGTGCCGAAGACCATCGAGAGCGTTAGGATCTCCAGCGATTCCCCTGGAAATCTTTTCCTGCCGGAATCCAAGGTTCTCTTCCATGTTGTGGTCGAAGCGGTCAAAGTTCTAAGTGAAAAGGAGGAGACCGCCATCTGCACCGTGCGGGATTACTGGGGTTCCGAGCTTGGCGCACCTGCGAGCCTCAAGTTCAGCAAGGAAAGCATGAAGGACAAGAAGTTCGTATACAAGGCGGACCTGGATCTGAGTTCCTTGAATCCGGAGATCGGGAAATATTATGAACTGCATGTGAAGATCCCTCTCGAAACTGGCGTTGAATACAAGGAGTTTTCCGGGTTTACACGCCTCCCTGAGGCTGTGACAAAAAAATATAAACCGGAAGAAATTCCCTTCCTCAGCAGGAACTGGGACAACCGCGTGAAGGAATATTACACACTTTCCGACAGGATAGGGGTAAGAATCATAGGCCTCTGGTCCAGCATCAGCGCCGTGCCACCATACAAGCCGGTCGCGAACAACGCCGATCTCTGCCAGCAGCTCGGAGCAAAATGGGTTGTTATGTCCAGGGCGAGCGCAGTTGAAAGGGGCAATAAGGAATATACCGACAAATCCCTTCGCGAAGGGATGAAGGAGTTCCTGGAGAACTTCGCTGGCAAAGGGATCGGATATGTATGCCTTGGCAACGAGCCGCATGGCGATATTGAGCAAGTCAAACTGAACGTCGCGGCCTACAAGGCGGTCTACGAGACCATAAAGGCATTCAACAAGGACATTCCGGCGATTTCAACAGCTGTCGAGCCAAATGAAAACTATTTCAAGGAAGGATACCAGAACTATCTCGACATCTATGATTTCCACGTCTACGGCTCATACGAGACCATCCGCAAGACGATCCGCGAGTACAAGGAGCTGATGAAGAAATATAATGCCGTGAAACCTATCTATTCCACGGAGATAGGTTTGAACAGCCAGGGCATGCCCCGTCTAGCGGTAGCTTCAGATCTTGTGAAGAAGGTCACTTCGTTCTTCGCCGCGGGCGGCGAGAAGATCTCATGGTTCGGAATCAACTATCCGGATCCGAAAGGCGGCGCACGCGGCACCTTCGGCGATGCGCACAACGTCTTCGACTGCAAGTACAGCCTCTACAATCCCAAGCTGGACGCCATCGCCTACTACAACATGGTCAACTCGATCTGCGTGAAGAAATTCGCGGAGGAGAAAAAATACGGCGATGACATCTTTGCTTTCCTCTTCAAGGACTCTGACAACAACTGCCTGCAGGTGCTCTGGAAGGACAAGGGCCGCGCCGACATCATGCTGCCGCTTGCCGGTGTCGCTTCAGCAAAGGTCGTATACATCGACGGTTCAAGCTCCGAACTTGTCCCTGTCGACGGAGGAATAACTATCACTGCCAGTCCGGAAACCGTCCTGCTCCTATACAAGCAGGACAAGCCTGCACTTGCGGAAAAACTCGGTGCTCCGGTGCTGTCATTGGCTTCGCCGCCCTCCCCGATCGTGAAAGGCGGAGCCAGTACGTTGCCGCTAAAGCTTGACAAGATCAGCGCAGATTCCGTGAAGGTCGAAGTGCCGTCGTCGTGGACTGCGAAATTCGCAGACGCGTCCGCATCTACGCTAAACTGCATGCTGAGTGCACCACGCGAGACCGAGGCCCGCGAAGGCAGGATCGTCATCAGCAGCGGAAAATCAGCGGAGATAGTCGTTCCGGTAAAAATAAGCAGCCGTGTCACCGCAACCGTCTCGCCGAAACCTCCCAGGGAGAAGGGACAGGGCATTGTATCGCTGAGCCTGAAGAACAATGGTCCTGCGAAGGAGGAGGTGTCATGGAAGATGGAGGTCAAGAGCGAATATCCCATGCTCGCCGGCAGCTACAAGCTCGGGGAAGGTTCTCCTTCGAAGGCGACATTGTCATCCCCTGCGGAAGGCGAGGAATCACTTTCCGGCGGCGCTGAAAAGACCATGGATATCGTGCTTGACAAGATCGAACCTTTCACGCTCTACAGGATAATGACGACCTTGAAGGATTCCGAGGGGAACATCGTCGAGCAGGAACGTCTCGTCTCAGGATTCATTCCGGTCCGCAAGACCGACAAGGCTCCCGCTGTCGACGGAAAGATGGACGAGGCCGTCTGGGGCAAGGCGGAATCAACAAAGGTGATCGACAAGAACAATTATGCCCTGTTCAAGAGAAGCGACAAGTCACATGAATGGGACAATCCCGAGGATCTTTCCGCGGACGTCCGCTTCCTCTGGGACGACAAGTGCCTGTATGTCGGCATGAAGGTCACCGACGATGTGATGAGCTTTGTCAACGAGGATGCAGCGATATGGAATCAGGACGGCCTGCAGCTGATGATCGATCCGTACCGTGATTCCGACAGCAAGCCCGGCAAATACGAGTATGGCGCGGCCATCGGCAAGAAAGGTCCCCAGATGTGGTGCTATTCGGTGGCCGACCAGGACATCAAGCTCGGAGAGATGAAGGATGTGAAATTTGCGATTGTCGCAGATGAGAAGAACAAGAATGTCCTGAACTATGAAATTGCCATTCCCTGGACGCATCTCGCGCCGTTCAAGCCCGGTCCCGGCAAGGATCTCGGATTATCGGTGATGATAAACGAGGATGACGGTTCCGGCAGGAAGTCGGTCATGGGCTTCTTCGGCGGCGTCCATCTCAAGCAGGTGGACATGGTAGGGGACCTGATTCTGACAGAATGATGAGTAACTCGGGCACTTGTCCCGTCGAATGACTGGGATTCCTGCCCGAGAGGAATTATAAAGTAGGTACGTGCTTTAGCATGTACCATCTTAATTCCTAAGAATGGGACAGGCTAAAGCCCGTCCCTACTTTAAGAAAATACTTTTGAAAGGATATGAATATGAAAACAACGTTGAAAGCAAATATCCCTGTTCATGCAGCCTGGGACGTAATTGTAGTCGGCGGAGGACCCGCCGGATGCACGGCCGCCGCGGCCGCTGCGCGTGAAGGGGCGAAGACCTTGCTGATCGAGGCGACCGGATGCCTTGGCGGAATGGGCACGAACGGACTTGTCCCATGCTGGTGCCCGTTCTCCGACAAAGATAAAATAATCTACCGCGGCCTGGCGGAGAAAGTTTTCAACGCGACGAAGGCCGGAATGCTCCATGTCGACAAGAAGGCCATGGACTGGGTTCCAATCGATGCCGAACTCCTGAAACGCGTCTACGATGATCTTGTCACTGAAGCCGGTGCAAAGATCCTTTTCCACACGATGCTATCGGGAGTGAACGTTGAAAAAGGCAAGGTTACTGAGATCATTGTGTCTAACAAGGAAGGATTGAGCGCCTACAGGGCAAAAGTTTTCATTGACTGTTCCGGTGACGCCGACCTGTCGGCATGGGCAGGAGCCAAATTCCAGAAGGGCGACAAGAAGGGCAAAGGGCTGATGCCTGCGACTCACTGCTTCATGATAAGCAACGTTAACTATTACGCCTACAAGCACGGCGAGGCCCTATTCTGCGCAAATCCCAAAAGTCCCATCTACGACATACTCAAATCCAAGAAGTATCCGCATATCCCCGACTTCCATATCTGCAACTGTCCAACAGGCCCGGGAACTGTAGGTTTCAATGCGGGACATCTCTTCAATGTCGACAGCACCAATCCCGAAGATCTTTCGAAGGCGATGATTCTCGGACGCAAGATCGCGTCCAACTTCCGTGATGCGCTCGCGGAATATAGTCCGGCCGCATTCGGAGATTCACATCTCGTGGCGACAGGTTCACTCATGGGAATCCGCGAATCCCGCAGGATCATCGGGGATTATTTCCTGACCTATGATGATTTCCTGCAGAGGAAGAGCTTCCCTGACGAGATCGGCAGGAACTGCTATTACATCGATGTCCATAACAAGAGTTCAAAGACCGCGATGACGCACAAGGACTGGCTGAAGATGGAATCCGATCCAACGAAGAGATACAAGCCCGGCGAATCACATGGCATTCCCTACCGCTGCCTGACACCAAAGGGCTTGAAGAACGTTCTTGTAGCCGGACGATCAATATCCTGCGACCAGACAGTCCAGGGAAGTGTGCGCGTAATGCCTGTCTGCCTGATGATGGGTGAAGCCGCAGGACTCGCCGCTGCAATGGCGATGAAGGCGAACAAGCCGGATGTCCATGCAGTCAATACGGACCTCCTGCGGAAACGCCTGAGGAAATACGGCGCATACCTTCCATAATTTTTTTCTTCGCAAAAAATTATAACTATTTAGTTGGAGTTCACAGCTTTAGCGTGTCTTGAATTTAGTTTAGTTCGTAGTCAAGCCATTATTGGCTGTGTTTTTTTATTAAAGGAAGATATGACACTCAATAATGAGTTAACTACCAGCAGGAACAAATGCTTGATTACTTTCCGTGAATAGCCTATTTTAGCCGCATTATGAAATTCAACACAGTCGAAATCATCGCACACCGGGGCGCGTCGCATGATGCGCCGGAGAACACCGTGTCCTCCTTCAAGCTTGGCTGGCAGCAGAACGCCGACGCTTGCGAGCTTGACATCAGGCTCAGCTGCGATGGCAGGATTGTCGTCATTCACGATACCGGCACCAAGCGGACGGCCGGAGTCGACAAGAAAGTATCCGAGCAGACATTTGATGAACTTCGTACACTTGATTCAGGTTCATGGAAAGGATCTCAGTGGAAGGGAGAGAAAATTCCAACTCTTGCGCAAGCTCTGGCAACCATCCCGGACGGTAAAAGGTTTTTCATCGAGATAAAATGCGGTGCTGAAGCACTGCCGGAAATGGAAAAGGTAATCAAGGCATCCGGCAAAAAGCCCCAGCAGCTGCCCTTAATAACATTCTACCCGGATGTCGCAAAACAGTCAAAACAGAAATTCCCGGACCATGATGTGTTGCTGTTATATGACTGGAAGCCTGACAAGATTACCGGCAAAACACTCTCTGTGGACGAATTAATTGCCAAGGTCAGGGAAATGAAGCTCGACGGCGTAGATGTCAAAGACGATCCCATCATTGATGCAGGACTCGTGAAGAAGTTCAAGGACGCGGGGCTGAAGTTCTATGTATGGACAGTTGACGACGCAGAAGCCGCCAAAAAGCTTGTTTCCTGCGGCGTCGACGGCATCACTACGAACCGTCCCAGCTGGCTCAGGGAGCAAATATACCGAGTTGCATTCAAAGAGTAAGGCGGTTTCCTGCCACGCCAAATGGCTGTGGTTAAATCTTTCACTTTACCAGCAGCACATCCCTGTATTCATGCGGATTGCCATACGGTTCCTTGCCTTTCGGTGACAGAGTCAGGCCGATCTTTCGGCCCTTGCCGTCGTTGTCGTTCACCAGCAGGGAGAATCCGATGTCGCCGGATTCTGCGAGTTTCGCAGCCGGAATGCATTTTGTCTTCGGGAAGATCATTTCATAGATGGTCTTGCCGTCCTTGCGCTGGATCGAGAGCTGGACATCTACATCGTTCAATCCTTCCGCCTTGTTTGCAGCTCCCTTGAAGTTGCCTTCCGCACCCTTGTCAATCCATGCCATAGGCTTGCCTCCGATCTCGCATATAGTGTAGCTTACGTCATCCGCTGTGCGCTGGGTTGCCGCGTCGCTTGCATCGTTCAGAGGATCGAAATAGACCTGAATGCAGTCTCCTTCCCAGCCGACACGTTCAGATTCCGCCGGCTTATGGATATCATCACTCACCTCCGCCGCCAAGGCGAAATATTCAGCATTCCAGCCGCATGCGAGACGTGCAGAAAGATCCTTTTCCCCGTCACGCTTGAGGTTCGGATTGAAATCCTTGGAAAGATTGTTCTCGTCAAGCTTTATCCAGACGGCATCCTTCCATTCCGACAGGTTGCAGTCGGCCTTGACATCAGTGATCTTTTTTGCGAATATCGGGCGAATGACTAGTTCCTTTCGGACAAATTCAGTTCCTGATTCGGCCATGAGCGAAATTGGATATTCACCCAGGTTCTCAACTTTCATGGTGTCAAAATCAAAATTGACGCTGCTGCGTTTTCCCGGGGCGAGATCCCTGAACTCCGCCTGCATGTTCAAAGTTTTCCAGCCTTCCGGCACGGACATCAATTTAATTGTACCGTTAAGAGGTTTGTTGCGGCAGCTAGTGATCATTGCCGTAATACGTTTTTCACCTGTGACAGCCATATCGATCTTGAAAGGTTCGCCAAGCCCAATCACATCCGCCTTGCCGAGAGCTGTCTTAATGGAATCCACGGACGTACCGGTTTTATAGCGGATATAAGTCGGATCAACGGCTACTCTCAACCCCTTTTTCCTTTCCTCGGCCGAATATGTATTCCCCATTATGTCGTATGCCTGATATTCGCCTTCAAGCATCATAGACGCTTCCACCTTCTCAAGCGGTGTCCATATCGCGAGAAGAGGTCCTTCCTTCGCAACGGGAAAGATCATGGCTGTCAAAGACGGTCCCATTTCAATCTCCTCGCCCTTTCCGGCAGTGACAAGGAACCGTGTCGCCGCATTGTATGCTGAAAAGAAATCATAAACCAACATGGCATTTTCCGGACCTATGTTGAAAATAGTGCCTCCGGGATTGAAGGCGCAGTATGGAATGCGTTCGGCGGCATTTGTTATATAATGGATGATTGAGCGTCCGGCAGTCTGCAGCTCCTGATTGTACGGCAGGTAATAGCCTCTGCGCGTCTCCTCGTATCCGGCCCTGTCGTAGAACAGATTGCATCCATAGTATTTCTCACTGTTGACAATCGGCTTCTTGAATCCGAATTTCGCCAGTGTCGCCCGAAGTTTCACGGCTTCAGGATAAACATTTGTCCATGCATATGGGTGGAAGGAGAAGATATCCATGTATTCCCCTCCTCCGAGCTTCATCCATTCCTCGATCCAGTCCTGCGGCAGATTGTTCAATGCGTTACAGACTACGATCATATTCGGATCGATCTTCTTGATGGTCTTGAATGCGAGCTTCTGGAATTCAAAATATTTCTTCGGGTACATAGTAGGCTTGCCCTTGTCTGCTCCGCTGCCAGCGCGCCATAGGTTCGGTTCGTTGAAGACCTCCCAGTATTTGATCTCCGGCTTGAGGGCCGTCACGTATGCCCCGAGATATTTCCCGAAGTTGTCAAGATCCTTCTGTTCAGGCATGTTGAGATTTGCACACGCGTTGGATGTTTCCTTGGGAAAAATATCGAAGCATGGCAGGAGATCGACGCCTGCTTCACGGAAAGGTTTACACTTCGCCAGAAGATCTGCGGTGAAATCATCGGGGATCGGCAATGGCATGTCCGGAGGCACTGATGCAAAGAAACGATTCAGGCGCACTCCGAGATCAGTATGTATCTTTGCGTGATCCTCGCATAGCCAGACAGGGAAGTTGAAGCTTTCCTGGCAGACTCCGAACAGGCCCAGGTTTCCGGGCGATGTCTCCTGCAGGACAGGCTTGTCAATGATCGCATATCTGGAAATTCCGATTCCCCCGACTTTGCCATCTGTTTTCGCAGTCAGATCCACATGGAAGGTGCCAAGCTTGTCGGATGGAAGATCGATTGGAACTATGGTAGTCTCATTAAGCGGAGCTTCAAGGGTCTTCTTCCAAACCTCACGCTTCCAGGCGTCTTTCGCCACAACTTCAATTGAAGCTTTTCCTTCCTTCTTCACTCCGGGCACTATCTTGAGCTGCATTTTTGCCTGGTCGCGTCCACGCAAGAAATATGGAAGCCGGTCGGAGACAAGACCGAGCATGACAGGCGGAGCCTCATATTCCTTGAGATCCCCTTCTACAACCTGCATGCGGTCCACCAGCACTCCTTTTTCGCTGTCGATCCTGAAATATCCGCGTTTCTGGATATTGTTCTTCTCCCATTTCACAGTCCAGCTGTATCTCTGCCATTTGTCGCCGGGAATGCCTGTGACTTTCTTCCAGAGCACTCCATTCCATTCAGAGTCGAAGGAGTATGCCATGGCTTCTGTGCTGTTCTGTCCTTCAGGCGCCCTGAGATCTACAGAGAAAGTATATGTCTTGCCGGTGACAGCCGGAAAGCAGTATGCGCGCAGTATTGCGCCTTGGACAAGAGCACAGGTTCCGCCATCGACACCTTTGCCGTTCAGGAGGAGAGTTCTCCTGCTGGCACGCACCGGCTGGTATTGCTTGTATTCCTTCGGCCAGGAATAGTCATAGAAATAACCTGTGCCTCCGAGTTCAAAATCAGGATTGTATATCATGTTCCTTCCGGGTGCACCCTGCCATCCGGCAGATGTCTCGTCAACTCCTCCTTCGGTCGTCTTCCCATTCGGGTACCATATGACTTTTGCATCTGCAATCTCAATGGAACCGTTGACATTCGCATCGAGCCGCACAAAGAAGAATTTCTTCTTGCCATCCGAAGGGACAGGGAGTTTCGCAGTTAGTTCCTTCCATGTCTCAAGCACCTGTCCTCCTCCTTCTACGCGCGGACTCCATCCGTCGCAGACGACATGCATTGTGAGGTCCGCCTTTGATGCGCTCGAACGGACCCAGGCGGTGAACACGATTTCGCCTTTGCATGGAAGAGGCATCGAATGCGATGACAAGATCGCCGCTTCCTTGTCCTTGGAAGTCAGACGCAGAATATTCTTCCCTGTGCGGAACGATGTGTTCTTGACAAGGGAATATTGTTCTGCAGGAAGTTCCTTTTTCCATTGCCAGCCTGTCGGAAGTTCGCCTGCAGTCCCTTTTTCCCAGTCACCATTGACCAGCCAGTTTTCTCCGCCCTTTTCAATATCGACCTTAGCGATCTTGATTTTCCTGAGGAGGATTTTCGCTCCGTCGGCGGCATTCTGGAAATTTCCAAACCTGGCAATGAACTTTTCCTCCTTGTCAATGATGAAATAAACGAACATTGGAGACCAGCCTGATGATGCCTGATACATTTCGTAGCCTGAGAGCTTTGTCTTGAAATCCGTCTCCATCACATCGACTGCGAATTTGCCTAGGGGTACAATCCCTTCGGTACGATATTCCGCTTCCAGACGATAATATCCGGCCGGCATCGCCTTTGTCGCCTCGAGAACTCCCTCCTTTTTGTCCTTTCCGAGCGCAAGCTCATCTCCGCCAATCTCAAATGCACGGCTGACCTTGAGACAGTCCGCTTCGAAAGGAGCTGCAAAAAGAGAGGATGCGAGAAATCCCGAAATAAAAAATGCGGATAATTTCCAATAGTTCATTATTTCATCCTTTATCATATGCTTAGGAATTGATTAATCCTTCTTATATGTGAACATCGCATTGGTGAAATCCGGACTCTGCACATGTTCGATATGTCCGTCGATGAAAAGTGTGTTCACTCCCAGTTTGCCATGTGTCCCCTGTGATATGCGCGGTTGTACTGCATAGGGAAGGTTCCCGTTCCAGGTATATGACCAGCACCAGTTTTCCCTGGCATCCACAAGCAGAACTGTCTGCGGATAGATTGTTTCAAGCCCCCTGCCCTCTATACCCTGCCAGCCAAGGGCGTTGAAAAGATAAGAACGTCCCAGCATGCCACGCGAAAGGAATGTCGGACATTGCAGCCGGTAGTCCCTGGGGCTGACCGATGCGGGATCGGTCGGGATGGAAGTATACTGTCCCGCATCAAGCGCCTCGCTCCACTGGGGATCGGACTGTCCCGGAAAACATTGGTGATCCATTATATACAGCATGAATCCGGTGTGCATCTGCCTCATATTGCTGGCGCATACCGCCTGACGCGCCTTCTCCTTTGCCTGGTTCAGAGCAGGAAGCAGCATGCATACCAGGATTGCGATGATCGCAATTACGACCAACAGTTCGATCAATGTGAATTGCTTTGTTCTATTTTCCATAAGCCATATTTCTTGGTAAGCGTTAAGCTAGTAACTTCTGCCTCATAAGTAAGGTGGGTTTTAATCCACCTGTTTAAGAATTGTCGGGCTAAAGCCCAACATACTTTTGTCGTACAAAAACCTTTTTATCCTTATCACTTCTTCCTCATGTATTTCTCCAGTATCTTCAGCTGGGGCCGGTCCTTCCTGGCGGTGCGATCAGCCGGATCCTTCCAGCCCTGGGGTTCGATAATGCCATTGCTCCCTGGTGTCCAGCATGTGCCGGCGGACCAGAAGGTGCTGGGAAGGCAGTTCTCGTCCATGAAGGCGACCGTGTTTTCAAGTGTCACCATCCATCTCTCGTCCACGCCCGGATTTGCAGGAGTGCTGTATTCACCTATGAATCCCTTCACCTTGTGCTTCTTCAGCCATTCAACGAATGGACGGATGCGGTCGACGCCGGTATTGGGGCCGACACGGACCTCGGGACCGTCCTTGCGGGTGATTTCCTTATCATATGAATTCTTGTATGTACCACTGTTGTCATGGTCGAAGTATGTGTGAAGTTCAAAACGCAGCATGTTTGATGGATCTTTCAGGACTGACGGATCCGGAATCCTTATGCTTTTCTCAATGAACTCAGCCAGATCGCCCTTTGCGCGGGTGGCGGACCAGCCGGCATAGTCATTGGCAACAAATATTTTTGTCTGTTTGTCAACAGTACGGATTGCGTCGATTGCGGCCTGTACGGCCTTCGCCCAGTCGCATTTTCCGGGTTCGTTCATCAGGCCGTAGCCCCAGACTGCAGTGTCATTGTTGAATATCTCCGCGAGACGGCGCCACAGATCTGCGAATGCCTCTATCGGTAATTCCTCGGATCCAATCAGGTTCTTCTTGTATTTGGCATAGTTGTGGACATCCAAGATGACCAGCATGTCCCTGTCGCGGATCAGCTTGACGGAATTTTTCAGCGAATCGCAGTAGGTCTTGTCGAAATCCTTCTTCAGTTCCGGCTGGAGGCGCTCCCAGAGGAATGGAAGACGGATCAGGCGCACCCCCTTGGCTTTCCAGTAGTCCAGACTTTCCGCAGTCGGCCACCCGAAGTTCTTCCCCTCGACTCCAGGAAGGGAACCGGGTGCGAATTCCGCACCGGCCCAGTTGACGCCGACCATGTATTCGCAGTCCTTGTTTCCGCATCTTTTACAAGCCTGTTCATTGCTTCCGGTGGAAGTCTCTCCCAAAACTGAAACTGCCATAAAGGTCAAAACTGAAAATCCGATCATCATCCGTTTCCAAAAACTCATAAGTCTCCCCTTCCATATTATTAACTTATTTTCGGTTCAGTCCTTGTTCCCTGTGAACATGGAATGTGTGAAATTAATACTCGGGACCAGTTCGACATGTCCGTCTATGAAAAGTGTGTTGACCCCGAGTTTCCCATGAGTTCCGGGAGATATGCGGGGCTGTGATCCATATGGAAGGTTTCCGTTCCATGTGTATGCCCAGGACCAGTTCTCCCATGGTTCCGTAAGAAGCACTGTCTGCGGATTAAGCTTATCGACAGCCCTTCCTCCGGAAAGACCCTGTCCACCTAGGCCGTTATACAGATATGAACGGCCCTGCTTATTGCGCAGGATGAATGTCGGACATTGAATCCTGTAATCCTTCGGGCTGACGGAAGCGGGATCTGAGGGGATCGGCGTATATCCGTTGTCGTCGAGGGCCGCGCTCCATTGCGGAAATTGCTGGTCGGGATAGAACCTCTGATCATCTATATATAGGAGGAACGACAGATGGAGCTGCTTCAGATTTCCAGTGCATATCGCCTCACGCGCTTTTTCCTTTGCGTTCTGCAGCGCCGGCAGGAGCATCGCCGCAAGAATTGCGATGATCGCAATTACGACGAGTAGTTCAATGAGAGTAAACGCTGACGACGGATGACGGATCCTTCGACTTTGCTCGGGACAGGCGACAGACGACAGATTCTGGCATACTGCATCTGTTTTGTCGAATTTCAAATTTCGAATTTTGAATTTCAAATTCCACCTCCTGCTGGTTTTCAGACCAGGCTGCGGTCGTTTTCTATTTCCGTCTGTATCTCTCCAATCTCCTTGATTCTCGAAACAGCCTCGTCGATCGTGATCTCACCCTTGAGCGCCTTGTCAAAATAAATCCTCATGATCTTCATGATGCCATGCTGGACCGGATGGTCGCAGCGCATCGTCCCTGTGCTGATGGACTGCATGAACGGTGCGTATTGCTTCTGTTTCTGCTGTTCGGCAAATACTTCCTTGTTGATCGCGATGCCGAAATAATCCTCCACCAAACGACGCTGGCTCCCGCTGTTGCAAGTCAGATGCCTGATGAAATCCCAGCCGGTGATGGTCGCACCGTTTGTCTTTCCTGTTTCACTCACTATCCCCATGCCCACGGAGCTCGTAAGGGAAAATGGGCTGGTGTTTTCATCCGAGGGGGGAATTGGACATAACTTGAGACGGAAATCCGGGAAGTTCCGTTTCTGCTGCAAGATCCATGAGCCTGCCCTGAATGCAAAAAGGATGTTCCCGTTGAACAAGGGCGACACATCAGAATGCTCTGTCTCAAGGAATATCTGTCCGGTCTCGTGGCAGCGATGGAAGAAGTCCAGCCATTTGCGTCCGGAACTGAAGTCCAATGCGACGTTGCCATCCTGGTTCGTTATGAAGTTCTTCCCGGCTGAGGCTGCTATATAATATGAGAGGGGAGGTGCATGGTTCATTTTTTTCCCTGTAGCTGATAGAAGTCCGCCGTATACATCCGTACCCTTATTCCTGAGCTTCTTGACTTTCTCCAGCCACTTTATGATCTCGTCCCAGTCCCTGGGAGCCGACTCACCGATTCCCGCCTTCCTGGCAAGATCACCGTTCCAGGCGAAGACTTCCGTATCAATGAAAAGAGGGATCGAGTAGCATCTCCTCTGTCCATCGCGGGACTCGTTCCACTCGATATAGCTGCTGTTGAGGAAGCTCAGGCAGTTGGTGAACCCGTCAAGCTCATTCAGCGGCATAAGCATTCCGGTCGATGCACGATATCCGAAGTTCGGGGCGAAGATGATCTTTATTCCAGGACGGCTCCTGACGGTTTCAACGAGTTCACTGGACTCAATACGGAGGATCCTTATGTCAGCCTCTTCCTTCTCCTCCATGAACCTTTTCGCCTCGTCCTCGAAATATGACTGGAGCTGGGGGGCGGTCCCGACACATATGAACCATATGAGATGGCAGCGCTTCTTAGCAGTTATGAACGTGCCTCTTCCGACCTCCCTGGAGATCAGCTTGCCGTCTTCAAGATCCGCAAGGGCCTTCCTGACCGTCGTCCTGCTTGCCTTGTACATCGTGCAGAGGTCGCGCTCGCTGGGAATTCTTTTGATATCGCCCTGGAAAACTGTCAGGAGCTCATCCTTGAGAAGCTCGAACTTGAAGCGTTTTTTGATAGATACCATAAAAAATACCATTTAATGCTAATTTACGTCTGTCTCTGCAAAAAATGAGCTTATTTATTAATTCTAGTACCAATATGGTATCTAAATTAAAAAAGTCAAGCGCCTTCCTGAAAATATTAATAAGATTTCTGCATGCGGGCAGCTTGTCGGACTTAGAGATAAGTTCAAAAACACCTGGATTCGCTCGTAGTAGCGCATGTTTGCGCGTTCTTACAGTAGGGATGGGCTTTAGCCTGTCCCATTCTTAGATTAGGATGATACATGCTAAAGCACGTACCTACTTAACGCGCAAACATGCGCTACTACAAGCAAATTCACTCGCAGCTACGCTCTTTCTAAGACCAACAGGCCTCTTAGTTTGACGACTGTCATTCCCCCTCACTTCAGATTCAGCGAAAAATCGTCCAAAAAGAACGACGTCTTGTCCGTCGCATTGCTTATGAATCCTACCCACGTCAGTTTTACAAAATCCGGATTGCTGTACGGAAGATCCTTGTATTCGCGCGGTTCCTGGCCGGACACTTTCACCGTAAGCGTCCACTTTCCGGCATTCCCCTTCCCTGCAACACCGGTTACCCCGAAATGCACCCATTGCCCCTCGGGCAGATCTAGAGATATCCCGTTGTCCAGTTTCAGTTTTGCGTCACGAATTGCGAAATGAGCAGCGGTCTTGTAGTTGCCTTCGCTCCAGTCACGCCACTCGAAATCAACCATCGACGCTTTCTCCACGCGAAGATAAAAGCTGTTTTCAATGTTTCCTTTTGCATAGTCGACCTTCCAGCAGAGGTGCGGATTCCAGCTGTTCTTCAGACCTGGAGCATCTGTGATCTTTACAGAACGACGTCCTTCCGCCGCCGTCTCCTCAGTGACAACGATCGAATCGCCTTTCTTCTCAGTGTGCACTTCGGGACCTGATGGCGGCTGTCCGACCGCGTCGTGCTCAAAGTTGTCGTTCACAGGAACCGGTTCCCTCTCCGGCGGAAGCTCCAGAGGCGGATATTTGACCTCCTTCGCCTTTGCAATCCACGCTTGGTTTCCATACACACCCGCCTTCGTGCAATCAAATGGCTTGAATCCCTGTTTGAGCACTGGAGAGTCCGGCTTAAAACGGAAGTCGCGGCGTTCTGGATTCTCGAAGAGAGGATCGACGATCGAAGATCCTTTTTCGTGTCCATCCTTCTGCCAGTCTTCGAGTGATTTGCCTGTAAACTGCACCTTTGCGCCGGAACTGTTCCAGTACCAGTTGTTCCGGGTTTCCACCTTGACCTTGTCCCACTGTCCAGCAAGCGCCGGTCCCGTGCTCCAGAATATGATATTGTTCTCGAACGTGAACGAAAGATGCGGTTCGACACGGGTCACCTGGATCTGATGTTCCTTGCTGAAGCATAGGATGTTGTTGCGGATTATGTTCTCCTTGCCGTAATGCTGGTGGAAGCTGCCGGTCTTTGTGTCGTAGACCAGATTGTTCTCGAAGAGGATTCCCGAACTGCCTTCGTCAGTATACATTCCCCAGCCGCCGTAGGAATACGCATAGATGTCATGGAATACGTTGTTCGACACCACCGTCCCTTCCGACGGTCCCAGAGTGTAGATGCCTCCCATGTCGCTGAGCAGTCCCTTGCCGATCTGATGCACATGGTTGGAACTGATCTTGTTTCGTTTGCAGGTGCTTTCATCGTAGCCCCAGCGCCATCCGACAGAAATGCCCGTGTAGAAAAGGTCTGCGATCTCGTTGTGCATAATCATGTTGTCCGGGCTGAATCCAATCCAGACACCGACGGCGCATGGGAATATGTATCCACCGTGACGGATGATGTTGTTGTCAACAATCACGCGGCAGGTCTGCTCCGCCTCGTTCTTGGTCATGGACAGTTCACCGATGCGTATCCCTCCGGCGCCGAAATCGAACAGATTGCAATGCCTCACCAGAATGTCGCGGCATCCCTTCCTAAACCATATCGCATATGTGCCGATGTGTCCGATCTCGCAGTCCTCGAACCCGATATTGAGAGCTCCGTCAGCCATCATGACCGCATCGATCGGAGACGCCGCCTGGGACGGCTCGAATCCTTTCGGAGGAGTAATCCACTGGGCATGATGGAAGGTCAGCCCCTTGAAATTCACGTGCTCGACATATTTCTTCGCAGCCGGATCACCCTTCAGGACTATGAACTTCTCCGCCACCGGGGCGACTGCTTCGATCTTGCCTATCTCCTCGCCCGGCAGGGGAATATAATAAATGGTGCCGTCGCGTGACAGGAACCATTCGCCCGGGACGTCAAGGGCGCTTCTGAAGTTCTCGAACACAATGGTCGATTCCTTCTTCCAGGGATTCCATGGCTTCATGGCTTCACCGCTTGTCGTTACGGTATGTTCCTTGGGATCGATCGAATCGATGAAGCGGCGCGTGTTGTCCCAGTTGTGGTAGACGATCTGGTTGACGTCCTTCAGTTCCTCGGGCGTCAGCTTTTCAAGACATGCGAAATCCGCAGGGCGCAGCCAGACCGTCTGCCTAGCCTCCTTGGCGCGCTTGGCGTTCTTGTCCACAGAAAGTTTTTCTTCAAAGACCTTTAGTATATTGAACCAGAATTTATTCGGAGTGCGTGCGCGCACTGCCCGCCGTCCATTGACGAAAAGCTGTTCGAAATACCATTTTCCGGCTGCGACTTCCGGCACTTTCGCCGTCCATACGCCATCAGCTCCGGCAGTCCAACCGGTGATGGGGCGTCCACCGCTGAAAACGGGCCGTGCGCCCTTGGCGGCCTCGTATGAGATTGGCGCCTTTTCAGTTCCGCTGTCCTCGGGACTCAGGACAAGAGGCTCGGTAATTGTGTAGTGACCGTCGGCTACGAGGATGCGCACTGGCTTGTCAGGTGCTTTGCCGGCGAAACGCTTCCGCAACGCATCGCGCGCACCGGTAAGTGATGCCAGCGGACCGTCGGTCTTTCCAGCATTCGGCTGGGCAAGTGTTCCGGACCAAGAGTCATTGCCATTGGGAGCGACATGTAATTCCATGGTATCCTCGGCGGTTAAATTGATTGTGAGAGAAAATTGACAGAGCGCAAATAGGAAGCAGGCAAATCTTCGCATAGCTTTTCCTTTGATTCACGTGGGAGGTACGCGCATACATTAAGCTGTATGATGAGGCCCTCCCGGTAAATATTTTGGACTTTATGTAGCATTGAAAATAGTTCAGAACCGGTGAAAAAGCAAGAAAAACACTCTCATTCATCCACCTTCGATATTCTGTCTCCGTTTGTAGCCTGTCCGCCATAGCTTCTTAGCGACGGCGGATCAAGCTCGCAAGAGTTGTTCTTGATTATCGGAGCGCTGGCACTTGTCTTGGCGTAGCATCTTAGCGAAGCCAGATCTCGCCGGCAACTCTTACCAATGTAGCACAGGCGTCTCGCTTGTAATTAAGTTCCAAGTTCCAAACCTCCAAATTCCAGACAAGCTCCAGTATTCAAACAAAGAAATTTCCAAACTATACACGTAAACAATTCAATCAAGAACATCCGCCTTGGTGGATTAACTACAAACGAATTCATAGGAATCTCCCTTTGTGCCTCCGTGACTTTGTGCGAGAATGCTTTTTCTTCAAGATTTCTACATAGCCTAACCCGGGTTAGGTATAGCAATGTCCGGTCATTATCGAGCGTTATAAAAATCACCAATACTCCTTGAAATGTACATTCATTAGATGTACACTGCTCCCATGAGATATGAATGGAATCCAGAGAAAAATGAATTGCTCAAGAAAGAACGCAAGATCTCTTTTGAGAAGATAGTATTCCACCTTTCAAAGGGTGATCTATGGAAAGTTTCGGAGCATCCCGACAAGGATAATTATCCTGAACAGAAAATATTCTTTGTCATTGTGGAAGGATATATATACCTGGTTCCTTATGTGGTCGGAAGGGAAATAACATTTTTAAAGACAATCATCCCCAGCAGGAAGGCGACAAAAGCGTATAGAAAAGAAAAAAAGGAGAGCTAATATGAAATATGATAACGAGGAGAAAGCCATTATAGATGCGTATGAAAGCGGAAGAATGAAGCTTTCAAAGCCCACAAAGGCTGAAATTGCATCTATCAAGTCGGCCGCAGACAACACCTTCAAAAAGGACAAGCGTGTTACCATACGCCTTTATGAACACGATTTCACTGGAATACAGGTAAAGGCAATGGAAATGGGCATCCCCTATCAGACACTCATATCCGGAGTCATCCACCGATACGTTGAGGGCGATCTTAAGATTAAAGCCGGATAACGATTCCCATTCGGCCAATCAGCCACGGCAAATGGATGATAGAGAGGCGGAAATTGTATATGCCAATCATAAGAAAAGAAGCAAAGGATACATTGACAGCGGTCGAGATGGACCGCGGGGATGTGCTGGAGTTCACGCTCAGATCCGGAAGCGTTGTCCGGATGGAACTCGTCAGCACCAAGGCCGAGATATTCCGCACTACCCTTAAGCAGATCAAGATCGAGGAGCATCTTGCCAGGACAGACTACCGTTTCAAATGCAGGCTTAAAATCAACGGAAAGGAAGTTGAGTTAGAGCGGGAAGTGTCAACACAGAAGAGTTTCTACGAGCCTTGGACCATCGGCGGACTCCAGATCTGGTTCGATGCGGTCGATGACATCTTTGAATTTCTCACCGACACCCACGGCGGATGCCGTCCGGGCAAACATGCGAGATTCGCAATCCAGGATCCGACTATGCGGATATGTCCGGTAAAGCTGCATCCGTGGTGTCCACTGCCGGAACCTGGACTGAAGATCGAGAACTGCTACACAGGCGAGGACTGCTGGATGGGTGCCTACTTCGGAACGTCGGCTCACGGCGGACTCGACATCAACCATCCGCGCGGGACTCCGCTCTGGGCGCCGATTGACATCCATGATCATTTCTTTTTCAACAGTCTTGAGATGGGGCACAACAACAACCGCTGGCGCGGGATCCACCACTGGGAGAACGGGGCCGAATGGATCCTCCAGGCGCATCACATGACTTCTCTTGCAGTACCTGAGCATCGTCCATTGAAGAAGGGCGAGCAGTTTGCGAATGGCGCGGGTGTGCTTTCAGGTGAAGTCGACCACAGCCATTTCGTCTTCAAGATCCATGATGAAGGGGAGACAATTCTTCTTGATCCGTGGATACTATTCCGTCAGATGTATATTGAAAAATAAAAATTTATTTTTCAATATCACTTGACAAAATAATATTAACGTTAATATTAACTCGAAACGGAGATTGTCTTCATGATTAATACAATACAGAAAAATGTCACCCTGAAAGAAATAGCCAGCGCATGCGGCGTCACTCCGCAGACAGCAAGCAGGATCCTCAACAGCACCCAGGGGAACCTCTACCGGAAGGAGACCCGGGAGCTTGTATCGAAGACCGCCAGTGAGATGGGATACCGTCTGAACACTTCGGCGCAGGCGATGAGAAAGGGAAGGCACAGATGCATAAGCCTGCTTGGCAGTCCATTCTCCTGGAACACCCTTTTTTCAGGTGAAATACTGCTTTCGATCCAGAAGACTCTTTCATCTCTCAAGTACAACATAATAATCAATGTACTCCCTGGAGAAAAAACAAAGGCCGGAGAAGAGCTCCCCGTGATCTTCAGGGAGAATTCAGTCGACGGCGTCCTGGTAGGCATCACCCATATCATTCCCGAATGGCTGGAGTCGATGACAAGCAACATGAACGTGCCTGTGGTCTGGCTGGGGTCAAAACATAAAACTGACTGCGTCCATCACGACGACTTCGATGCAGTCTACAGGATAACAAAGCGCCTTATCATGGGAAACCACAGGAAAATCGCATATGTCGACTACGGAATCGGCATTGATGAGGCCATCCCTTCCAAATGCCATTTCAGCGTGCTTGACAGGATGAACGGATACAAGAAGGCGATGGAGGAGGCCAAATTTGAACCTGTTGTGATAAGGACCAGGACTCAGACTCCTCTAAATGAACGCGTCGCCTACACCACTGATCACCTCCTGAAAAATATCAAGCCCTCTGCGATTATCACATATGACATGCACTTCACAGGAACACCGGTCTTGTATTCAATCTACAGGAACGGACTGAAAGTGCCGGATGACATTTCATTTGTCTCCTTCTGCCCTCAGGAATGGGTGGAGAACGACCTGGCCATTTCAAGCTATATACCGTCGAGGATGAACGTCGCGGAAATCGCGGCCCGCCTGCTCTATGACAAGATCAACAACGGGGGGCAGCCAACGAAGCCGGTGGTCATCCCATTCGACTTTGTCGAAGGAAACACCATCAAGGAAATGAGGTAGGGGTATGAAAGACATCGAATCTAATTTTTTCTTTTCGGGGAAAAGAAAAAATAAATTCACGTTAATCGAGTTACTCGTGGCCTGCCAGCCGAAGTTACCCGTCAGGGGACGTAGGCCAATTCAAGCAAAGTTTACTTTGATTGAATTGCTTGTGGTAATCGGCATCATCGCAGTACTTGTCTGCATGCTTCTTCCGGCGATCAAGAATGCGAAGGATACTGCAATCATGGCGATGTGCAGATCAAACATGAAGCAGATGAGCTCAGGCTTCATCATGTATTCACTGGACAACGAGACTTATTTCCCTCCTGACACCGTCAATCTCCTGGAATTGACCTGGGAGGGAGTCTATCGCGGTCCCGGATTTGGAACCACGGCCGCGAGCGGCGTCTGGGTTCCATGGTATTCGGCAATACTTGCCGGGCAATATTTCGACCAAAAACACATCTGCTGTTCAAACTTCAGTCCACAGCAACAGCTCCCATCGAACCAGGTTGTATACTGTCCCGGATGGGACAGGCAGTACTATGGTGCGTCAAGAGTGCAGACCGGCATCGGCTACAACAACAACGACTGGCCGTTCCCGAACTTCACGTCGGGCATCGACTACAAGCAGGATCCTGCGGTAGTGGCAAAACCGTTCCAGCCTACACTCTCCGTATCAAACGCATCAAAACTTGTCACCTTGGTTGATACCAACGGTGGAAGCATATGGGGCAATCTCACCACCAGCAATGTGAATTACCGGCACTTGAGAACCTGCAACATCGCCTTCATGGACGGACATGTCGGAGGTTCGAAGAACGCCTACAACGACATGGTCGATGGAACAATACACACACAGATGAAAAAATAAAAAGGGAGCAATATGAAACTGAAATCTTTATTCACTGGATTCTTTGTCTTTGGTCTTCTTTCACAGGGATTCGCTGCTGCCGCTCAGGACAAGGTGCTGATCGATTTCAAACAGCAGGGTGTCGAATCACGGATAAAAGACAACGGTCCTGACACCAAGTTCGCGATCGTCGGCGGTCTGAACGGGAATGTCCTGGAAGTCACGAACACACCCGGTACTAATGGATATCCAGGTGTGAAGATCGCGCCTGATGGAGCAGTATGGGACCTGTCGCAGAACAGCCGCGTGGAAGCGGATATCACCAACCTGTCCGATACGAATATCACGATATGCCTGAGAGTTGACAATCCCGGAGACTGGCAGACAAATCCGTGGAACGGGGAGAATCTCTCCCTCGCCGCAGGCAAATCCGGAACAGCAAAGGTCAATTTCGGATATTCCTGGGGCAATCCCGGATTCAAGCTCGATCCGTCCAAGGTGTCCATGGTGATGCTCTTCACGACGAAGCCGAAGAAGGAGATCAAGTTCCGCGTCGATGCTATACGCGCCGCCGGAAAGGCCGGAGAAAAGCCCAAGGGATCGATTGAAAAAGTCAAACCGAAGGACGGCGTAATCCTTGAATTCACCAAGGGATTCTCTGAAAATCAGATTGATAACCGCGGATCAAAGACGGTAATAGCCGGAAATTCCGCGCAAATCACATTCTCGACCGAGCCCAAGGACAAATGGCCGGGCGCCTTCTTCAAAACTCCCGAAGGCGTGATCTGGGATCTTTCCGGCTGCAACCAGGTGGAATTTACAATAACCAATAATGGTTCGAAGCCTGCCAGGATCTTCTGCAGGGTCGACAACAACAACGCCGACGGAAAAAAGCACTGCGCGAATGCGGACGCCACCATCGAGGCAGGCGCCAAAAAGACGGTCATAGTTCCGTTCGTCACCGACAAGATCTGGGACGGTGAGGTCAAGAACTCAGGTTTCGTTTTCTCAAGCGCCGATGTCAAAGGCTTCCTGGTATTCGTGGAGCAGAACGGCGAGGAGAAGAAGATCACCCTTGATCCGGTGAAGGCTGTCGCTGCCAAGGGGCCGACAATGCCCGAATGGCTTGGAAAGAAGCCACCGGTGGATGGAAAATGGACGCTGACATTTGAAGATAATTTCGATGGAACCACACTTGATATGACAAAATGGACATTGCCCAACATAAGGGAGAACATCACAGAGGATACTTTCCCCATCGAGATAGAAGGCGAAAAGAGCTGGTGGGGGAGCCCTTCGGTACACGTCGCAAAGAACGCGTCAGTTGAAGGCGGATTTCTGAAGCTGAAGACGGACAAACCGAAGGAAATCCCGGAAGCACTCCCGAAATTCAAGGACATAAAATACACCACGACAGTCGTCACCACCTTCGGCAAGTTCACGCAGAAGTATGGATATTTCGAGTCGAGGATGAAGCTCCCGACGACAGTTGGCATGTGGCCTGCGTTCTGGCTTATGCCTGATCGCGGCAAGGATGCAGGAATATGGTGGAAACGACAGGACACGACCAACGGCGGGATGGAATTCGACATCATGGAATATCTTGTCCGTTACGGAGCCTACCACTACAATGCCGCTTTTCACTGGGACGGCTACAAGGAGAAACACAAGTCCATCGGCACGGAAAGCATTTATTTCTATACCGACAAGGATGGCTTCCTGACCTCCGGTCTTCTCTGGGAACCCGGCAAAATCACGCTCTATTGCAACGGCAACGTGGTTGGAACATGGAAGAACGACCGCATCGCCAGTGTGCCGGAATACATCATGTATACGATGCCCATCGGCGGATGGGGGGCCGGATGCAATGTCGATGACAGCAAGCTGCCGGCATATTTCACGGTTGACTATGTAAGAGTATGGCAGAAGGACGAATGGAAATAAAACTTGCGGACGCAAGTTTTATAATTTAAAGGAGCGCTGGCCTCCGGCCGGCAACAGTAATAAGGAGTTTTAAATGCCGATCATCCATCCAAAGAAGCAGATACTGAAACGATATGCCGGAAATCCGATCGTCACGAACGACATAATGCCCTTCAGCTGCCGCGGAGTCTACAACAGTTCCGCCGTGAAGCATAAGGGGAAATATGTGATGGTCCTCCGGGCCGAGGGCTACAACCTTATCGACAGCTTCTGGCTGGCGCACAGCGATGACGGCTACGCATGGAAGATCGGCGACATGATTCCGCTTCCTGACACCAAGGAATACCGGGAATACGGAGCAAACCAGTACGATCCGCGCATTACGAGAATCGGCAACATCTACTACATCACCTTCTGCGTCCATGGCACTGATGTAAGGATGGGTTTGATGAGCACAAAGGACTTCAAGAAATTCTCCTGGGAAGGATTCATCACGGGAAGCGGATTCCGCAACACAGTGCTGTTCCCGGAAAAAATCAACGGTCTCTACACCGCACTGGAGCGGCCGAACGAAATGGGAGATATATGGCTGACACAGTCCCCTGACCTTCAATTCTGGGGGAATCATAAAAGAGTCCTGCGTCACAACGACGTGCCCTGGGCCTGGGGCAAGATCGGCCCCTGCGGCACACCCATCCGGACTTCCAAAGGATGGCTTATTATTTTCCACGGCGTACAGCTGGTCTGCACGCACGAATCAGTCTATCACGCTGGCATCATGCTTACGGATCTGAAGGAGCCATGGAAGATCATCCGCGTGGGGAACGAGCCGATCCTCACCCCGGAAACTTCCGAAGAGGTAGCAGGACATGTGCCGACAGTCGTTTTCGCGTCCTCGCAGATCGTCGAAGAGGACGGTTCCGTGAAAGTGTATTACGGGGCCTCCGACCGGTATCAGTGTGTGGCGGACACTACTATTGATCTGCTGCTGGAAGCGGCGCTGAAGAGATGAAAACGGATGGATGGATTGCTGGATGATTGGGTCTTAACCAATTAGAGATTTTGAAATAAGGTTACTAATAGTCTCGAAATAGAATGGAGTTCAAAAACAAAGGAGGGCGGGTTTTCTTACCCGCCATAGAAAGAATGCCGCGGGTTGGAAAACCCGCGCTCCGTTGAAGAGGAAATGCGTCGAGACTATTATGAGACGATTAGTAATATAAAGGAATCTTGAAGATGATGCCGAGGAAAACCATGGCTGGAATCGCTTTCATTCTCACGCTTGGAATTTGCGCGGGCGCCCAGGACGACAAGCTCGTGGTCGACTTCGCCCAGAAGGGTATTGAAAAGCAGATAAGGGGGAACGCCCCGAACAATACTAAGGAAGGCGCTGAATTCATTATCTCGGACGGCGCCAAGGGAAAGGTGCTTGATGTGAAATGCATCCCAAACAGCCTGCATGTATATCCCGGGGTGTCCATTGATTTCGATCCTCCTTTGGATTTTTCGAAGTTCGGCAGGATCGAAGTGGATCTGACGAACTACAGCCAGGAAGAGATAATTTTCTGCCTCAGAGTAGACAACGCCGGCTACTGGCAGACCGAACCATGGAACACCGAACAAAAGATCATTCAACCTGGCAGGTCAGGCACCGTCGCCGTGCATTTCGGATATTCCTGGGGTAAACCGGGCTTCAAGCTTGATCCGTCGAAAATAGTTTCACTTATGTTGTTTGTCTCCAAGCCGAAAACCGAACGGTTTTTCCGTATTGAAAGGATCCGCGCCACCGGAAAACCGGGGGATAAGCCTTAAAAATAGTTGGAATTATGAGATTTTTTTCAAAAAACACGATTCCGGATGCTGGATACAAGAGGATGGATGGCTTATTGGATGTTTGGATGATTGGGTTCAAATTCTGGAATGCAACCATCAATCAATCCAATCATCCATGGTATTAAAATGAAAGGTTTAAAATGCTGATAATCTCAAGAAGAAAACTGGCTGCAATCGCCATTGGCTCTTTGTTCTCCGCTGGAACACTCATGTCTGCCGACACACTCCCTGTCCAATTCCCGGACAAGGACGGGAATCTTGTGGTCTTCAGTCCTTCCTATGACACCGCCGCTGTAAAAAAGAACGGAGCCGACATACAGAACTCCGGCACTGAAAAAGCGCCCTCCGTTAAAATCACGACCTTTGCAAACAAAGGATGGCCTGGTGTCAACATCCCGGCACCGGGAGGTTCCTGGGATCTTTCCAATTACGAGTTCATCACCCTGGATGTGCGTAACATCGACAAGCATGACATAGATCTGTTCGTCAGGATCGACAATCCCGGCGCAGACGGCCACAAGAACTGCATGACCGAACGTATAGGCATCCAGCCCGATCAGCGCGTCACCATGAGCATACCTTTGAAGCGGAAGAACACTACGGACATCAAGCTTTTCGGGATGAACGGTTATCCGCAGGGCCTTTTTGAGAGCGGAGGAATTGAACCGTCAAAGATCATTGCCGTGACCATATTCACAGCAAGCACTCCCACTGACAATACCGTTGAAGTTTCGAACATACGCGCATTCGGCAAATATGAGACTCCGAAATGGGCGGGCATGACCAAGAATGATTTCTTCCCTTTCATCGACGAGTTCGGGCAGTTCATCCACAAGGACTGGCCGGGAAAGGCAAAGTCCCTTGAGGACATGCAGAAGCGCAGGGACGAGGAGACGAAGCAGCTCGAAGCTGATCCGGGTCCGAAGGAATGGAACAAATGGGGCGGCTGGGCGAACGGCCCGCAGCTGAATGCAACCGGAAATTTCCGCACCGAGAAACACAACGGCAAATGGTGGCTGGTGGATCCCGATGGCAAACTTTTCTTCAGCACAGGACTCTGCTGCGTCAACATGAATTCCGGATCGACGATAATCGCGGACAGGGACACATGGTTCAAGGATATGCCCGCCAAGGATTCTCCCCTGGGCAAATTCCGCTTCAAACACTGGAAGATCTATTCTGGCTACTATAACGGCAAGGAACCGGAGGCATTCAATTTCTCGGAGGCGAACATAATGCGCAAATATGGCGAAGACTACAAGAACATATATCCGGACGTCGTCCACCGCCGTCTCCGCAGCTGGGGGATCAACACGATCGCGAACTGGTCGTTCCACGGTATTTACCTGCAGAAAAAGACTCCCTACACTGCGACGTTCTGGTATTCCTCCCCGAATCTCAGGGACAACAAGATGAAATTCCCGGACGTATTCGATCCGGAGTTCTCAAAGGTAATCGACCAGCGCGTGAAGGAATGGCTGAAGGCCACGCATGACGATCCCTGGTGCATCGGATACTTCATCGACAACGAGATGGAATGGGGCGGAGACGAAGCGCTCGGAAGGAACTCGCTGGCCTCGCCGGCGAAGCAGGCCGCGAAACAGAAGCTCGTATCCTTCCTCAAGGAACGTTATCCTGATATCGCCGCCTTAAATACGGCATGGGGAACGTCTTTTGCGGACTGGGATGCCTTGGCGGCCGAAACTAAATCAAAACCGAACACTGAGAAGTCCCAGAAGGATCTGGTGGATTTCACCGGCCTTACCGCCGATGTCTATTTCAAGACGATCAAGGAGATAATCAAGAAATACGCGCCCAACCGCCTCTATCTCGGCTGCCGCTGCGTGGGAGGCTCCTCAAATGTGATAGAAGCCGCCGTGAAATACTGCGACGTGGTCAGCTACAACCGCTACTGCGCTTCGGTGCGCGACATAGCGCTTCCCGACAAGAGGGACGCTCCGGTCATCATCGGTGAATTCCATTTCGGAGGGATGGACAGGGGATTGTTCTGGGGAGGGCTGTTCACGGCCGAGTCCCAGTCGGACCGCGCAAAGAAATATGCGGCGTATGTTGAAAGCGCGCTGGACAATCCGCAGATCGTCGGTGTCCATTGGTTCCAGTACCAGGATGAGGCGACCACAGGCCGCAACGATGGTGAAAATGCGCAATGCGGATTTGTGGACATCTGCGATACGCCATATGCTGAGACCGTCAAGTCCGCCCGTGATATGGCTGAAAAAATGTACCAGATCAGAGGGAAGTGACAATGTTGAATAGAACTGATTTTAAAATAGATAAAATGCTTGTTGCAGAAGTGAATCTTGTTGGAGTTCACAGCTTCAGCGTGTCTTGGTATTCAGAGAGTTATCACTCTGAAGCAGTTTACCCCAACATAAGAGATCAGCTCAAAAGCGGCAATTTTGCGTTAAAGCTTGTGTTTTGAAAGTAAATTTGATATAATTGGCCTTGGGGAGATGAGGGGGCAGGGTCAAGGCATTACGAATTAAGGAGATGCCATGAATCGTGCTGGGAACAAATCTGAGCTTGCCATGAAGAAATTGGCAGGGGGGTATTTTACGCTCATTGAGCTGTTGGTCGTAATTGCGATCATCGCAATACTCGCCGCCCTGCTCCTGCCGGCGTTGAAGAACGCCAGGGATATGGCCTGGGGAGCCCTATGCGCCTCAAACATGAAACAGCTGGGAAGCGCCTTCAACATGTATGAGCAGGACTTCGACAACTACTATCCGCCAAGCTCCGGAATGTTCTCCACATACACATGGAAAGGGGTGACTAGAACCGCAAATCCCCTGTATATACCATGGTTTTCAAACATCTATCTCGGCCAATATGTCAACAACAATACTATTGGCTGTACCAACTTCTCGGAAGAGGAACAAAAGCCCTCGAATGCGGTTCTTTATTGCCCTACTTTCATAAATGCATACAAAGGTTCTTCTAAAGTCGCGCTGGGCATAGGTTATAACAGGACCGCATGGCCCATCCCTGATTTCAATCCGGCGATCGACTTCAGGACCGATCCCGCGACTCACTCCACTTACAAGAAGATCGTCCTGGGCCGCTTGTTCGACAAGGTCCTGGTACTTGCGGAGGTGGATGGGGGCTCCTCCCTGAAACATTGGAATCCGGCCGCAGGTGAATACAATGGAACCCTCCCCCATCTGAGGTCTGCAAACATCCTGCTGATGGATGGACACGTGGGCACTACGAAGAATTACGGCAATTCATATAACAACAAGGAATTCTACGTGCAATTGAAATGAATAACAAAACAACATTTCATTCTTTTACTCTCATTGAGCTGCTAGTGGCCCATTCGACAGGTTCGGCATGCTCAGGGCGACGAGTAACTCGTTCGAAATTCACGTTAATCGAGTTACTCGTCGTAATTGCGATCATCGCAATTCTTGCGTCTCTTCTTCTCCCGGCGCTGAAAAATGCCAAGGAGATGGCATGGGATACTCTCTGCAGGTCAAACATGAAGCAGGTAGGGACGGGCTTTCTCATGTACTGGAATGACCACAACAGTTATTTCCCGCCAAACGGCCTCCATCACACAACATATGTCTGGAACGGTGTGACACGTGACGCTTGGATACCCTGGTACTCTGCAATATTCATGGGGCAATACGTTGGAAACACCCGTATCTGCGCATCCGCCTACAGTCCGCAGGAACAAGTTCCTTCCAATCAGGCGCTCTACTGTCCGGCCTGGTTCAAGCAGTATTCGGGATCTTCACTGGTGAACACGGGATTTTCCTACAACAACAGTGACTGGCCCTTTCCGAAATTTACCTCTTGGGCAAGTGATTCCGGGAGCGGATGGTCCTTTTCCAAAACCTATGTACCCGTCACAGACAGATTAATATCCTCATGGAAACCGACAAAAATCATTCTGATCATCGACAGCAACGGGGGCACAAATTTTGGAAATCTCACCACAACGAATGTCAACTACCGGCATCTGGATCATGCGAACCTGCTTCTGATGGACGGACATGTGGACTACACGAAAAACGCCCAGGGCGACACATCCGACACTCCTTCTTCTTCAAAACCTTTTGCCAAGGCAATGTATTAATGCATACCTCGAAAGAAAATATCGTTACATGCCTGATGGAGCTAATGAAGAGAAATCGGACTGTAGCAACTTGTTTCACGTTAATAGAACTGCTCGTGGCCTGCCAGCCGAAGTTACCCGTCAGGGGACGTAGGCCAATTCAATCAAAGTTTACTTTGATTGAATTGCTTGTGGTCATTGCGATCATCTCGATTCTCGCCGCATTGCTCCTGCCTGCGCTGAAAATGGCCAAGGAGGAGGCCAGATTGACTAATTGCATTTCCAACCATAAGCAGATCATACTGGGCATGATTCAATATACGATGGATTTCAATGAACGCCTGCCTCCGGTATTGCAGACCTTTGCCGCAGATGCCGCTTATCCTTATAACGGCAACTATCCTTGGTACTCCAACCGCTTTATCGGACAGTACATAGGCAATACTAGATTGAACACGACAGATAACAATGCGTATACCGCGCTGTGCCCGTCACTGATAACGGCCCCGAGCTGGGACAGGCTTGGCATCGGCTACAACAGCTGCTGGGACACGAACATCCGTTCAGTTCCCTATTCAAGCTTCTTAAAAACTGAAAAGACTATCATCCTCGTTGACACCACCCTCAACAATATTGCCGGGCAGTGGGATTATGTCGCCCCGAACGGACACAAGGCCTATGAGTGGTCGCAGCTATATAAGTTTGACGATGCACCCCGCGACAACATGAAATATACACGCTGGGTCATGTACCGGCACAACAGGCAGACTTCGGTTTCATTCGCCGATGGACACAGCGAGCCGTTCCGCAGCTCCAAGCCTGACAACCTGTCCAACCAGTTCAACGAAGGCCTTCATGCAGCCTACCTGCGCGGAGAAGTGAAATACAAGGCCAAATAGCGGCAGGGGCCTATGTTGGCAAAGACACCTGGTAACCGTGAAAAATATTCTTCCTGCAGTATATTATAGAATTTACCTTGTAAATTTTATTACTGAAAGGAATTTTTATCATGGAATGGGACAAGATCACCTCTCCGGATTTTGCAAAGGCCGTGAAAAAGACAAACGGAGTATGCCTGCTGCCGATCGGATGCATTGAAAAGCACGGCGGACATCTTCCTCTCGGAACCGACATCCTCTTCATCCACAAGCTATGCTGCCTTGCCGCGGAAAAGGAGCCGGCCGTAGTGTTCCCATATTTCTACCTGAGCCAGATATCCGAAGCCAGGCACCAGCCCGGAACTGTCGCCCTGAAGTTCGACCTCCTCATGCCCCTCCTCGAGAACATCTGCGACGAGATCGGAAGGAACGGCCTCAGGAAGATCATCATCGTCAATGGCCATGGCGGCAATCTCGCCTTCCTCTCCTTCTTCAACATGATGTTCAACGACAAGAAAAGGGATTATACTGTTTACGGAGTAACACCTTTCATGACAGCCAACTGCGCAGGACTGAAGATCATGAAGGCGAAGAAGGACGGACATGGAGGAGAGAAGGAGACCAGCCAGATCATGTATTTCTATCCGGAACTTGTCAAAACTCCGGCACCGATCGGAAATGGCATGCCATTGAAGCGCCTTCAAAAGCTCCAGGAGGACAATATTTCAACTGGAATAGACTGGTACTCGAACTATCCGGACCACCTTGCGGCCGACAAGACGCCGGGCAGCCGTGAAAAAGGCAAAATCCTGGTTGAAATGCAGGTTAAAAAACTCGCCAGCCAGATCCGCCTGATAAAAAAGGACAGGACAGCCCAGTCCCTCTTCCGTGAATTCCACGGGAAAACGACTTCGCATTAACCGTTGAGCGGATTTCAAAATACAATAAAACGGTTGCCATGGAAATATGCCCGTTGGAGTCCAAACTTTAGTTTGTCTTGATTTTGCTGGTAGCAGCGCAATTAATTGCGCGTTCTTAAAGTAGGGACGGGCTTTCCTGTCCTGAGCTTGTCGAAGGAAGCCTGTCCCATTCTTATGGTCAAGATGGTACATGCTTCCGCCGTCGCAAAGAAGCTATGGCGGACACGGGAAGCACGTACCTACTTGGAGTAACGGCGTATAAATTCGCCGACAAATTCCTGACCGCAAACACCAAGATCAGCGACAGCATCGTCGACAAGCTGATCAGCATGGGCGGAAACAACAACGCGGCCGAATGATATTCAGAAAAACTGTTTCTTTCGATGAATTACTATCTTATTGAGAATGAGCAATGGTTCGTAGTTAAGTCTTTTTTATTTCCTCGAAGAGTTTCCTTATCTTTGCATGATCCTTGATCCCGGGGGACGATTCCACCCCGCTGCTGAGATCAATTCCAAAAGGCCGGACTTGCCCTACAGCTTCTGCGACATTCGCAGGACTGAGCCCGCCTGCGAGGATGACCGCTACGCCAAGTGCCTCAACTGCGAATTTCGCAAGTTCCCAGTCGGCTGTAATTCCAGTCCCTCCATAGGCATTGCCGCTGGAGCTGTCAATCAGGAATTTTGATGCAGGAAACCCTTTGAATTTCAAAACATCATCCTTGGTCTTTGGCCGTATGGCCTTCCAGACTTCTGCGGACTTCGCAGTTTTTTCCGCGAACTCCGCAGTTTCATCGCCGTGGAGCTGGACAACGCCGGCTCCGGCATCGATGTATTTTGCAACCTCGTCGGAAGTGGGATTGACAAAGACCGCCACCTTCAGGATATTTCCGGGGACTTCCATCATTATTTTTCCTGCGGAGGAAACTGGGATGAAGCGGAGGCTTTTTGGATAGGCGATGAAACCAAGCGCCGCAGCTCCGCATTCCGACGCGAAAACAGCGTCTTCTTTACGGATGATGCCGCATATTTTCACAAAAAGCCCTCCTTGCCCTGTCATTTTTCTTCTCCTTCAAAATTGCAGACAATTCGATTGTGCATATTATGGAAACCTTTGAAAACTAGCATATGGCGCGCAAAAGTAAATTATGGATGGACGACAAGTAACAAAAATACGCCGAATGCTAATCTTTAGAGGTTCCCTTGTATTTTCCAATAGAAAAATTAGGTTATTCAGTTCAGATTTCAGGATGAGCTTTCCCTGAAAATGGCGGTTGCCGTCATTCTTGGGCATCGGGATCTGCACAATATATTATGTCAGACATGCATTTTAAAATTGTTCTCATAATCCTGCTGATCATTGCGGCAGGCTATATCTTCCATCTCAGATTCAAGAACTTCAACCTGAGAAGGCTCTTGGACGACACTCTCCACAAGAAGGCGGAAATAGGCAATTTCCTCAGCATATTCTCGAAGAACCTGAAGACTGTCGAGGAAATTGAGGATTCCATGAACATGACAGCCCGTTATGTCGCGGATCTGGTGGGTGCGAGTTCGCTTTGCATTTTCACGCTGGAGGAGGACGGATTTCTCAAGGCCGCAGGCATTGCCGGGGCGTTCCCTCCGCTGCACAAATCGACGGAATATGTACTGACCAAGCCCCGTTTCATCCTTGAATCCCTGCGCAGGGAGAAGATCAAGGTCGGGGACGGGATCATCGGTGAAATCGCCCAGAACCGGGAATCGCTCCTACTCGAGGATGCCGCGGAGGATCCACGCATCGCCGCCACTGGCGCTGTAATCCCCATAGAAACACTGATGGCCGTGCCGATGGTGAAGGAAGGGAAGCTGATCGGCGTGGTATGCGCAGTCAACAACAGGGAGGATGGGAAACCTTTCTCACCGGAACAGTTCAGCTCGTTGAAATTCATGGCAGGACAGGTCGAACTTGCATATAACATCGTGAAAGTCTATTCAACCCTGAGCAAACAGCAGAGGATCAACCAGGAACTCGAATTCGCCAAGCAGCTTCAGCATTCGCTCCTTCCGAAGGAGTTTCCAGAATGGGGGCAGTTCTCGGTGCACGCCTTTTCCAAATCCGCCAAGGAGGTCAGCGGCGACTTCTATGACTTCGTCGAGATCGACAAGGACCGCCTGCTGGTGATCATCGGAGACGCCTGCGGCAAGGGAATTCCCGCATGCCTGCTGATGTTCATGGCGAGGAGCTTCATCAGGGCGAACATTGAAAGATATACCACTCTGAACGAACTCATGCAGGATCTGAACAACAACCTCTACAGGGACACAAGCGCCGAACGATTCATTACTATCGCCTGCTGCGTGCTCAACAGGAAGGAGAACACTATAGAATACGTCAGGGCGGGACATACGGAACTCCTCATATTCGTACCCTCCCACCACCACTCGCTGAGGAAGATATTCACCCAGGGGACCGCGCTCGGACTCATGCCCGGCGACATGGTGGATGAATTCGAGACGTTCACATTCTCCTTCCAGAAGGATCTGTCAATCCTGCTTTATACCGACGGTATCACCGAGGCGCTGAACAAGAACGACGAGGAGTTCGGCATGGATAGGCTGAGGGATAATTTCATGGCATCCTGTGAAACCAGAAGCTCACCGCAGGAGACTATAGAAAAGATGCTCCGCTCCGTCGACATGTTCGTTGAAGAGACCCCGCAGTCCGACGACGAAACTCTCGTGGTCATAAAGCACCGTGAAAATTTCGTATAGGAGCAATGATGCCCTGCAAAAAGACAATCCTGCTGGTCCTCCTCTTCTGCGCGTTCCATCCCTGTCTCTTCTGCGACGAGGCCGTAGGTCCAATCAGGCAGTCCGTCAATCCTCCCCTGGTCGAATCAAAGATCGGATACCTTACGGCCCTGTCCGACCTCGATATCGAGCCTGACAGCACCAGGATTTTCATCGCCCCCCAGACAAGGCTTCCAATAATGCAGGATTCCGGCGACTTCTATTATTTCCTTGTTAAAATAGACACCAGCGACGTCTGCTGCAAAATCCCGAAGTACCAGAAGTATATGATCCTCATGGATCCTTCAAAAGACAAATCCTACATGTATTTCCGGGGCGGTATCGAGGCCGAAATAGTTCCATTCCTGATCAGCTCCGGAGAGGAGATGCCTATACTCAGTTCCAATGACAATTACTTCTTTGTCGCAGTGAAAAGGCGTGGATTCAGCGCGACTATAAAAATCCCCAGGGACAGCAAGGGAGTCTCCATCAGCAGGGAAAGCGCCTTCGCGAAACTCTCGGTCGAACAGAAAAAGAAAGGTCTTGAATATTTCAATGGGAGCTGGATGACGCCCGCCAAGGCCCAGGAGCTGCGGAATTCGCAGCTCGACAAGGAAACATTGAGGCAAAAGAGATGGGATGCCCTTAAAAAGCAGGCGGGTTCAGGAATTCTCATTTTGAAGGATGGAAGGATAATCCATGGAACCTACAGGGGCGGAGACAAGGTTTCGATATTTTTCGAGTCACAGGGGGATACCCTTCAGTATCGAATTGAAGATGTCGCCGACATCGACTACGAAAAGGCTGTCTCCATGGGGAATCTTGATTCCGCCGCCACTCTTGTCGCACAGGCAAAGGGCCGCGTGGACGAATATCCAGGACATGCGAGGCGTTTTCTTGAACAGGCGCAGTCCTTCCTGATAAAGGTCAATCCGTCATTTACTGAGCTCATGGGCAAGGCGATGGATCTTGGAGCGCAGGTCAAGAGCATGAACGAAGGCATTGACAGCTCCCTGAAGAAGAAAAATCTCGCCATCTACAACTATGAAGTCTTCCCTGCAGCCATTCTGGACTACCATCTCAAGAGCGGACACATCCTGGCGGGAAAATCATGGATAAATCCAGAGCAGCTATGCAAGAGATGTTCCGGCGGTGGGGAGATCTCCTGCGCTAAATGCCAGGCCGCAGGGAAAGTCAACAAGAAATGCCCGAAATGCGATAACGGAAGGATCGCCTGCCATTTGTGCGAAGGAAGCGGCCACAAGGTCTGCAACATCTGCGGCGGACTTGGAGAATTCCTAAGAACCTGCACAAGGTGCGGGGGAAGTGGAGTGATCTCAGGCTATTATTCCTATCCTTGCGGACCGTATCTTTATCTTTCAAGCGGCGCTGTGATGGTTGTGGGGACAGTCAGCCCGTTCTATTATTACCCCAACTATGCGACGAGAACATGCCCTGCATGCAATGGGACCGGCAGAATGAGCACCGTCTGCTCATACTGCGGCGGTATCGGCAAGATGGTATGTCCGAAAACCGAGAAATGCGACCTTTGCAACGGCGTCGGCTTCACAAAAGTCATGTGCCCTGACTGCGAAGGCCGTGGCAAGGTCACCTGTCCGGACTGCAAAGGCAAAGGTTTTTCCGGAGCTGCACAGAAAGCTCCCGGCGAAGATGAGAAATCCCCTGCCCCCTCCGGCGCCGCTCCTGCCAGCGGCGGAAAATCCCAGACAATGGTGCCGTAAATAATTCCGCTGATGCGGAATTATGATGAGTGAAACTGGGAATGGAATAAAGTCAATTGCGAAAACGTAACCCCAAAAACCTCTTTATATTCCCATTCCCGATAACAGGAAGTTGAAATCCGCATCCGTATTACGATGCCGCAGGCATCCGCTGGAGTGCGCAGACAAAGTCTGCGCTTTCTATTTGACGCGATGCGTCTTTGGTCTGCTACAAATAAGAAATGAAAGCGGTGACTCCGTCACACGCACTCCATCGGATTCGTGCGCCGGTGGCCACGAATCGTAAGAATATCATTCAAATATTGGGATTTATTCCTGTTCCCATGTCTTACGATGCGAAGCATCCGCTGGAGTGCGCAGATGAAATCTGCGCTTTCCATTTTTGCCAGAACCGCAATCCGTCAATTAGTAAAATGCAGTTCATACCATTATAGTTTCGTAAAAAAGGGAAACCTTATGTCCGACTGGCCGCATTCGCCGCCACACCGTATTTTCGAGCCCGGCTCCTACATGATCACGGCAGGCACCTACAAGAAGACACTTATCTTCAACTCTCCTGAAAAGCTTTCTCTTCTCACTGACAAACTTCTTAATCTTACTTCGGAATTTGAAATTCCTCTCCCGGCATGGGCAGTCATGTCCAACCATTACCACTTTGTCTGTTCACCGGGAAAATCTCCAGAAAAGATCAAGAATCTCCTTTACCGGCTTCATAAGGAGTCTGCATTGAGGATTAATGAAATTGACAAGATGCCCGGACGTAAGGTCTGGTTCCAGTACTGGGACAGGCGAATCGCAAATCAGAAATCCTATTATGCGAGATTAAAATATGTCCACAACAATCCAGTACATCATGGGATTATTCCTGTCGCAGAGAATTATGACTGGTGTTCAGCTGCATGGTTCAAGTTGAATGCTCCATCCGGATTTAAGCGAATGATTGATACCTTTAAGACAGACAAATTGAATGTCTTCGATAGTTTTTAGCGATTAGCTACGACATAAACTGCTAACAAATCTAGCGGTGACTCTGTCACCGCACTCCGACGGAACGCTGCCGCGTTCGTAATACCATGAGTAGCATCCATGGGAGTGAAAAGACACAGGCAAGATGCCTGTGCTAGATTCCTTACTTCGAATTCAATATCTCCTGGATGACCAGATCAAGGCCAGCAACCACGCGTGCCATGCTGTCATAGTCCAGCTTGTCTGGATTGTCAGAGGACGAATGGTAATAGGGATATCGGAAAGGCGCAGTGTCGGTGACCATCAGTGCAGGATATCCCATCTCCCAGAATGACCAGTGGTCCGACCATCCGACCCCGGGAATGCTGGAAAGAAGGGCAGCTCCTTCGCTTGGAAATTTCACTTTCTTCCTAAAGATACTGGCCGATTTCCTTATGAGGCCGATCGATGAGATGTTTCCCACAAAACCGACGAAGTCCCCTTTGTCGGGATAGACATATTTCAATGGCGGAGGATAATCCTGGCTTCCCGGCTTGTCGGAATAATAGCCGATAGTCTCAAGGCTGTACATGCCGATGATCTTCTCTTTCCTGTCCCTGCATCCCTTCGCATAGACATAGCTCCCCATCGAGCTTGTCCAGAAAAAAGGAGGCTCCTCGTTGGGAAATGAGACGAAACGGACTGTCCTGTCGAAAGTCTTTCCGGAAAATCTATGTGCAAGCTCCAGGACGGCGGCGACTCCGGACGCATTGTCGTTTGCAGCCCTGCATCCATCGACTGCCGCGGGAGAATCATAATGAGCTCCGATCACAAATATCTCATCAGGCAGCCTGCTGCCTCTGATCTCGACGGCAATATTCTCGTAGGTGATCTCATTGTCCGGAGCACTCGGATAGTCCTTTAACAGGCCTTCTTCGGCCTTGAACTGGGTGCGGACGGGGCTGTATCCGAATTCACGGAACTGCCTGTCGATATAATCCGCCGAAGCGGCAAGGCCTTTCGGATTGAGGAAGTTCCTGGGGCAGATCTCCGAGCAAAGATATTCGACATGCCTCCGCAGATTCGAGGATAGCTCCTTTTCATCACTGGAAAGTTTTGGAAGCACGCCGGAATAGCTTTTCCCGGGCATGGAGACCAAGCAGTATATGAATGCGGTAAAAAAAATCGCCAGGACCGCCAATCCTATGGCAATCCTGACGAATGATTTCTTCGTTGCAAACTTGATCTTTATTCTACTTCCTCCTGGACCGACTTGTTGTAGGCTTCGATTATAACCTTGGCCACCACTGCAGGAACCTGCTCGTACCTTGAAAATTCCATTTCAAAGGAGCCGCAGCCCTGCGTAAGACTGCGAAGTTCGCTGGCATAGCGGGCCATTTCGGCAAGAGGGATATCGGCATTGACGACCTCCATTCCTTCTTCGACGTTCATTCCAAGTATTCGTCCGCGCCTATGGTTTAGATCGCCTGTAATGTCGCCCATGTACTTCTCAGGAATCATTATCTTGACTTTCTGGATAGGCTCGAGAAGGATCGGCCTTGCGACCTGCATCGCCTTCTTGAAGGCCGCCCTGGAAGCTATCTTGAACGCCATTTCAGATGAATCGACGTCATGGTCCTTTCCATCATATACCGAGACCTTGATGTTCTCGACATGGCAGCCGGCGAGAGGCCCTTTGAGCATGGCCTCCTTGACGCCTTTTTCAACTGCGGGAATATAATTCTTCGGGATGCTGCCGCCAAAGACATCGTTTACAAATTCAAATCCGGTCGGATTTGCGAACACGCGGAGATAGACTTCGGCGAACTGTCCATGTCCGCCGCTCTGCTTCTTGTGCCTGTGGTGTCCTTCACCGTTGGACGTGACCGTCTCCCTGTACGGGATCTTCGGGCTCGCAAGATTTACATCGATCTTGTTGGTGTTCTTGAGCTTCTTGACGACCTGGTGGATATGCTGGTCGCCCATTCCACGCAGGAGGAGCTCATGTGTCTCATCGTTGCGATCAAGCTTGATCGTAGGATCGCTTTCGGAGATCTTCGTAAGCCCTGCAGTGATCTTCTCCTCCTCCCCGCTCTTGACGGCGGTGATGGCATAGGACATGACAGGACTCGGGAACGGAACAGGTTCGAAGAACATACTGGCATGGGCATCTGTCGAAAGCGTGTTCGAAATCTTGGTGGCCTTGAGTTTTGGAACCGCAACAATGAATCCCGGCAACGCCTCCTTTACCGGAGTCTGGATCTTTCCATTGGTGATGAAGATCGCCGCATATCTTTCCTTTTCCCTGGTTGAAAGATTTTGCATTTCCGATTCAGCTATGAACTTCCCGCTGTAGACGCGGTACAAGGTCAGCTGTCCGATGAACGGATCCACAATCGACTTGAAGACGAACGCCATTCCGGGGCCGTCCTGTTTCAGGGCGAGCTTCTTGTCATCCTTCATCAGCTTTTCGCCGGCGACGAGAGGATCCGGGAAGAAGTCCGCTATTCCTTTCATGAGTTCTGTGACACCGATGTCCTTTGCGGAGCTTCCGGCAAAGACGGGAACCAGGGTGCCCTTTGCGATGGCCTTGGCGAGTCCTTTGGATATCTCATCTTCAGTGAGAGGCTGGCCTTCAAGATATTTCTCAGTCAGCTTCTCGTCTGTTTCGGCGACGGCATCCATGATCTTCTCCCTGGCCTGTGCAACCTGATCGGCAATCTCGGCAGGAACATCCTTGTCAGTCAATATGTTCACCACTTTGGAGAAGCTGTTTTCTTTCCCGACGGGATATGTAAGAGGAACGCAGACGCCCTTTCCGTATGCCTCCTGGATCTGATTAAGCACCCTGTCGAAATCTGCGAGTTCGCGGTCGATCCTGTTTATGAAGATCATCCTTGGAAGATTCCTGTCCCTGGCGAGCTTCCAGGCCCTGCTTGTCCCAATTTCAAGCCCTGAGACAGCGTCGACTACGACAAGAACCGCGTCGCTGCTGTGGATGGCCGCAATGGCCTCTCCGACGAATTCGCCGTATCCGGGCGTATCGAGGAAGAAGAAATGATGATCGTTCCAGGCGCAGTTGAGGGCCGTAGTATATATGCTGCTCAGCTTCTCCTGCTCGTCAGTGGTGTAGTCTGAAACACTCGTCTTCTGGTCCACGCTGCCAAGCCTTTCAACCATCTTCGTCTTGAAAAGCATAAGATCGCAGAGGGTTGTCTTGCCGCTGCTGGTATGGCCCGCCACAGTGAAATTCCGGATTTTGTCAACAGTTGCTTTCATCGGAGAACTCCATGTTTTTGTTTATTGCCAGTACAAGATGTCCTTCAACCTCCTTTCCGCCTGGACAAGGCTCAAGGAGGGACAGAAAGTATAGCTGAAACTACGAGAATTGCAAAATAGTTTTCAAAGTACTTTCTTTTTTCATGTATTATCCCTTCAAAAACCTTGCATTTCCAATCTATGGTTGTATATAATTTGAGTGGTCTGGGCGGGGGATCTTGATTTAGGTTCCATAATAAGGGAATCGCTAAATATTTTTAGAGGCTCCCATAATTTATGCTTTAGGAAAAATGCAGGATTCTTCCGAAAATAAAACTGTAGCATGTGACAACATCACTCCACTTGATGTCGTGGCCAGCACCCATGTTGGCCTCGTCAGGGAAGTCAACGAGGACAGCTACGTATACTGCGTCGATGAAACCCATAAAAGCGCCTTCGTCGCAATCGCCGACGGCATCGGCGGCCATGACAGCGGCGACATTGCAAGCAGGATGTGCGTGCGGACCCTCCTGATCGCCTGGAAAAAAAGTCTCCTCTGGCGCGAAACGACGTCCGAAGAGGCGTCCAAATTCTTCGATGTGGAAACTTCAAGCTCAAACGACTCCATATACCAGCTCAACAAGACCTTCAACGTCCAGCATCCAATGGGCACGACGCTGGTCGCCGGAATCTACACTTTTGATTCGATCATAACAGCCCACGCAGGCGACAGCAGATGCTACAGGCTCAGGGACGGTAACCTCAAGTGCCTCACGGAAGACCACAGCTTCGTAGCGGAACTCATCAAGAGGAACATCATCAGCAGGGAAAAATCCAGGAACCATCCGTTCGCCCACATAATTTCAAAGTCCATCGGCACCACCCTAGACTTCAAGCCGGAGATAAATGTTTTTGACAGGAAGCCGGGCGACAGGTTCCTCTTCTGCTCTGACGGCGTGAATGTCCATCTCGAGGATCCTCAGATTGAAATCATAATAAACGACGCCTCCAATCCTTATGAGGCCGTAAAGAATCTGATATACGCCTCCCTCCGCGGTGGGGGCGAGGACAATATCACTGCAGTCTGTGTATTCACATAAGGGAGGGTACCTATGAGAATTTCCATTCCCATTTTCCTGATCGCCGTATTCGCCTTGTCCGTGAATTCCGCCGATGAATCAAAAGTTCCGCTGAGAGCCAAAATCGAGAAGATCGTCATTGAAAAGATAGATCTCCAGGACGCCAGGCTCTCCAGCGCCATCATCCTGATCAAGGACCTGTGCAAAAGCGCGGATCCGGAGGGCAAAGGGATCAACATCTCGTTCATCGCCCCGAAGGACGACAAGGGGAAGGCCATTGATCCGGTGATCAAAAACGAGATCAGCCTTACAAAGGTGCCCCTCAAGGATCTCCTCCGCTATGTGTGCGACGAGACCGGCATGAACTGGAAGATTGACGAGTTTGCCGTGCTGATCTATCCGAAGAACATGGCTCTCGACAAGATGGAGACCCGCAAGTATCCAATGGCTCCGGGCGCAGTGGACATTATAGAAAAAGAAAAGAAATGACAATTTCGTCCTTTACACCACGAAGCGCACGAAGCACACGAAGGAAAGTTTATTTATAATTAATTCCAAGATTTTTTGACAGGATAACAGGATTTCGTGTCATTCGTGTGTTTCGTGATATTTTTTCCGTGTGGTCTGTGGTTAAAAATTCTTAGCTTCGTGTCCTTCGGTAATCTTCGTGGTAAGATTCTTCCGCATGTGCAGCTTTTTAGCAAAGGCAAATGGTTTAATAATTTACTTTTCTATTCCTGATGCTAATTTTAGACGGAACAAAGCCATTATTATAAATTTACGGAGAAAATCTATGAAAATTCTGGTCACCGGCGGCGCGGGCTACATCGGCAGCGCCTGTACTGAATATCTTCTCGACAAGGGCTACAAGGTCACAGTCTTCGACTCGCTCGTTACAGGTCATCGCGGAGCCGTCGACAAGCGCGCGGAATTCGTGAAGGGCGATCTTGCCGACCGCGAACTAATCATCTCCGTCCTCAAGAAAGGCGGATTCGACGGCATCATGCACTTCGCCGCATACTCTCTCGTAGGCGAATCGATGACCAATCCCGGAAAATATTTCCAGAACAATCTGGGCGCAGGGATAAACCTCCTCGACGGCGCAGTCGAGGGAAAAGTGAAATCCTTCGTATTCTCAAGCACCTGCGCGACCTACGGGGAACCGACTCAGATTCCGATCCCGGAAACTGAAAAACAGTCTCCGATAAACGCCTATGGCGAATCCAAGCTCATGTTCGAGAAGGCCCTGAAATGGTACAACCAGATATTCGGGATCAAATACGCCGCGCTCCGCTACTTCAACGCCGCAGGCGCGACAAAACAGTTCGGCGAGGACCACAGTCCGGAAACACATCTTGTCCCACTCGTCCTGAAAGTCGCCCTCGGCAAGATGAAAAGCATAAAGATATTCGGGGAGGATTATCAGACGCCGGACGGCACATGCATAAGGGACTACATCCACATCCTCGACCTCGCGCAGGCCCATGAACTCGCGCTCAGCGCTCCGCGCAGCGGACATTACAACCTCGGGACCGGCAACGGATACAGCGTCAAGCAGATCATCGACGTGTCAAGGAAGGTCACCGGACATGCAATTCCTGCGGACATCGTAGAACGCCGTCCCGGCGATCCGCCGCGCCTCATCGGATGTTCGGCACTCGCCAAAAAAGAGCTCGGATGGAAGCCCCAGTTCGAAAATGTCGAGGCCGTAATTCAGTCCGCCTGGGACTGGACGAAGAAGAATCCGGAGGGTTACAAAAAGTAATCAGTTATCAGTAACCAGTAAGAGGATAGTCTGAGGCAAGTCATGAGTTTATCGGACAAAGATAAGATTTCAAAGAAGACCAAGCCCAACCTGATTATATCCCGTAAAGAAGAACTGGAGAATCTGGAAAAAGACGGTCCCGCTGTCCGATATGTTGACATCCTCATATATTCAATGATTAAAGAGAAAGATTACCTGAAGATAATAGATTCAAAGAATTTGCCTGTCATTGATGAATATAAGGAAGTGGATTACAAGCATGTCCTGAACAGGATAAAAGTCATGGCTGGCTTAAATCCCTATCCTTACAGGGAGAAAGCTGAAGGTATAATTACATTACGTGTGGCAGGTGTTCCATATACGGCCCATGTGACAGTTGCTCCTAACGATGAATCAGCAAGAATCCAAATAGAAAAGGACAATGAAAAGACAGATTCAGGCAGTTCCATTTCCAAGGATTCCTGAGAAGAAGCGTTGGTAAAAAGCAAGATAAAACAGTCAATCCCACCAAATAATTCTAGATGGACATACGAACTGAAATTCGCATGGATATTTCCGGCTCTGAATTGAAAAACCCAGAGATACCCCTATATTATGACATAACAATAATATTATATGGAGATTATTATGAACTATATTGCTATCAAAGATCTGAAGAAGACCAAGGATCTTCATGCGTCTCTCGCTAGGGACCATGAATTAGTTCTTACAAGAAACGGAACGCCGTGCGCGCTAATGATTGAGATAAAACCGGACTCTCTTGAACAGTCGCTCGCAGCAATAAGGAGAGCCCTCTTCACAAGCGCCGTATCCGCAGTAAGGGAGAAAAGCGCGAAATATCCGGTTACGGACGATGAGATATCAGGGGAAATAAGAAAGTCCCGGAAAGAGAGAGGATTAAGTTCTTGATCATAGTCCTCGACACAAACGTCCTTGTTTCGGGCATGATAAATCCGCATGGTACGCCAGGCAGGATAATCGATCTTCTCTCCGCCGGAGCCATAGAGGTCGCCATTGACGATAGAATCTTTGCGGAATACAGCAATGTGCTGGAACGTCCAAGGTTCAAACTCAATTTTCCGGATTTTGAAAGAATATCCATACTTGAATTCATAAGATTCAACGGTATCCATGCGAAAACTTCGGTGGTCGTCACAGATCTTCCGGACAAAGGGGATATTCCGTTCCTTGAAATAGCCTTAAGCCTTGAAGTACCCCTCGTCACCGGCAACCTGAAACATTTTCCCAAAAACAAGATCCATAATTGTCGAATAATATCTCCGGCAGATTTTATCAATCACTTCGGAGGATTAAAATAAAATCTATGAATCCAAAAATCAAAAGCCTTCTCTGGTTCATAATAAGGATCCTTCTTGCCGCCGGAATTATAGGCTGGCTGGTCTGGAAACACTACGATGAGCTGTCGGACGCCATCCACAAGATAAATCCGTTCTGGCTGCTTGCCGCCGTCGTCCTTTACGGCCTGCACATAGGCGCCGGGGCCTGGAGATGGCAGATCCTTCTGAAGGTCCAGAAGATAAACCTTTCATTTCTCGAATCTCTATCCCTTACCATGCAGGCCCTTTTCTTCTCGCTCGTGATTCCGGGCGGAGCTGTTGGTGGAGATCTGGCGAAGGCCGGCTTCCTGACGGCAAGGACTCAAAAGGGGGAACGCCTCAAGGGCGTATTCACCATACTCATCGACCGCGTTATAGGAATGATCGCGCTGTTTTCGCTGGCGGGATTCATAGGAATTATGTCGGTGGAATTCCTAAGGACTCTCTCCGGATTCATGGAGATCGTCCTCTATTCCCTGATTGCAGGCTGTTTCATGGGACTGCTTTCGGCCGCCGCCCTCTTCTTCCACAGGAGCCTGGAGAAAATAAACATTATAAAATGGATACTCTCACACGGCGACAGACTGTCCAAGGGCTCCCTCCACAACCTCATGGAAGCCATGGACGAATTTAAGTCAAAATACAAGACGCTGATATTCTGCTTCGCCATAAGCGTGCTGCTTGTCCATCTCAACATCGCCCTGGTCGTATATCTCATCGGGCACGGGACCGGCGCCGACAGCCTGACCTATCCCTTCTCAATTCTTGCAAGCTCCCTCTCCAATACCGTAGGAGCTCTGCCGATCACGCCGTCTGGAGTCGGCACCAGGGATTACGTAATGAAGGAACTTTTCAGCGCCAAAGGCATAACCGAACAGGCCCTTCTCATCCCACTGATCTATACCTCGATATTCCTCTTCTACAACCTGCTAGGAGGGGTAATATTCGTGTTCAGCAGGAAGAAGACGGGGAACGTAACCAGTGGTCAGTAATCAGTTATCAGAAACATACTCAGACACAGATTACTGATTACAGGTTACTGGTTACCGATTATCCGACGACGACAATTATCATTAATGTCCTTTGCGAACTTCGCAGATTCGCGTTAGATTATAAGTTCACCATAAATAATACGGGAATTACCATGAACAGAAACCTTTATATCAACATCCTCGGCACAATATTGCTGATCTGCGTAGTCTTCTTCGGAATAGCCATCATTGTCTCCATCGACAAGATGTGCAGGAGCACCGAAAAACTCGCAGACAACCTCAATGAGATCCAGACAAGCATCCGCAACCTCGACAAGAAGATCTCAGAAGGCCAGTTCTCCGCCCCCTCCTCCTCGCAGAAAGCCCAGGATCAGAAGACCGGACAGGTACAGCCTGCGAAAATCGCAAACTTGGAATTCTTTGATCCCAAGGCCGAATCCGGAGGCAGGCTGATAGCTTCTGTTTCAAGCGAGACGGAGAATATGAATTACCTGATCAACAATGAAAGCTTTGTTTCTGCAATATGGGGATATGCCAATGATTCAATCGCCGACAGGAACAAGGAGCATATCGAAATCTTCGAACCGAAAATGGCTGAAAGCTGGTCTCTTTCAGAAGACAAGATGACTTATACGATAAAGCTGAGGAAAGGTATCTTATGGCACGACTTCAAGGATCCGGTATCCAAAAAGGAATGGAAGGATGTGGAAGTCACTGCCAAGGATTTCAAGTTCTATGTGGATGTGATAAAGGATGAGAACGTAGACTGCGCTCCGGAACGCACGTACCTGAAGGATTTGGAGAAAATCGAAGTCGTTTCCGACTATGAATTCAAGGTGGTCTGGGCCAAACCCTATTTTCTCTCGGAATCGATTACCCTGGGCCTGAGCCCCCTGCCAAGGCACCTCTACCATGCCTATGAAGGTCCATTCGACGGGAAAAAGTTCAATGATGATCATGAACGCAACAGGCTGGTCGTCGGATGCGGCCCGTACAGGTTCGACCGCTGGAACAAAGGGCAGAGGATAATATTAAAGAGGTGGGAGAAATATTTCGGGAAGCAATATGGGATAATGCCTCCAATTGAAAACATCGTATTCGAGGTCATCCCACACCCGAACACCCAGTTCCAATCTTTGATTTCCAGCAAGATAGACAGGATGGGATTGACCCCTGAGCAATGGACCAAGAGGACGAATATTCCTGAATTTGATGAAAAAACAGGCGCGATCGGAAAATATAAATATCCTGGACGCTCATATTTCTATGTTGGATATAATCTTACCATGCCTCTTTTCCAGGACAGGAAAGTCCGGCAGGCACTCACGCATCTGGTAGACAGGGAAAGGATCGTAAAGGAAGTTTACTACGGACTCGCCAGAATCGTTTCCGGACCTTCATTCATTGATTCACCCTATTACGATAAAAGCATCGCCCCTTATCCTTTTTCCATTGAAAAGGCAAAGGCGCTTCTGAAGGAGGCTGGATGGAAGGATTCCAACGGTGATGGGATTCTGGACAAGGACGGCAGGAAATTTGAATTTACGATCATCGGAGTCACCAACCATCCCATCCAGGAGAGAATCCTTCCGATGATAAAAGAGGACATGGCCAAGGCCGGTATCATCATGAATATCACTTTCATTGAATGGTCCGTCTATACCCAGCGTCTTGAAAATAAAAGCTTTGAAGTTTGCACTCTCGGATGGGGAATGGGATTTGAAGATGATCCTTATCAGATATGGCATTCCTCCCAGGCAGACATGAAGGCTTCAAGCAACCATATAAGTTTCAGGAACAAGGAGGCCGACAGGCTGATAGAAGAAATAAGAGTTTGTTTTGATTTGAATAAAAGAGTTGAGCTTTTCCACCAATTCCACAAACTTCTCCATGATGAACAGCCATATACGTTCCTTGTTTCACCATACAGTCTCGTGGCCTTGAGCAAGGTCTACAGGAACGTCAGGGTCTTCCCTGGAGGCATTGATTCAAACATAATGTGGTGCCCGAAGGCCGATCAGAAACCGGTACCGTAATGCAAATGCCTGTAACGGCGTAACGGAGATTGGGCGTATCGGGGATAGATTTCGGAGGACAGAGGACAGACGGCAGTAGCAAGAAAGTAGGAGTTCACAACTTTCCGTGTCCGCCATAGCCTCTTTGCGAAGGCGGAAGTTGTGTCTAATATGACTTTGAATTTGCTCGTAGTTAACGCATTCTTGCGTGTTTCTATATTATCAAAACCACAGCCAATAATGGCTTAACTACAAACATTTGAAATCTAAGGAATAAACATGAAAAATAAAATCAATGCCCTCAATGCTTACATAAAATCCTGCGGAAAGGTGATGGTCGCCTATTCCGGAGGGATCGACTCCTCGTTCATGCTCAAGCTCTGCGTCGAGGCCGTCGGCAGGAAAAATGTGCTGGCTGTCACCGGGGCTTCTGAAACTTTCACGGACGTCGAACTTTCCGGCGCGAAGAAGTTCGCAAAGTCCGTCGGGGTCGGTCATGTAATCGTGACCACCCGTGAAATCGACAATCCGGACTTCAGGTCGAATCCCCCTCTCCGCTGCTACCATTGCAAGAAGGAGTTCTATACGAAACTTGCGGAAGTCGCAAAAAAATGCGGGTTCAAATACATCTTCGACGGCTCGAACAAGGATGACACTTCCGATTACCGTCCAGGACGCAGGGCCGCCCAGGAAATTGGAATAATCAGCCCCCTGATCAAATTCGGAATTGACAAGGCAGAACTGAGAAGGCTCGCGAAGAAGATGGGGATAAGAATCTGGGACAAGCCCTCCAATCCCTGCCTCGCAAGCAGAGTTCCCTACGGTGAAGAGATCACTGAAGAAAAACTTGGGATGATCTACAAGGCGGAGACTTTCATCAGGAGCAGAGGATTTAAAAACATACGCGTCCGCCACCATGGGAAACTCGCCAGGATCGAAGTACCGGAAAATGAAATAATTAAGCTTCTGAAAGAACCTCTCAGGAGCAAAATCATCAAGGAGCTGAACAAGATCGGCTTCGCATGGGTGTCCGTCGACATGAAAGGCTACCGCACCGGCAGCCTGAATGAAATACTGGGGTTGAAGAAGGCCAAAGGATGAATGGATTACTGGATGAATGGATTAAATTTCAAAAGCATAGAATTCCAATTTGATATTCTTTCTGCTTCGCATAATCATCTGCCCTATTTGTCTGGACGCCACCAGTCATTCGACCATGACGTAATATCTATCTCATAATAACTCTGTGTTTCCACGTGCCCATCGGCACAGACATAATTGGGTTTTAGACCGTGACGATCCCAGCCATAACGCCTTTGCTCATCCCAAACGCCACCCCACGGGGTGATTCTTGGACGTGCGCACCAGTCATCGTTGAATTCAAAAGTCCCATCCACAAATTCAACCTTCCTCTCAGGCTTCCTTATCTTGCGAATTTGTATCGATGGCGGCTTTGGCGGCCAAGCTCCAGCTCCCAGCCCGGTGCTTCCAAAACATTCGTTAAGCCCATATTTTCTGTTCTTCTCGGACGGGCATGCGGAAAAGATCCCTATTGGGACATAGTTTCCCAGCCCATAACCCTGATATAGAACTTGCCCAAACCATGTTGCGGGAACATCATTCCGCCACCAGCACCATAGTGACGGCATCCACTCCTCGTTGTCATCCACATAGTTCAACATCGCCGAATGAATCTGCTTCAAATTGCTGGTACAAACGCTTTTTTTTGCGGTTTCCCTGGCATTACGCAATGCTGGCAGGAGCAAGGCGGCCAGTATTGCAATTATCGCAATCACCACAAGCAATTCAATGAGTGTAAACCCGCTTGTCCTATCAGGCCTTTCCAATGCGGAATCCATATTGAATTTATTTTCCATCTTTATCCGTCCGTCCGTCAAAGTCTTTTTTCCTGTCATTGAGGATTGTCCAGACCATTTCTGCATTCCAGCTTTTTCCGGGCAATAACTTCATTCCTGCCACGCTGTTCATATACATGCTATATGCACCCTGGCCGAACCAGATTCCTGGTTGCTGAAAATTGTCGGCGGAAAAGTCCTGGCGGAGGAATTCTCCGGAAACTGTATCCAGGACACCCCACCATTTTTCCGTCAGGATCCCGGTTTTCTTCTCGCCCAGTCCTGTCCAGAAAGGCATCCTCACAATTCCTTCTGCAGCAGGCAGAAGGAAAACATCAGATACTGAATCACCTGTCCCTCCTACGGTATATTCCGGGTGCATGTAATAGTTTATGCCCTGCTCCTGTTCCGATTCGTTCCTGATTTGCAATTTCAATCTCAGCTGATTCTTTTCAAGACACCAATCCTTGACGAAGGAGAGCTTTTCCTTTGTTGTTCCTTCAAGGACCAGCCGTCCGGATTCAGCCTTGAGAACCTTGAAAGGAGAATCCCTCAGCTGATTATTGAGCTGATCCCATATCCCATAAGTATAACGGCCTTTCTGAAGGTTTGAGATCAGTTCATAATTGATATTGACCTGGCTTGTCCTGTTTTTCCTGTCAATGATCTCGAGGACGCGGCCTCCGCAATCCGCATCAAAACTTACTTCCAGAAACGGATTTGAAATCAAATATATGCCATGATCGGTCCCGGCCATCCTGACTTTCCTTGTCATCTGCGTATTGTCCGCTACTTCAAAACAGCGGACATGGAAAGGCAGTTCTTCCGTATACGACGAATATCCGTCCTCATAGATGGTTACAAGGATGAACCGGGCAAGGATGGCTCCTTCCATGTCGGGAGAAAAGCTGATTGTCTCAGTTTTCTGATCTATCGGAGGGACCTTCGAATCCTTTTCCACAACTGTCTTTCCTTTTGAATCCAATATCCGTAGATTCACCTTTGCTTCCTTGCTTGAAGCGTTTTTCATTACAACCTTCACTTCCGTGGCACTACCTGAAGGTTGTATTATGGCCTTTGCACCAAGTTCCACCTTGAGCCCCTGCTCATCCCCTCCTGAAATCTTAACAGCTTTCTGTTCAAGCTGCCTGATCGGCTGCGAACTCCGCAGATATGTCAATGAAGGGCCGTATGTGAGGCTGAAAGAGCCGTCCGGCAGGACAGCAATCTTCCTTTCCTTCCCAAAAATATCGGTAATTCCGAGTGAAGGGGATGATGTCTGAAATTTCCCCATCGCATTTCCACTCCCGTCCCAGATGACTGAAACGAATTCGTTCGTTTTCACGTCCTTGAAAAGATAGGCCATCCCCGGGAGGAGCGAGCCTTCCATCTGTTTCTCAAGAACACAGTTTCCAAGCTGGCGCGCAAGTGTCTGTAATGCATAAAAGGATGGCTTCTTCTGAAGTTCGAAGTCTATCATCCCGAAATGGTGCTCCGTATAGTTTGGATCGCTTCCTTCGTCCCAGAAGGAATAAATAAAGACCCGTTTGAAACCGAGGACATAATGGATGACGAGGCCGCGGACTAGATATTGCGCCTGGACAAGCTGGCTTATTTTTCCGGATGGATTGTTGGTTTCACAGTCGGTATATCCGAATTCAGTCGATATTACCGGTTTGGCTCCGTCATTGAACTGACTGACCACCTCGCGGATTTTCCTCATGTTATCGAACATCGCCTCCGGAGCTCCCGCCGGATAGCCTTCCGGAACCTTGTGCCCTCCGCTTATCTTGCAGTAGGTATGAAGGTCAAGCACATCAAAAATTTCCTTCCCCCCGAGCTCATAAAACTTCTTCAGCCATTCGATGCTCGTGTCTTCGAGTCCGCTTGAAGGGGCTGTCATGAGCGCTTCAGGATTGTTTTTCTTCATGGCCTGATAAAATCCCTTCTGGGCTGAAACATATTGTTCTATGGATTTGCCGGAGAGATCCGGTTCGTTCGCAGCTCCGGCAAAAAGATTTATACCCAGATTTGTCGCCTGGCGTATGTTTTCCCCCTGAGGATAGGCCATCATGCCAATTCCATGCTGGTAATATTTCTTTACTATTGACTGATCGGTCTTCCACCAGCGGACCTGCCTGAGCGGAGAGTTTCCGAGCAGCTCAAGGGCGATCTCCTCCCATGTTTCAACGTTCGGTCTTTTCTGCCTGGCCCCGCCACCACCCCAGAAATGGTTGACCGCCAGCATATCCTTGAAGGTTCTGCATTCCAGTATTGCAGGAGTCCTATATTCCAGGCATTTTACATCGGGATATTCCCCTTTTTCATACAGGGCGGTCACGCCGAGATAGTAAGTAGTCTCAGGTTTAAGCGGGTAGACTGGGGCTCCCTGGGCTTTTGCATCAGACTGCTGCATCAGCCTGACATTGTCTTCGGTGACGAGCTTGAAGGGCTTCTCCGAACAATATATTTTCCATCCCCTGACGTCTTCGTTTCTTCCAGGAAAAATGCTCCAGTCCAGAAATACTGCTCCCGCCTGTATTCCGACTGCAGAAAAATCTACCGTAGGTTTATCGTCCGCTTTAAGGTAGTTGGTATTGTCTGCAACATTACGCCCCCATATCACTATTTCCCCGATCTGCTGCTGGAACGCCCCTTGCCTGCGCTTGATCCGGAGCATGACATACCTGGAAAGCACGGGCTTTTCAAACTTATGGCATATTTTGATGAATGCCTTGTCCTTCAAGGGAAGATTTTGATTGTCCTTTGCGGTCCCATGGATGTTGAAATCCTTTCCGTCCAGGCTCATCAGTATTTCAGCTTTTTCGGTGTCGCGGCTTTCCTCATGAAGAAACCATACGTCGACAAGGTCAATCAAATATTGCTCCTTGAGGTCAACTACCAGGGTAGCCCACTGCCCTTTCCCCCACTTGCTATATGTGTGTGATTTCCAGAACTCACCGTTGTTTCCATCAAAAAGCACCTTGGTGTTGGCGCCAGTTTTCAAGGTCTCCTCATCTGTCGCATATTCGCCTTCGGTGATCCACCGGCAGGTGGCGCCGGTATCAATGAACTTCGTGCCTTCAGGCAGGAAGTTGGACTTTTCAGAACCGTTTCGGTTTTCCGATAATATTGCAGACATGTCTCCGGAGAAAACTTGTCCTGCTGCCAGAAGAAGAATTATACCAAGTATTCTTTTCATCATGATGGACATCTGCCGCCCCTTTCCATAGTTTTTTTTGCCGGACCTGTGCTTTTCCTTTCAACCAAAACCCCCTGGAGTATTTTCCTAGGTAACCTGTCAAGAACACCTCTGACCTTCATATCGACCATCTTGATCGCCTCATAGCCTATCTCGGACAGCGGTTGCCTTACAGTTGTGAGCGGAGGCAATGAGAACCGGCTAAAAGGACAGTCGTCAAATCCTATTATGGAAATATCATTGGGAATATTTTTCCCGTTCTCGGCACATGCCAGCATGGCGCCATAGGCCATTTCGTCATTGTTTGCAAACATCGCGGTAATATCCGGCCTGATCTTCAATGCAAGCTGGGCCTGCTTATATCCAGCCTCCAGGGTCAACCGGGTTGGCTGATGCTCGACAATAAGAACCTCGTCGAGCAGTCCTGCATCAGAAATTACTTTCTTGAATCCTTTTATCCGTTCCTGATTGTCAGAATTTCTTATTAAAGGACCTGACAGGAAGCAAATCTTTGAATGCCCCAGGGCAAGCAGATGTTTTGTAGCAGTTATTCCACCATCATACGAATCAATATCGATAAAGCCTATACCTTCTATTTCACGCCGTGATGATATCAGCATTCCTGGCAACCCCCCATCTGTTATCTCCCTGATCTGCCCGTCGTCAAAATTCGATGCAAAAATAAAAACAGCGCCGTCGCACCTTCTTTCCCGCAATATTTTAAGCAGATCAACCTTCGCGGAGTTTCCCGGATTGACGAAGACAATGGAAGTATCAACGCACTGTTCAAAACCGTATTCTG
>Ga0209417_1000367_pt1 | contig 112506 bp, 108 predicted proteins | sample RifGroF2_FD_184002 | JGI IMG/M metagenome (GOLD analysis project Ga0209417, IMG submission 184002) | Groundwater microbial communities from Rifle, Colorado, USA - Groundwater F2 (SPAdes) (version 2) | ecosystem: Environmental > Aquatic > Deep subsurface > Groundwater | place: Rifle, Colorado... | reverse complement strand
TCTCCCCAAACCTCTAGGTCTGTGGTTACAAATACCCTTTCTCTTGATTCCAGGAAGAGGTAATCATCTGTTGATATATGCAGATGTACATCATCATAGATCTTTGACCCCCCTTGATTCAGATTGAAAGACATATACTTACCCTGATTGAAGGTCTCTGATCCCAGGGTAACCTCTGTTCCAGAAATATTAAGGTCTCCAATAATGGATAGCTCTTCCGTAATTGTGTAAGCATTTGTGATAAGTGGATTAATTAGAGCAAAAAAGGTAAGAAAGATTACCAAGCTTATAATTGATATCAATAGTAGTTTCTTTTGAGATTTTTCCATGAAATTAAGATTTGGAATAATTTTTAACTAATTACAATAATACATAACTTGATTTAAGTTGTAAAATTGTAGTTAAACTTATTAAAGAATATCTAGGATTTTAGCCCTTGGAAGTTTATTAATCCTAGGTAGACTGAGGTGAGTGTGTCTTTACTATATAGGTATAACTGAGTTTATTGAGTATTTAAGAGTTAAGTATGAGTTATCTAATGTGAAAGGATGTAGATTTCAACCCATTTTGAATCCCACCAGCCGTGATTTCCTTCGTAGAAAAGGTCTATCATATTTCCGTTAATGGCTCCGCCTGTATCTTCAGCCACACCAATGCCATAGCCGGGAATATACATTTTTGTCCCAAAAGGAATGACTGCTGGATCAACAGCGATGCTTCCAAAATGAGCTTTGGTGCCGGTGGCAGTATATCCCGAGCCGCCAGCAGAATCTGTTGTGTAAGGTGTAGCATAGACATTTAGTTTTTGTTTATACGAAATAATTCCATCAGGTGTTTCCATTTGTCTGATAACGATTTTTGTGCCTTTAGAAATAATTTCATTCTGAGCGGGAGTGGTCTCAATATTTATTAATTCACGATCTATCTCAACTCCTTCATATAAATATAATTTGTAGGTTTCAGTTTTAGTTCCGTTGATCCCTTCCTGTTTTGTTTCGCTATTTCCAATTTCTAATTCAGGATTGTCTTCATATATCGTTTCAAAAGGAATTGAGTTTGTGAAAACAATTTCTTTTTCACTAAAAAGAGTTTCTGTTTTTACTGATAGTGTTTCTTTAATGTATTCATTATGAGTAAGTTCGGATATTTCGAAATTCTTTGCTTGAGATTGGGAGGATTTGGATATTACAAAAGCTGAAAGACCGAGAAAAAGAAAAACGGTTAGGAATATATATTTTTGATGGTGGAAATTTATTTTTTTAGACATGAAGATCACATTTTAAAATAATTTTATTCTTGGTGCAAATAAATCTAGTTTATGGTTTGTGAAAAGGGAAAATATTCTGTATGATATTCATCATGACCGAAAGTGAACAAGCAGTTCTTAAAACTATTATTTACAGCGATATTTTTGAATATGCTCTAAAAAAAGAAGAGATCTTCAATTATCTTATTGGAAAAAGGTTAAGTCTGAATAATATTGATAAAATCCTAAATTTTCTGATTAGAAAAAAAATTGTGGTGGAAGAAAAAGGTTATTACTATTTAAAACAGGAAAAATCTCTTGCGCAACTCCGCCAAAAACGCGCTGATATTTCCCGCAAAAAGATTATCAAAGCACAAAAATGGGCTCGTTTTCTTAAACTCAATCCCTATTTAAAAATGGTCGCGATCACTGGAACTTTGGCGGTAGAAAATGCTGATGTTGGTGATGATATCGATCTAATGTTAGTTTTTAGTAAAAATCGTTTATTTTTGGGAAGAATTATAGAATATGTAGTTTTAAAATTAATCGGAAAAAGACGAAATCCTCAGCAAAAAGAGGCTCAAGACCTGCTTTGCCCAAACTTGTATTTAAGTGAGGAAAATATCCATATTGAAGATCAAAATCTTTTTATTGCTCACGAAATAGTTCAAATGAAGTTGCTGTGGGATAGGGGAGGAACTTATAAACTATTTATCGAAAAAAATCTCTGGACTAATAACTTTTTACCGAATTGGCAAAAAAAATTTGAAGTTAATAGTGGTAATTCGGGCGAGAGAAAGATAAAAAACGGATTTATCATTTTTGATTTGTTGGAAAAAATAGCGAAAAACATGCAGCTGAAATACATGAGAAAAAAAATTAGCTCGGAAAAGATCAGCGATAAGGCTTTATACTTTCATCCTCATGATGTGAAAAAAGAAATAATGGAAAATTATCAGCATAAATTAACGCAATTTGGTTTGTCAGAGTAGGGTTTTATTAAGAATTCCTATCAAACAGCTATTGACTCTGCTAATTTTTCTGGTAAAATAATCCTATCTAATATCTTAGAACAATTCCAAAAGGAATTATCTTAATTTTAAGGAGGTTTTATGAAAATACAGCCACTTCATGATCAAATTCTTATTGAACCCGCTTCGGGGGAGGAAAAAACTGCTTCTGGTATTTTGTTACCAGATTCTGCCAAAGAAAAACCCCAAAAGGGTACTGTAAAAGTACTTGGGACAGGTGGAAAAGATGAGAAGGGAAACGAGATTAAGTTTCCTTTTAAAGTTGGAGATACAGTGATGTATAAAAAATGGGGAGGATCAGAGGTAAAGGTCGATGGGAAAGAGATGTTAATCGTGAAATTAGAAGATGTTCTAGCAATTGTTAAATAATTAAAAAATATAAATATAAAGGAGAAAATATGGCAAAACAATTAGTATATGGCGATGATGCCAGAAAAAAAATGAAATCAGGGGTAGATCAGATTGCCCTTGCTGTAAAAACAACACTAGGACCCAAAGGTCGAAATGTCGCTCTCGATAAAAAGTGGGGCGCTCCAGATGTGACTCATGATGGAGTTACGGTTGCTAAAGAAATTGAACTTAAAGATCCTTTTGAAAATATGGGGGCTCAGCTTCTTAAAGAAGCGGCTAGTAAAACCAATGATATTGCAGGTGACGGAACTACAACTTCTGTTGTTTTAGCCCAAGCGATTGTGACCGAAGGACTAAAAAATATCACCGCTGGTGCAAACCCGATGATGATTCGTCGTGGTTTAGAAAAAGCGGCAGATGCGATTGTGTCCGAACTCAAAAAAATGGCCAAACGAATTTCTACTAAAGAGGAAAAAGCACAAGTGGCGACAATCTCAGCGGCAGATCCCCAAATCGGAAATCTTATTGCTGAGGCTATGGAACAGGTTGGTGACGATGGCGTAATTACGGTTGAAGAATCAAAAGGTTTGGAGATGGAGAAGGAACATAAGGAAGGAATGCTTTTTGATAAAGGTTATGTTTCTACTTATTTTGTTACCAATACCGATCGTATGGAAGCGGAGATTGAAAATCCATATATTTTAATCACCGATAAAAAAATTTCCGGAATGAGCGATCTACTTCCGATGCTCGAGAATTTTGTCAAAGTTTCTAAAGACCTTGTTATTATTGCAGATGATATTGAAGGTGAAGCTCTCGCTACTCTCGTTGTGAATAAACTCCGCGGAACTTTTAACGTTCTTGCAGTAAAAGCACCGGGGTTTGGGGATCGCCGTAAAGAAATGCTTGAAGATATTGCTATTCTTACTGGTGGAACCGTAATCTCTGAAGATGCTGGTCGCAAACTAGATAATGTGAAGATCGAAGATCTTGGTCGAGCGGAAAAAGTCGTTGCTAACAAAGACGAAACTACGATTGTCGGTGGAAAAGGTAAAAAACATGATTTAGAAGCTAGAGTTTCACAGATTAGAAAACAGATCTCAGAAACAACTTCAGAATTTGACCGCGAAAAATTAGAAGAAAGATTGGCAAAACTTTCTGGTGGAGTTGTGGTTTTGAAAGTTGGTGCAGCTACGGAAATTGAGCTTAAAGAAAAGAAGCATCGAGTTGAAGATGCGGTACAAGCTACTAAAGCTGCGGTTGAAGAAGGTATTATTTCCGGTGGTGGAGTTGCCTTAATCCGTGCTCGTAAAGTATTGGAAAATTTAAAAGGATATACCAAAGAAGAGTTAGTTGGAGCTGAAATTATTCGTCAAGCCATGGAAGAGCCTATTCGTCAGATTGCCGCAAATGCCGGAGTAGATGCGGGATGGGTCGTAAAAGAGGTGGAGAAGAATAAAGGTGATTATGGATTTAATGTGGTAACCATGGAGTTTGGAAAGATGATTGAAAAGGGAATTATTGATCCAGTCAAAGTAACTAGATCTGCAGTTCAAAACGCTACTTCGGTAGCTACTATGATCTTAACAACAGAATGTCTTGTTACCGATATTCCTGAAGAAAAACCTGAAATGCCGGCAATGCCAGGGGGAATGGGTGGCGGAATGGGAATGATGTAAAACCACTTGGAAATTTATATGAATATGTAAAAAGAGGCGCGGCAATTGCCGCGCCTCTTTTTGTAATTGGAATATTTTTTGTTTTAGAGTATGATAAATAGAGAATGGTATTTACATAAAAAAAGAGAGCCAGGTCACTTGCCCCATACTTATGACCCGGCTGTCTTTTATTTGTGAACAATTTTTTCAAATTGTTCGGAGAAATTATAATCAGTCTATAGGGTATTGTCAAGAAAGATGGGTTTTTGGAGAGCCATTTTGAAAAACAATGTTGACCTCAAAGAAACACCTTGATCTGATAACCTCAAAATGTTTTTGAAAATTATGAAAATCACTGCCATCCAAGCACAAGAGATCTATGATTCACGAGGATATCCAACTATAGGAGTTAGATTAACTCTTGAGAATGGAATTGTTAGTTTTTCCGATTATCCTTCAGGTTCTTCTTATGGAAATCATGAATCTTTAGAGCTAAAAGATGGTGGTAGAAGACTTCGTGGAAAAGGTGTTCGGGATGCAGTACATATTGTGGAAAAAGTGATTGCGCCTCAAATTATGGGAATGGATGTTGAGAATCAGCCAGAAATTGATGCAAAAATGATTGATTTTGATGGGACTCCGAATAAGAAAAGATTAGGTGGTAACGCAATTCTTTCTGTTTCAATGGCAGTTGCAAAAGCGGCAGCTTTAAGTAAAAGAATTCCTCTTTATAAATATTTAAAAACCTTTTTCCCAATAAATGGTTTAAAACTTCCAATTCCTTTAATGGTTTTTATTGAGGGTGGAAAACATGCCGATTATTCTTCTGATTTTCAAGAATACATGATTGCTCCTTTTGCGGGTAATAATTTTGCCGAAAAAATGGAGATTGCTTTAGAAATTTATTACTGTCTTAAAGAGATTGTGAAAAAGAGAAGTTGGTCCTTAACGGTTGGAGAAGAAGGGGGATTTGCGGGTAAAGTTTGCTCCAATGAAGAACCTTTAGAAATGTTAGTTTTAGCCATCGAAAGAGCGGGATTTATTCCAGGAAAAGATATTAAAATTGCTTTAGACTTAGCCTCCAGCGAGTTTTACAAGCAAGGAAAATATTATCTTCCAAAAGATGATAAAGTTTTGGATACACAAGGGATGATTTCATATTGTCAGAATCTTATTAATGATTATCCGATTTTTTCCATTGAAGATGCTATTTATGAAGATGATTGGGAGGGATTTCAAAAAATGACGGCCGCCTTGGGAGATAAAATTCAGGTAGTAGGAGATGATCTTTACACTACCAACCCGCGTTTATTACAAAAAGGAATTCGAAGTAAGGCTACCAATTCGATTGTGATTAAATTAAATCAAGTGGGGACAGTTTCCGAGACGGTGGAGTCTTTAAAAATTGCGTCCGAGAATAAAATTCAAGCAATGGTTTCTCAACGCGCAGGAGAAACTGAAGATTCTTTTTTTGCTGATCTTTGTGTGGCTTCTGCTTGTGGACAGATAAAAAGTGGAGCGCCTTGTCGTGGAGAGAGAATTGCCAAGTATAACCGATTACTTTGGATTGAGAGAGAGTTAGGAATCAGGTAAATAGTTGGGAATCGAGATATTCGATAATATTATGGATGAATTAATTGACATTGTTAATGAAGAAGATGCAGTTCTTTATTCCGTTTCTAAAAAAGAAGCACACGAAAAAGGGCTGCTACACCGCACTGTCATTGCGATGATCCGAGATTCACAGAAAAGGTATATCCTTGTTAAGCAAGCTGCGGATCGTCAAGATCCAGGTCAATATGTTTCTCCAATTGGTGGACATGTATTGGCTTCAGAATCGGAAGATAGTGCCATAAAAAGAGAAGCTTTTGAAGAGATGGGTATTAAAGATTTTTCTTTTAAACTTCTGGGAAAAGCAATTTTTAACCGCGAGGTTTGTGATCGTAAAGAGAATCACTATTTTATTTATTATGAAATTACTTCCAATGGTCCTTATATTATGAATGAAGAAAGTGTTAGTTTTAAGATTTTTACAGAAATAGAGTTAAAAACAATTATTAGAGAAAACCCAAAAATGCTTGGAGATGCGTTTCATTTTGTGGTTAAAAACTTTTTTCCTCAACTGCGTTAGTTTACAAGATTAAAGGAGGGAGGCCACATTTGTGGCCTCCCTCCTTTTTGTTTTTACTTATTCTGAGCCTTAACCTTTATTTTCACACTTTTTGGTTTGACCTCTTCTGCTTTTGGAGCCACGACCTTGAGTAGTCCATTTTCAAAATGGGCTTCAACTTTATCGGTTTGGATTTCGGTTGGCCAAGAAACGACTCTTGAGAATTCTCCATATGAGATCTCTTTTACATAACTTGTTTTAGTTTTCTTTTCTTCCTTCTTTTCGCTTTTTCCTTTAATCGTTAGAGTGTCACGAGTGATACTAATATCAACCTCTTCCGGATTAATTCCCGGAATGGAAGCGGTGACAACAACCTCATTATCTGTTTCATCTATATCTAGAGGAACAGAAGTAGTCATAGTGTCGAAATCCTCAAAGGTAGAAGGAAAACGTAGAGAAAAAGGATCAAATTTTACAATTTTCATAAGAACCTCCTTTATTTTGCTGATATTTGTTTGGCAGTTAGAGCTCTTAACTGCTAAGTAAAAATATAGCATTCCTTTTTGTACTTGTCAAGAGTTAAAGACTACCATTTAATCAATGTTTCTTTCGCTTTTTTCTTTACGCAATTATGGATATTATTGTTAATTACTTGTATAATTCAATACATCATGAAAATCTCTGAATATCAAAGTAAAAAGAAGAACTTTTCCACACTTATCCTTATTTTTGTCATTATAATTTTTAGCGCTTTTGCCTATCTTTTATGGATTACTGTCGGAAATAAACTTTTTCAAACAACTACTTTAAAGATTGAAAGTGGACGATCTGAAGTAAAGGTTAAAATTGATTCAAAAGATAAAGGAAAAACTCCACTATCTTTGAATAATATTAGTGTGGGGAAACATTTTGTAGAGCTTTATAGAGAAGAACCCTTTTATTCTAATTGGGGACAAAATGTTACTTTTGCATCTGGAATAGAGCCATATATTAATCGAGAAATAGGACCTTCTTCAAATTTTTCTGCTGGGGAAGTTGTTTACTTTAAGAAAGACGAAAGTGGTTTTTCTTTTGTTTCCAGTCCCGAAGAAGTTTCGGTAATTATAAATAATAGAGATATTGGTTTAACGCCACTTTTCCTCCCTAGTTATGCTGAGGGAAATTATGAGGTTACCTTTGTAAAAGAGGGATATCAAGGAAGGAAAATTACCTTGAAAGTAAAATCGGGATTTTCAACACATGTTTCTATAGATCTATTTCAGATTCCCGAAAAAGATAATCCCGAAATCTTACGCCAAACAGAAATTACCAATTATCCTCAACCGGAAAATATAATAACTAGGGAGATTTGGAAAGCTGATGAAGGTCTTAAACAAAATATTCAATTAACGTATGCTTCTCTTTCCAAAATCAGTTTATACGATCTTTCAGTAAGCGATGAAATGCTTTTTAATAATCCAAAAACTTGGGTAAAGGGACTCTATTATTATGAGGTTTCTTATCTAGGAAAATCTGATCTAGAATGGCATTATCTGATTGATCGTGAAGGTGTTATCTATGAAGGAAAGGCCGGTGGATTTGAAGTAGCGATTTTGGGACAAGAAGGTCTTTTACGTGTAGGTTATCTGGGTAAAAGTGAGGAAGGATTAACAGAAAAAGCCCAAATTGCTTACACTCTTCTATCAAATGATCAAGAAAAAGCTTTATACTATAAAGCGAATATAAAAGAGTCGAATACTGCAGATACTCAAGAGCTTGAAGCTACAAAAATAAAAAGCTTTGGGATTGTTTACAAAAACTTAGGAGATTCTATATGGTATGATAGAAGCCCTAAGAAAGTTTTTTTAAAGTCAGAAAATGCGGAATCAGTATTTTTTAATTCAAGTGATTGGGTAGACAAAAGCATTGTAAAAATCCTCCCTACAGCGTTTGTTTCTAAAGATCAAGATGTCCGATTTGATTTTACTATTCTTGCCCCAAACGAAGATGGTGAAAAATTTGAAAATTTTGCTCTTTATGTTGAAAAAAACGAAGAGTTTCAGAAGATTGAGGGATCAGAATTTACAGTCAAAATAAAAGTTACTGGTGGAGTACAGAAGATGGTTTTGATAAAAGATACGGGAACGGGATATCTGAATGTTAGGGATAAGGCAGGTCTTTCTGGTGGAATTATTGACCGCGTCACTCCGGGAGAAAAGTATCTTTTTGTAGAAGAAGTTAGTGGATGGGTAAAAATAAAGCTCAAAAACGGAGTAGAAGGTTGGGTTTCCAGTCAGTTTACAGAGAGAGTAAACTAAGTCTTTCATTACAATCAGAGTTGATATATATTATTATTTTGTTAATCTATCTATATGTTATATAAAAATCCGTATAAGGACATTCCGACAACAATAAGAAAAGGCTCTTATGTTTTTTGTGATCTTTCTCATTATAGTAATTTCGTTCATGAACATAATTTAAAATTAATTCTGAATTATCTTACAACATATTATAATTGGATTATTCCTCTTGCTTATAAATATCATGGTCGAGTAATAGATGTTTTAGGAGATGGTTTAGGATCTCTTTTTTGGGGGCAGAATCATGCTCAACATGCAATAAAGTTTGGGCTTCAGATTTTTCATGATTTACCAAAACAGAATATTCCCTTTGACTTAAAAATTGGAATAAGTTCTGGAAAGATTGTAAGTAAAAATATTATAAACAATAATATAAATGTTTTTACTTTAGTCGGAGATGGTATTATTGAGGCTTGCAGAAGTGAGAATTTAAGTCATTCTATAAAATCTAATTTTTTGATCACGAGTCATACTTACAAAAGATTGGGAATTAAAGATAAATCTTTATTTACATACAAAGGAAAATTTCATTTAAAAGGTTTTGAAGAAAAAACTGATATTTATATTCTGAAAATAAATTGAACATCTCTTACGAGTTTTTCATAACTAGATTCTAATTCCAATAATTTTTCATTGTTAATAATATAATTTGCTTTTTTAGAATATACTATGATACTATTAGTAATAGTTATTAAAAGTTATCCTTATAACCATGAACAACGTTACTTTAGAAAATAAAATTGAGAATTTCTTTCTCCGTTTTACTTCTCTTAAGTATAAAAAAAATGAAATTATCATAAGAGGTGGAGATATTCCCCAGGGGGTTTTCTTTTTAAAAAGTGGTTATGTCCGGGTATATACACTTTCTATCGAAGGAAAAGAGTTAACTCTAAATATTTTCAAACCAGGATCATATTTCCCTTTAAATTGGGTTTTTTCTAATTATCCGAATTATTATTATTTTGAAGCTATGACTCCCGTTACTTTGTATCGCGCAAATCCTGAAAATGTTCAAGTATTCTTAAAAGAAAATTCAGATGTTACTTATGAACTTACGCAACGAATTTTATCTGGACTGCAAGGAATGATGGCCAGAATCGAACATCTGATGTTTGGGAATGCTCAAACCCGAATTGTTTCGGTTTTACTTATGGTTACCAGTCGATTTGGAATTAGAGATAAAAATGGTCAGGTAAAAATTAGTATCAAACTCACCCATCAGGAAATTGCAAATATGGCCGGTATCAGTCGTGAAACAGCAACAAAAGAGATTTCAGAATTAAAGAAGATGAAATTAATCGATCAAGATAAAAGATTTCTAGTTATTCTAGACCATAAGCAGCTTGAAGAAGAGTTAATCGAAAAGTTTTTATCTCGCTCAACTTTTAGTTACACTTTTTAACTCATTCATTGAATTTCAGTTCGACAATCTCTTTAGTTCCTCGCAGTTCTCCTATCTGAATTTTAATATCTTTCTGATTTTCCAGAACTACAAAAGCCAACTTATCATTACGGACAGAGATTGGTGATACTGAAACGTTTTCATTATAAAATGCTGGAGCATATAGCTTATCTTCCGGACTTAAATAACGGAAATAATTGATAGTATCAACATTCAAACTTTGAGAGGATTTATTGTCCCATTCGATATTAATTGCCAGAAATATCTTGCCCGTGGGAGCCTTAATTGCTTCTCCTTTGACCATTACGATGTCAGTTTTTTCAGCATTAGTAACGTTTAATACTAATTGACCAGCATCATTTCCTTCTTTTGTTTTTAGATTGTAAGTATAGGTTTTATAAATATCAATTTTTCGACTAATCTTACTACTTTGAGAAGAGGCTGAGATAAAGGGTGCTTTTGTGATCAAACTGTAGGTAGTAAAACTCACTCCTAAAAGCAGAATGATCCCGCCGATGAGTAACCCCATTCTTTTAATGTTAAATTTGGTTTTCTTCGGATTTATTACCTCCTGACTATAATTCTGGTTCTGTTTGTAATTTAATATTCGTGAGATCTTTTGGTTCATAATTAGTTTCCTTTTTTGATTAATTATTTAAAAATTTTTTAAGAATAATGCTAAGACCAAGAGTAACCCCTGTAAGCAAAGCGCCAAGAATATTGTTTTGAGCTGTCAAAGGTAATTCAGTTATACCCAAGAATGAGCCAATGGATTTGTCACTGTTCTTTTTACTGCTATCCCCTTTAACTTCTGGATTAGTATAAACTGGCGGTTTACTAATTTCGGGAGGATTATTAGTAGCTATTTCAGATGGAATTTCTGCTTCCAAAACAGATCCACCGGCAGGATTATCGTCTAAGGGAATGATTGGTGGAGTGATATTATCGTCAATTGGAGGAGTAACTTCATCATTAGGAGGGAAATCATTGTCTGATGGTGGAGGAAGTATTTCCGGGATAGAAGAGAGCGTAATCGTGTCGTTATTCGTCTGGATAATAACGGAGATAGTGCTTCCGACGTCTCCGGTAAATACATTTACATCACCATTTATATTTGAGACTACACTATTACCTGTTTCGGAACTTGAACTTACCTGTAAACTACTCTCAAAACTTTTTTCATCCGAAACCGTTATGTTTTGCTCCACATTCACCGAAGTGTTATTTTCACTATCTACTCCAGTGTTACTATTTATAGTTTCAATTTCGACTGAGTTTGTAATCTCTGATGAAATTACGTTGTTGGCAGTATTTATAGTTTCTTCTACCGTTGTACTATTATCAATATCTCCGGTTGTGAGATTCACATCTCCATTAATATTTGAAGTCTCGTTATTTCCGGTACTACTTTCGGCGGTGATATTCGTTTCCACTGTAGCTTCATGATTATTACTGACGTTAATTGTTTCCGCATAGGTTGTTTCAGAGATATTTACAGAACCGCTTCCGGTATCTATATTCGCACTTTCCAGTCGAATCTCTTTTCCTAGCACAGGTTGGTAGGAAGTTATGAGAGTAGCTGTAAGTGCAAACAATATCGGGATTAATTTAAATCTTTTCATTATAATCTCCTTTCAATTAGGGATTAAAAACTCTTTTTTTAAGAACAATTCCCATAATTCCAATTAAGGCAAAAGGGGAATAGTCTTTCAGAAAATCTACAAAAGGACTATCGGAGTTTTTATTATTTCCAACTTCGTAAATTGTCGATGAGTTTGTCTCTTGTAGAGAATCAGTACCAATTTCTTTGTCTAGTTTTGTCCCACTACCTATTTGTAATGGCATATTGGCAGTTATAAATATTACTTCTGGAGAGTTCATTTCGGGGTTAGAGTAATAGCTTAGGTTGTTATTCTGAGACAAAACAACATTATTGCTTTGAGTATTAGTATCTTCTGGCTTTATTGATTCTTGGTCTGGAGAAAGAATTTCAGACTGGGTATTGCTAGCTATTTTTTCTGAGGGAATATAAGTATTATTAGTTTCAGAAGTTGTGTCTTCCTCAACAGGATTTGTTGTTTCATCTACAATTTTATCATCGATAACTGGAGGAATTGCATCGGGAATAATACTTTCTTCAATTTCGTTATTATCTTCTATCGCTACTGGATATTCATATCCCGGTCCAACTAGATCCCCCATCCAAGTACCAAAGATATTAATAACAAGAAGTCCCCAACTGCCGCCGACAAAATTGTAATTCATGATGTTTAAAACATTCGCCAATATATTAATATCTCCGGTTTCGAGATAGTTATTTCCATTATTGTTTGTAAAGGTATTTCCTCCGGTTGAAGCGTTGATGTCAATTGTGTTATCAATACTAGCCTCGTTTTGGTTAGTTATCTTATTTGTCGTACTACCGGTTGAACTAGCTTGATTAATTGAATTTGCTCCAGTATTTTCGTTCAAAGAAGCGAGATCGGTATCTGTAAATTGATAAGCAATAATACTGTCATTCGGATTTCCCGATGAATCTAATCCTAGTATTTGTCCTGTCCAAGTTCCTAAGTTATTGATAAGAACTAACCAGAAGCTTTGAGTAGTGTCAGTGTTATCTGCGACAGTATTAGAATTACCAATATTGACAGTGTTACTTTCAACGTAGACATTTCCGGTGTCAATTGTCGTATTTCCGTTAATACTCTCCACTCCATTACTTCCAGTATCTGCAGAAATATTAAAATCGTTCGAGAGGGTAAGATCATTGTTGTTATCAATTGAGGTTGTAGAGGAGCTTTTTGTCTCACTGGTATTCTGTGAGTTTGGTCCAGTATTATTATTCTCCGCTAGTAAAGAAGTTCCTTCTGTCGTAGTTGTAGTTTGCGGAGCATCGGGTAGGATAATATCGCCAATTAAAGTTCCAAAAATGTCGATTACGCCAATGACAAAGTTGCCTACAGTCGTAATGCTAGAATTAACAAAGTTTACGACATTCGCAGCCATATTAATGTCTCCGGTTTCAATTGTGGAATCACCATTTATGCTTTGAGTGGAATTGTCACCAGTTGAAAGGGTAATATCGAGATCATTTGCCAGATCTGCATTATTAAAATTTTTAATGTCTGTATTTGTGGATTCTATCGTTACCGTTGTGTTTTTCGAGTTGAATCCGGTATTTTCGTTCGTGTTTACCAAACTTCCATTCAGAAAATCATTCGTTTCTTGGAGTCCCAGTAATTCGAGATTATTAAAATCAATATCTTCTTCCATCGTTCCAACAATATCTAAAGAGACAGTCGTAGCAGGTGTGGTGTTGCCATTGATATTTGTGTTAGCCATCGTTATTAGATTAACGTTTTCATTTATATCACCGCTGATAATTTCCGTGTCACCATTGATATAAGCAACATTGTTCTGGCCCGTATCACCCATAACTTCAACAGTTTGGTCTAAGGAGAGATTATTTTCGTTGTTTATTTCCGTAGTGTTGCTGTTGTCAGTAATTACCGAATTTGAAGAATTTTCGCCAGTATTAGTATTTGAGGTGCTACTTGTACTAGATGAGTCAACTATGTCTTGAGAGTTTTGAGTTTCATCTGAAATTACTTCTGGAGTGGTTTCGGTTTCCATTATAATAAGATTACTTGGATCTGTTTGCGTAGCTTCAGATTCAATAATCACTGAATTCTCTTCTTCGGGTAAATTATTTGTTTGGTTTTCATCAGAAGAAGTGGGGGTAATGTTTGAGGAATTAATTTCAGCATTATAAATTGTAAGCGGTTCATCTGGAAATGCTTGTGGAGTACAACTCAAAAGATTGCTATTTGAAGTATCCATCTCTGTATTTTGACAGAGCGCTCCTAGGTTTTGGGTATCACTGTAGGGTTCTGTGATTATCTGACTTTCAGTTTGTTCTATTGTTAAATCAGCATTAAGGGTTGGATCTTGAGGATCTCTTAATTCTTGGGTTTCTTTGACATCTCTAACTTCTCTCAGAGAGTTTTCTTCCGGAAGAATAACACTATTTAATTCTGTGGCTGCAATTAAACGAGCTGGAAAGATTGTTAACTGAATAATTATTACCAAAACGGTCAAAATTTTCATAGTTTTTTTAAGAGAGTCTTTTTTTAGGATTTTCATTTTTCCTCCTTTTATTGTTTTTTCTGAAGAAAAATTAGAAAGTCTTTTTCATAATCTTTCTTCAAAAGAGGGAGCAGAAGAGGGGAAAAATTTTCCCCTCTTCCTCCAACTAGTAAGTAGTTTTTAGATATTGGTTATACTTACATTTCCCTCATTTATTACTTCAAAGCCTTCTTCAACTGATCCAGCCTGAATATCGGTATCTCCGTTAATGTCGAAAAATACGTTATATCCAGTATCGCTCATGGAGAATAGGTCGTTTCTGAGTCGAAGACGATTATCATTTTCCGCTTCGATAGAAAGATCTACTGTTGCATAAGCATAGTTTTCGGAATCAGATTGAGTATTGCTATTGCTGGTTTCTTCTTCGATGTCGCCAAAACCTTCTTCGGCCATAGTGACATTCATGTTGACGTCAGTGTTTACTGAGGTCATTAAGTCAACATCTCCAGAAGAGAGATCGACGTCTCCATTTATCTCCCAACCTTGGTTATAACCTGAGTATCCGAAGATAGCTGAGCAATTTCGGATGTCAGCATCATTATCATTACTCACACCCAAGGCGAGTGTCATTAGAGAATCAGCGTAGTTAAATGAATCTGACTGTGTGAATTCGTTCATGGCAGACGTGGAGAAGTCTCCTAGTCCGTCAATTTCAGTCTCAGAACTGTTTCCTTCAACTTCAGATTCTGATTCTACTTCGACATCACCAGTATCAAGTTCAACATCTCCATTGACATCAGAGATTACGTTTGTGCCACTGTCCCCGTAGGCATAATTGAAATTATCAACATCTAGTTCGTTGTTATTTTCAATTTCTAATCCTAATGTCAGAGTGCCGAAAGCTAGGTTTTCGGAGTCGGACTGAGTATTGGAATTCATCGTATCAATTTCAATACTAGTTCCATTTAAACCGACCTGTGTGGAGTTATGATTAACGTCAGTACTAGAACTACTCGACATATTAACATCTCCAGTTGATTCTCCAGCATCGACATCACCATTTATTGAAGCGATGGTGTTGTAACCACTATATCCTTGTTGGATAGTTTCGTTATCAACATCAGCATCGTTACTATTTTCGACCATAGTATTGACGGTGGCAGAGGAATCAGAGTAGTTGAATGAGTTTGACTGAGTCATACTGTTCTCCGCAGAAAGAGAAGCACTCGCGCCACCCATAACTTCAGTAGAATTCGTATTTCCACTTGTGGAAACATCAGCTTCTAAGTCTGCATCTCCGGTATCCAATTCCACATCACCATTTACTGAGGCGATGGTGTTATAACCGGTATCTGCAGTTTGTTCAACGCTATTGTCTACATCTAATTCATTGTTATTTAAGACTTCAGTATTACTTTCGTAAGTACCGTAAGAGTAGTTTTCAGAATTTGCTCCGGTATTGCTATTCTCGGTAGTAATTTCTACGTTCCCTCCGCCTCCGGAGATTGTAGTTTCATTCGTATTCAGATTATTTTCCACAGAAGCTACTAATTCAGCATCACCTGTTGAAATGGAGACATCTCCATTAACTGAACTTACGGTGTTATAACCAGTATTTGCAGTCTGGGTAATCGAATTTTGGACATCCGCTTCATTATTATTGGTAACAATAATATCTTCGGTGATTGTGGTTTCTGAATAATTGTATGAACCACTTTGAGTGTTATGATTTAAAGCTGTTCCTTCAATTGTACGGGCAAGTGTAAGAGAAGGAAAAGCAATTGTTGAAACGCTCAAAATGCTGAGAAGTGAAACTAAATATGATTTGCGACGATTTTTTGTTTTCATGGAACCCTCCTTTCTTGAGGCTTTAAATTTAAGATTTTTTTTGAAGATCGACATATTTCTCACCTCCTTTTAATGTAAATGTTTTTGATTAGGCTTTTCTAATCAAAGATAACTCTATTTTTAACATAGGGTATCTTACATAGCAGTAAGGTGTGTAACAGAAGATTAGTGATGGAGATTACAAAGAAGAAAGACTCATTAGATTAAAAGATATTTTTAAAAGAGATTGAACATCTTTAGTGCGTTCTCATAATCTGGTTTTAATTCTAAAGCTTTTTTGAAGGCTTCTTTGGCTTTTTCATTATTGTCTTGAGTCATTAAGAGTAGTCCATAAGTGTAGTAAACCTCTGGATCAGTAGGGCAAAGAGCTAGCTGTTTTTCGGTTAATTCTGTGGCTTGTGCAAAATATTTTGAATCGATTTGAGCAAGTTCTAAATAGGTTTGAGTTAGAGTTTGGAGATTCAGATAATTTTGGTCGTTACTTTGGAGGGTTTTGTCTATTTCCGTTACTGCTTTTGCTTCATTTTCAGAGTTTTCACTAATTTTTTGGGTATACGCATATGCTAGGTGTCGACGGTAAGTATTTTCAAAAGGAGCATATTGTACAGCTTTTTCCAGAGAGTATAAGGAGCCAAAATCATAAAAAACATTAGCTAGAAAATAGCGAATAACAAAAGTGTTTAATGTTAAGTAGGCGAGTGTAAAAAAAACGTAAAAACCAGTTTTTAGAGTTTCAGATATTTTTAGAGTCACAGTTTTTTGCGTAAAATTTATTTCTGAAATTATGATGATAAAAATTGGAAAGAGGAAAAACAGGAGATTGGTCATAACTACCTGAAAACCAAAAAATAGAGTAACTAATAAACCTGAAAAACCGGCAAAGAGAGCCATAATTTCAGCTTGATTTTTTACGCTTCTACGTTTTTTATAAATCCAAATGACAAGAATTGAGATAAAGAAAGTATAAGTAATTAAACCGATAAATCCGCTTTCGCTAAGAATTTCCAAATATTCATTATGGGGCTTGTTAAACAAAAAATTCCACTCGGTGGTTTGATTTATATCTGCCGGTCGAAATGGCAAAAAGCTGTAAGCAAATGTTTCTAATCCATAACCAATTATTGGTCGTGTGGAAATTAGATCGAGAGCTCCTTTCCACACAATCAAACGAATTTGGTTTGTTTCTTTTTCCCAAAACAGATCTTTTAGATAGCTTTGAGATTTTGGCGATACTGCAAATATAAAACAAGGAATACTGATTATAATGATAAGTAGAGGAATAAGAAGTCGCTGTTTTTTTGAAAACCAAGTTACTAAATAATATAGGAAAAGAATTACTAGGGAGACAAGAAGTGCCAAATATCCCGATACTGAGCGGGTGAAAATTAATGCGGCGATTTGCAGGGAAGTTATAGCAAGCGTAATCACAAAGATACTTCCTAGCCGAAATTTCTTTTTAACACCAGGAGTTTTAAAAAATTGCTGTAGATTTTTAAAAGTTAAAATTGCGGTATATGGAATAACCATCACTAAAAAAGCGGCGAGCCAGTTTGGTTGGCCAAAGGTAGAAAAAACTCTCTCCCAGGAATGTTCAACCCAGTAGTCTTTATCAATCCCGAATTTTTGGGCAACGGCATAAATAGAAATGACTGTAGAGCTGGCAATTAAATACAAAATCAATTTTTTTATTTCGGCGGATTTTATTTCACTGATCATGATAAAAGCGAGTAAAATATACAAAATAATCGACAAAAGATTTCCATTGAACCGACTATAATAACCAAAAATTGAGGTTGGAAGATGCAGGGAAAATATGGTTGAGGTTATACTAGATATTAGAATTAATAACAAAGCTATGTTTAAGGGAGATCTTTTAATGTCTACCTTTTTACTGGAAATAGCTTTGATCAAATAGATAAAAACTATCAGTGATCCGATAAAGTAGACAAAGACCATTTTGGGAAATTCAAAAAGTTCATCAGTAAAAGGGGTGACAAGCAAAGGTGTAATGAAAAACAATATTGCAAATAGGCTAAAGAAGATTTTTGAAAAACGATTATGCGAATCCATAAATTAAAGCATGTAAATGATTACAAAAAGCATAGACAGCCATAAAGAGAGAGATAAAAAAAGTGGTAAGTCGGTATAGATAGCTTGTTCTGGGGAAGCGGCGGTATCTTTTTCATAGATTAAATAGAGATATCGAAACACTCCATAGATAACAACCGGAATAGTCATCATTAACCATTTTAGATTGATCCAATATTCGGGAAGATAGTGGGAAAACATGGAAGGGAGCGAGACATTTGAGTTAAAAAAAGTAAACATAGCATAAGAAATTAAGGTGAATGAGGTTGCGGCAGTAATAATCACGTCAAGAAATTTTTCCGGATACAAAGAAAGGGTGTGACGATGTTCAGAAGCGTTAGTTTTTAGAATCGTTAATTCGCAACGACGACGGCCAAAAGAGATCAATAGGGCAGTCGCAATCGTGCAGATAATAAGCCAGGCAGAGATCGGTTCTGCGGCCACAAAAGCTCCCGCCCAAACCCGCAATACAAATCCAATTGCAACAATCATTCCGTCCAAAATAATGACATTTCTAAAGTAAAGAGAGTAGGCGGTTAGGGTAATAAAATAGAGTAAAGAAATTATAAAAAAGTATTCTGAAAGAAGATAGGCAAGGGTCAAAGAAACTACTGAAATTATAAAATAGGCAACTAAGGCAACCCTGGGATTGAGATTCCCAGAAGCCATGGGGCGATCTTTTTTGCCGGGATGTAGTTGGTCTTTTTTGCGATCCTTATAGTCATTAAGAATATAGATTGCTCCAGAAAGGAGACAAAAAATTAAAAAACCTTTAATTACCGGGAAAAGCTTGAAGTCAAGTAAGAGGTTTCCAGCAAAAAAGATCGCCACAAAGAGGCTCAAATTTTTGATCCACTGTTTGGGACGCATGGAGAGAAAGATATAATAAAGAGTTTTCATATATAAAAATATATAAAAATAAATAGTGATATTTGAAGATATTGTAATATGTTTCGATAATAGACGCAATTCCGGATGTTTTTACTTCAAATTGTTTTCCTGCTAGAATAATTTAAGATATTTCAATAAATACGAAGGATTTACAATGATTACTGATAATTTTATTTCCTATCCATACATTTTCACTCAAATTTTGAGAATCGCGGCAATTGTGATTTTATCTTATTTAGCTTTAAAAGTGGTGGAAAGGTTCATACCGAAACTTTTAGGTGAAGGTTTTAAATTAGTTAAAAAAACCGGCTTAACTTCGGAAGAACAGAGAAGTAAAAAAAGAATGCTGACAATTGTTAGTGTTTTTAGAGGTTTACTGAAAACAATTATTTATCTTGTAGCCGGAATGATGGTCTTATCCGAATTCGGAGTTAATATTACTCCCATTATCGCTTCAGCAGGAATTATCGGTTTGGCGGTGGGTTTTGGAGCTCAGACTTTGGTCAAAGATTTTATTAATGGTATTTTTATTCTGTTTGAAGATCAGTTTGGAGAAGGTGATTTTATTCAGATTGATGCTTACAAGGGAAAGGTGGAACGGATGAATTTAAGATCGACTACCCTGCGTGATTTTAATGGAGTAATGCATATTATTCCAAACAGCAGAATAACTATTGTTTCAAATTTGAGTCGTGATTTTGCCAAGGTAAATTTAGACATCCAATTTCCTAAAGAAATAAAAATTGATGACGCTTTTAAGATTCTAAAAACAATTTCTGAAGACCTTATCTCCACCAAAAAAATGGAGAATATTGTGATCAAAAACCCTGAAGTCCTGGGAATTGAAGATATTGACATGGGAAAATATGTGATTAAAGTGGTTGTAAAAACGGAAGCCTTGAAACAATATGATGTGGCACGTAAATACCGATATCTATTTAAAAAAGAGATGGAAAAATATGAAGAGAAAAAATCCTAAATTTGAATTTGAACCCGCTTTTGATATAAAAAATAAATTGATGGAGTTAGCTCCCAAAATCGAAGATTTTCAGCATATTGATTTGACTCGTGTTTTTTGTTTTCGCTCGGTAGGGTCGGCTTCTCGGGCAATTGCCAGAATTTGGAGCCTGCCTCGGATTTGGCAAAGGGCTCTTTCTATTGAGGCTCACTACATTATTGAGGTTGTTTCAGAGAGATATGATAAACTAAAAGAGAAAGAGCAGGAAAAAGTCCTTATTCATGAAATGATGCATATTCCAAAAACTTTTTCCGGAAGTTTGGTGCCACATCGGTGTTTTGGAAAAAAGATTAATGATAGAAGTGTGGAGAAACTGTTTCAAAAACTCTTTAAGTAACGACCTTATTTAGTGACAACAATTTCAAAGGAGTTATTATGGTAGAAAAAAATGAAGCTATTATTTCTGAAAAACAGGTTGAAGATAAAAACGAGATCTTAACCGATAATACAGAAACAAAACAAGCTCCGATTAAACCGATTGAGTTGAAATTTGAAGATGATAGTAAGGGGAAAAGTAAAATAAAAAAATTCATTGAAGAGAATCGAAAAGTTCTAGCAATTTCTTTGGCATTAGCCGTAGTTTTTATTGGGGTAATTATTTCGGTGATCTATTATTTTCTTTTTTCCAACTCGTTTTTTACCGTGAAAGTAGAAGATGAAAGAACCGGAAAGATTATTAGTGGAGTTGAAGTTCAGGTTGGGGAGCAATCACAAAAAACAGATAATTTTGGAAAAGCCCGCTTCGATAGTCTAAAGCCAGGAACGCACAATATTATCGTTGTTGTCGAAGGTTATGCTGATGTTGAGGAACCGGTGACTTTAAAGAGAGGAAATAATGGAGAGTTTACAGTCTCCCTAGACTTAATCCTTGTAAATATTTCTGGAAGTGTGCGTGATTATGTGAATAAAACGTATCTTGAAGGAGTAAAAGTTACTCTAAAAGATGTGACTGTAGAAACAGATAAAGAGGGAAAGTTTGAATTCAAAGAGGTTCTTCCAGGAACCCAAAAAACCAAATTTGAAAAAGAGGGTTATGTTATAAAAGAGCAGGAAGTTTCTGGTCTATATGACACTGAATTAGAAGACACCTATTTAACACCGTCTTCTAGAGCGATTTTTGTATCCAATCGAGATGGTAATAGAGCTGTTTATCAGGGACACTTTGATGGTGAAAATATTACGAAACTTTGGGAGAATAAAAAAGATTTTGATGATTATAGCGTTGTACTTTCTCCCAATAATAGTTATTTAACTTTTTATTCAAACCGTGAAGGTGAGAAAGATAAAAATGGAGAGTATAAAAGTAAGTTATACTTAAATAATGTTGACGGTTTGAATTTAAAGAAAATAAGTGATGAGACTGGTACTGTAGCTTGGTTTGATGACTCGGGAGGATTTGTATTTTTGAGTTACGTGTCTACCGATCTTGATAATTCAATTGGAACAATTAGGAGTTATGATATTGCCACGCAACAGCTAAAAGATCTTTTTAAAGACACTGATTTTGAGAAAAAAGAAACAACTAATGCGGCGAATATTTCGAGTGTGCTAGTAGCTGACGATAATAAAATTATTATTAGAGTTTCCAACTATTCTGATTCTACAAAAGCGGGTTTGTATAAATCAGATAAAGATGGAAAGAATCTAACACGATTAACCGCTAAAAATCCTTACAGCTTTACCTTAACTCCTGATAAGACCAAGATTCAATTCATGTATTACCAAAATGCCAATCCAGAGCGATATGAGATTGATATTGCAAGTGGAAAAGAAACACAAATTCCTTTGGAACCTCGTAAAGGACAATCAGTGGGAGAGGGGTATTTTGACTATGAAGAAAAGGAGTTTATTCCCGCGAACTTGAAAGCGTATATTGATTATCGCGACGGAAAAAATGATTTATACGTTGCTGATTTGCAAGGAAACAATGAACGGAGATTATCGGTAATTGGAGGAGTAACTAGATTTGAGTTTGCCGGAAGCGGAAAATATATTGTATTTTATGTTTCCAAAGATCAGGAAAAAGCCTTGTATGTAGTTGGCTTAGTGGAGGGAAATAAACCCATAAAAATTACCGACGTCGACCAATTTGTAGGAGTGATTTAAAGAGTTTCAGATTTTTTTGATAAAAATATTTTTACTTGATCTTCTTTGAAGAAACAGTATAATTAGTGGGTATCGCCCATATTGTTCGTATCCTTTGTACTTTCCCTGCTGCCCTAATTTCTTACTGCCTGTTTTATTCTCATTTTTAAAATAGTGATTCTGATTATTCAGAATCAGTACCTTAAAAACGGAGAAACAAAAAAGGTTTTGCTTATGGGGAAAATGGAATGAAAATATTTCATTTCACCTCTCCCTTAAGCAACCCTAAAAAGGGAGAGCTTGCTCTGCTCGTTTCGGTTAGCCGCAGAAACAAGAATTGGGAGCACAATTAGAAACCCGCGGCAAGCGCTTTTTAAAAAAGCGTAAAGGAGACAAAGTCAAAAAGATTAAGAAAAAGTGTGAACAGAATAAATGATTTTTGAATGGAGGAATGGAGATGATTATATTCAATAATCCACATTATGTGCGTTCTATATCTGTTTCACCGGATGGAAAGATGATTGCATTTGGGGTCCTTCCCACTGGTAAAAAGGGGACGAAGGATCCTCTAATTGTTGTAAGATCTTTCACCGGAGAAACAATATTTGAACAGCGATTCAACGATCAAACGTGGACGCAAATCCATTGTGTTCAGTTCTCCCCGGATGGGAGATACTTAGCCTGCGGTTTGTCAGATGGAGGTGTGTTTGTCTATAACACTGAAACCTGGCAGATTTTAGGTGAAAAAGCCGCTTATAAAAATGCTGTTAATGTGATCTCTTTTCACCAAGGGTTTTCAGGAGAACTTTTGTTAGCTTCTGGATCTACTGATGTGATTGTGGTCAGAAGAATTACAGATCATCTGGGAGATCCTATTCAGACTTTCTCTGGTCCAAAATATGGGCTGTTTGGTCTTACTTTCCACAAAGCAAGGAAAAATTTATTCCTTGCCGCTGGAGATGGTGATGGAGTTCTTTGGCTTTGGAATGTTGTATCTGGGAATCTTGTCAGTTCAGCTCCTTTACGACTTGAAAAGAGCGGAGCAATTTGGAATATAGTTTCCCTTAACGCTAGTCGCATGCTGGCTGCTACACAAATGGGAAAGATTTATCTCATAAAATTTGCCAAAAATATTTTAACCGCTGAAAAAAGTATATTTGCTATCCAGGGTTGCATTTTTGCCCTCGCAATTTCCAGAAGTAAGGGTTTTCTAGCTTCTGGAGGAACAAGTGGTCAGGTTGTGCTCCATAATTTGATTTCTGCTAAAGAACCACTGAAAGCTTTTGATGGGCACGCGGATTATGTGTGGGCTGTAACTTTTACCCCTGATGGTAAAAAACTTCTTTCTGCTTCTGATGATGGCACTGTAAGAATGTGGGATTTAAAGCATCCAGAGTCCAACGAAGAACCTCAGGAAAAATGTAGGATTTGAATCTAAAATTGTAGCGCCGTGAGCGCGTTTCTAATTTTTGAGAAGAGAGGTATCAGCATCTATTCTCTCTTTTTGTTAATCATCAATTGGAATTTGAAAGAAAGGAGGTAAGTTCAAATGTTGGTCAATAAAGGAGTTGTTCCTGATAATGCCGCGTTGGTTTTTTCTCAAGCACAGATTGAGGAGCGTGTTCAAGAACTTGCGGCTGCAATTGCAAAGGATTTTCCGGGTCAAAGGATTGTTCTGGTGGGAGTTCTCACTGGAGCTGCTCTTTTTACGGTTGATCTGGCGCGAGCGTTAGTTCAGTGTGGAATCCATGATATCCGAATCGCGTTTCTTTCTGTGTCGAGCTACCGTAAAGGTAGCCACCGTGACCAGGTACGAATTGATTTGGATCTGAAGTTTTCGATCCAAGACGAAATCGTTATTCTGGTTGAAGACATTATTGATTCAGGATACACGCTTCGAGCAATTTTGAAGCTACTTTCAGCCAAAGACCCGAAAATAGTGAAAACCGCAGTGATGTTTGCCAAGCAAGGAAATCTTGCGGTATCAAGTACCGATGCTCCGGTTGATTATCTAGGTTTAGTTTTACCCGACAATCTTTGGGGGATCGGTTACGGCCTTGACGTAGACGAGAAATTTCGTCTGGCTCCTGACGTTTGGGGTATTCCTCCTCAAGTATAAAAGTGCATGATTTTTCAAGAAGAGGGGTGCTTGTATAGATCCCTCTTTAGTTACTTTTCAATGGAAGGGGAGACACAACAAAATTACTTGCCGTATTGGCATTTTAACATCGTTTCTCCGTTTCTCCTTCCCAAAGCTCCTAATTTCTATTAAACTAACTAAATATATGACTGATCAAGTTTTAATCTCCAAAGAACGTATTGAAAAAAGGTTAAAAGAAATTGCTATTAAAATTAGCGAAGATGTTTCCAACGAAACTATTTATATGATTTGTGTTTTAAAAGGTTCTTTTATTTTTACCGCTGATCTGGTGCGTAGTTTGTTTGAAGCTGGAGTTAAGGACATCATAATTGATTTTGTAGAGGTAGATTCAAACTATGCAGATTTAGGAAAAATAAAAAGCAAGCCGATTATTAAACGCGATATTGAAACAGATATAAAAGATAAAAAAGTTTATCTAGTTGAAGATATTGTTGATAGCGGAGAGACTTTAGAATTATTAATTAAACATTTCCAAGAAAAACAACCACAATCTCTAAAAACCGTATCTTTGTTAAGTAAATCAAGTCGTCGAAAAGTATCTATAACTGTTAACTATTTAGGATTCGAAATTCCTGACGTTTGGGTTTTTGGTTATGGACTCGATAACGATGAAAAAGATCGGCATTATCCGGAAATCATGATGCGAAAAATTGATTAACCCTTTATTTCTACCTCTTTTCCTGTTACAATAAACCCAAATTAAACCCGAATAATTATGGATAATCTTCCTCTTGCCGTTCGTATGCGGCCCAAAAATTTAGACGAATTTATTGGTCAAGAACACTTAGTTTCAGAAGATAAAGTAGTCCGACAGATGGTGAATTCGGGTAAAATTTTTCCGATGATCTTTTGGGGTCCTCCTGGAACAGGTAAGACGACTTTGGCGCGGGTGATCGCGAGTGCTACCGATTCTTTTTTTGAAGAAATTTCAGCAACTTCAGCTGGGGTTTCAGATATCCGCAAAGTAGTGGAAGAGTCTAAAACTCGGCTCAAGATGAATCAGAAAACAATCCTTTTTATTGATGAAATTCATCGCTTTTCTAAAGCGCAACAAGACCGTTTACTTCCCTTTGTGGAGGATGGAGTAATTATTTTGATTGGTGCTACCACGGAAAACCCATCATTTGGAGTGATATCTCCCTTGCTTTCCCGTTGTCGTGTTTTGGTTTTAAAAAGTTTAACGGAAGAGAATTTAAAAAAAATTGCAGAGAGAGCCTTGGTAGACACAGTAAACGGATTGGGAAAACATAAAGCGAAAATAGAGAATAATGCTTTAGAGTTTTTATTAAAAGTTTCTAGTGGAGATGCGCGAATTGTCTTAAATGCTTTAGAAATTGCTGTGACGATACTAGCGCCAGCCAAAACTGTTACTTTATCTATTATTGAAGAAGCGTTACAACATAAAGCACTTCGTTATGACAAGCTTGAAGATGAACATTACAACACCATATCTGCGTTTATCAAGTCAATGCGGGGCAGTGCGGTGGATGCAGCTTTATACTATTTAGCTCGGATGATTGAGGTTGGAGAAGATCCACTTTTTATCGCACGGAGGATGGTGGTTTTTGCTTCCGAGGATATTGGTCTAGCGCAACCGACCGCGTTAGTTGTTGCAAATGAAGTTTTTAATGCTTGTCGGGTAATAGGGCTTCCAGAATGTGAAATTAATCTTGCCCATGGAGTTGCCTACCTTTGTCGTTGTCCAAAAGATCGATCAGCTTATAATGCATATTTTGCCGCCAAATCTGATGTACGCGAACAGGGAAATCTTCCCATTCCGATGCAGATTCTGAATGCTCCGACGAAAATGATGAAAGGGATGGATTATGGAAAAGGGTATGAAATGTATAACAAAGATAAATCAACGTATTTACCAGAACAGTTAAGAAAGAAGAAATACTTTAAGTAGAATTTTCTACACCTGTTTTTCGAGTTTTCGTTCGATATTAGCAGTATCTGTTTCTTTATCGAGATCTTCTAAAAGAGCTTTTTCATCAACCTTGATTCCCTGTTTTTCCATCAATATAATTAAAAGCTTTGTGAGTCTTTTCAGCTCTTGCTCCGCAATAATATCAATCTGAAGGTCAATTTCTTCACGAAGATCATTTACCTTTGACGCCCGGTTTTGAGAGATTAAGACAAAGATTGAAAGAATGATTGCTTCGAGTGACACCATAAAAGTTAAAAAATGAAATGGATAACGGTCAAAAGGTTTGATAAAAGAAAAGAAGTCGTTGTTAATTAATATCCAGAGTATAAATATCAACGCGTTTAAGGTAAGAAACCAAATAGTTCCAAACTTCGCAGTCATAAAATCAGCGAGTCTTTCTGAAAACTTTCGTCGTTCATTCTCTCGAGCTTTCAGACTTTTGATTCGGTGATGAGTTATTGAGATATCAGAAAGATCTTTGGTAAAATTTTTAGTCATACTTTTTCCTCATAAAATTATTTTTTTACTAAAACAACTGCATTTGGAAGACGACGGCCAGGTCCAACTTTGTAGCTTCCTCCGATGTACATGGCGGCCGAACCACCACCATCAAGATTTAAGGCATTTTTAGCGCCCAAAGCTTTCATCACATAACCAAGGTCTGTAACATTCGCATTACTAATAAGAACGAGGTAAACATTACTGTCGTCAGCCCCAATTGCTCCTCTGATTCCTTTGACATCTTTTTGATATGAGGTAAGTTTCGATTCATCAACCGTAACTTCGCTATTTGTGACTACTAGGGAAGGAAAGTTGGTAATTCCAGCGGTTACTCCCGAGTTTCCGTATTGGTTTGATTTTTGAGCAAAGACGGGAGTAGAGCCATTGAATCCAGCAAATCCAGTACTATCCCAACCTAAAGCATGCTGATTCAACCATTTTCCCAAATTGGAATTATAAACCGCAAAGTCATAGGAGTTAGTTTTCCCAGCACATGAGGCATAGTCAGGTGGACAGAAATAAGTACCATTCATACCCGCATATGCTTGGTTTTCACTAATATATTCAGCCAGAGTTTTGGTGGGACAGTTATTCGTGCAATCGGAAGAGTTGGCCGTAACAGTTTTTACGGTCACTTTGGAAAGCGGCATTTTGATTAGGTAGGTACTGAAATTGCCACGGATAGTTGCAGTTACTTGAAAGCTGTAACCTTCGGTGCTCACGGGTATCGTAGGTTGTGATGGTTGTGACGGTTGAGTTGGGATAACAACCGGAACTAGCGAGGCTAGATATCCTTGATAACTAGAGTCAAGAGTAGAATTGGCGCTAACAATTTCTTGATTTAAGGCATCATAATCCTGATTTAGAAGCTTTTTTCCCCAATCATCAATCTTATCGGTCATCTCCGTTACAGAGATGCTGACTCCTTGATTGCGTTGGGTTTTATCAATAAAAGTTTGGTAGAGAGAATAGATCTCTTCAATCTTTGCGAGTTTCTCTGCAGAATCTTCTCCTCTGACTCTTTCTAGCTCTGTTTCAATGGTTCCTTTCACCTGATTTAATTTCAAATTTTCCAAGGTATTAAGGTGATCTGAAAAAAGAAAATTTTCGTAACCAAGTTGATACTGTTCAAATTTTGTATTGAGACTTTTAATGTCGATTTCATTAAAGTTGATTTTGTTATGAAGATACCAGAGGTAGATTCCTAGAAAGACAAATACTCCGGTAGCCAAAACACTCCAGAAAAAAAGGACTTTAATCCGGTGATGAAAAAGATACCAAAAAAGTTGTTTCAGTTTATTCATATTTACATTATATCCAGATAACTCCAATTTGCAATTTATCATGTTGTTACATGGATAACACTCAACTACTTTAATTGTAAAGCAGAGGAAATTGAGTATATTACACAATTTGTCTTGTCAATTCAATTTATCTAGCTTAAGATATATTTAAACTATTAATTTACTAAAACCTATGCCAAAAAAACTCATTCTTTCTTTCCTTTTTTCCTTTATTTTTCTTTTTGTGGTTGCTTTTACAATACCAGTTTCGGCAGCAGAGACAATTAACTCATTCAATACAGAAGCGACTGTCAATCTTGATGGAAGTGTGGATATGAAAGAAACGATCGTTTATGACTTTGGATATACAGAAAGACATGGGATTTATCGAAATATTCCGCTTGTTAAAGAAAATAGTGATGAGAAAGTATTTATCATGGATTTTGAATTGAAAAGTGTGACGGATGAAAATGGCAAAAGTCTAACTTATTCAGATGATTCTACTCGCGAAAAGGCGATTATAAAAATTGGGGATGCTGATATTACTCTAACTGGAATTCATACCTATGTGATTAGTTATACAGTAAGGGGAGCTTTAACCTATTTTGAAGATCATGATGAATTATATTGGAATGTAAATGGAACCGAATGGGAAGTTGTTGCTAGTAGCGTGACGGCGACAGTTAAATTGCCAGCATCGATTACACAAACGGATGTTTATTTGAAATGTTATACCGGAACTTTAGATTCCAAAGCACAGAACTGTTATGGAGTTAAAGGATCCCACGAATTTCGTTTTAATACTAGCGGAGCTTTAGGAAACGCGGAAAATCTTTCGATTGTGATTGGTTTTCCCACCGCAATTGTTGCCAAAATCGAACCTACCGAATATAAACCCAGTATCTTTGATGATATTTTAGCGTATATCGCACTTTTCGGTCTTCTATTTATGTATTTTATTCTGCCTTTAATATTACTTATTATTTGGTGGAAAAAGGGAAGAGATCCCAAAGTCAATCCTGGTCCCCGAGCGTGGTTTGATATAGCCAAACATGTGGATGGTAGGGAGATGATTCCGGCTGAAGTAGGTCTGCTTACTGATGAAAAAATCGATCCGCGTGACATCTCTGCGACGATATTATCCCTCGCAATTAAAGGGTATATGGTTATCGAAAAAACCGGTAAAGGGAGTAAAGATTACAAGTTTGTGAAAAAAACAGACAAAGATACTTCGAAGCTAACCGAGTTTGAACAGGATATTTACGATGGTATTTTTAAAGGAGAGAAGACGGAGGCAACGATTACCTCATTAGAAAATAAATTCTATACCGCGGTTAAAAAGGGTAAAGATTTTCTCTACAAAAATATGAAAGATAAAGGGTATTTCGAAAACAATCCAGAAACGACACGAACTGTTTACACCGTGATCGGAATCGTTTGTTTCTTTGTTTTCAATTTTTTCCTGGGAATTTTATTTCTGATTTTTTCAAGAATAATGCCCAAGCGCACAGTTCTTGGAGCCGAGAAAAAAGAAGAGTCGTTAGCTTTAAAAAGATTCCTAGAATCACAAGATCGGCAGCTAGAGTTTCAGGAAAAGAATTGGTATTTTTTTGAAAAGCTTCTTCCTTATGCAATTGCTTTTGGAGTCGCGAAAGTCTGGGCAGAGAAATTTAAAGATTTGCAGATTCCGGAAAACGTAGCTTGGTATCAAGGAGATACAACTGGTTTACTTCCACTCATGTTTGTCACGAACCTGACGAATTTCACTAAAGCTGCGGAAACGATGAGCGGAGTTCCATACTCTTCTTCAAGGTCTAGCTCTGGTTTTTCATCAGGGTTTTCGGGTGGTGGTGGATTTTCGGGCGGTGGAGGAGGAGGCGGTGGCGGCGGAAGCTGGTAGGAAAAATCAGTATAACTAGAATTTATCAGCGAAAAAGTGAAGAAAGTTTTAGGATACAAACCAGTTTAAACTTCTTTTATATTTTAATTACTGATTTTAATCCCTAGACACTACCGCTTTGTAAAAGTGATTATTGTTGGAACCTATATTCTTATTGTGGTCTTAATGTTCCGGAAAATATCTGCCAAGCTAGAGCGGATTTTGCCACCAAACTCAAAACAATATACATCATTTCACCAAAAAGATAATTTTTCCATTTTCCAACTTTTTTGTACTGCAGTAACATATTAATTGCAAAGATATTAAAGAAAACGAAAATTGAAATCAGGATTCCATATACAAACTTGGGAATCACATCTCCAACAGAAGCCACGGCTCCGGAAAAATAGAGATAAATTGTAATCCAGGGAACGATTCCCGCGATACAGCCAAATATGAATGATGTCCAATTTGTTTTTTCGGTTTTTTGATTGTGGAGTTCCATCATAAGTCCAAAAAGATTCATCATACCGTTAAGTGAAAAAATAAGGATCAAGCTAGATAAATCATACATTCCTACGAGCATTCCAATTACCACAATCATGAGTGAAGAAGAAAATGCATATTCTATCCAACGGGCGGAGTTAATATTTCTTTTAAGATTTTTTACATACCAGGAATAGAGAACTGTAGAAAGTAGAAAGTGAGCGAGAGCAGAAATAAATAAAAAAGCAGCCACAAGCGGTCCGATTCTCCATTCCGCAATAATTTTGTGGGCAGTGGTAATTGCTTTGGTATTTAGATCAAAACTTAAATATGAAGAGGTTACAGGGAGTGTAAAATCATTTGATAGATAAAGCATCAGAGAACCTTGAATAAAATGAAAAAGCCCCATTACTGCATTAAAAATTCGGAGTTTATGAAAGATTAGATCAACTTTTTCTTGGGACATATAAAACCCCCTTTATTAGTTTATATCTTTAGTTTTTCGGTAATCATTTTATTCAAATTTGGAGCAGGAATACCATTTAAAGTATTTAAAGGAAATGGTTCTCCTTCGACAACAATATCAATTCCCTTTTCTCTACTTTCTTCGGTTTCAACCACAAATTTCGGAATTCCTACATAACCGTGCTGTGCACTGTAGGCAATATTAATTTCTAGATGTGTATCATGAGGAATAAAGTTATTACCAGTTAGAGATCCCCATGCGATTTTTATAGTTCCCGGAGAGACTCTTTCCCAGGTAGAGGTTACTCCCTGGAGGCGTTGTTCATTTTTATCAAATCTTACTTCTGCACTTTGTTGAGCGCGACTAGTATTATCAGCTTGAGTTAATGCTTGTTTAAGTTCTAGTAGAGTTAAACCATACCAATCTGGTTCAATAAAATTAAATTCAGGCAGATCAAGATTATTATATGATATTTGAAGAGCTGGGGCTAAATTGGAATCAGATTCTCTGAGGTGAAAAGTATTTCTCAATTTTGGATGAGCTTTGTAGGCATCTCCATTCAAAAATTCATCAACACTATGTAATCCCTTTTTTACTCCATTAATTCTGGAAATTGTAAGCTGTTCTGGAAGCATTGGATTTTGAGGTGTTTCCGCTTCCAAGCCGTTTTCTTCGATTGTTTTTTCCAGTTTTCCAATAATATTTACCGTTTGATCCATAGTGAGCGCGAGCATTTCCGATAGAGGAGATTGAGGATCAAGGTGAGCAGATAATTCAGCCGAAGCAGCTCTTAACCCATTTGTTGAGGCTAGTGAAGGGTAAAGCTCTGATAATTTTTGAGGATGAACAGATAACATAATTAAATTCTAACAGATAATGAGTCAATAAACTACTTACAGCAACATTTTTTCTTCCACCTGAGAAAAGATAGCGATGAACACTCCAGTTATACCAAGAATAATAAAAGTATAATTTAAATTCCAGTCAACTAGTAAACCTACGATCGGGTTTACAATAAAAAGAATAAATTGCGGTAACATTGAAATCGCAGATATTGTGGTGGCTCTTTCACTGGAAGAGATGTGTTTATTAAAGTAAGAGCTCATAATAATCTGTCTGGTCAAACCAAATCCTCCGGCAAAAGCAAGAAATAGAACTATTGCAAAGGGGTGGTTAGAAATTCCAACGAGTAGGAAAGTAATGGCTGTTCCCCACGACCCAAAAGTTAATAACCGCTTTTTGCCTCCCAAAATCGCTTCAATCTTGTGAGGGAAGATTACAACAATAATTTCCATTAGAACTAAAAAAAGAGTGAAATATCCAAAATAAATTACGGGAATATTTATCGCTAGCAGTTTGCGTTGGTAAAGCCAGATGACAAAATAAGCAAGAGAGGCAACGAGTGTAGAATCAATTGCGAGTATTTTCAGGGTTTTGTTATGGATTAGATTATTTACTCCAATTTTTAGAATATCCAGATATCGTCGTGATTCTTTTTCCACATCGTGAAGAGGAGGTTCTTTAAAAGTGAAGGCAATTAATGTTTGTATGATCATCGGAAAGATTGAAAAAAGCATGGTATACTGCAATCCAAAATATTTAGCGATGAAGCTTCCAATGATTGCGGAAACACCAATAGCAATTTTTCGAAAGGCATCGCCTCTTCCAAAAACCTTTTTGGCTTCGGATTCTTTTTTAAGCTCTTTCAAAGTATCATATACAAAAGCTTCGTTGGCTCCAGATCGGAGCGCTCCGGATAGAGCAAAGAAAAACTCTCCTACTAGAAATACATAAAAATTGGGGAAGATTCCATAGATTAAAGCCGCACCAGTAACAGTTACTCCGGCTAAAATCAGGGAAAACTTGCGACCCCAGTAGTCGGCAATAACTCCGGTAGGAACTTCCAATAAAAACAACCAAAGCATAAACCATGATTGCGTAAATTGGATTTGGGATTGAGCTAGATGTCCGAATTCGGTAAAAAAGGGGATGAGAACTCCGCTTACAAAGAAAAACTGACGGAAAAACTCAAAAGCATAATATTTCCAGATATTATTCTGATATGTTATTTTTAAAAACTGCATAGAGCTTATTGTATCAGGATATTAGAAAGAAGAGAATATTTTTTATATTGACCATAACCAGTTTATTTATATTGTTAACTTCGATGGAGTTTGTTATCATAAAATAGAAGGAGTGTCTATGCAAAGAACTACAACTGGATTTTCGATACTAAACCTCATTAAGTTAGTAGAAAAAGAAAAAGGACCAGAGGGAAAACATTTGCTCGAAATAAAAAATGGGTCGCTTCAATATTATTCCTTTCGAAAGTATCCTCTTGAAGAAAAAATGAAGCTACAGAAATATGTTTGTGAAATTATGTTTGGCGATTCAAGTGAAGAAAGTTTTTTTCGTTTAGGGAAAAAGATGTTTGGAACATATATAAATAGTATCGCAGGAAAAACAATCATGGCTTTACTGGCAACTGATGTAAAAAAAGCGGTAATGGGAATTCCTAAAGCAGTTTCAATTATTCAGAAAGAAGAAGGATTTGATTTCCAAGTTCAAGATCTTGGAGGAAATCATGTTAAAGCTATCGTTAAAAATAGTCCCTTAAGTGTTGGCTATTTAGGGGGAATTTTTGCTTCCGGAGTAGAATATTTTAAATGTAAAGCGAACATCAAGTGGAATATTATAAGTGAAGAAAATTATGAATACGATGTGACTTGGGAAGAATGTTCCTAAAACTTTAAATTTCTTTTCTATTTTTCCAGCTTATTTTTAAAAAAGAGTCTTATGTGTATAATAGCGGTTATTAGGTAAAAAGACTATGTTCCTAGATAATCAGTTTAAAACTCCAATGTTGCAACAGTACCAAGCTCTTAAGGATAAAACCCCGGATTCATTATTATTTTTCCGCTTGGGTGATTTTTATGAGCTGTTCTTTGATGATGCCAAAGTTGGTTCGGAATTAATGAATATTACTCTTACCAAACGTTCGCGTGGGGCGGACGGAAAAATACCGATGTGTGGAGTGCCATATCACGCTGCGGAAAACTATATTAACAAACTTGTTAAAGCTGGTTACAAAGTCGCTATTGCGGAACAAACCACTGATTCCAATGACAGTAAAGGTTTAGTTGAGCGAGAAGTAATTCGCATTGTGACCCCGGGAACAGTTTTAAATGAAAAACTTTTAGAAAAGAAAGAAAACAATTTTCTTTTATGTGTGAATCAAAATAAAAATAGTTTGGGTTTTGCTTTTGCAGATCTAGGAACCGGTATTTTCCAAATCCATGAAATGTCATTTACCTCTTTTGAAAAAGATCTGGCTTCGGTGATCCGTCAGGTTCAACCGAAAGAATTGCTTCTTCCGCCTCTTCTTTATGATAATCCGCATGTTTTAAAGGTGGCAAAGATTGAAGAAGATGTGAATATCTTTATGCTGAAAGATTGGAGCCATGTTGTAGAAAATAGTGATAAAATTCTTCTTAACCATTTTCGAATAAAAAGTTTATCAGCTTTTGGGATTGAGGTTAAAAATTATCCTTTAGCCTTGGGAGCAGCAGCAAATTTACTGACTTATTTTAAAGAAACTCAAAAAAGCGAGCTTCAGCATTTTCTGAAAATTGATTCCTATTTTTCAGATGAATATCTGAGAATCGATAGTGCCACAGTTTCTAATCTTGAGCTTTTTAAAACCGTAAGAGGTCAAAGTAAAAAAGGTTCATTACTTAATCTTTTAGATCAGACACACACAGCTATGGGAGGAAGATTACTGCGAAAATGGTTAAGCCAACCGCTTTCTGACATGTCAAAAATTAATGCTCGTTTGGATGCGGTAGAGATCTTACTTCAAAAAAAATCTTTTCGCCAAAAAGTGGAAACGAGTTTAAAAGAGATTATTGATATTGAAAGATTAATTTCTCGCTTGTCACTTTCTTTGGGTTCACCGCGTGACCTAGATGGACTCAAAAATTCATTACGACATGTGGTTAAACTTTCACAGTTACTTGCTGAAGAAAAAATTCTTCAACCCAAATTACCTTTTAAACTTATAAAGCTTATAATTCCGCTTATTAATTATATTGAGAAAACAATTAAAGAAGATCCTCCGTTTTCGACAAGAGAAGGTGGATTTGTAAGGTTGGGTGTTTCTGCTGAACTCGATTCTTTACGACAGTTACTTTCGGGAGATAAAGAGTTTTTAGATGCGCTTCAGGAAAAAGAACGTAAAAGAACGGGAATTGAAAAACTAAGAATCGATTCCAATAAAATTTACGGTTATTATATAGAAGTTTCCAAAGCCAATATGCACCTTGTTCCTCCTAATTATGTAAGGAAGCAAACCTTGGTTTCAAGCGAACGCTTTATTATTCCAGAATTAAAGATCCGCGAATCTCAGGTTTTTGAAGCTGAGGAAAAAATTAATAAAATTGAATTTACGATTTTCAACGAAACCGTAAAAAAGGTTATGGAATTTTTACCGATTTTACAGGAGATTGCTTTAAGAGTTGGAGAGATTGATTGTTTAACTTCTTTATCCAAAATCGCTGAGGCTCAAAACTATACTAAGCCGCGGATGATAGTTAACGGTGATCTCATTATTAAAAACGGTCGACATCCAGTGGTTGAGAGTTTAATCCTTGATACCCAATTTGTTCCCAACGATACCGTGATATCAGAAAAAGATTCTTTATTACTTCTGATTACTGGTCCCAATATGTCTGGAAAATCAACTTATTTACGACAGGTAGCTTTGATTATTTTAATGGCACAGATGGGATCTTTTGTCCCGGCGGATTCAGTAGTCATTCCCCTTACAGATCAGATTTTTACCCGAGTGGGAGCTTCAGATTCTTTAGCCGAAGGGCAAAGCACTTTTCTCGTGGAGATGATTGAAACTGCGAATATTTTAAATAACGCAACCAGTAAAAGTTTAGTTGTTTTTGATGAAGTGGGAAGAGGGACATCTACCTTTGACGGCATGAGTATTGCTTGGGCAGTAATTGAGTATCTTCTTTCACAAAGGAATAAAAGACCTCGAACTTTGTTTGCTACTCATTATCATGAATTGACCGTTCTATCTGATAAATATTCAGAAATCAAGAATATGCAGATGGCGGTTGCCAAAGAAAAAGGGGAGATTGTTTTCTTAAAAAAAGTTATTCCTGGAGCAGAGTGGGAAAGCTATGGCATTGAAGTAGCGAAGCTCGCTGGACTTCCAGCTCCAGTGATTAAACGCGCCCAAGAAATTCTCTATAAACTTAAAGCAAATCAGAATACCTTGAAGGTAAATGCGAAAAAGACGCGCGATGAAAGTGGACAAATGGAGTTAATCTAAGCCTCTTTCAATTTCCATTAAGCGATTATATTTTGAAATTCGTTCTCCGCGAGTGGGTCCGACTTTGATAAATCGACTACCAACAGCGACGGCAACATCCACCATAGTAGTATCATTTGTTTCACCGCCGCCACGATGAGAAGTGGTAGTCATCAGATTATTTTTCCGTGCCAGCATACAGCAATCCACGGTTTCAGTTAAAGTTCCGATTTGGTTTAACTTTATAAGTACAGCGGAAATTGCCTTCAAATTAATCGCTTTTTGAACTCTCTGCATATTGGTAACGGTTAAGTCATCACCGATTAATTCAATTTTATATTTTTTGGCAACTTCATTTAATTTTACCCAAGCATTCCAATCATCTTCATGGAGCATATCTTCAATTGTGACAATTGGATATTTTTGCAACCAATTTTCATAATAACTAATTAATTCATTTGAATTTAAACTTTTATTTTCAATTGAGAGATGGTACTTCCCATTTTTGAAAAACTCTGAAGCGGCGGCATCAATAGAGATTCCAACGTCTTTTCCCGGCTCATATCCGGCATTTTTTATCGCTGCTAACATAAAATTAAAGGGAGCTTCATTATTAGGGATTCCATTCGGGGCAAAGGCGCCTTCATTCCCGACATTTATAGATAAATTATTACTTTTCAAAACATTTTTGAGGGCATGATAACTTTCCATGATAATGCGCAAATTTTCAGCCACACTTTTATTTCCTAACGCTGTAAAGCAGAATTCTTGTAGGTCGGTAGTATTATCGGCATGTTTTCCACCTTCGATAACGACAACCATTGGCTGAGGTAATTCTTCCAAATCAACACTAGTTTTATAGGAATCAATAATATATTGATAAAGAGGAATTTTTTTGGCATTGGCAACTGCATTGGCAACCGCAATTGAAACAGAAAGAATTGCGTTCCCGCCGAATTTAGCTTTATTTTCGGTCCCGTCTGCCTCTATCATTTTTTGATCGAGAGCTCTTTGATCTTCAGGATCTAGACCTTTAATTAGATGAGTAATTTTTTTGTTGATATTATTTACAGCTTTCAACATTCCTTTACCATTCCAACGGGATTTATCATTATCTGTTAAAACTGTAGCTTCGTGAGATCCCGCAGAAGCCCCATAAGGAACAGATGCTACACCAAACACTCCGTTATCAAGTTCCACTCTGGTTTCAATCGTGGGGTAACCACCCGAGGCAAGAATTTCATAAGATTTTATATTTGTAATTTTCATGTTTCTCCTTTTTATAAAATATCGGTAAGATAGATATTGTTATTATACAACAGAGAGATTTTTGATAGAATGGGAAGACATATACTCAACTTTCTTGAATTTACAAAAAAGTAGTCGAGTATTACCCATATAAACAAATTAAACTGCAAATCGCGGTTATATGGGTATAGAAACCGTAATTATATGAAAATAGTAATACCGGAAATAAAAATTTTGTCGCCAGAAGTTATCAAACAGATTGCTGCTGGAGAAGTGGTTGAAAACCCAGCTTCGATTCTAAAAGAACTACTGGAAAATTCGATTGACGCTGGAAGCTCTGTTATTAAGGTCTTTTTAGAAAAAGGTGGATTAATCAAAATTCAAGTAATTGATAACGGTTTTGGGATAAAAAGCAGTGAGCTCCCGTTGGCTTTTGAAAGACATGCTACTTCCAAAATAAGCGCGGCTGATGATTTACTTCATTTAAATAGTCTCGGTTTTCGCGGTGAAGCTCTTTATTCAATTGCCGCAGTTTCTAAGGTCAGAATTGAAACAAAGCAGAAAACAGAAATTGGAGCAGTTTTTACTATCTCCGGAGAAGAAAAAGGAGAGTTAAAGAAGGTGGGTTGTCCCGAGGGAACTGCGGTGACAGTTTCTGAGATTTTTTTTAATATTCCAGCCCGCCAGAAATTTTTAAAATCAGTAAATACAGAATTAAAATACTGCCGTGAGATTTTTATTGCTGAAGCTTTGTCACATCCTCAAATCCGTTTTGAACTGTTTAATGAAAACAAAAAATTATTTCAGCTCCCAGTTTCCAGTTTCAAAGAGAGGATCGTGTCTATTTTTGAATTAGAAGAACAAGATTTACTTCCAGTACTTTTTAATCACGAATATTTAAAAATTACTGGGTTTCTTGGAAAGCCAGGAATTTCTCGAACTCGAAAGAATCAGCAATTTTTAATTGTGAATAGTCGTTCTGTTACAAATAAGTTAGTCTTTTCCGCGGTTAAACAAGGATATGGATCGTATTTACCAATTGGAAGTTATCCGGTTTTCTTTCTTAATTTTGAAATTCGTGCTGATCTTATTGACATCAATATCCACCCACGCAAAGAAGAGGTAAAATTTGCCGTGAACGATCTTATCTTTAACGGAGTAAAAGTAGCTGTTTCTAAAGCTTTGGAGAAAATTGATTTAACCCCAGCTGCCGGAGTAGAGAGAGTCTTTGAGCAGTCACGACGTTTACATTTTTCAGAACCGTCTATATATGAACATCAGAGAGAATTTGTCACGCCAAAAATGGCAAAACAAGCCTTTGAGTTTAATGAAAAGATCAGTGATGTAAGTTTAAAAGAAAGTGATGCGAAGAATAATCCTGTAGACATTGAACCGCAAAAATTCCCTTGGGAGGAAACAGAAGAGAGTTGTAATAGTTCAACATCACAACTTTTTCAGCTTGATTTTGTTTATATTATTGAAATTAAAGGTAGCGAATTATTTATCTATGATCAGCATGCAGTGCACGAACGAGTGCTTTTTGAAAAATTTATTCATTTATATTTGAGTCAGCAAAAGCAGGGAGAAACGCAGGCGTTACTTTTTCCAGAAGAGGTAGAACTATCTTCTCCAGAAAGGGAGATTATTCTGAAAGAGAAAGATAAATTACAAAAATTGGGTTTCGGTTTGGAGGTTGAGGACAAAAAAGTACTGATTAAAGAGATTCCCATAGTTCTTAATAGTGATAATTTAAAATCACGATTTCGAGATTTTTTAGACGGACTTATTTCTCATGAAGAATTTACAATAGAAGGAGATTGGAAAATTGATCGCAAAACTTTACGAATGCTGACGTTTTTATCCTGTAGAAGTGCAATTAAGGCTGGAGATAAACTTGAAATATCAGAAATGAGGAATTTATTACAGCAATTTGAGATAACAAAGGAGAAATATACTTGTCCTCATGGTAGACCTGTAGTTGTTAGATTAGGTCGGAAACAATTGGATAAATTATTTCTCCGGGATAAAAAGAGCTTTAAAAATTAACATTTATTATTATGTGGATGATACCTCACACCTTAGCAGGTGTAACTTTAGCAACAAAAATTGAAAATCCTTCGATATCATTACCATTAGCTTTATTATCACATTATCTTTTGGATTTCATTCCTCATTGGACACAGACTCCCACCTTCTTTGGAAAAAAATCAATTGCGTTGTATGTTGATTTTATTATCTCTTTGAGTTTGGGGCTTTTTTTTGCGCTGAAATTTCCGTTTGGGTCAAATGAATTTTGGATTGTAATTTTGGGAGCAGCTTTGGGAAATTTTCTTGATGCTGTCAGAATTCCTGCGTTACTTTTACGACGTGATCTTCCGTCAACCCAAAGCCACTCTCTTATTTCAATAGCTGAAAAAATTCATGCGAAGTTAGATCAAGATGTCAAGCATGAAAAAGAAAAGCTGGTTTTCAAGTTTACGAAAGGGAATGTTTGGATCGGAATTGGTACGCAAATCTTAACTGTTGTTTTGTGTCTTTGGCTTCTTCTTACCTAAAAATCCTAAATATAAAGTTAAACCAACAAGCAGTATTCCTGTTGTAATGATTGACCAAAACTTCGTTATTTTTGAAGAATAGATAGCGATTAAGCCAAGAATCAAAGTTACTGCGCCGTAAAAAACGGTAATCTTTTCATGTGTCCAACCGATATTCAATAGCTTGTGGTGTAGGTGCTCTCTGTCTCCCCAGATAGGAAGTTTGCCTTTATAAATTCTTCTGCCGATCGTCCATAATCCATCCATAATTGGAACACCCAAAATCAAAATTGTGGTGGCGGTTTTACTACCGGAGTAAATGGCCAAGGTGGAAATAATGAGAGCTAAAAATGTTGAAGCTCCATCACCAGGAAGAATTTGCGCCGGATGCCAATTAAATATTAAAAAAGGAATAACCGATCCAATTGTAATGAGACATATTTTAATTATGGTCCATTGGGAGTTATCGTAGGAGATAAATTGAGAAGCTAGTAGGGCAATGAAAGCTAACGAAATGATAGTTAACATCGGAAGTTGTCCGTCAACCCCAGATGACCAATTTACAAAGTTGATTACCGTCATAATCCAGAATACGGCTAAAATATCCGCCAGAGGGAAAAAATGATGTTCTCCGAGGAAGTTGATTGGGATATCAATAATATTGAGATCGATATTTCCAAGGAAAGGAATGGAAAGGGAAGAAATTCCTACTCCACTAATTACAATAATGCTGGCTGCAACAAATTCAACTCCAAAACGAATTAAAGGGTGGATATCATACTTATCATCGAGAGTGTTTATTAAAAGCAGAATTAAACTAGCAATAAGCATTCCGGTAAGGTGTTTATCCAAGGGAATGAAAATTAGTATTGTTAGAAGGATCGCAATAAAAGGAGCTATTCCACCCATTCGGGGAAGGATTTTTAGGTGTAATTTTGCAGGATGTTTACTTTTAGAAGGATCATCAGTAAACCCATATTTGAATGCAAATTTAATAACCACAGGAAACAAGATAAAGGAAATTACGCTCGGAATAATAAGGAGTATCAAAAGATTCATTTTAGAATATTAATCCCGTGATATAGCTTAATTTAAAAATGATTAGGATTAACATAATATTCAAAAAAAGGCAGATGTAGATCAGGATATTTGAGAGCAATTTTTCTTTACGATATAAGTAATGAGCGAGATACAGATTCAGAAATGTAAAAAAAGCAAATCCTAACGGAAGAAAATAAAGATCTTTTTTTTCTGCTAAAGCCCCATTTCCGATTTTGACAAAATAAAGCGGAATCTCTGGAGGTAGTTCGTTAAAAAACTTGGCGATAAAGATCCAAGCAGAGATAAGAAGGATTATACTTGCAATCGCAACTGAGGTTATTTTTTTATCATCTTTCCACAAAGGAAATCTTTGATATTCAAAAAAAGACTTTGTAATTAAAGGTTTGCGATTTTTTCGAACTTTTTCTTGTTGAATCATTGTCAATTTATCCCCTTTACCAAATTTAAAAGATTGAATCACTATTTGAGATTTGGTTGTTGGTTATTCCAGATTGAAGTATACCATGGATCACAGTTGGAAGAAATTGGTCGCATTATACGTTGTATTTGTAGCAATTTGCTCTAAAGTTGTTCTGCGTAATTCTGCAATTTTACTAGCGGTTTCAATAACGTTAGAAGGTTCGTTGCGTTGACCTCTTTTGCTTTGGGGTGGTAAAAAAGGGCAATCAGTTTCCAGAAAAAAACTTTTCTCATCGATTTTTGCCGCAGTTTCTTGAACCTCTTTAGCATTGGGATAGGTAGCGATGGCATTTAAGGAGATAAAACCGCCTTTTTCAATAACCTGTTGTGCTTTTTTGAAATTATAACTCCAGGAGTGAAAAACAACTTTAGAAAAAGGAAATTTATGTTCCGTAAGTAAATTTACAACATCGGTAAAAGCATCTCGGGAATGAATCACTAAAGGTAGATTTAAGTTTTTAGCGAGTTTAATATGTAGTGCAAATAATTTTTGCTGTCTTTCGATGTTTAAACGGCGATTGGTTTCATCTTTTCTTAAGTAAAAATAATCCAGTCCGCATTCTCCAATGGCAACGACTTTTTTATTTGAAGATAAAACAGTAAGTTTCTCCATAACTTCTTTTTCAGTTTGTCCTTCTATAGTTATAATTTCTTCAGGATGAATGGCGACCGTGGCGTAGATTTGAGGATAGACAGTAGAGAGATCAATTGACTTTTGGCTGGTCTCAAAATTTACTCCGATATTAATAATTTTGTTTATACCGTTTTGGAATGCATTTTGAATTACGCCATTTTGATCGGCATTAAAAGCTTTAAAATCAAGATGCGCGTGGGTATCAATAATAAGGGGATTCATAATTAGAGCTCTTTTTCGATTACGGTCGGCAGCATTTTAAAATCATTTGGGAAAAGTGCGATGAACCAGGCGGCAAAATTAATAAATAAAGGTGTTAAAGAGGAGGTGCCCAATAACTCATCTAGGGATGTATTGGTTGGAGTTCGGAGTAGAAAAAAGAGAATCACTCCTAGAATTAGATTTCCCACAAATAAACCTAAAAGGGCGCCAAGCCATTTATCAAGCGTGCTAAAAATGGGGAGATTTCTCAAAAAACCAAAAACATTTAGAGCACTTAAGATAAGACCTAAAAGTTCGTTGATAATTTCGAAGATGAGCACAAAGGAAAAGATAGCTGCGATGGCATAGTTGCCTAAAAAAAGTGGTTTGATAAGGTGGGCTAGATCATCAAATATGCGACTGGCAATCAAAACTCCCACAATAATCCCAACTGCTTGTCCAAGCATGTAAGCAATGCCTTGTTGAGCGCCTTTATAGACAAAAGCCAAAACAATCAGGATTAGAATGACATCGAGTAGATTCATAATTTTATATTACTCTATAATTATTCTTCGACTTTAATGGAGAAGTTCCTTTATTTTACGGAGAAATTATTAATGGAATTAATTATATTTGAAAAAGGTTAAATTGACAATATAAACTAGATACAATTGCCGCCACCGTCAAACTGAACCCAATTTACTCCATCGCAGAAACATGGTTCGTTCATCGAAGCGTCATAATACATTCCGCCTTCAGTATTGGCATCACATGTTCCCGGCGCGTCTGAAGGAGTTGATCTAATGACAGAAGTAACTTCAAGTTTCGCAGTAGGATTAGTTGAACCAATTCCCACATCATGATCTCCATCAATAACTAACACTTGTCCCGTTGTAATATCTTCTCCTCCACCAATAACAAAACTTCCATTATTCTTTGATCCTATACTCCAACTACTGCCGAATGTGTCTTCATAGAAATGAATATAAGAATCAGTTCCATCATCTCGATTAATCTTCAAAACTCCATTATATACTTCCAGTTTCTGAGATGGATTAGTCGTCCCAATACCTACATTACCAGTTTCAATATCTGGTTGTAGTATGATATTTCCCCCATTACTATCAGAAACATTTCTTATAGTTAAATTTCTGTTGTCTGTATTCAAATCTAAACCAGTATATATCGTCGCACTTGAGTAAAAATAATGACTTGCAGAGTTGGCATAATCTTGTCTGATATTACCGGTAATATCTAGAGCAGAACTTGCGGTTCCCTTGTTTATTCCCATATATCCATCAGCTTTCATTACAAATTTTGGTGTTGAATTACTAACCACATACAATGCATTGCTGACTGAACCAGATGCAATATCAATCGATAACCCGTGAGCCGATGATGATACACTGTTATTCTCTATCATCATTGTGTAATCGGTATTATTGCGTAATACATGTAATGAAGTACTCGGAGATGTTGTTCCAATACCCACATTACCAGAAGGAATAATATTTAAAAAACTGGATGTTCCTAATATTGATCCTAAACCAACTTCGAATGAGTCGTTTGTATCGTCAAGTCCGACATGATAATCTTGAGCATTTCCATGAAATATAACACTCGTGTCTTCCATTCCAGAGTCACCTATTGTTAGAGTAGGCGTAGTTCCTGTCATAGTGAGATCAGTTAATAAATTACCGTTAGTTGCATCAATCTTAAAACTTGCATCACCTAGGTCTGCATCATCATCAATTGCAAATATTGAAGAACTGTTAATTCCAGCGTAAATACTACCAGAGTCATTATGATACTTAATGTTTACATTTGTATCTCCTCCTGTTCTTGACAACATGAGAGGAGTAGGCATTCCGGAGCTGACGTCCAAATATGTAGAAGGATTAGTAGTTCCGATTCCGACATAACCTAATTGGTCAATTACCATTCTAGGAGTTGTTAAAGTATCTGTATCCCCATCTGCTTGAGTAAAAAACTGGAGTTCTGTGGGAGCATCATTGATATCTCCCCAAGTATTTGTATCAACTTCAGCCTTTATCATAGCTCCTGTTCTTACAGAAGAACCAATTCCTCTAAACAATATAGTTCCAAGGTCGTCACCGTCAATCATAGCAGTGTCTTTAGTTTCAAGACTTAGATTTGCGCCTGTAGTTTCAGATAGTTCTAATCCGTAATTTGGAGCAGTCGTTCCAATTCCCACATTTCCGGCAAAATATGAGTTGGAGGTAGAAGAAGAATAAAGAGCCCAGTGATTAGTCCCAATATCAACTGAGGTGTCCATATAAATACCATAAGAGGTATTTATCGTTCCTGATTTTGTCCATCCAGAAAGATCAAGACCCTTTGCAGTAACAATTGTTGCTCCTGACCCGTTTGTATTATTAACTCTACCAAGAATTGCAACAGCATTAGTTGTAACTGATGCAGATGCTTCTCCATAGCTGGTATCTGAAATAAAAACTCCGCCATACGCATTTGTTACTAAACCACTTCCAGTATTTCTTCCTTGACCAATTGTTCCCCAAACATTTGTGACAGAACCTGAAGATTGATTTGATGCATAATCATATGCTCCAAATAGGGAAGTTAGCGTTCCTGAACCAGCATTTGTGACTGTATTATAAGCTGCATACATCCCAGAATAATTTTCTGTACCGGTATAAACTAAAATAGAAGATGATCCATATGTATATTTACTAGCTGCTGCAGTTTGAGTTAATTTTATATAACTACCATAATGATGATTTGCTGTCTCGGCAGTTGACAACTCTAAATTTAAGTATTTATAAGGGTTTATTATGGTATTTGCTATTGAAATATTTCCGGAAAATCGGCTATTTCCTTGAACTTCCAGTTTCTCTGTCGGACTAGTTGTTCCGATTCCCACATTATAGGAGATATCATCAGGATAGAGATTTGATCCAGAAAGTGTCCAAGGTCCTCCAGTCGAAGAGACATCTGTCCAGGAAGCCACTCCAGATCCATCGGTAGTTAAAACATATCCACTAGAAGCTCCTGACGCCATAGTAAGTGCTGTGATATCTACACTCCCTCCAGAAAGAGATCCTGTAACATTCCCGGTTAAGTTCCCGGAAAAAGAGGTCGCGGTAATACTTCCCCCATTGGTAAGATCATTGGTTCCGAGATTAATATCTCCACTCATCGTTCCTCCAGAAAGAGGTAGATAGTTGGAAGCAGTAATTGTGTTAGGAATCATATTATCCGTTAAAGAGTTATTAGGAAATTTGATAGTCCCAAATACTGTCAGATTTGTGGTAGAGAGTGTTCGAATATTGGTAATATTATGATCGTTAAGTTTCACATTACCATTAATTGTCCCTCCAATTACAGGAAAGTATTTTGAAGCCGTAATGCTATTGGGAATCATGGCGTCGGTAATAGAGTTATTAGGTAAAGTCACTATTCCTAAAGTAGTCAGGTTGTTCACAGTAAGAGAAGGGTTGCCAGATAATCCGGTAGCATTTCCAATCAGAGACCCTGTTACGGTTCCTTCTACATCTCCAGTAAGGTTACCTTCAAACTCTCCCTGAAAAAGATCGGCGATTAAACTTCCCCAGACCTCTAGGTCTGTGGTTACAAATACCCTTTCTCTTGATTCCAGGAAGAGGTAATCATCTGTTACAATATGCATGTGCACATCATCATAGATCTTTGACCCCCCTTGATTCAGATTGAAAGACATATACTTACCTTGATTGAAGGTCTCTGATCCCAGAGTAACCTCTGTTCCGGAGATATTAAGGTCTCCAATAATGGATAGCTCTTCCGTAATTGTATAAGCATTTGTGATAAGTGGATTAATTAATACAAAGAAGGTGAAAAAGAATACCAAACTTATAATTGATAGAAATAATAGTTGCTTTTGAGACAGTGTAAACATAAAAATCTCTTAATAAAAAGATTAAGAAAATGATAACAGAAAAAAACCCAAAAGAAAAGTCAATTTATTCGCGTTCGAAGCGGAAAAGTCTTAGGGCTAAAGTGATGGAAATTATCAACCATCCACCCATAAAAAGAAGTTCTGTTTGAAGCTCAAAAAGATTCGCATCCTGCAAGGCGATTTTTCGCAAGGCTTCAATAAAAGGAGTAAGAGGTAAATAAGAAACGACATTTTTTATCACATCTGGTAAAGCCTCTTTCGAAAAGAAAACGCCCGAAAGAAACATCATCGGCATCGAAACAACTTGAATCATTCCTTGAGCGGCATCCACGGTTTTGGCGACACCAGCCACCGCAAACCCTAAGCTTAAAAATATTAACTGCCCCAACAAACCGATAAAATAAAGATAAAAAATATTTCCAAAGATATGAACTTTGAAGATAAAAAGAGAGATCAAAATTATCAGAGTCATTTGGATCAAACTGATAAGAAGATTGGATAAAACAAAAGCCAACAGAAATGACCTTGTCCGAAGAGGTGTAGACATGAGCTTTCGTAAAGTATGTTTTTCACGAAAAGAAACAATACTCATAGCGATTCCAAACAATCCACCTTGCATCAGAGACATTCCTATTATTCCAGGAACTAGAACATCTAGATAATTAATATTCTTGGATTCGATCTCCTGTTTTTCATAGGAAAAAACTTGAGGGGTTTGGAAAATCTGAATATTCATTCCAGACATAAATTGTTCAAGTAATCCAAAAACAATCCCGTTTAACTGCACATTACTTTTGTCGTAAAATACCTGAATCGGCTCCACGGCAACACGAGAAGGTCCAGATTCGGTCATTTGTAAATTAAAATTCTGTGGAATTATGAAGACAAAGTCAAGATCTCCATCTAAAACAGCATTTTTCGCTTCTTCCTCATTTTGATAGTTATCGTCTATTTTCAAAACTTCAACTTTTTTTAAATTATCGACAAAATCTTTTGAGAATTCTGAATCAGCATTATCTATCAAAGCCACATTTGAGACACCCATCTTATCAAAATTAAAAAGTCCAAAAATCAGAATAAACATTATCGGAAAAAAGATCATCCAAAAAAGGGTATCCTTTTGCCTTAAAAACATTTTGATTCTGGCAATAAATAATTTCCAAAAAGACTTCATTGTTACTCCCTTAAACTTTTCCCAGTAAGATTTAAAAAAACATCCTCAAGATCAGCAAGCTGCCGGACTCTTTCTTTTTTAAATCCAGACTTCAATAAATTTTCAATTAATTTTTGTGGGGTATCCAAAGTGATAATTTTACCCTCATCCATAATGGCCACTCGGTCACACAGAACCTCTGCTTCTTCCATATAGTGTGTAGTTAATATCACAGTTTTTCCTCTTTGTTTTAGCTTTTTGATTATTTCCCAGGTATGACGACGGGCTTGCGGATCAAGTCCAGTTGTAGGTTCGTCAAGAAAAATCACCTCTGGATCATTTACCATAGCTACTCCAATTGATAATCTCTGTCGTTGTCCACCTGAAAGCTTCTTAACCAAAGTATTTTTCTTCTCCTGTAAATCAAAATCATCTATTATTTCTGCTAAATCTTTCTGATACTTGTAAAATGAAGCAAAAAGATCCAGAGTCTCACAAACTGTCAGCTCTTCAAAAAATGCCGATGACTGTAATTGCACTCCAATTCTTTCTTTTAACTCTTTGATATTTGTACGAACATCAAATCCTAAAATCGAAATTTCTCCATTACTGATACTCCTTAAGCTTTCCATCATTTCCACCGTTGTAGTTTTCCCTGCTCCATTTGGACCCAGTAGACCAAAAACTTCGTTTTTGTAGACCTCAAAGGAAATCCCTTTTACGGCTTCGAGCTCACCGTTATATTTTTTATGCAGATCTTTTACTTTGATAACAACTTCTTTTTTCATATTAACTATTACTAAATAAAGATAAGAAAACAATAAACCAGTCTAGCAAAATGATAATTAAAGTCAAGAGGAGAATGTTATACTTTCAAAATATCCATCGCCACTTTATTCACAAAACGGTAGTGAATTACTTCCATAAATGCGTCGGCAAAAAAATCCGCAGCATTTCCCATTCCTTGAGCTAATCGTAATACCCTTTTCTGAATATTTTGGTATTTCAATATATTTTGAATCTTTGGAGTATCGTATTCTGGAGCAATAATTTTTCGAGCAACCTCTTCACCTGTAACAATAGCATTATAAATCCCCTCTCCTGTTAACGGAGCTGTAAAACCACCAGCATCTCCAATTAAAAACATATTTCCAAACTCAAATCCTTGATAATCATAGTTTATAGGAGCACTTTCATACTGACATTTTGAAAGATCTATTTTCTTACTTTTAATGAAATCTTCTAATTTAGGCTTAATATCGCTAATCTTTGATCTTTGCGTAACATCTATTCCAGTTCCAATTGATGTAAAATTCTGGTGAGGAAATATCCACAGATACGTAAACCCATATTTTTCAACATTAACAAATAATTCCATATCTTGCATCTGTTTAGGCACTACATAGTGAAAAGCTACTAAAAGATTCTTAGATTCCAAATTAAGAGATCGGCGTACTACCGAACTTGCGCCATCTGCACCTATCAAATAATCAAAACTAACTTCTTGTCCGCTATTTAGATAAACTTTTTCTTGATCTACTTTTATCACCGTACTAGTAACTAAAGGAACTCCCAACTTCTTAACTATTGAGTATTGCCATTTACCTAAAACTTCTCGATCAATTGTATAGGCAAGAGGAATTTCAATCCTAACTCTACTTATTTTGTGATGACTATGGAGAAGAACTGAGGAAAATTCTCGAGAAATAATATCTTTTGGAATACCTGATTCTAAATCTTTATGAGTTAATCCACCGGCACAAACTTTCTTCCCAATCACTTTATTCTTTTCTAAAATAACGACTTCTTTTCCTGCCTCTTTTAGAATTCTAGCTGCAGCTAATCCTGCTGGTCCTGCTCCAATGACGATAACTTCATAATGAGATTTAAGCTTATTTTTGGGAGTCATTTTTTATTTCTGTCTTGATACTTTTTTTCTCTAATAATAACCCAAGCAATATACTGTTTATCGGAATTGATAAATACCGAAAACCAATTTCTTTCATATAGGTTACAAAAGTCATATCTTTATTGAAAGACAACACGCCCACAATATCGAGCAAAATTCCCAAAACGAAACCAAAAACACCAATCAAGATACCATCAATTAAAAAATGGCTCTTTTTATCCATATAATAATAATAGGATAATCCACACCAAGTAAGCATTCCAATCACAATCATAATGGTTTTGAAATAATGGATATCTGTCTGCATCAAAGGGAAAAAAAGTAGACTAAAAGCATAAGGAATTGCCCACATTAAAAAAGTAATCAGCAAAATTGTAAGGTATTTTTTCATATTTAATCCTTTAATTTTCTTTCAAAGATTTTAGCTCAGCAATAATATCTTGAATAATATCTTTAGCTTCCTGAACTTCCTGTTTTGCCTTCTGTAAATCTTGCTTTCCCGCCTCTAAATAAGCCTCAGATTCAGTAGTATCTTCAGCAGGTTCCATAGCTCGAAAATTACTTTTGGCAGAATCAAGATAACCTTGAATTTCTTGGAATTTTGCCTGTAAATTATCAACTAGACCCTCAACAACAGTAGTATCTTTTCCTGCGTTTTTATATTCTTCAATAGCTATTTCTATTCTCGTAATTACTTTTGCCTCATTCTCGGATAAAACGTATTCTGCCCATCCAACGGCGCGCAGCCCTCGATCTTTGGGGAGCTCAACAATATAAACACGGTAATCATAAAAAATATTCCTTATTAGATCTTTTAAAGAAGCTAAATCAGTAGCGCTTTCTATAGAAGCTTTAAGTGCAACTAAACCGTCATAACTTGTCTGCATATTCGTCACAATTTCATCGCGATTTTCTTCTGACAATCGCAAAGTATTCCCGAGAATTTCCTGGGCTTTGGTCAGATCTTGCAGTCGAACATCAATCAGCTTAATTGCATATTCCTTTAACATTTGAAGCCTATCTTCAGCTAAAGAATTTCGGAAATTTTCCAGTGTTTGCTGTAGTTCTGCTTGATTCTCTTGAAGCTGTGTCCTAATTTCACTCACGTATTGATTTTTATTTGAAGAAGAAGTGCTTTGAAGGAAATCTCCAAAAGCTAAAGATGATTGAGGAGTAAATAATATTAAAGCAAAAATAATGCTTAATATGGTTTGAGTTTTGTTTTTCTTCATATCTTTAGTCCTTTTTAATCTTTATGTTTTAATTCTAAAAATCTTTTACTAGATAGTAGGCATGGTATCATCTTGTGTTTGATAGTCCTCAATATCAACTAGAGAATTTTCTAAATCTACTAGAGCATCATCTAACTCATCATTAAGATTATTCAACTCTATGATTCCCTCACTTTGATTATCTTGTTCTGTTTTTGTTGTCGCCTCCGAGGTTGCTTGTTCAATATCAAAAGATCGCTGTGCTGACTGGGAAGAGGTATTATTATCTTCGGAAGTTGAAGGTTTACTATTTACCAAAAAAAATATTACTACTATAACCAAAAAGATAAAAATTAAAAGAAAGAGAATAATTAGAACAGAAAAACCTTTTTTTGTTTCTGGAACATAGTTTTGACTAGAAGCAGCTTCCTGCCACTTTGATTGATTTTGAACATTGTTTATATTATTTTCTTTCATAATCTTCCTCCTATACTACTTTTTACTTGCACATATAATGCTAAAGGAAATAATTAAGAAATGCAACATGAGGTATTTTATAATTCGAGAGTAGGAATTAATATGAGTTAATTCTAAAAAATTTCCATGAACGTAAGTTCGTAGATATGCCAAATCCTAATATGATTTAGAGCCATAATCTTCGCAAAGCGAGAATTAGAGATACCACAGATGTAAGTCCGTGATAGTTCATTTGAAATTCCTAGTCTCAAATATGCTATAAAGAATAATCGAACCTGCAATCGTCGCGTTTAGAGAATCAACTTTCCCTTTCATTGGAATTGAGATAAGACCATCACAGTTCTTTTTCACTAAATCTCTCAACCCTTCTCCCTCACTTCCAACGACAACTCCAACTGGACCAGATAGATCTTGTTCGTTATATTTCACTCCTTCATTTACACCACCAAGTCCATAAACCCAGACATTCTTCTCTTTCAAGACCTGAATTGCCTGAGAGATATTTGCAACCTGAGAAATCAAAAGATGTTCAGCAGCTCCAGAGGAAGAGTTTACAACAGACGGAGTTATCCCCACAGCACGTCGTTCTTGAATAATCACACCATGCACACCGGTTGCTTCCGCAGTTCTCAGTAATGACCCCACGTTTTGAGGATCTTGTAAAAGATCAAGGATTAAAACTAAAGAATCTTCATTTTGATTCCGACTAAAAGTGAAAATCTCATCAAGAGTTACATAAGGATACGTACTTCCTTCCAAAACCACACCTTGATGCTGTCGATGTTTAACTATCGCTTCGAGTTTGTGTTGAGTAATCGGCGTGATCGGAATCTTCTTTGAACTACAAAGGGATTTTATCTCGGTAATAACATCGGATTTTAAATCAACTCCTTGAGAAAGATAGAGATTTTTAAATTTCCGACGGCTTGCTCTTAATGATTCTAGAACTGGATTTCTTCCGTATAAATATTCCATATTGATTAATTTAAATATCAAAGCTCAAAGTAAATACTAATTAACTAATGCGTTTGTGTCAATGTGAAAAGTGATAGGTGTCAGAAACTACTTTACGACATCAATTCTTACTTTCAATACTCCACGCGAAAGAGGAGATAGTTCTGCAAAAGCTGCTTTTGATAAATCCAAAGATACTCCACGTGAATAAAAAGCTCCACGATCATTTACTTTTACCTCTATCGAATTACCATTTTCAATATTGGTAACTTTTAAGATTGTTCCAAAAGCATACTCTGGAGATGCTGCAGTTGTATAAGCATTCATATCAAAGACTTCTCCACTACTTGTTCTGCGACCATGTAAAGCATCACCATAATAGGTAACCACACCTATGCCTTTATCTATATACGTCTTTTTTTTAGCCCCAATTTTTACCTCTTCATTAAGGCTAACTTGTTTCTTGGTGCCGATTAAAATCTTATCCCTATTTTCAATTTTTGTTTCTAAACGTACTACCGCTCTAGCATGTTTTGGAAAAACGACCTTATCTAAAGGGTAAGTTGTCGAAACAAGATTAAAAACAAAAAAACTGCTAAAAAGCGCAGTCCTTTTAAACACATCCATCTAATAATATTCTGTGGGGCAGAATACAGACTTCAATAATTAATCTTTACTGACTTCAGCCAGCTGCTAATCTTTAAATCCTAAACAATAATTAAATATAGAAATAATTAATTACAATAAAGTTGGGGGATTGTTTAGGATTTAAAGATTAGAATTCAAAAAATTTGATAGTACGGGTTGGAAGGATAACAAAAAGATAAAAATATGTCAAATTTAAGCATTTTTGGTGATAACGATATCTTTTTCTGCTACAATTGAAACCTAATATAAAATTACTAATTTTTACCTATGTCCTTGAAATTAAATTGGATTGAAAAAAATAGATCTGCCGAAATCGTCATCGTCTTTGTGATTTTCATTTCTATAACCGCTGTACTTTTTATTTACTTGAATCCTCAAGAAATTATCAAACAGGTTCGTGACGCCAAAAGACTGGACGACATGAACAAAATAAGAAGCGCTTTGGACCATTACAAAGCTGAACACAACTGGACCTATCCAAATAATATATTCCTACTGACAGACTATATCTCTCCTATACCCACCGATCCTTTAACTCACAAATATTATGGTTATGTTGTAAACAGTTTGAACACCCTATACGAACTGAACTGCAATTTGGAAAGTATCAAAAAATTACCTCTAGAAAAAACCGACAACGGAGACAACGATAATCTTTATGAAATTGGAACAGACCTCACTCTGATGAAACAAGGACTCTATAACAATCTTGGAGTCAATCCTCCTCCAAATGTTTTCGAACTAATTTCTCCAAAAGAAACAGACACAATTAGTATTAAAGAAACCGATAAAGGCTGTTTATTCAATACCACCCTGTCTTGGCAAGAAGCGATAGATCCAGGAGATACAAATAGCTATTTCTATTACATTGATAATAACCCTGATTTTAGCAGCCCCGAAATTGTCGGAAAGACTTCAAATACCACAATCGCTTTGACTGAATATTTCAAAAACGTTAATTGTGCGGAAGTGGAAGACAAAATGTATCTAATTCTGGTAGCTCAAGACAGTGGAGGAAATTTAACAGACACAAATCCGATAATCATCAAAACTACACTTTCTCAATGATCCTTTGGAGGTTCGGAATTCTAAACTCTTTTTTAAAATTATATAAACGAGTCAAAGGACCTTTTCCAAATTTTTGATACTGTTGCTCTCTTTTTTCAAAAGTTACGAACCCTTTATCTTTACTGTGAAATTTATCTGCGTAACAAAGGATTTTTTCCTCAAGGGTCTCGGGAATAAAATCTAAATGAGGTAAAGGATAATTATGATCTTCAATTTCTTTTTTAGAAATTCCTAAGCCAATATGACGTTCTACCATTCTAATAATAGCTTCAGAAAATCCTTCGGCTCGTAGGATCATCGCGCCTAGAAAAGCATGTTGAATATATGGCTTAACAACACGTGGACCGTAAACCTTTTCACATTCAAAAACTCCAATATCATGAAGTAATATTCCTTTTTCCGCAATATCCCAGTTTAGAGACAGCTTGTTTTCAGACACAATCTGTTTGGCAATTTGTAAAGTAATTGTTGTATGAAGAAAAACATCTTCTGCTCCTTTTTGAGTCGGAGAATATTTTTGAAACAGCTTAAAAAATTCCTTCATCACCAAAAATTCCTTTCATTAAAGATATCGAAATATAACCTTTATTCAAAGCTCCGGTATCCAGTTTTTCATCTAGCTCTCGTTCTATTTTAGAAGCATAAACTTCTTTATTATAAATAAAGGTGTGCGTTTTATGATCAATTATGACTGGATAATGCCAGTATTTGGTGCTATTACCACTCACTTTTGTAAACTTTACCTGAGTCGTTGCTTCATGGGGAAAATTTACATTTATTAATTTCGCTTCGTATAAATTCTTGGCAATACAATCATCAATAACTTTAGAGGCCATTTCTCCTGGATATTTTAGAAATTCTTGAAAACCATCTTCCAAACTGTGATTTCGAAGCCAATCATTACTATTATTTCTTTTATAGCTCAAACAGATAGCCTTCTCTGATAACTGAACACTAAGACCCCGGATTGCCGCCGCAACTGTTCCCGAAGAGATATTGGCATAAGCAATATTTTCCCCCCAATTAATTCCCGAGATAATAAGATCAAACTTATTCTTGAAATAGCCTTGAGCAAATTCCATCGTGTCTGCGGGAGTTCCGTCTACCCAAAATGCCTTTACCCCTAACTTTTCTTCCTCTCCCCAAGAATGAGAGGCAAGAAAAGTTAATTTTCCTCCTACTCCAGATTGTTGGGTTTTGGTAGCGGCAATAATCAAGTTGTATTTATCTTTAAGTAAACGAGCTAAAACTCTCGTACCCAGAGAGTTATACCCATCATCGCCGGTAAGCAAAATATTCTTAACTTCCATAGTTTATCTTTCTAAAACCTTTATATCTGTAACGGTTTTAATTTTGCCTAAATATATTGGTAAAACTTTTTGATGTCCCACAAAAAAAGGTTCTGGCAATTCATCTTTAGAAAACCAATTCCAACCTTCACAACAATCTGGTTCAGCATTTGCAATTTCACCTTTCCAACTTTTTATAATGTAAACAAAACGGACATAATGCTCCTCCTGATGATTCGGAGTATCGTTAACGACTGCAAACAAATCGATCTCATTTGCTTTAACACCAGTTTCTTCGAACAGCTCCCGTTTTGCACAGTCTAGAGTAGATTCTCCAACTTCAAGGTGTCCTCCGGGAAAAGCCCATTGCCCAGCCCCAAAAATATTCTTACGCTTTCCCAGTAGTACTTTTCCTCCTTTTTCCAGGATCATTTCACAAGAAACTTTGACTATTTTTTCTTTCATTTTTCTCCTAGGTAATGACCAATATATGGTAATGAAAACTTCCGTTTCAGATATTTTTTGTAGAGATTAATTGCATTTGCATGATCAAAACCAATTTGGGAATTTTCCGGTAGATTATTAAAATCAAACCAAAGGACTTCCGAAATCTCTCGATCATGATCCCCAGTTTTTTCTTCTACATCTACCACATAAAAAAAGCTGATATTTTGATTATCTTCGACGTTTGTTCTTTTTGGATCATCATTGATTTGAAGTAAAAACTTAATTTTTCCAAGATAACCTGTTTCTTCTTTTAATTCTCGTAATACCGCCTCACTGACAACTTCATCTCGATCAATATAACCACCCGGTAACGCGTATTTTCCTGGTTCAAAAAAAGCAGTATTTGATCGTTTTACCATCAAAATTTTATTGTCTTTAATTACAATAGCATCACAGGTTACATGACGCAATTTGGCTGGATTTCCATTGGGAAATTTACAAGTAATCATATTCAAACTCTTAAATCTTTAATAACGTTAACTAAAACTTTTATTCCTTTATCCAAAACTTCTTTCTCAATTGTGAGTGGTGGCATAAGCTGAATCACACTTTCATGATCACAGACCAAGTGCAAACCTTTTTTCCAAGCATGCAAAACAATCTTTTCGGTTAACTCCGGATATTTTTGCTTAGTTTTTTTATCTTTCACAAAATCGAGACCCAAAATCATTCCCATTCCCCGAATATCCCCAACATTTGGATGATCTTGTAAATGTTTTTTCAACTCACCCATCATGTAGTGACCTGTTTTCTGTACTCTTTCCCAAATTTTTTCCTTCTCATGGATTTTCAAAGTTTCGAGAGCCGCGGCGCAAGAAATTGGTAACCAACCAAAAGTAGATTGTAAGTTAGCGGGATCAGCTACTTCCGCGATTTTTTCCTTGGTCACCATTGCTCCAATTGGAGCGACTCCGTTACTCATTCCTTTAGCAAAAGTTACGATATCGGGAACGATATTTTCGTGCTTCATACCAAACAATTTTCCCGTCCGGCTGAAACCAGTTCCGACTTCATCGAGGATAAGAAGTGTTCCATATTTTTCCGTCAATCTCCGAACAACGGTTAAAAATCCAGTAGGAGCCACATAGGCTGAACCCCAACCGGAAATTATCCCGGATTCCGCGAAAACCGCCGCCACATCTTCATTTTCTAAAACTGCTTCTAATCTTTTTTCAAAATCGTGAAGAACTTCAGTTTCGTTCAAATCGGTTCTATAAATATTGGGATATTCCAAATGGATGTAATCTGAATTGTCTGAAGATATGCTTGTTAACCACTCTTTCCTATAACCTACCTCTAACATGGATAAATTGTTTCCATGATAAGTTTCATAGAATCCTAAGATTTTTTTTCGCCCAGTGTAAGCTCGGGCCAGTTTCATGGCATGTTCATTTGCTTCAACCCCACCAGTTACTCTACTACAAGAATCTAACTCTTTTGGTAAAACGTGATGTAAGGCTGAAGCATATTTTTCTTGGAGATCATCACAAAACCACATTGAGGCGTAAGTATTTTTCATCACCTGACTAGAAACTGCTTCCGCAATTTCGGGACGATTCCAACCCAAATTTGTCACATTCCAACCTGAAGTAAAATCAATATATTGCTTCCCTTTATCGTCCCAGAGATAACTACCACAAGCGTCTTTTATTTTAAATCGCCATGCTGAAAATTTTGTGTAAATAATATGTCGATGTACCATAATTACCTCCATTTAATTGTAGATAGATTGAGTTTCAAACGGTAAAAAGTATACCTTAAATAGTTGCCAGAGTCTAACAAAACGACAAACAGAAAAGCTACTTCCAGTTCTATCACCAAAAATGGAAAAAAACACTGTTTGCAATCCACCGAAAGGATATTCCGAAAAAGCAGCTAAATTGGCTTGAAATTCTTGATTTCCTTCTTCCATATTTCCTTCCTGCATCATATGTTCGAATTCATGACGTTTAACAAAAAGCTTTGCAGAAACAGGTAAATCCTCTCGGACATATCCAAAATCTCCACAAGAAATTCCATTTAAACCTGGCATCTCCTCTTTCGAAACTTCAATCATAAAATAATCTGAGGCTTGACGATACTCTTCTTTGGAAATTTTGAGACCTTCTTTTCTCTTTTGTCTCAACGATTCTAACCAATTTCGATCCTCCTCATTAAAAAAAGAATCAAAGGTATAGCCTCCCTCCCAATCTCCGTTTTCTAAAAGAGTAAACGTATAACAATCAGGATGTTTGGGAAAAGCAATTTTAGGACACTGATAATATCGACTAAGAAACTCGAAACTAATTATGCTTATTATAATAAAAACAAGAGAAAAAATAACAAAATATTTTAAAAATTTTAGGAACTTTTGTTTTTTATTGAGCATTTTCTTTTACATTAAATAAAAATATCAACTTAGTATCTAAAACAATTCATTAGATGATCATTCACCATCCCTGCCGCCTGCATAAAAGCGTAACAAATAGTCGGACCAACAAAACGAAAACCTCTCTTTTTCAGATCTTTGCTCATCGTTAACGCCTCTTTCGATTCTACCGGAATCTCTTTCAAAGTCTTCCAAGAGTTCTTAATAGTTTTCCCATTAACAAATTGCCAAATGTAAGAATCAAAACTCCCAAACTCTTTTTGTACTTGTAAAAAAGCCTGTGCATTAGAAATAGTCGCGCTGATCTTTAAACGATTGCGAATAATTCCAGCATCACATAACAAACTTTCAATTTTTTCTTGCTTATACATAGCAATTTTTTTGGCGTTAAAGTTGTCAAAAGCACGCCGAAAATTTTCTCTCTTATTAATAATAATTTCCCAAGAAAGTCCGGCCTGAAAAGCATCAAGGATCAAAAACTCAAAAAGATTGTGATCATCATGAAGAGGAACTCCCCATTCTTTATCGTGATAAGCAATCATTAAAGGATTTTTTGAAACCCAAGGACAACGATTTTTCATAACGTCTTAATTAACTCCTTTAAGCTTTGGTTTGAAACATAATATTTGTCAGTTAAAAATTCTTTTTGAGAAACCCAACGAAATTCTTGAATCGGCTCTTTGGTAGGATTAATTGAAAAATCTACTTTATAATTTTGAGTTAAACACAAAAAAGTCGTACAAACAACTTGGTTCTGATCGGTTCTGAAAAACCACCAGATACCAAGAACTTTACCTATTTTAATTTCTAAACCAGTTTCCTCTTTGACTTCACGCTGCAAACACTCATGTGGCGTTTCTCCATATTCGATTTTTCCACCTGGAAGATCCCAAAACTCTTTATCTCCAACAACTTGTTTAATCACTAAAAATTTATCTTTGTTATGAATAATCGCTTTAACAGCAGGGAAAACTTGAGACATGTTATTTTAAATTATTTTATAAAAAACGTCAGAAATTCTTTGATCGATTTATACTGCGTTCTTAACTCTTTTCGGCAAATATCAAGACTCAAAGCATTCCATTTTTCATCAGCCTTTTGCAAATAGAGCTTAACCATATTTTCGAGTTCCATCTTCCGACCATTAATTATTCCCCCGAGAACTCCTTCAACCGAAACAAAGCGGTAACAATCAGAGTTACAACAAATTTCAGATTCCAAAGAAAAAAATTTGGGAACTCCATGATGTTCGGAAACACAAGCTAGAATATTTTCTTTTTCCCTTCGAGATAGCTCTGAAAATGAATCTAAAAAATTCTTAGTTTTTGTAACCCCAGTATTAATATGCTCTTTCAAATTACCTTTACTAAAAACCTCTCCTAATCCACAATCCATCAAAGTAGTTCCTAAATAGACTATGCTTTCATTAGCCTTTAATTTTTGCGAAAGAATTTGGCCTTTATTATTTGCAAGTTCTAAGTGGAATTTTGAAGGCACTTGATATTTTTCAATTTCAGAAAGAGCAAATTGATTTGCTTGTTGCAAAATTGTTTTTGAAATCATGTATACAATTATACCTTAATATAAAATCATGGTCTAACACTAAGTAAAAACAATTAGAGGTCTTACCCCATTATGGGGTAAGACCTCTAAAATGCTGAAACGAAAAATAATTTACCAAAGAAATAGTGCGGCCTCGTGGAAAGCTGCCTAAATCCACAAGACCGCACCATTTCTAATCCATAAATACTACATTTATGTGGGAAATATTTCGAATACCTCTATCTAGTAGCATCCAAATAGTTCTGCTCCACTTGCTCCCAATTGACGACATGCCACCAAGATTTAATATAATCAGCTCGTCGATTCTGATAATGTAGATAATACGCATGTTCCCACAGATCTAGGGCCAAAATCGGTTTTAGACCTTCTAATAAAGGAGAATCCTGATTTGCAGTTGAATGTATTTTTAAGTGTTTATTTTCATCAAGAGAAAGCCAAGTCCAACCACTTCCAAATCTGTTTAAAGCTTCGCTGGTAAACTTATCGTGAAAATTTATAAAACCACCCAATTCCTTATCAATAATAGGCGAAAGAATCCCATTTGATTCTCCACCACCTTTTGGTTTCATGACTTTCCAAAAAAATGAATGATTATAATGTCCTCCCCCGTTATTCCGGACCGCGGTTTGAATCTCTTTAGGAATAGATTCCAAAGAGATCAAAAGCTCTTCTACTGTTTTTTTTGAAAGTTCATCATGATCTTTCAAAGCTAAATTTAACTTATCAACATAAGTCTGGTGATGTTTTGAATAATGAATCTCCATTGTCCGCGCATCAATATAAGGCTCTAAATCCGCATAAGAATAAAGAAGTTTAGGCAAAGTAAACATAATATTTTCTCCTGACATACTAACACTAATTAGGTAAGAGTATAATATATTAAACATTTTGTCAAGTTGCTTTTTCAAAGAATCTTACTTACAATAAAATCATGATAGTAACTAATCCTCAATTAAGAACAAAGGAAGAACTAGAATTGTTACCAAACGAAGTTTTAACTTCTCCTCTTCCAGAATTAAGACCAGTTTCTGGTTTTGAATTACCTCTCCCAGTTACAGGACCAAATCTAAAAAAAACTGTTTTAATCAAAGACGCCGTAAACACATATAAAGAATCTCCGATTCAAGAAAAGTTACACAACCTTCAAAGAGAGTTACAAACTGCTCAGCTTTCGCTAAAAAGCCCTTATCGTAATACCTCTATTCAATCTATTGAGGAAACAATTAGGCGAATCACTGAAAGAGATATTCCGGAAGCACAAAGAGAGCTAGCCAAACTTACTTTTCCGGTTATTGCTGATGTTAATATTGATCATGACGGTCGAATAAATATTAATGGCACACCACAAGAAGGTCGACATGTTATCGTGGCTTATGATCCAGAGAAAAAACAAACATACGCCAGATATTTACCAGGACGTCCCGTATCCACAGCAGTAACCGGTAGCATGGGAGAAAATATCCAGATCCCCATTCAAGAAGATGATGGAAAAATGAGAATGTTATTACCAATTGCTTATCTAGAATCTACGGAAACAGCACCAAAAAGTGGAATCTGGAATCTGCAGATATCTCAAACAGCTTTTAATAACAAAGAGCCATTTCCCATTGATGTGGAAACTATTGATCAAAGCCCTCAAAAAGTAGTAACAAGTAGTGATCAAGAATCATTAATGGCTCAGTTCAAAGACACGCCTTATAAAAAGAAAGAAAAACCGAAAAAAGGTTGGTCTACATCTTGAGAATAACTAGCTTTTCATCCGTTTTTGCTCCTCGAGATACATGTCATTTTCTCCCCAAGATTTTACAACTTCCTCAGTAACCGGCTTTGCAATATCCCAAGTAATTAAAAATATTGACTGCAAACTTTGAGCAAGCAATTTGCTTTTGATTTTCAAACCCCAAATTTCATTATCTTTGGCACTAATTATTCGTAACCAATCACCTTGTATTGCAATTCTTTGGTTTAAGATAAACTCCGGTTTATCGATATATCGCATTTCCCATGCTTTAATATACTCTGGATTATGACTATATTGATACGTCAATACATGCTTTGTCCAATCGTTAAGAGGCATCACTTCTTTAATTGGATGTTTCGCTTTTTCACGAAGAGCAATCTCTTCCTGTACAAGTTTATTCATGTCTTCTCGACCAAAAATATCCATCGGCATCTGCAAATCAAAGGCATATACTGGCATTTCTAGCTCAGAAATCATCTTATCCATATAGACATTTTTGGCGCCTTCAATACCAGGAAAAAATTGGAAATCAGCATTCACTTTATTTTGATGAAAATCAGCTTTAAGGTTTGGTAAAAAATTCAGAATATCCAATTCCAGAGAAGTTAATTCTTTTCTCTTCCCCTGAAGTATTGTCCGTAAAATAGAAGGATTTTTAGCTCGAATTTTGGTTTGTTGCTTTTGAATTCCATCAGATTGTTCTAGCTCAATTAAACCTTTCAAGGATAACTCCATCACCACATCGTAAACTGTAGTTCTGGGAATTCCGGTTGCTTTTGATAATTGGAAAGGAGATGTTTCATTGTGTTTCAAAGATTCTAAATAAACTTTCGTCTCATTTTCGCTTAAACCAAATCTCTTTAATGTTTCCAAAATCATATTATTTTCCATATTTAAACGCCAGATGAAAGAAAAAATATAAATTGACAGTAAAATAAGCGTTAAAAACGTGCATGTTTGACGAGCGAAACGAGGAGTTACACGTTTTTTAGCTTATGAACTGATCAATTTCTTTTTCTGTAATATGGCGCCTCCTTTTGATGCTATCTTTTGGATGAACAAAAGATATTTTGAAGCTATTCTATTATTTCCGACACTGTCCGTCAACTTTGACACTACTTTCACAACTATACTATAATCTCGTCCAAGTTTAATTATTAACTATGACAAATGTCGTTTTGTTATCATTTATTGCCCTCGCTTTTTTCGCCACCGAAACCGTCTTACATAAATTAACGGCAAAATATGTGGTCAAAAATCCATTAACTTTTAACTTTTATTTGACTCTTTTTGAGTTTATATTTGTACTTCCTAGTTTATTTTCAAACCAAATTACATTTCCCTCTCTTATTGACTTCAAATATATATTTTTAACATCCCTCACAATTACGATCGCCATGATTCTGTATTTTTTCGTCCTATATCATATTGATGCTTCAGTAATTGGACCGTTGTATAATTTTCGGATAATTTTCTCAATTCTGCTCTCTACAATTTTTTTACATGAAATTCTGAATCCAACTTACTATCTTTGGATTGGTATTTTAACAATTGGCGGTTTCTTTGTTACCTTTAATGAAAAGACAAAACTCAAATCATTTTTCCAAAAACCGGTTTTTATTTTTCTCATTTATGTCTTTGGACTTGCGCTTATGTCTATTTTTATTAATAAAGGTGTGAATATAAGCGGATATTGGAATTTTACATTTTGGTACAAAGTAATATCTTTTATCTTAGTATTATTCACAATCCCTTTTTTCAAAAAAGATTTTAAAGTTTCTAGGAAGCAATTTAGCACGATTTCAATAATTTCTTTAATCGGATTTTTAGGAACTCTTTTTGCCAATCAGGCTTTTTCCATCAATGTCACAATCCCCACCGCTATATTTTCTATTCCCGGATCGATGATCATTATTTTTATTCTCTCGAGATTAAAACCAGATCTTTTAGAAAAACATAGCTTAAAAGTGTATACGATACGTTTTTTTGCGGCTTCAATTATGATTTTTGCCGCATTTCAGCTAAAATGAAAACAAGGAGAAATTCAAGATGACAAACTATAATTTCACTCATAGAGTCCAAGATGTCCCTAATTCCGGGATCGGTTTTATGATGCGTTATGCTTCAAAATACGACGATGTCGTTTCCCTGGGACAAGGAACTCCGTTATTCCCAACGCCGAGTTTTATCTATGACGAACTTTATAAAAAATCAAAATCAGATCCAACGATTGGACAGTACTCCAGCGCCAAAATTGAAAAAGAGCTCAAGAATTTAATCGTGAAAAACATCGAAAAAAAATATAATTTCACACCTGACCTTAGTGAAATATATCTTACAGTCGGTGGAATTGGTGGTTTATTTGCCGCATTAATGGCTTTTGTAGAAAAAGATGACGAAGTGATTTATTTCGATCCCAGCTATCCTCTACATCTTTCTCAAATATATCTTACTCAGGGAAAACCAGTCTTTGTTTCTTTAATAGAAAAAAAAGGGTGGCAGATTGATTTGGAAAAATTAGAAAAATCGATTACTCCCAAAACAAAAGTAATAATTCTAACAAATCCAAACAACCCAACCGGTACCGTTTTATCCGAGCAGGAAGTCAAAAAAATTGCCGAAATTGTTTTGAAGCATAATCTAATTCTGATTCTCGATGAAGCATATGAATTTCTGACTTACGAAAAAAAGCTTTTTTCACCACTAAAACTTCCAGAACTCCGCAATAACATTGTGCTCTGTAAAAGCTTTTCCAAAGAATTTGCAATGACTGGTTGGCGTATCGGTTATGTCTACAGCCATAAAGAAATCGTGTCTAAAATTAGTAATGTTCATACCTATTTCGCCATTTCACCGGCAACGACTTCAATGATTGCCGTTATAACCGCACTCTCAGATCCTCGTGGAGATAAAGCGATGCAAGAGTTTAAAGAAAAATTCACTGAAAGTAGAAAAGCAATTTGTGAAAGACTTGATAAACTGCCAAAATTATTTTCTTACCACAAGCCTGATGGCGCGTATTATATCTTTGCCAAATATTTAAATTTCAAAATGGATTCTTTTGAGTTTGCAAAAAAGCTTATTGATGAAGCAAAAGTAATCACAATTCCAGGATCAACTGGAGGACCTTCGGGAGAAGGACATATCCGCATGTCTTTTGCCGCGGATACAAAATTAATCCATCAAGCCTTTGATCGAATTGATAGATTCGCACAGAAATACGGGCAAAAGTAGGCTAAAATTTACAGGGATCTTGTTTTACCTCTTTCAAGGAATAGAAGTTAATAATCACAATCGATAATAATATAAGAAAACCCCCAATTATTTCTGTAGTGTTTGGAAATTCTTTTAAAAAGATTGCGTTTAAAAAAAGCAAGATCACTAATTCCACTGAGGTTACGATATTACCAAGATTCAAATCAAAGTTTTGAAAACCATAAAGATACAATCCACCGATTAAAACCATACCAACGCCGAGCGCAATCACGGCTAGTATTGAAGGCATCGATACTGAAGCAGATATACTTTCTTGAAAAAGCAAAAACAGCAATCCACCTACAACAACTTTGGAAATATTCTGAAAAATCAGCATTGTAGCTTTGTCAAATTTACCCAAATATTTAGCCATCGCATTATCAAGACTGTCTAAAACTCCCGGGATAAACCCAAAGATTACTCCTAACAAACTCGTCCCCTCCAAAGGATAAGCCATCAAAAAAATTCCCACAAGGGAAATAATAAGAACCATAATTTTCATCTTCGTGATCTTTTCGTGATACCAAATCCAACCAAAAAACAGAGAACTAATTAAAACTCCAGCATAGATGTAAAAGAGCGTATTGGCCGCTTTGACCAGATTAATCGAGATCACGGTCGAAATAATAGAGAACGGCGGCAAGATAGAATAAATGAACAATTTTCTTTTATCGATTTTTTTGTCTACTTTGATTTTTTTACGGGTAACAATCATCCATCCCAAAATAAATAAAACACTCACTAAACCTCGCAAAAAACTCTGAGCAAACGGCCCAAATGATTGACTGGAAAGACGAATAAATATTCCAAAAAATGCATAGATAAAAGCCGAGGAAAAAAGTGCTAAAAAACCGTATTTTTTATTCATAAAATTAACTTCTAACTTCAAAATCTAAAAGATTCTCAAACAATTTAATCACTCTTTTTTCAGCAAAAATCCACCGTCCTTTTTGTTTATCCGAAGCTTGAATCGTACACCAACTTACTAAATAAGGGTTACTCACTGAAACAATTTCAAAACCGGCATAGTTTTTATTACTTGTAAGAGGTAAACTATCTCCCATTTTTCTTTTGAGAATTTTTTCCGAGATAATTTTTTCTTCTCCTCTTTCCCATAACTTTTTTTCACCATAAGTTTTCCACCAATTAACAACAAGAACTACAACAATACGATCGAGGTCTTTTTTATTAATTAACCAATCTCTTTTCCCTGTCATATTTTTACCCATTGTTTCACAAATAGATTTAAAATTTGGTTGAGATGAATTCCAAACCGCATTACAAACCTTGTCCAAAAAATCAACATATCCATTTACTTTTGTTAAATCTCGAGAATATTTTGTCCCAAAGTACAAATCATAACCATCAATTGTTTTAAAAAAAGCTTCAATACTGACCATTTTGGTGTTTTTTTGCCCTACGAATGCTTCAATCTCAGCGATACTTGGTCTCTCTTTTCGAGGGTTCGGTTTCCAAGATTCTTCATAAATCCCGTTTCGAGCCATATGAATGTAAAACGGCCGACCCGATTTAACAATAGTATTCACTTTATCTATCATTTTTGACTCTCCCAATTTTTCAGTTTTTCATAAATTCCTAAATCTAACTCTAAAACTCCTTCAGCGCGCAATTTTTTGGCACGAAAGTGCGCATGATCCCCCGGAACAATAACCTGTGTAACATGATCTCCATGTTTTTGACTACGAATATCTTTACACATTTTAGACACGGAAGATTTGAATTTATCTAAATCCGTTAAACCTGATATATCAATCGCAATTAATAAACCACCATATTCATGTTTCGTATACTTGGCGCTTTTTTCTAATCCCATAAAACTGCGTACTAAAGCTCCTGTCAAAATCTCTATCAAAAGAACAATATTATAACCTTTATATCCTCCACCCATAGGAAGAATTCTAGCGTTTTCTTTATCTTTAGATATCGCAATAACAGGATCGCAGGTTAAATTTCCATTTTGATCGACTAAAACACCCTCTCTCATTCTATGTTTATCCTTCAAAGCTCGACTATACTTATAAAAAGCTGATTCCGAAGTTGCCATATCAACGAGAATAGGATCATCCTCTGTTGGAATAGCATAAGATAATGGATTAGTTCCAAAAATTGGCTCACTCCCACCATAAGGAACAGTCCCTAAACCACCATTAAATACGTACATTGCGATTAAATTACGTTTCGCCAAACCATAAGTCCAAAGTTTTAACCAATCAGTCACATTAGAATTATTGAGTCCAAACATCGCAATACCATTCAATTTAGCTTTTTCCTCAATTTTGTCATGCACCCACTTTAATTTAAGTGAAGGTCCCAAACGATTAAAATCGACTAGAAAAGTTCCTGATTTATCAACTTGTATCTCGATCTTTGAAGCTTTTAACTTTTCCCAAGACTCCAGATCTTCAACCGCAGAATTAATTGGATTGACGTCCGGATACATAAAAAGGGTACATTCTATTTGAGCTTTTGCAAAGTACTGTGCTTCTTCTAAAGATACAAATTTAGCAGCAGCTTTACTAAGTAATTTCTCAATTTCAATTAAACTAACTTTTTGACTAGACATGATAAAACTCCTTTAACTAACTGTACTTAAGATAAATTATATAATATTGTGCTGTTTTTATCTCCTGCAGATTTTCACCGCCTAAAAGTTCTTGCAATTTTTTTATTTCTTCATCTGTCCACCACTTCGAGGTATAACCGGTTTTACTTTCAAACCAGCCTTTGTCAAAATTACACTTGCTTAAATCCGGCTCGCCATTCATCGTTGATCCGTGATAATAGGTCATTAAACCCCAATCTCTTAGAGCTTGTTGTCTATATAAAGATAAAATAATCTCCCCTTGATACTTTTTTCCTACTTTTTTCATTCCTTGTAAAACCTTTTGCCAGTCTCCTTCAATTGTTCCTAAAGTATTTTGAAGGCATAACAAAAGTGGTTTATGTACTACAATATTTCGTGCCTTTAACAATTTTGACAAATATGTCACATCTTCTTTTAAGACTGTAACATTAGGATAGACATTCGCTCTTTTCTCTAATTCTTTAAACATTTCAGGATTAACATCAATTCCTACTATCTGCTTAACTAAAGGAGAAACCGTTTTTAAGATTCTTCCATAACCTGCTCCTAAATCAATAATTGTTTTCTTTTCCAAATTTTTAATTTCACGAATAAGCTTAAACTCATCTTTCTCGTGAGATTTAATAACCGGATCATCCCAATCTTCAAATAATTTATAATATTGTTTTGCGTTAAAGTTTCTCATTATATTGTTCATATTTAACAACAACCTAATTTCGCGTACTTTACAATAAAACATTATTCCTGTAAAATTGTTGTTCATAATGATGAACAACAATACAATCATTGAACTGCTTAAAAATTTCGACTTAAATTCCAAAGAGGGAGAAATTTATTTGACTCTTCTTCAAAAGGGAATTCTTTCACCGCTACAACTCTCGCGGGCAACCCTGTTGAATCGAACTACCATCTATCGAATCTTAGAAAAACTCAAAAAAATCGGTCTTGTAGAGGAAGTTCTGGACGAAAAAAGAACCAAAGCCAAAGCAATCTCTCCCGATAATTTTGAGATGATTGTTAAACAAAAAGAATCCGAAATTGATAAACTCAAACAAACACTTCCCGAATTAAAAGCACAACTAACAGCTATTCAAGGTTTGGCTTCTCCGGAAACTAAAGTGCTTTATTACCGCGGTCAAGATGGACTCAAACAACTGCTTTGGAACACCTTAAATGCTGAAAATGAAATTATCGGATATGGTTATATGAACTGGAATGACGTAGTTGGAAAAGAATTTGCGGAAAAGCTACGTCAAGAAGTAGTTTTAAGAAAAAGATATTCTCGAGAGATTCAAAACAGTAATTCGATAGACCCATTAAAAACATATACCTCTGTTCCCAGTTATGACAAATACTATTCCGGAAAAAAGATTCCAAAAGAAAAAATAGCAATTAAACATGACACCTATATTTACAATAATGTATTTGCTTTTTCACATTTTATCAAGGAAGAATTTTTTGGAATTGAAATCTATAATGCAGAAATAGTTCTAACCCAACGTCAGATTTTTGAAATACTTTGGGCAATCGCTGTTTAGAAGTATCAATAAAACATTGCTTTGTCACTACAAATTTAATGTTAAATAAGAAGTATTGCTCCAATAATTACGACGACCGCTCCCAAACCTTTTTGCCACAAATAATCTTTCTCTTTAAGAAAAATGTATCCCAAAATAACAGTTAGAATAATTGATAATTGCGATATCGGAGAGATTTGAATTACCGTTCCTCCGGATTGATAAGCCCAAAATACAGTTAACGCGGCAATTGCCCAAAATAAACTAGTAACAAACATTTTGATAAAGCGTTTTTTATCTAAAAACAGTCTCAAGTTTTTGAATGCTTTAGGTTGAAGTAACAGAAGAAAAACAGATGGCAGCGCAAAAGATATAGCTAAATAAGAAGGCACATTAGCAAAGTGGTTAATTAAAAAAGCATCATTGGTAAAAGCTGTGCCAAAGAAAAAAGAAGCTAAAATCGCAAATAAATGACCTTTACTTAGTTTCCATGATTTTGAACGCCAAGAAACAATAATAACTCCCAATACTATAAAAATTATTCCTACAATTTTTTGAAAATTCAAGGCTTCTTGGAGAAAGATAGCCGCAGCCACAACTGACCATAATGTCCGGGAAGCAAATAAAACGCTCACTTCCGAAGCTTCCGCAGTCTGATAAGCTCTAAATAGACAAAAGTTAAATAAAGCGTAAAAAACCGTCATCAAAATCAGATTTGGGATTAACGGAATCAAATTCGGGATAGAAAATCCAACAAATAAAGAATAAATGAAAATAATTAAGGCCGTAAGCATTTGGAAGAAAAACCCATAGGCAATTGGATCGCTCTGTTCTTCTCTAAGAAGTATTTTCTGGAGAATTCCGGCAATAGAAAAAGTAACCGTACTAATTAAAACAAGTATTAACCAAGTCATGGTAGATAAATATTAAAACAACGCTGTCTGTGAAATCACTCAGTAACAATTTCCATACTACCGGTTCCAATATCAACATCAAATTCAACTTTATAAGTAGAGCTATCAAACTTATCCGAAATATAGTTACCATCACCTTTGATTTCCGTATCATTTAACTCAATTTTCCCTGTTCCAATTTCGTATTTTAACTTCAATTCTGTATTTTTTGGTAAGGTAATTTTGGCCGAACCAGTCCCAATCTTAATTGTGATTTTAGAAGATGGCAAAGCATATTGCCCCAAATTAAAACTAATTGAACCAGTACCAACTTCTGCGTTTAAGGTATTTAAATTCATCTTATCAAAATTGACAGTTCCCTTTCCCGTACCAAGATCAATATTAATATCGGTAGGAATCCCAGTTTGCCCCATACTAAAATCGTATTTTACCTTGTTGCTATCAAATATGCGTCCGAAGAAAAAGACCCCTGATTCCGTGGAAAAATCTAATGAAAGAACTCCATCTTTGAATCTTTTCTCCAAACTTGGTTTTCCAAAATCATCATAATAACTAGACGTAATGTCCAAATAATTATAGGTGTCATCGTCCGTAATACTAAACTCCGAGACTCCTATATCTACGGTTAATTCTCGACTAAGCACTCCTTCGTAAGCATCTTTAGCAACAGTGATTTGATCCTGTTTTAATTCCTGTTCGGAAAGGTTAAAAACACTATTTTCCGGCCACCAAGAAAATCGATTATGCATGTAATTTTCTAACTGACTATTTACCGATGATAAAGATAAACAAACAATAATCGTAATTGTTGCCAAACCTAAAATCGCTACAAGCCATTTTGCAATAAAAGATTTTCCCAAGACTATCTGTAATCCGCCTAAAATCAGAAATACCGGCCAGAATCTCCACAATGTTCCCCAAACAGACCAAGGTAATATATTAAAGTTATTCAAAAGAAAAATTACGCCCAAACCGATTAAGATAAAAGCCCCAAAAGGATTGCTTCCATGATCTTCTTTAATATAATGGATCTCTTTCACAAACTGTTTGTCTTCTTTTTGTTTATCATTTTGTTTACTTTCTTTAACTTCTTCTTTTTCTTCAGGTTGAATTTTTTCCTCTGTTTGTTTTTTATTTACCATTAGTTTCTCCTCCCTAGAATTAAAAATCCTAGAATTATTAAACCTAGAGGCCATAAATGCCAAACATTAATATGGAGAACTCGGAAAAAACCAAAATTATCAAATAGAAAAAGTAGTCCTATTACGATTACGATAATTCCCCACCAAATGCGTGATTCATCTTTTTTGGCTGACTTTTCAACGTTTTTGGCGAATTTTTCTGCTTCTCCAGCTATTTCTTCTACGTTTTTTTCAATTATTTTTTCAACATCGCTATTACTTGCTGTCTCGGAGGGTAAAATCACCCAAAGGATTATATAGACTAGAACCCCCGCTCCACCCGCTAGGACAATCAGAGCAAATATTAATCTCACAATACTAGAATCAATATTGAAGTATTCAGCAATTCCACCACAAACACCCCCAATCATCTTATCTTTTTCTGACCGGCAAAGCCTTTTTGAGCTTACAGTCTCTTTATTATTATTCACATTTTCTTGTGACTCTTTTGTATTTTCCTTCATAGTATTTATCCTCCTAAAAAGTTATTATATATATTTATAATCAAATTATCTACTCGTATCTCAAAGCATCAAGAGGTTTCAGCTTATGTGCTCTAATAGCTGGATAAAAACCGGTAATTAATCCAATGAATAAACCGATCAAGATAATATAAAAAACAATGTATGGAGGAGTGTAATAAAAAGAAACAGGAGAAACTCCTCTTCCCAAAGCAATTATTTGAAAAGATTTTTCTAAAATAAATCCCAAAACGAAACTCAAAATAATTCCTAAAATTGAACCTAATAAACTTATTGTAATAGATTCAATGAAAAATAAAATAAAAACTGAACTATTTCTTGTTCCCAAAGCTTTCATGATCCCAATTTCTCTCATCCGGTCTAAAAGAGATATTGTCAACGTATTAAACATACCTAATATGGCAATTGTAACTCCCACAAAACCGATAACCATTAAAATAATTCTAAAGGTCGTAAAAACGGTCTGAATCTGTTCTAAAGTATCAAAAGCAGAAGAAGTTGTATACCCCATAGCTTCAATCTTGGCGCGCACTTCAGTTAATCTTTCCTGATCACTAAGAAGAACTTTAACCTTTGAATAACTGGGATTATTAAGTTCGGGTAAGGAATCAAAAAAAAGATATGCTGTTGGACTCTCTTTCTGATTTTTTCGATCTGTCACAACGCTTTCAATTGTTAAATCTTTCTTCCTCGTTTGTATTGCCAGACCATCTTCACTTTTTATAATATTTGTAGGAAATATTATTTCAAGTTCAGCTTTCTGACCTATAAAATTATTAACATCCTCATTCTTGGTTCCTAGGATATTTGGAATAATCTCATTTACAATTAAATTAGGAGAACTAAGCTCTGCAAAGGATTTCCCGGCAACTAAGCTCTTGTAACTGTATTTTAGATAATTGTTATCCATAACTAATACTGTAATATCAAGCACTGAACCACCTAACTTTAATTTACCCACACAATTGATTTGAGGAATGATCGTTTCTACTCCTTCAAGTTGTTTAATTTTATTTACTGAATCACTATTAAGAAGTAAAACTGCTGATTGTTCACTGTCTACATCTATACTTCTTAATGCATCTAATCCAACTGTCTGTTCTTGAACCAATCTTTCTAAACCATAACCTATTGAAAGAAGAATAATTACAAAAGCCATTCCGATAGCAATAGCAAATATAGTAAAAAAACTACGGCTTTTCCGATTTAAAAGGTTTAAAATAGCAATTCGTACTAATTCAAAAAACTTCATGGTAGATTTAGACTTCTGGCATTAATTGATTTCTCAAAAACTGTTGGATTTCATGAATACTTTCGTGAATTCCTTTTACTTCACCATCAAGTAGATGTAAAACTCTATTCGCTCGTAATAGAAATGAATAATTATGTGTCACCATCACAATTGTTCTTTTACCTTTTCGATTAATCTCGGTAAGCATTTTAATTATCTCTTCTTCAGATTTACTGTCAAGGTTACCGGTAGGCTCATCTAGAAATAGAGTCCAAGGATTTTTTACCAAAGCTCGAGCCAAACTGACTTTCTGTTGTTGTCCTCCTGAGAGTTCAGTAGGAGCATAATTCCTAAATTTACTCAAACCCATTTCTTCTAAACGACGTAATGCTTGATTGATGGCATTCCTTCGGCTCTCTCCTGTCAATATTAAAGGATACGCCACATTATCTAAAACTGATAAACTTCTTATCCAAGTTGGCTGTTGATACACAACACCCAATCTTTTTGCTCGTATATCAGCTCTTTCACTTTCATTTAAAGAATATGTTTTGGTATCACGCAAAATGACTTCTCCAGAATCTGGTTCTTCCAATCCCAAAATCACATTAAGTAAAGTTGATTTTCCACAGCCTGAAGGACCAAAAATAATTAAAAAATCCTTACTATAAACTTTGAAAGATATATCTTTTAATATTGGTATTTTATTGTTACTAACCTGAAAGGATTTTTCTAAATGATTAACTTTAATAACCACGGTAGAATGATGCTTTTTCTTCACCTTTATTGAATGAAGTTCTCGTTTCTTTTTCAAGTCCAAATTAGAAGTTAAACTTTTAGTAGTTTTCATCATTTTTAATTTTTATCTCATTATTCTCCAAATAACCATCCAAAAGAACGACGCAAAGATTCAAGGACTAACTCTAATATATTCTCTGCTGGTTCATCCGTAACTACGATATTATTATCAGAAATCGTTAGATTTCCGGCACCATCTTCGGAAAGAATCCGAAAATGATAACCCTGAGATGGATTCAAATCCGGAATTATTATAAGGTGAGTTGTAACTAGATTTGAATCTTCTTTAGTCTTTTGAGAATAAACAGTCTTTGAACCAATACCTTCTCCAATACCTAAATCATATTCTATTTGACTGCTTGCAAGCTCATCTGTTTCCCAACCAATAATAAGTTGCGCTGTTGCTTTTGATCCTTGTCCGATAATTCTAGTATCTATCGTAATATTTGAAATCATTGGAGGACGACTATCAATCGCAGTTGTAAAAGTAAATAGATTCGATTCTGTCTGAGATCCAAGAGAATCCCGACCATATACAATAATTTCATATGTAGTATTATCAAAAAGAGAACTGATTATTAGCTCATGATTAGTTTCCAACTTTGCCGTCGAAACTTCTTCTATTCTAGAATCGTTTCGTTTATTATAACGAATAATTCCAGTAGTAGGCACATTTGTTTGCCAAGTTACTTTAACTGTTCCCGTAGCTTTATCTTTCTGTTGTTCAAGTTCTACATTAAAAACTTTAGGATAAACCGCGGTTGTAAATAAGTGCTCTTCTCCAATCAAAGTATTTCCCTCTTCATCAATTCCTGATACTCTTAATTCATAATTACTTGCAGGAATTAATTCATCCAACCTCACTGTGTGAACAGTAATTCCGCCAACAGACATATCTTCAATAATTCTCTCCTGTCCCCCTTCAGATTTTAAATAAATCAGTGAAGTCGACGGGACCTCAGTTATCCAAGAAACGATGCAAGAACTATATTTAATATCTGTTACTTCTAAATCGCGAATCCGAGGTAACTCACCGGTAGTAAAGGTATTATCCTCACTAAAAGAATTTTCCGTTTCATAATCAATTAAGTCAGGATCATCTAGACTTTGAATACGATAATGATAGGTAGTTGAAGGCATTAATCCCCTAACTACAATCTCATGTTTTATAACTGGATCCCACTGTCCTTGGGTACGAGTATAAATTTCATTGGTCCCAATTTGCACAAAACTATTTGAGAGCCGATCAGTTTCCCATGTAATCGTAGCCGTCGTCGAACCAGTATTAACATGAGGAGCAATAACAATTGTCGGTGGAGTGCTATATTTACCTGTTGGTCTTCGACTCACTATTGTAGAATAAGCACTCTCTTTACCCGCATTATCTTCGGCGGTTATCTTATATGAATAAGTAATTTCATTATCTAATCCTGAATCAAGATATCCCAAAGAAATGACCTCTGCAATCTGTTGATAATCTTCTCTCTTATTTTTACGATAAATATTATAATGATCGATCTCTCCAAGAGCAGGAGCTATAAAACGAACTGTCAGAGCATAATCATCAAGGTCACGATTACTAGAATCTATGATAGTTACATTTGTGGGAATTCCTGGAGCGATTGTATTAGCAGTAAAATCAACAGAAGCATAATTGTCATAGTTGAAATTTCCGGCACTATCAATCGCTAACACATAGAAAGTATTAGTACCTTGCTGTGTTGCATAAGGACCTTCTGGTAGTTCTGTATCTTCTATTTCACTTATATTATTTTCATTTGGTTCTTGATTAATAGAATAATAATATGAACTAATAACAACGCCAATATCACTCGGAGCATTCCAAGAGAAAGAAAAACTGTTCTGATTATTTGAGCTTGGTGTTACCGTTAGATTTGTCGGAGCTGAAGGAGCGTCAGAAGTCGTAAAACTATCTTCTTCAGAATAAGCTACATTGTTATCTTCATCCTCACAGCGGATACGATAATAATAAAGGGTGTCACGTTTTAAACCCACAACTGTTACTTCATGAGCAACAGCCTCTTCTCCTTTACCTTGTTCCCAATAAGCATCATTTTGATTCTCACGATATTGCACATATCCTTGACATTCGCGTTCCATAGTCCAACTTATAGTAGCAGATAGAATATGTGTTTCAACCGATGGCGAAATAAGTATCTCAGGTGGGGTTGTGTACCGACCGGTTGGAATATCGGATACGACAGAAGAATATGCACTTTCGGCTTGAGCATTATCTTCAGAGGTAATTCGATAATAATAAGTAACCGTATTACTTAAAGTGGTATCTAAATAACCAGTGCTTTGAGTAGTTGCTATATTAGAAAAATTAATTCCATCCGTCGAGCGATAAATATTATAATGCTCTATTCCCGACCCTATATTAATAGGAGCTTCCCAAGTCAAAGTAAGTTGATATTTTTGAGTCTCACGATTAGAAGAATCTGTAATCTGAACATTCGTTGGGATTCCCGGAGCGCTAGTTTGAGCTTCAAAAGTTTGAGATCCGTAAGCATCAAAGTTCACATTTCCAATATTATCTTCGGCTACTATATAAAAAGTATTAATGCCTTGCTTTGTAGCAAGAGGTAAAGGTCCAATTGTTCTCGTTGCCGTTTCACTTATGGTTGTTTCGGTAGAGTTATACGCGTCTGGTTCTTCGTTAACACTGTAGTAATATTTTGCGATTGTACCCAAATATGTTGCTGGCTCATTGAAACTCACCGTAAAACAGTTATCCAAAGAACTACAATTAGTATCTTCTATTGTATCAGCTGGAGTAATAACAATATCCAAAGGAGCAGAGGGAGCAGAAGCATTGTAATAATAGTTCACCTGGGCATAACTAGAATTTAAATTTCCGGCATTGTCTTTTGCTCGAATGTAAAAAACATTTTCTCCATTTTGATAAGAAGGAATATTGGCAATTGAAGTTACTTCCAAACATTGATCATTATAATATTGACTCTCTGAATCGGCAGTACCGAGTTTATAACAATATCCCCAGACCCCTGAATCTAAATCTGATCCTGACGGCCAATAAAAGTCAAAAGAATTTACAGAAGAGTAACCTACCGGATTAACAGAAACTACAACCGGATTTATCGGTTCTGATTGATCAAAATGATAAGTCCATAAAGTTTCCGCCAGGCTTACTGAACCAGCATTATCTTTAGTTTTTATTCGTAAATAATAAATTCCGTCTTGATCTAAAGCAGTCTCTGGAGGAAGCTGAAATGAAACTTCTCCCGAAACTGGATCTTCGACAAAAGTACCAGCAATTTCTGGATCAGCAGTTTCGTTCTCTCCAAAATATACATAATAACCATCAACACCTGATGGACCTTCCCCACTATCACTAGCTCCACCTACTTCTCCAGATCTTGGCCAGGTAAAATAAGGACGACTACTATTAGCCCAATAATCATTTACAAAAACACGTTCTTTTGTATCATCATAAAAAGCAGAAATATCCGTAGGATTTGTAGGAGCCAAATTATCGGGAGTGTAATTAAACCTTACTCCAGTTAAAGAAGGAGATTGGTAATTACCTGAAGAACTAGTATAAACTGCTTTAAGAAAAATAAAACGATGAGGATCAGATTGAATTTCATTACCAGAAAGAGATAAATAATCTCCCTCACTACAGGTATCGGTAATAAAATTTTTGGTACAAGTGGAAACAGCTAGACTTCCATCATTCAAAGTCTGAGTTAATGCAATATCATCACCAGTACTCCAATCGGAAACCGCAGTTAGATCAATTTGACCACTGTAATATGTTCCCGTATCTTCATATTCTACAATAACATCCGCCTGACTATGTGTCAATAATCCCTGATAATATAAATCTGTAATCTCTGAAGCAGTTAAAGCTGAATCAAAAACACGAAGATCGGATAATACAAAATCTCCATTGTTACTTCCATAACCTATGGTTATGCTTTGAGTGTAATCATTTCCAGACACATAGTTTCCACTCGTTCCAACTACGTTATTTACATAAACTTTTAACATATTTCCTGTTGCTGACCAAGTTCCCACTACATGAGCCCACCTATCCTGAGTAAAACCACTACTATTTAGTAGTGATGATGAATATGTATTATTGCTATCCAACCTTCCATAACAACCATGGACTGTTTCGTAATATAACCCCAAATTCATGTTTGTCCATGTAGGATCTGTGCCATTAACTCTCAAAATTGTAAATTTTCCTCCGTTACCATGAACCGAACAAGAAACATTCAACTTGATCCAAGCGCTAATAGATCCTTCATTTTTATTTATATTAGTATTTGGATAAGACAGAGCAGCCGATGTTCTGGTACTTGTACTATCATGAGTCGTACCCGTCCAAGCATAACCAGTGCCGAAAGAACCATCAGCATATGATGTCGTAAATCCTAACTGTTCTAGCTGTACTCCATCCACATAAATAGTTTTTCCTGCCATAACTTGAACTCCATAATAAAGAGAAGCATCAATGGTAGTTGTTGAGTAGGTTAACCTCCACCAACCTCCTCCCATATCTGTGTAAGTACTAGGAGTAACAATAGTGCTTCCAAAATAAAGATTCGCCACAGTTGCATCTACTGTCCCTCCGATACTCCCACTAGTTCCGTTATACACATAAGCACTGAGAGTATGAGTAGCAGTAGAATTTGGATCAATTGAGATTGCATATTCATCTTGAAAATCTTGACCAATGAGTTTAACTGACTTACTCCCAAATTTGTAGTACGGTATAGTTGTATTTTCGCTAATAGATGAGGTGACAAAAGAAGAAAAAGTAGCATCAGCCTGTTGACCACCTGTCGAACTTGATCCCCAATATGCGGTATTGGGAACATTTGTAAAATTTGTCGGATCATCTAGCACAACACGTTCAACACCATCAACCCATAACGACATGCGAGTTGAAGAATATCTCAATTCCATATGATAAGTTGTTCCCGCTATAATCGATCCGTATGCATTCCAGGCAACTCCATAATCGGTCCCATCGCTATCAACACTAAATATCTGCAATGAAGAATTATCACTCCAATAAATTCCAAACGAATTACTCGCATCAGCTTGAAATCGGACAACATAGCACACACCACCAAAGCTATACATTGTTCCCGCACTATGTCTTGGCGTGTATTTAAATTTCACAACCCCATTTGTAGCAGAAAGTCCTGTAATTGGTTGAGTAAGTGTATCCGCTCCATCCACTCGAAGACCAGTAGTTTCAGTGGAATTTGTTTGATTTGCCGGCGTTACTGTTAACGAGACATCGGTTAATGACACCACGTATGTATCATCCACATAAGCTACAATCGAACCGTTATACCACTTCATGAAGCCAAAATACGTACCCAAATAACTTGATGAGTTTTTTACTACCCGATGGTACACACTCCAATCTCCAGTTATATAGTGCGAAGGACCTGTTTGATTTACCTCTGATAAATGCTGTAGGGGTTGAGTGTATTGGTTATACATAAATCCAAAAGTATCCCCTGATTCTCTTTTCCCCCAACCTCCTTGAGCATAAAATTTTCCTCCAGAATATGAATGGTTAAAATACACCCCATCACTTGTCTCATCACCTGTGAATTTTGCTGCACTCAAACCAGAATGCACTATCGTAGTTTCTTGCGTTACTTCACCCACTTCAGCTCCAGAATTAGACCATCCGGTCGGCAGCCAGGGATCACCTGATCCAGATTCAAGAGAAGGATTACTAACTAGATTTGTATACACCTCTACTTGATGCCAGTAACAAGTGTCTCCTGTGGATGAATCGTTATACAATTCAATTATTTCCGAAGTATTTCCCGATGGTGCTTCCCATGTAAATAAAAGCACGTCCGGATCTGTTCGAGTTGAGGTATTTGTTCCTGCCAAACTGGTTATCAACACTCCATTGTTATTATTCCAAACCTTAATAGTTGGCATACAGGATCCATCTGAGTGAGCAATAGCCCGAATTACATAATCATTTCCTTGTGCAGTAGACAAAGTGTAGCGTAAAGCAGCACTCGTATTCCCTGTCACTTTATAACCTCCAGCGTAAATTTTTTCGGATGTCAGTAGAGCAGATATATCCGTATAAGCACCATAATTACTCCATCCATCATTAGCATACGTACCATTCATCATAAATCCACCTGTATTGGTTGTAGACGTATACAAAAGATTGGACGAATGCGGATGGCTCCAAGCGTTACCAGTACCGGTAGATAGTATGCCAGTCGAAGCATTTGTTGGAAGTGCAAAAACGACATCCCACGATCCCGTCACCAAGGTCGGATCTTTACCTGTACCGCTGTTGTAAATCTGAGCTATCTCATCTCCATTTCCGACATCAATACCATAGGTACCATCAAACAATGGACGACGATAAATAGTAAAACCTTCGATAATTGAACTACTTGAGTTAGAAGTACCATTAGTTCCAATTCCAATAATATTGATCGCTGGAGCTGTTATCGTACTCGTTGATCCAAAATTATGTAAATCATTAACACTCACCGATACATAATTCGTGGCCGAAATCAAATTTTTAGTATCCCATCTAGCTATCACATTATAGGTTGTTCCCGCAACCCAATTGGAAATATCTATATTCGAAACACTGCTACCTCCTATCGAAAAACTCAACATCCCTGCTGACGATTTCCACATTCCGATTGTTCCTAATTGAAAATCTTGAATTAAAGCTCTTGTAACTCCATCATTTCCATTCCATTCTGGTGTAATCCAAAAAACAATACTTCCCTGATTAGTATCTATATTTGGATAAAATCTTCCTGAAATAGTTGTTCCTGGAACTATTGACAATGAATCACCACCTGAAGCGTCAATTCTATTTCCTTGCACCATTGGACCAGCAGCAAACGGACCGGTAGAATTACGCTTCGCCATATTAGGAGTAAATGTGGCTGAAGCTGTCAGATAATTAAAATATGGAGAAAACCAGTTATTATTATAAGTAACATGTTCAAAAGAGGGATTTGTAATCAAATTCGTCGTTCCTTCTTCTAATAAAACTCCTTGATGAGAAGCATAGCTTTGTGTTGAAAGGTAACCGGTATCGTTTATAGAAGAGTTAACCCCAATTAAACCAGAGATATATTTTGCTCCACTAATCGTTCCATGATTCCCATTTCCAGAAGCATCCAGTACTTTACCAATATTTCTAGGGTCATCACCATTTTCGTCAAAGTGGTAAAGAAGTTTCGTATTAACATCAGAAATAAGTGATCCTGTTTGTGGAATGAAGTTTGAAGTATATCGAACAGAATCAGATATTCTAAGCTCATCTACCAACATTCTAGGTCTTGCACTCCATCCAGCCATTGCAATATCGGCATTTATGCTCCACACACCTGATGCTGGTTCTGTAGCTACAAGAGTACCATTACGATATGTTCTAACTTGACTTCCATCATATACAACCGCATAATGAGCCCACTCATTAGCTAGTAATCCAATATTGACAAATTCCGTAATACCCCCTATATCTTGTCGTAAAACCAGAGATCCCCACCAACCACAAATACCAGTTGCCCAACCAGCTCCTATAACAGATGCGCTACCTCCTTGTGATCCATTGACACCCAAATTATTAATATTTGCCCATAGTTCGACGGTAGCAGCACTGCTTGTTGAATAACTGAATGAGTTATCAATATAATCATTCATCCCATCAAAGCTCAAAGCACTTTTACCTCCTGAATAACGAATGGCACCGGTTGCTGAAGTTGGTGTTTCTTCATTCACACAGGTCGTCGAGCCACTAAACGGACACACCAAAGTAGCATTCTTATCTCCCACCGAATACGCTCTGGTTCCTCCCGTCACCCAAGACGGATCATCAGTACCACTATTTGAGTTGACTCCCAGCGTTCCATTAAATCCGTTTCCCGAACTATCAGTTACTGTCTGTCCCGTCCCATCATCTAATTTCCAATTCGCCATTAGATTATTCCAATACGCATCCGCTGTGGTGACATTTCGATTCATTCTCTCGGTAATCTCACTTGCGGTTAGTGCTCGATTCCATAATCTCACCTCATCAATCTTTCCGGTCACAAATTGTGATACTCCTCCTCTTGATCCAATCACTTTCATAGTATTTGTTGACACATACTCCACTGCCAATTTACTCGTCAATGTCTGAGACACCCCATCGATATAAATTGCGTGTTCGTCAGCCGTTCCGTTTTTAGTATAAGCAATGTGATACCACCTTCCCGTAGTGATCAAACCATTACCTGTCACCGCCTGATATATCCCTGGAGTAATTACTTCAACTTGACCTGTAACATTGATCTCCAATTGCGGAATCAACCCCGTACTATTCCCCGACAAATCAATAATCGTTTGCCGCGTCAGACTGCTCACATATACCCAAGCCTCGATAGTTAAATGATTGTAATCAAACCCAAAAGCATTGTTGATATAAGCTAAATCTCCCCCATCAAAACTTAAATACTTTTCCCTAGGAAACGACGGGGCTGTTGCTGAACTATTCCCATAGTAGATTTCATAGTTAGCATCTGAGCCGGAAGTCACAATTTGCTCTTGAAGGGGAAAAGTAATAGTGGAAGCAGTGGTATTACAGTTAGTTACTGACCTGGGAATTTCCACTCTGGTATTAGCTAAGGCTGTAGCAACAAAGACTACTCTCAAATCATCACAATCATTTTGAATTCTACCCGCATCATAAAGCTCTTTTGTATTTAAAATGAGTTGAACGGTTGAACCAACTAGTAAAGTATTTCCGGAAATATTCTGCAAAGTTGCTTGCCTTCTGGCTACATAATCTTCATTCCACCAACCTTCAATAGCAGAAAGCCTCACTTCAGTATCTCCCACTACTACGTTTACAGTGTTAGCATTATCATAACCATCGCTAAAACTTCTTTGAGTAGGCATAATGAATGACGTCTCTTCTAAACCTAAAATCGAAGGATTCAGTTTGTGACTAAAAAATCTATATGCGGTCGTCGTTGAAATAACAAATAGCAATATCGTAAATAACCAGGTTAAGAAGGCAGTTTTTTTACGAATTTTGATAGAATTTAATTGTGGGAATTTACCACCTAAAAAAGATGTGCTTTTCCAAGAAAATGGACAAGAAAAATCTATATTATGATATATTTCTGTTATTTTAAATTTCATTTATGTCTGTTCAATTTTTAAAATTTAATCTTTCCAACCCAGCTAAAGATGTCTTGAAGATTATTAAGAATAAGATCAAAAACGTTATCCGAAGCTTTCCCGGTAATAACAACGTTACCCGATGATTCGAATTGATTTCCTGCATTATGTTTAGAAACTTTGAAAGGGTGACAATATATTTGCTATGATTAGCAGCCATAATTATAAAGCCTTTAGACCATGAAAATAATACATAACAATACCTAAAAAAGGAGTACTTTTAATATATCATATGTGATAATTAATTGGAATATTTTTTATTAGAAAAAAGTTGTCTTCCTGTATTTCAAATATCTATCTCCGAATTTTTTCTCTAGATTGTATTCCTCAATAATGCGAGTATAAAAAAGTAACGGTAAAAGTACGATAAGAGTCAAGAATAAACCAAAATTAGATTCTAAAAAAAGATTAAAACCAAAACAGATAAAGATTAAACCGATATAGATAGGATGTCTTGTCTTTGAATAGATTCCCGTCGTTATCAGATCTTTTGGTTCAAAGAATGGATTAAAATGTCCTTTAAGAGATATTTCTCCTACAATATATAAAAGAAAACCTACAAACATCAAAAAAAATCCGAGAGAGGTGATAAACAAATTTCCCTCAAACTGATATCTTGTCAAAATCGTAACGACAATCGTTAGCAAACTGACTGCGATTCGAAGTAAAACTAGCGTTTTTTCGGACATCAACATCCTCCTTGGAAAAAATCATTTAACTTAAATTATCATAACATAAATACTCTTTTTTTTCTTTTGACAACTCACTTTTTATCTATACCCAAATGAATTTCTCTTTTGAAATATAAAATATGTGATTTGGGTTATACTTATCTACAACTATTTACGATATAAGAATATAACTATATTACGATAATAGTCATTGTTAAAAAAGAAAGGAGTCTTTCATGAAAAAATTATACCTTTTTGTCATTCTCATCATCATCGTCATCGTTGGCACGTACATTCTAATGAATCAAGGTAAAGACAAAAATACTTCATCGGAAAATAATACCACTCAAAATGAAAGCACCCAGAGTGCTACAGATAATAAAAAATTCACCTTAGAAGAAATCGCTACCCACAATTCCGAAGATGATTGTTATCTAATAATTGAAGATAAAGTGTACAATGTAACATCATTTATTTCTTCACATCCGGGAGGACAAGCAATTCTTCAAGGCTGTGGAACTGATGCGACCACTCTTTTTGAGACAAAACCAATGGGCAGTAATACTCCCCATTCACAAAGTGCTCGAAATTTATTACAATCATATTATATTGGTGATTTAATTTAAGTAACTTCATGGTCATATTTACCCAAATTGCTTATTATCCAATCTTGGGAAAACCTTTAATTTTTTATTTGGGGATTCTCGCAATTAGTTCGCTTTTATTTACAGCTTCAATTGTGCCTTTGAACAAAAAAGGATTTTGGAAAATTCCCTTCAAATATCACCCACTAATGGCAAAGGTTACTATTACTTTCGCCTTAATTCATGGAATTCTTGCCATACTCACAAATCTTTAAACTTATTCATGTCCGAAATAATTAATCTTTACAAGCAAATTGGCGAAACACCATATCAAGCGATTCTAAAATTCAAACAAAAATACCCAGAATATCAAAAAGAAAAAATTAGCTGTGCTGGCAGGCTAGACCCACTGGCCCAAGGAGTTCTATTGTTATTAATTGGAGATGAAAACAAAAATCGGCTTTACTATGAAAAGCTAAGAAAAAATTATGAGTTTGAAATATTATTTGGAGTCTGTACTGACACTTATGATCTTTTGGGTGAAATCAAAAAATCTTCAAGTATTTTCAATACTAACTTATCTGAATTACAAAAACAAATCGCAGAGATTATGCCATCTTTTATTGGAAAACAGTCTCAGTTATATCCTCCCTATTCAGCAGTGAGAGTAAAAGGTCATCCCCTATTCTATTGGTCCAGACATAAAAAACTAAACTCCATAAATATTCCGCAGCACCAGATTGAAATTTACAATCTCAAAATCTTAGACAATTACCTAATTACGATCAAAAATCTAGAAGAAGTAGTCACAAAAAATATAAATAAAGTAGAGGGGAATTTTCGTCAAAAAGAGATTTTGGAAACATGGCAGGTTTTTTATAAAGAGTATCGAGGAAAAGAAATACCCATCCTAAAGATGGAGATTTCCTGCACAAGCGGTACTTATGTACGGCAGTTTATTCATGATATTGGGAAAAAATTAAAGATACCAACCGTTACTTTCAGCATCAAAAGAACTGCTATCGGTTCATATGAAATTAAAGAATCTGTCAAAATCTAGCTTCTAATGATGAATACTTTCAGGTAAAGTATTTTCAAGAAGGTCAGGGTTCTTTTTTATTTGCGGCTCTTCTTGAGGCGGAAGGACTTGCTTGGGGTGATAAATAAAACCTAGGATAAAGAGTATAACCGCTATCACAAAGACCAAAACTGAGAAAATTAACAATTGTCCTAAAGTATCGAAATAAACAGTTTTAAGAAGAGCAATAAAATAGCTCTGAAATATAAAAAGATATTCTCCCGGTAACTGCATTTGAATCACTTCTATTAAATCATAGAATTTTTGTCTCAAGGTCAAACTGCCAACTAAAACTAAAGAACTTGGGAAAAATAAAGTAATTCCTGACATAATAAGACCATTTTTAAAACCTGGAGTTATTAGAAGTAATAATAATATCATTATAATAAGTATTCCCAAGCTAATAAGAGGTAGTAATCTTAAATAGTAAAAGCCGGTTTGAATCTGTCTTGCTAACTGCGGATCTATGCTAATCATATCGGAAGAGATTTTCATTGATTCAATTAGGGTATCCAGTTCTGGTTTATCTTTGTTGACAGAGATAAATTCAACAATGACGTTTTCATCAAAACCAGCGGGTTTACACTCCATGACAAAAGGATTTAAATCTTCAGGTCTCACAAAGTTAGGATCACAATCAGGAAGTACTCGGATTTTTTCTTTAAACATTACGGATATAATACTAATCATAGTCTCTTTATCTTCAGCAATTTTGATCTCAAAGATTGGCTTTTCTGTTTTTCCCTCCAAAAAATCATAGCTACCATCAATTACTTTATTAACACTCGTTTCTAGGAATTCTGGAGTAACAAGACTATTAATAAGTTGCCCCAATTCACTATCTTCATCACTAATTTTTTTAGTTAGATCCGTAAAAAAAGCGTTGCTACCCGGATCACTTTCTGGGTCTTCATTCTTTTGCAAAGACATAATATCAATTGTAATTTTCAGCGCATTATTATAAAGATTCGATTCCTGTAACCAAGTTTTTACATGATCTCTGTTCGTAGCAATTTGGGAAATGGAATTTAAAGGAATAACTATTAAAATAATAAAAACAAAAATAAAACTAAGTAGTAAAGAGATGAACCACCGAATGATTTTGATAAAAGTTTCCATAAAAAAATTCTACACCCAAAATACTTCTTTCCGCAATTTTTAATTAAATACCAAAAAAGGGGTAAAGATTTTTTTAAAATCTTTACCCCCTCTAGATGCTAATTCAGAATCCTAATTTGATTCTGTTTCTGATAATGTAAGTCCGCGACGCATACCTTTTCCCATTCCACCTCGTCCCCAATTTCCGCCATTTTCATCATAAAACTCATGCATCTGATCAATCGTTTCCTGATCTTCACCATTCAAGTTAATCTGGATACCATCATCAGTCTTTGTTACAGTTCGTTCAATGTTATCATGTAAATTACGCATCGTTTCCCCGTTAGCTCTAATCTGATCCCTTTCTTCCTGGGTCAGATTAGCATACATCGGACAATCAGTTGTTGAGATTTCGGTATCATCCGCTCTTACGGTTTGAAATACAAAACCACCCAAAGCCACTCCGATTGTTAAAGCTAAAGTGGATATAATTAAATTCTTCTTACTCATTAAAAATCACCTCCTTTTAATAATCTATATCTACATTACAAGTTCAAAATCATTTTTCTTACATTTTACTGACAACTGCCTCCATAACAAGGTTGAATACTATTAATTCTCAACCTTCTATAAATTCTAGTAACCCCAGTAATCCCATACGCTCTAAAAAATTCACCTTCCCAAATTCCGACAATCCGAAGCTCTGTTCCCAAATTAAATCCTAATCCCGAAGGAAAGATAGCCTCATTATCAACAATAACTTCTACTTCTTCTCCATGTGGAATCTCAATCGTTAAAACATCATTATCGTAATCAATATCTTTCAAAGTCCCTACAAGCCAAGCTTCTCCTTTATATTTGTGACCGTAAATTACCTGTAAATTCGATTCATTTTCGGCTATCTCATTCAATCCAATTTGATCCAGTAAAAACCCTATTCCCACTGTAGAAACCAAAACTATTAAAATTAAAGCCATAAAATTTTTATGATATGAAAAATCGTACTGTTTGAGGAGCTCGATCCCGATAATAACGGCAACGATTGCAATCACAATATGCCACCAAGGAAAAGTTTCAACAAAGGGTTGTAATCCAGTTAATCCAAAATCTAAAAACTTGAAGGGAACAAATATTCGTAATTTATATAAAAATAGATTAAAAAGATAAATTGTTACAAGTAAAGAACAGATAACTCCTAAGGTTAGAATAGTTGATCCCAAAACAAAATATATCGGAGACCGCATCTTTACATGTTTCTGTTCAATTTCTTGCATCACCGATTCTGCAATATCGGGATCTAAATTTTCTTTTATGAGTTTATTTCGTTCCATCAAAACTTTTTTCTTTTTCTGCATTTTTACCTCCTTTCTAGGGAGTTTTATATGCCCGAATTAACCTAAGTTAAAATAATGGTAATTCGGGTATACCCAACTTACCTTTTTTTAAACTTAAGGATGTTGAGTATATAATTCAACTAACATTTTTTTAGCTCTGTTAATTCTGGTTCCCACTGCCCCTAAGGAAATCCTTAAAACATCGCTAATCTCTTCATAAGACTTCTCTTCAAAATAATACAAAATGATTACCTCTTCATATTTAAAAGGTAATCTATGCACAGCTCTTTTCAAATTTTCGCGTAACTCTTTTTTTTCAAAAATTTCTTCAATGTTTTTTGTATGATCCAAAAAGACAGCTTCAAAATTTTCATTACCTTCCAGTGAAACTTCCCGATGATACTTTTTTATGGCGTTAATTGATTCATTGTGGGCAATACGATACAACCAACTTGAGAATTTAAGATGACTATTAAATCCCTGTAGATTAATATAGCTCTTAATAAAAACATCCTGTACCACATCCGCCGCTTTGTCGTAATCAGGAATATAATATCCCACGTAACTTAGCAATTTTTTCTGATAACGACGAACCAAAAATTCATAGAGATTATGATCTTTGGAAATAACCAATTTCACAATCTCTTCGTCGGACAAATTTTTATATTCTCGACTCTTTGTATTCATCTTGAGTTATACAATTTATTACTAGTTTTTCTTTCTAAAAGACAAGTATCTTATAAAAAGATTAACCCACCTGTTTAGATCAAATTAAAATTCGATAGATATATGAGTGAGTAACGCCTGACAATGTCATGCGTTATGCACTCTAAATAGTAAAACTATTTTTGCTCTTAATTATTACTTTTAGGAGAAGATTTTACGAAGGAAATTGCAAAAAATATTGGATCTTTGCATTAGTTTGAAGTTCAGTAATCCACTCATTAACCGCAGTACTTTTTTTCTGTTGCAAAACTGTCTCTTTGGTTTGGTTCTGAAAATCTTCTGCACTAGTTCCTTCCGGCGCTGTTAACTTATTGGTATCAATATAGGTTTTAACCTCTTCATCGCTAACCGTAATACTAGCTAAAACAATTTTCTCCACAATTTTTTGTAATTTAATCTGTTTTCTAAAATCATTTAAAGTCATATTTTCTTCTTTTAAAGCGGCTTCTAATGTAGTACCGGAAGCGCTGATACTCTGTTCTACGCTGGAAACCTGAGCATTAATTTCATCATCAGTCACAACCACCTTTTGCTCCTTAGCTTTTTGTAAAATCAATGTTTCAATAATAAGATTATCCAAAGTTTCTTTTCCTGATTTTTTCTCCAGTTCACTGATTAGAGTCCCTCGGAAAATAGGAGTACCGTTTACAATCACGGGAATAAATTGTCCTTTAAAATAAAAAAGTAATCCCCCTAAAACAATCACTATAAAAAGTGGTAAACCATACTTAACTACTTTTGGATTTAAACTAAATGACTTGATTTTTTCAGAATCTGGAGTAAAAGTTTTTTTTGAATCCAAATTTTTGGTAACAGGTAGTTCTTTAGAGACCTTTGTTTTCAAAGTTTTTTCTTTCTTTAATGAATCCTTTTTTGTTTTAGAAGGCATAATAATCCTTTTTATACCAAATTAACTTAAGATTAAATTGAGAAGTAGTTTTTCGGTATCTTCAACTACATTTTCAAATACTTAAAAACATACTATATCATATTTACATTACAATATGAAAATTGTGTGAAAATTATAAGTTAAAAGGCTTTCTTTCCACTCTCTGAATCTTTAATTCTAACAGCTATTCAGCCGGAAGAAGAAAAACTACAGATGTCGTATTATGAAAACCACTGAACTCTCCTTTGACGTAACAAACCTCTCCGTATGTTTCAAATCCAGACAGCGGAATTTTGCCCAAAACTTTTTTGAATTCATCGACAGCCATATAAAAATCATTACCTAAAATGAGTCCCCGACAAACACAATCAAAAATTAAAGCTCCAGCAATAGCAGTATTTTCTGGAACTTCGGAAAGAGCTAGACTCACAGCCTTATTCGCTGATTCTGTTTGTTTCTCTTTGACGCTTTTCATAATGTTAAAAGATAATCCTTGCGGAATCGTACAAGCGAAATTAAGAGAACCATCCTTATTTTTACTTAAAGGAACTCTAATTTTATAATCATCATTTCCCATAGGAATTCCCATTTCGTAACAGATAAGATGATTTCCAATCTCTGTAGTTTCATTTAATTTATGAACATCGATTCCCTTTTTACTAGCATCAACGGCAGTTTTTTCCTGCCATACTTCCCATGCCGGACGATTATCGATTTCAAAAAGAACGCTACCTTGTGATTTGGTTACTTGTAAGGTTTCGCTCAAAACTATATGTCCATGTTTTACCCCAGTATAGAAAGGAGTTTTTGAATCAATCACACAAATACTAACGGCATCTGCCAAAACTAAATCATTACAGAAAACGAATGTTTGCTTAAATTTTAGATCATCTCCTGCAGCGCCACCTACCAATTTGGTCTCAATATCTAAAGCGTTTACGGCAGCAATTGCAATCTCTTCACCTTTACCAGCCAATCCATCCATAAAAATAATTGCTGCTCGATGAGGATATTCTGCATTTTTTGGTGATACCTGAGAGACAATCTCTTTCATCACTAGATTTTCGTTTTCTTTAACTCCGGAGGCTGAAGCCGTAGAGAATTTCATTTTGTCAGATGAAATTAAAGTTACCGCAACACTTCCATTTTCCACCGCTTCTTCATTGAATTCTCCCCCGGTGGAACATCCTATTAACGGTGCATTCTGAGTAAATTTTCGAACAGTAGCAACAACATCTTCATAGTTATAATTAGTCGCACTATAAACAATGGTAAGATCTATTCTTTGTTCTCCCAATTTCTTTTTAGCAATTTCTACCGCTTCTTGCGCCACCTTTATTCCATCCTCACCTTTTGAAAGTCCAGTAGCCATTTTTGTACTCATGAATAAACTCCTTTTTTACATTGAGAAACTATTTACAAACTAAAGCTTTAATCTGATAAACCTTTACAAATTAAATTTATTTTGAGATTACGGGCGACAAATGCTACGTATCCACCATAAGAAATTAAAGCTTCCAAAATTTTCATCATCTCCTCAGTGTTATATTCATTTTTATCTTCCAATCCAGATTTTACGATTGCTCCACTTATCTCCTGATCTATCACTGCTGCATCCTGAAAAAGCTTCAGTTTTTCTCGAATAACATCTTTATTCCAAAGAACTTCTGCCATTAAGAATCCTCCTTTATCTCAAATTGAATTTAATCGCTAGATTATACTTTCTTAATCTTCGCCTTATATTTATTCAGTTGTACCTCAATCTTTTCACGCAGATCTGTTAAACAGGCGAGTAAATCTTTATTAATTGCTTCTGCAAAGATGTGTTCTTTGATAGGTAAAAGTGCATCAAATTTTACTTTAAACCCCCACCTACTTCTTTTATTAATTGTCACGTTCGCGCTTAAACTTTCTACATTACTAATTTTATTTAAAAGTCGATTCAGTTCCTTTCCGATTTTTTCATCAATATATTCTCTAATTTGATCGTTAAGCTCAATATTTTCAGCATTAATAATAATTTTCATCTGCTTTACAAATCCTTTCTATTTTTTTCTTAAAATCAAGATGCTTAAAATAATATTCAGAATAACCGATAATCCTAAACTAACATATATAAAATATATCCAATTCGGAAAACCTTCACAAGATTCTGGATATTCTTGAGTTGTCGTTGTAGCCGTAGTTTCTTTTACCTCAGCACTTTTAGTCGCGCTTTTGGTACTTTGATCTGTCTTTACCGTTATTGATGGAGAATCAGTTTCAACTTTATAAAGACGTACTGTTCCGTTTCCGGACGGAATGGAACATTGACGCGGATTGGCAACCACAGCTTCATATAAACCTTTTGGAAACACCTTGTCGATTTTTAGATCTCCATTGCACCAAGCAGTCTGATAAGAATCACATTGACTGCGAATTACCTCTCCAGAAAGGAAATCCTGACCATCTTTTTTGACCGTAAAAGCAAGCTCTGTCTCCCCACTATTCCATTTGTACCAAACTTGAAAAAGATCAACCTGAAGGTCTTCGGTCAAAGTCCAAGTTGTGCTATCTGTATAGCTGCATGTTCCTAGATAATGATTACTGGTATCAAAAATTACAGTCTGAACATCGGCAGCCTTTACCGGAATTGCGAAAACGACTAGAAGAATCAAGGTAAATAGAAAAGGGAAAAAGATAGAATATTTTTTCATCGCTGGTCTCCTTAATTTCCATACTAACATCTTTAAAATAATTAGCAATTATTAGAATTCAAATCTGATATTTAAGATTGGTTGTGAATTTCCAAATATATAATTAATTTTTATAGGGAGGTTAAATAAATTCTTATGTTTTATTTACAATATCTAAAAGCAGAGCTTTTTCGCCGTTTTGGAAAAACTTTAAGGTATGAATTTTAATGAAATTCACGCTGAAACGATACTATACTGCATTAATTAACTAAAAATGAAATTTCTGTTTAAGAAAAGGATTGAATAAAGATTATTTTCCTGCTGGACATTCTTTCCGATAATATGCCCATTCTTCACAAATTGTCCCGTCTGCCAAAGTACAATATCCGGTTTGTCCCTCCTCATCTTCACGGATATTGAGTATCCCCCCATTTTCTATGCAATAAACCGAAGCCGGATTGGCTCTTCCGGCAGAATTAGATGACTCTGTAGTTTCATTATTTTGCGTCTCTGTTATTGCACACTCAATCGTCGGTTTTGGAGCAAAAGGATTTCCGTGTTTCACCCACTGCCCATTTTCACAGGTCCAGGTATCTTCATCTCTGCGTAGAAAAAGAAGTATTCCAAAAAGGACAATTACAATTCCGATAGCCACAATTAAATAATGGCTTTTTTTCATAATAGAACCTCCATTAAATATGGAGTTTACAAAATTATTTTGAGTTTTTAATTTAAACTCCTATATTTCTGATATAAAACCGATATATTAAAAGGAAAAATAATCAAGGCATTTATCCCGTTAAACATCAACTGTTCAAAGAATAATGGCAATTTCAAAGCTTCGGAGATCATCGCCGTAGTGGCATTCGGAATTATAAAAATCAGAAGCATCATAATTAAGGTTAGAACAACGCTAACAAAATGACCTTTGACTTTCAAACGACTATCTTCCAACGCCTGATACCCGGTTTTCCCTTCGATTATATAAGCTAATGGCGCAAAAATAAACCAGGTCAGAAAAATTAAACCGGGGATTATAAGCAGAATTGAACCACCAATAAATGAAATTCCTATTAGTATCATAATTATCAAAAAGTGAAACAAGTGTTTAAAAGCTTTATGGTATATTTCCAAAACTTTCAGTTTTTGATTTTCAGTCTTTTGAAGTAAAAAGAAAGTAATCAGTAAAATAATCATTCCTCCGGCAAAGACGATAAAACCTAACGGTAAAAGTAATTTACCGATCTGTCCCATTTCCGGAGTCATTAACCCCCACTCATCGGTTTTCATCCCTAAAGTGCCTTCAAAATAATAACTACCCGGAACTCCGATCAACATATAGATTAAGGCAAGCTGTAGGATTTTTAGATAATTCATCCGGAAGAACTTAAATGCCTCTGCAAAAACTTGGAAAAAAGATGTTGGATACGTTTGTGATATTGGCTCTTGTGAACTTTTCATATTTAACTCCCGTTAATACTAATGGTAGCATTAAATTACTATTATGTTAAATATTCTTTTTAGTTTTTTTAGAAAAATTGAGTTTCATGGTTACAATTTTGTCAGTCGAAAAGATCTTCGCCGCAATAATCACAAAAATAATAAAGACTACTAGCTGATAAATAATACCGTAGATTACAAAAGAGTAGTTGTGAAGATATAGGTTTGGTGCCGCCAAAAAAATATGCGAAAAAGGAATCGCGTAAACCGCATAACGCATTATCGGGCTCATATTATTAAGATCGATAAACATGGTAAAAAAATAGGGAATCATGACCAAAACCATCACCGGCGTTGTTAAACCTGCGACACTTTTTACATCTTCAGCAAATGAACCCAAAATTAAAGAGATTGCCAACGCCACTAAAATACCGATAAATAGAGAAAGGCCCAAGAGCAAATAATTCTGGGGCGTAAAGGTCAATCCCAATTGACTCATAACCTCGCCTATTTGTGAAGAAGCTTCTTCACTCCCAACTACTCCGTTAATATAGCTTTTGAAACCGATCATATATACTCCAGAAGATAGCAAGGCAATGAGTCCTGCTGCGGTCATCTTGGCTACCACAATTGCATGCCGAGAAATGGGAGTAGTCAGCAGTGTTTCCAAGGTTTTATTCTCTTTTTCATTAGCTATTGCGGTGGCGATCATCTGTGAAGCAAAAACCACCACCATAAAAAGAATGATGGGAATAAATAAAGTCTGCTGCGAAACAAAACCCATAATTGCCGCGGGGCTGATATTGGCTTTTTTATCTCCTACGACGATAAATTCATCCACCTGAATGGGATTTTTCAGCACTTCCGGAGAAACTCCGGAAACTTTTTGTGACAGCAGTGAGTTGCTGAATGATTCATTCACAACTACAAGCGCGGTCATGAGATTACTGTAGTTGCGTCCACCCAGAAGAGTGAGATCGCGAATAATGGTATACGTTCCGATTTTAAGAGGTGTAAGCTCAGTAATGCTTTTTTCAAAACCATTTGGAATTACAAACAAAGCCGCTTTGTTTTCTGTACTGGTTCTTGTTAGGGCTGTTTCCATATCCACATCTGTAAGTAGCTCTACATTTAAATTCGCAGTTTTGAGGATTTCGATAATCTGATTGGAAGTAGCGTTATCAGTGTCTTCATTTAAGACAATTACATCGAGAGGCTTTTTCGCTTTTTCCTGTTCCTCGCTCATTACTCTCCCAATGAAACCAAAAAGAACCGAAGTAATAATAAGGGGTAAAATAATCTGTAGAGTAAGAAGCTCTCTGATTTCTTTTTTCAATAAAATTAAAAACTTTCGCATAGTCTCTTAAATCCTAAACAAATTAGAATTTGTAATTTTTTTAGAGTTTAGTTTTTATTATTTCGAATTTACTTTTTAGTTGCTTTGACGAAAACTTCTTCCAGATTTTCAGCTTTATATTTTTCTTTGAGATCTTGCGGCGTCCCAATCTCATGAATCTTCCCTTTATCAATAATCGCCACCCGATCTGAAAGCATTTCAATTTCTAACATATTATGGCTGGAAAGTAAAACCGTGGTTCCATGATTCGTCATTTCTTTTACCTTGTCCCGAATCTCAATCGCATTCACAACATCTAGACCGCTAGTCGGCTCATCCAGAATCGCGAGTTTCGGACTCACCATTACGGTCCGGCCAATCAATAATTTTCGCGTCATTCCTTTGCTGTAGGTACTGGTTTTATCTTTGAGTCGCAGATCGAGACCACTGATCTCTTTTCCCAGTTCTACATAATCTTTCATCTTTTTCACATTATCAGAATAGAGTCCGGCCATGAATTGCAGATACTGCATTCCGGTCAGATTTTTGTAAGCCCCCGAGTCTTCGGGTAAGTAGCTAATTAGCTCACGGACGCGTGAAGCTTCTTTCACAACATCAAGACCATAGATAAAAACTTCACCGGAGGTCGGGGATAAAAGAGTGGCAATAATTTTCAAAGTCGTGGACTTCCCGGCCCCGTTTGGACCGATCAGAGCAAAGATTTCGTGAGGACGCACTGTGAAGGAAATATCAGAAACTGCTTCGACATTACCATATTTTTTAGTGAGATTTCTCACCGTTAACGCATTTTCCATATGGGTTCATTATAGCGGATATAGAAGAGTTTGGGAAATTAGTAAAAAAGATTAGTCATAAATCACACAGTTTTAATTCTAAATTTTCCATTTCTTTTTGTGAAAGATTTCTTAGACCACTTAATTTCAATTTTTTCCCAAGTTTTTGTGCTTCTATAGCTCTTGGTTTAAGTTCTTCTGGTATATCTTGAAATGATATATGATGTGAATCTTTATAATATATTCCTTTAGAATATTTATTAAAAAATTCATTTATATCTTTAACGTATTTTCCATAATTACGGTTTGGTAATCTTGTATATAGAATAAATTCTTGATCCTTGTTATTAATATCAACGATAAAGTCCTGTTTAAATCTTTCAGGACGAGAAAGATAATCATATGCAAATATACCTATAATTTTATCTTTGGGTACTAGTTTAGAATATGATATTACTATTGCTAATAAAGCGATAAATCTTTTGGGATAAATAATTTTCAAGGCTGCAAAAAAATCTGGATGCTTCTTTAACCAGTGTCTAATTCCACTAGAAAATGGCATCATTTGTATGATAATTTCTTCTCTAGTCATATAAATTATAAACAGGTATATTTATAAATAAATATTACTAAAGTATAGCATTTATACCTTGTAATAACAACGAAAAACGGCATTTTTGTCATTCCCGATTCAATCGGGAATCTAGAGAGATAAATAGGAAAATTATATAGATTCCTGGTCAAGCCCGGAATGACAATAGGATGGGATAACAAGAAAATTGAAAGGAAGAAAACAACTAACAGGGGTGATACCCCTTAAGGGGTATCACCCCAAAAGAACATTTAAACTGTTAACTTTTCACAAACTCTTTTTTCCCACGGATAAGCAGTACCACAATTGCCACATCAATAAGTAGTGCAAGAAGGTCAGTTAACCCAAATTGATCGGCAAATGCCAAAATAATATTTACGAACATGTAAACGATCGTTCCGTAGTAAATGAGCTGAATCTTCTTTTTAAGAAGGAACGCCAAAACAATCATAATAATTCCATTTACAAACATCATTACGGAAATGATGGCAATGAGAAATGTCTGATCTGCATATCTCTCATAAAGAGTAAAAAAGTAGATGACGCTCAAAATAATCCAGGTAGCAGATTTGATATATAACAAAATCTGCACTACGCTCATAAAGCTCTTTGTAATAATCATTTTCTTAGCCATGAGTTTTACCTTTTTCTTTAATCTTCTCACCTAGTTCATACCAACGCTGCGTCGTGTTTTCTAAATCACGATAGTGAAAGATGTATGGTACAGTCAAACCCATAAAAAGAATGTCTAGAGGTAGTAACCAAATCTCATCAAGAAGCAGGGTAAAATAGATTGAAAGCAATCCAAACAAACCTACAAAAAGCATCACCAGAAGGTGAACAAGCCGTTCATGCTGCAGATAAGCAATGAATTTCCGATGGTCTTTTTCCAGATGCTCAAAATCCACCTTTTCCTTTCCGGCTAACGAATCATTTATCTTTTTTTCCCAATTAATAAATATTTTCAGCATTATAAAAAGTCCTTTCCTCTACCATTTTTTGGTCCAAATTGAATTTGGATATTTGGCCTTTACATAAAATGCGATACAAATTAATAAATAAAATACGATGCTGTAAATAAGCATTACGAGCATCAATCCAAAAAAAGTTGGCGTTTGCTGCCTCCCGATTAGTCCCATAGTCCACTGCAGTAATCCAAGTTGTCCCAGCAAAGGATAGAAAGGTACGCACAAAGAAAGGCTAAAAAGCATCATATAAATACCTAAGTATGGAAGTGGATAACAAATATAGTTCAAAACCGGGAGAAAGAAAAAGACAGCCGGAAAAGCCAGCTTCTGATAAGTAGGTTGGAAAAAAGATATTTTGTTCATATATTATTTCCCTTCCAAAAATTTAAAGCTATCAATTATTTCATTGTCCAAGCTTTCGTATGGATAGCTTGAAAAGAAATTGGCTGATTGCCCAACACCCCAAGAGATGACTTTGTTTGCCGACGGATAATATTTCAACACATAGATATAGTTCAATTCACAATCGACCACAATCTGTTCGTCAAGTGAATCCGCTTCACCACTACTGACCGTCACATCAAAAACCCCACTCTGTTCCGTCTCGGTTTTTGCTCCCAAGCTACAACCAGATCCATATTGCTCCTTGATAAAAGCAGTCAGTTCCGTATCATTGGCAACCTCCGCTCCTACAATTTCCCAAGCATCTATAGCAGAATCTGTACTCTTCAACTCTGCGAGAGAATTTGTCACCTTGTCACACTGCGAAAAATAGGTATGACTATCTTCCGTAGTCTTTCCTCCTAATTCGTAAAAATACTCGATTGAAAGATATACCGTATTATTTGTGAGATCTTCAAAAATCTTCAACGGCACAATTCCCTCTTTTGGACGATAAGAATGATCTCCATCACTTTCACTCCAGACACAAGAACCAGATGATGTTTCTGAAACTAACGGAATTTTTAGTGAAAAACCCAAAGTCTCATTGGTATAAGTTTTCCAAGTATCACCTGCTTCAGACTCAGTGTCCTGATTCAGATCTTCGGCCGAACCGGTACTCTCCTCTATGTCTTCCGCTGACTTTGTACTTTCATCCTGAACCTCTGCCGATATCGAAGTTTCACTTTGATCATTACCCGCTTTGTACTGTAAATCAAAGGTCTTAATTATTTTATTTGAGAGAAAAATCAGGATGATGAAAATTACAAACAAAACAAAGACCACTATCAAACAACCCACAATACAACCTTTTTGGGCGAATCTTTTTTTACTCTTTGAAGTCTCAACTTTCTGTTCCTCATTTTGAGTAGGAACAGTTTCCGTTATTTGGGTATCCATAAATAAACCTCCCACGTTTTCTGCGATAAAATAATTAAGATGTTTTTTTAAAGCTCTAAGATATATCCTCGTTGTTTTAACTCTTTACGGATGTTTTATCAGTATTAAACTATTTTTCATTAGCTACTTTTGCGTAAATATTTTCTACTTTGGCTTTCAATTTTGAAGTCTCACAGGAGTAACAGATTCCGTCATGACAGGAAATAATTCCGCCGCATTTTTGACACTTCCAACGTTTTTCCTGTGATTCTAAAAATTTATCCATCCCCTTTTCTTTAATGAAATTCTGATTTTCTCTCATACTCATCTGATATTTTTTGCGATAACTCGTGTCAAGTCGTATTAGATTTTCACAGGGAAAAGTAGCACATTGATAACAATAATCAATTTTTGAACCTACTCCGTGCGGACAACGTTTTTTGATGAAAGCGCAGTTTTTGTGGCGAACATTACACGAAGTACAATAGGTAATATTAACCCCTTTATTTTTGACATCATTCTTATAAGCAAGATAATTGCTACAAATCCCACAGTTCATCCCACATGGGGCTATAAGACCAGGTGAAAAATGTTTTTCGGCTCTCATATACTTTAAGCATAATCCTTTTATTTTAGTTTATCAACACTTCAAGATTTCCCTTCTCACTCATAAAAACTTGTATATTTCAAAAAATTCTGCGAAGATTAATTTATACCTAGCGATAATTTTTAAATTTAAGATGTTGGGTAAATAGTATAAACACTAAGGAGGCCAATTATGGCAGAATCAGAAGTTAACTCTCAACCGACAACAGCACCTACAGCTCCAGCTACTCCAGCAGCAGCGCCAACGACCACGACAACGACTACGACAACGACATCTCCTAGCAAAAAAGGGATGTCCACCGGAGCAAAAGTTGCTATCGGTCTTTGTGGTGGATGTTTGGGTCTAATTATTATCCTGGGAATTGTTTCGGCCGTAGCCGGTACGGCACTTCTAAAGAGCATGCCTAGCTTTATTCAAAATGCTTTTGAAGAAGAAGGTCTTACCTTTGATGAAAATAATGGAGAATTTACAATCACTGATGATGAAACAGATTCTAGCCTTACAGCGGGAGAATCGATAGATCTTCCCAACAATTTTCCTAGTGATATTCCGGTATATGAACCAGCTGATGCTACCTTCAAAATGACCGAAGGGAAAAATGGAACAGTCATGTTCACCACCTCAAAAGACGTTGCCACAGTAAAATCTTATTATATGTCGGAGATGAAGAAAAAAGGTTGGACCGAAGATAGTAATATGGAATTCAATGAAGCAGTAATCTTAACCTATACCAAGGGAGACTGGACCTCCAGTATCACCGTCGCTGAAGATTCCGATGATACTACAAAAAATTCAATCACAGTTACCTATTCATACACCGATTCAACTGAATAGTTTATAGAAAGAATTAAAAGAGGGGGAGGCGAGCGAAAGCTGGCCTCCCCCTCTTACGTTAAAAAATTTTAAACCGAAATGTCTCGCTTGTGAAATTGGTAATATCTAAATAGTGAAAAAGCCAAAGATTTCGTAAAGAGGGAGAAGTCGTATTTACTACTTCTCTCTCTTTCTTTTTTATAGATCCGGATCCACAAAAAGAGACATATATGGTAATCTCACCACATTTTCCACTTCTAGATAATCAATAATTGCCGTCCGTGCATCATCATACGCCGCCTGTGACATCTGCGATGGAATCCCTCCGGTAAAAAAATACTCGGCAAGAAACACGATCGCTTTCCCGGGTGACTGGGCTACTTTGTAAGCAAAATCTTCCCCAAAAACAAGTCCATAAAGTTCGGCTTCCACTGACCAGGTAATCTGAAAAACAAGGGTATGCGGAGAGAAAACCGCGGCAATGGAAATACCGGTATCCAAAGTATCGGAAACAATTTTCTCGGTATAAGCGGTTTTCAGAATTGGATCATTGGTATTGGCCAATTTGTACGAATCATAAGCAACTTCCACAACTCCGATGGCGACCGCAATTCCAACTCCAGCTTTTTTAGAAGTTAACTTTGCCAACTTCCCCGCTTTACCCGCGTAACCCACGGTATTTTCTGAAATCTTTACGAGATTCGCAGTTGTTTGCGTACCAGCAATAACAGTCTTGGCTGAATAATAAGTTACATCAACATAATTCCCGGACTTATAAGCAATCCAGGCTTGTTGTCCGTTTGTCGCCATCGAGGCAATTCCCTGTATCGCCGTAAAAACCGCAAGCGGACCAGCGTAACGCGTACTTCTGGCCCAATGACTAGAAGGAAGCTCGTTTAGATCGTTCACCTTGTTTGAAGAGGTCACCATGTTTTCCACCAGTCCGTAAATATTGTTAATCGCTCCATAGGTTTTATCGACATAATTACTCACCTGTACGGTGGTATCGAGAACGGTATATTGTTTACCTTCTGTATTATTTGGATCTTTTTTGACAATACCAGCATTTGTCGTTTGCTCAGTCATATTCGTGGAATCTTCATTAGTCGTAAAGAAACCCAAATCTTTTGGTTGAGCATTCAAATCATCAAAACCTTTTAACTCCTCAGTCAATATCTTACTATTACCCTGTGTATCTTTTTGATAAATGATATCCCTAGTTAATCCGATAATATCCCAATTCAAAACTAAAGGTTTATAACTAACCTGATACCCATTCTTTTCAATCCAAGTCGGAGTAACTTTAATATAATGAACTTTGTTTACGGCTTCTTCCTCTGGAATTGTTAAGCTGATTTCAAAGAGGTTTATATCATCAATCTTCACAACAGCTACACCTTCATATAGGACTTTATTATCATCATCGTTAAAATTGTTTGAATCATAAAGGGAAAAAATCATCGCCGGCAATTTGTAATGATTGTCGTCGGTATACTGCATATCCGTATAAACCTGTTCATCTTTGAATTGAATCGTAACTGTTTGCTCTTTTCCAGATTTTACGATAATCGGATAAAGAAGATAACGGAAATAGTTGTCAGCACTCGGATATTTGATCTCTTCACTATTTTTCAAAAACGCATTGTAATAATCAGTCAGATAATCGTATTGGAAACGGTATTCATTTTGATGTAAAAAACTTGCGGAATAAGTGTACTGACGTTCGGAAAGAAAGTCATGAGTGGCTTCAGTATCCGCGACACCTATGGCGCTGGGAGTGATGTTAATTAATTTATAAGTAATGAACTTATCTTCTGCAAATACTTTGTTTAAAGCTAATTCATAATGATCTTCATCCATTGTGCTTGCTTTAGTTCCGTCGGTGTCAGAATAATATTCATGCTCTAACCAAGATTTGAAAAGCCCATATTCTTTGTTGTACTTATCCACCCAACCATCGAGTCCATAAGCTTTTATCGACTGTTCAATGCGAACCATTCCCACTTTTTGATTATCAAGTAATGTGGGTTCGGTTGGATTAATAAGCGGTGAAATATCCAATCCGTCTTCGATATTATCATTATCGGAATTGGAGTTATCAACCAAGGTTCCATAAAAGTCTTCCTGGACATCCGTAAGTCCATCGCTATCAGTGTCAGTGTCATTAATCTCTTCACCCGTATCATTATTCTGATCATCAGAAGTTGTATCGTCTTCGTTATCAGTTTCTTCAGTATAATCTCCGGAAGTGAAACTCTTAATGCTTTGTGCATTAAAAGCAACATGATTATTAACCGAGGCTATTCTCTCTACCTTTAGATACAGATCATCATATTCACCCAATACTGAGGTTGGAATTGTCACCGTTCCTTTACAGGTATAACCTACTGGGTCAGTTGCTGTCGAAACATTATCCAGAGTCACATCCATAGTTTGCAGCGTTCCGATATTTTCTTGATTGGCCGGAATTCCATAAAAAAGTCTAAAGGTGGCATCATAACCTGCTCCTCCGCTATAAGTATTGGTAGCCAAAACTTCCATCTCAAGCGTAATACCACTTTTATCTTTAGAAACGTTTTCTAGAACCCAAGAAGCGTAGTCCTCTACAGAACGATCACGTAACCAATACCAATTATTAATATAGTCACCATTGGTACGAAAATTATTTTGGGAAGGTTCAGGAGACGGAACCGCACTTAGAGTACTTTGCGCTTCTTTTACTTTGGCTAAATTTTCAGTAAGCGAAGTGGATTTTCCCTCAGGTAACTGAAAAATTACTTTTTGCGGATAACCGGTTACAAGAGATCCTCCGACTATCCCTCCGACAACGATTACCGGAATGGCAATTTTTAGAAGTAAACTTTTCATTTTAAACTCCTTTGGATACAAAAATGCCAATCCTTCCGGATTGGCATATAAAAATTTCTATGTAAACAGATAATAATAAACATTATTAGCAGCTTCTAAACAATTTGTACCTCTTATTATATCAAGCCGCTAATATATTTAATAGCTCTTGGTAAAAAGTTAACCCTTTTATTCTTTGTAACTACCTTTAAGTGGTTTAGCTAATATATTTTTTGAAATCAAATAATCAAGCCAAGAAAGAATAATAATAAACACAAAATAAGTAGCTGTATAATATATTATGCCCAGACTCATAGCTACTTTAACTTCTCTATCTGATACGATTTTTGCAACTCCAGATAATTCTCCAAAAACATCATTTACAGGATGATAACCTACGTATGTTTTGTTATCTACTGGAGTTGTTACAAAATTATCTTTTTGAGTATATATTTTTTCATAAACATCTGAAGGAAGATTTTCCTTGTTTAGTGGTAATATCTGCAGCTCCAAATTCAATGTTTTGGATAAATCTTCATATCTTTCATCATCCAAATAACGTACCATAATAATTGAACCTCTGGAGGGACCTTTACTCAAAGTGGTAAGAATTGGATTTCCTGCGACAAAAACCTGACGATCATCAAGAAAAAGGACTCCACTGAACTTTTCGTTGATGTTAAATTTTAATAATTTATCTGAAGTTAAAACTTTTTCTAGCTCCGGAGATAAAGATAAAACTTCTTCATTTTCAAAATCAGCTTTTTTCCCAACTACAACCTCTTTATTTGTATTCACATATATAATTTCATCGATATCGATTAAACCCATTGCTTCTACAGAAAGGTTATCGATTACATAATCTTCATTCTTATCTTCCATGAAATTATAGGTATCATTCCACTCTCCCCAGTCTGCAGCAAGCTTGGCAAGCTCAGAGTATTGACTGTCTAAAGTGTTTATAGTTCTCCATAACCCTTTAAAGACACGATTTTCATCAACTTCATTTGCTTTATTTACAAAAAAAATATTCGTAAGAAAAAGGATCGTAGTTAATATTATTACCGTATTAAAAGCGATTATAAAAAATATTTTAAGGTTAGTTTTCATAAATCTCCAAATAGAAATTAAACTAATATAAAAAAGTGTACCACTATAAAAAAGTGTACCACACTTTAATAAGTGAAAACTATAATGAAATCCCTTCCTGAACTTTTACAAATCGATAACCTTCTGTTTTTAATTCTACAATAATTTCTTCCACCGCTTTTAAAAAAGTTGTGGAGTTATAACCTCTTCCGTCATGCATCACAATGATAGAACCTGGTTCAATTTGATCCAAAATCTCACGGGAGATCATAGAGCTATCTTGATTTTCTCTCTGATATTCTGACATCGCCTGAACATCAAAGGTAACTAGAGTTTTTCCTTGCTTTTTGAGTTCTAAAGGAAGCAAAATCATTTTGTCTCCATAAGGAGGACGATAAGATTTTACCTCCGAAACTCCTAAGTCTTTTATAATTCGATCTGTTTTTTCCAGATCGCTTCGGATAAAACCCGGAGTTTTAAAGATCATCCGTTTGTGATTATAGGAATGGCTCCCAATCTCATGTCCTTTTTCATAGACCGATTTTGCCACGTCCGGAAACTTCTCAATATTTTCTCCAATCATAAAAAAAGTTGCTTTCACCTCATATTTTTCTAGAAGATCAAGAAGCAACGGCGTCCAAGTTTCTGAAGGACCATCATCAAAGGTCAAAGCTACTATTTTTTCTTGTGTCTCAAAATGATATAGAGGATCGATAATCAAAGATCGATATGGCGGTCGGTTATAATATAAAAAGATAAAAGCAACAATTGAAAATATTACGAAGATAATAAAGACAAATATCAACAATATTTTTTTTGACATCTTTATTGCACTATTCCCAAAGGCATATACCAGGTATATGGTTTCAAACATACTGGACAGGTCTTGGGTGGAAACTTCCCTTTATAAATATAACCGCAATTGACGCATTTCCAGGTAAGCTCGGCATCAGCATTATACAAAGTTTTGTTATCCAATTTCGTAGCTAAAATAATGTATCTCTCTTCGTGCTTCTCTTCTACCTTTTTTAAATTTCCAAAAAGTCGAGCCGCTTCTCTATCTTTTTCTGCTATAGCAATCTTTTCAAAATCAGGATACATGTGCGTCCATTCATAACGCTCACCTTCGGCCGCAATTTTCAGATTTTCCACCGTACTTTTTGAGTAAGCTTTAATCTCTAACGTTCCTGGAGCAGAGACTGATCCTTTGATCTGCTCAAATAACTCTGAGGCATGAACTCTTTCATTCTCTGCCGTTTCCTCAAAGATTCTGGCGATCCACTCAAGATCTTCCTTCCGCGCCAGCTTCGCAAACTGAGTGTATTTGTTACGTGCCATACTCTCACCGGCAAAGGCACGCAGCAGGTTTTGTTGGGTTTCGGAATTTTTTATAGTCATATAATTCTCCTTTTAAAATTATTATCTATTCTTCACCGATATATTTAGTTTCCAAAATATCCGTCAGATCACATTCCGGATTTTCTAGATTAATGGTAATTTTATTCGATTCCGATCGGAAACTCGGATCATAGGCAACTCCCATATATCCGCTTTTGGCAACCGCAAATTTAAAATAAACCGTTTTTGCTCCGGCAGTGGCACTCCCCTGTTCATAGGAAATTAACATATTTTCATTACCGGCGGTAGAAACCGAATGAGGTTTTCCTTCAGCTTCTGACATAGCCCTATCCAAAGCCTGGATAACGTTCCCACCACCGCCAAAACTTACAATTTTTTCCTCACCGGGATTTATTGTCCCAAAATCCTTGAAGCCCAAATATCCCTGGACATTGGTTTCTCCTGCAAAATTAAAAGAATACCAATCTTTTCCGGCGACAGAGTAATAAATCATATATTGAGGTTGAATGTTTTTTGCATACATTTTACTATATTCAACTGGAACTATTCCGTCATTACGCAGCTTTACACTCATTGTGATCGTTGAACATCCATGTTTTACATTTCTAGGATAATCTAGGATCGTCATGGCCAAGCTGGGTTTTTTGGAATTGATATAGTTGTTAATATCAGCTTCAGTGGTTTTCTCTATCTTGTTTAAGAAAAAGCTATACCCCTCTTTTGAAGCTTGACCCGTAATAATGACATAATCATCATTGGCAAAACCTTCCATCGAAACAGAACTTAACTTATTCCCGTCGCTCCCAGTCATATTGTCATAGTATACATACATCGAAGATCCTTCACTCTCAAGCATAAAATAACTATCGCCTGAAGATAAGGAGCTAATCTTCCCAAACAATTTTACTGTTTGGCTACCTGTTTTATCCAAAGCACCATACTCAGAAATTGTTAAGGCACCTTTAAATTCTGACGGCACAGAACTTACATTACTCTTACTTGATAAAGCTTTATATCCGAAATATCCACCTCCAATAATTACAGCCGCTCCGATAGCCACTAATGAATATTTTAATAAAGAACTTGTTCCGGAATTTGTTTTAGAAACCATCTCCACAGTATTATTTTTAATTGCCTCTCCAAAATTTTTAAAGGTAGATTTTCCTTCCATAGATTCCTTTCAATGAAATTTAAATGATAATTTCTTCCCGATTTTAAATCGTATTAAAGTTACAAGTATTATATTCACAATTAGTAAGTAAATAGGGTACGCAAAATGCTCAAAATTCCAAAGACTAATCGTAAGTAAGGCAATTCCGGCATTAATAAACCCAAATAAATAGACTACATCATTTTCAGATTCAGGATTGGTATAGGATTTTACAACTGTAGGAATTCCCGCCAGTAGATCTGCCATAATGCTAAACAAAATCGCAAAATTTCCGATATCTGTAATTAACCACAGGATTAATCCCATAAAAGATAATATCCCACAAATAATATCGAGTTTCTGGATTTTCCATTCGGCTTTTTTATTGAAAAAAGAAGCTATAAAAACAAGAAGAGGTACAAACCCCAAAATAAAAGTAGCCAAAGATAGAATTCCCACCCCTTGTTGAATTTCTGCAACAAAGGCAATAAAAGGCACGATCGACCAAAGTAACCAACTTACTTTATTTGGTTTGATCTTCCCTTTTAGGGTATCCCTAATATAGCTAAACCCACCGATAAGCTGTAGAAAAACTCCTAAGAAAATGAAATTCGGACTAATCATAAGATAAGTATAACAAAAATTGTGGAAATATATCGAATTTACTTAAAATTAAGATAATGTTGCTTTAATATCGGAACAAGACAATCCCAATAATCTTCTTTTGAACGATGTCCGCCATTATCAAAAAAATATTTACTACATTTCAAACTATTTATTTGCTCTTTATAATCCTCATATTTCAAAACCTCATCATCTTTAAATATAAAGATGATTTTGTCATTAGATAGTTTGTTAAAAATCTCTAATTCATTAGTTTTAATAATACTAAACATCGTAGAGAATATTGAGTAGTAATTATTTTTCATCCTGAAAATAGTCTCTTCATCTTTCATTGTTCCCAGTTTATTTGCAAGATATGGATTAGTTTTTATTAGAGAAATTAGTTTACAAAACCATCTGGTTTTTATTAAAGGATATATCACTTTATAAATATGAGGTAATAATGATCCTTGCAATAAATTGGGAACGATATTCACAATAAAGAGTTTAGCTACTCTATTACTCTTGTGAGCGACATTGATTCCAATAAGTCCTCCCATAGAAAATCCAAAAAGATCAAGATGTTTGAGATTCATTCGATCGATAAATTCCAAAACATAATCGGTCAAACTATTTAAAGAATAAACATGATTATTATCATGTGACATCGGAAAATCTAAAGCAATAATGTGATACTCATCAGATAGAAGATCCTCAAGCGGGATATAAATTTCTGCGGTATCTGAATATCCATGTAAACACAAAATTGTTTTTTTATTTCTTGACCCAAATTCTAGATAGGAAAATTTATTTTTATCACTATCGATTTGTTTATAACTGTGTTTTTTCATATAGTTCTGGAAAATTTAAATATTGGGGAAGTTTTTTCTTTCCTGAAAGAAAAGCTCTATGAATAAAAAAGAAAATATATTTACCTAAAAATGGCACCTTATTGATATTTTCTTTGACCATCTGCAATCTTTCTTCATGAAAATAGTCAACTGTGTCAGCATCTTGGAGCAGTCGAGTATAGAAATCCATTTCATAATTCAATCTTTTATATGGAAAAGAGTGTGGATGTTTAATACACGCTTTTATGATTACTTGAGCTTCTTGATCATTAATTTTAAATTTTGGAAGAATCTTTAAAAGCTCTTTTTTAACTAAAACACTCTCAAAAATATGAGGATAAATTGTTCCTTTATATTCTATATATGTGACATCATGTAGGTAACAGATTGCTTGAAGTAAATTAAGATCTAGTTTGTCTGATATTTTAAGACATTCAGCAAATTTCAAAGCATTTTTTCTAACTCTATCCACATGAGAAAAGTTATGACCATTATGTGGCATGCTTTTTTGCAAAAATTTTTTTATCGCACTTAACTTGGCTGTCTTCATAATTTATATTTTTTAGAAAACAAAATAAATTATACTCCAAATTAATATTATTAGTATATAATAAATTGATTCCTATTTTTTTCTGTGCTACATTGATATTTAGTTAAGAATATGATGAAAATCTTATGAAAATCATTCTGCGAATCAGCTTGGTAATTGCTTTACTCCTTGGCGGTTATGTTCTGGGGAGTTTTTTCCCTTTTACAGGATTTCTTCGTACCGATAATGGCATCGAAGGAAACGCGGAATTGAAAATAACTGTACTACGGCCAGATAACTCTCCGGCAAGTAATCTTGAAGTTGATATCGCGGTTGAACCAGGGACACCACGTCCTGGCGGTATTGAAAAAACGGATAGTAAGGGTGTTGCTACTTTTCACATCAAACCCGGAACCTACTACATCTTTTTCAATGCTAATAATTTCCCGAAAGATTTATTGTACAAAAAAGAAATCCAAGTTACGGTAGTAGAAAATGAAACTACCAACCAAACCATTAACTTATTCCCAATAGGAAAATAAAGTTGGAAAACTAGACCAGAAGGTTCTGGATAATATAGAGACTTACCAAATAGTGGATGTGAAAAATTAGAATCTGGTTTCGGAAATTATTAGATTATTTTTTGAAAAGCTAATCAATTACTTCTACCTCGATTGTTGAACCTATATTCGGCTTTCCTTGACTGTCAAGAAAAACCGTAACTGGCTCACTTTTTAGTTGACGTCGACGGCTATCAGAGTAACCCCAAACAGCTACTTGAACTGATCCTTTGTTTTTCAATTCTGCATAGGAAAAACCGGTACGATAATCACACGCTGAACGTGCCAGTCGAGCCGTACGAGTTATTGAGTCGAAAGCAAAACCGGCTTCGTAGGAGGTATCTTTGGTAACACCATCAGCAAAAGTAAGTTTGATAATAATATCTGATTCATCTACCCAATCACACAAAGAATTTGCTTCTTTAGTCTGATCAGCACTTTTTGTTACTTCCGAATTTGTACTATTTGTAACAGTATTTATTTCCGGAGAATTATCTTTCGGGGATTTATTCAAAACTCCTTGGTATAAAATAATCCCTCCAATAACAATGACTATCAGAAAAATAGAACCAATAATAATATTTTTTTTCATAGCTATAAAGATAAATTTAATAGACCAATTCTATCACAATAATTATGGGAAACACGATTAAGAAAATTTTAGCTAATTTGTGCATAAAAATTTATAATAGCACAATATTTAGCGTTGTCACCTTCTCCGAAAATTAGTAAAAAAACTCTATTTATTCTACAAAGGTTAAGGCTGTACCTTTTTTATCAATTCGACCGGTTCGACCAATTCGGTGAACATAATCCTCATAGGTTTCCGGCATATCAAAGTTAATCACATGACTTATTTCATTGATATCAAGACCTCGAGAAGCAACATCAGTTGCCAAAAGAATATTTATCTCTCGACATTTAAATTGACGTAAAATTCTTTCTCTCTGACTCTGTCTTTTATTTCCATGAATTGAACCGGCTTTGAAACCACGCTCAATAAGTTCCTTGGATAATTTTTCGACTTTGTGTTTAGTCCGACCAAAAATGAGCACTTTTTTAAAGCTGTCTTTGATAAGCAGATCGTGTAAAACGTCTACTTTGTTTCGACCTCTTTCAATACGCACAATTTCTTGGGTAATATTATGCTTAATCTCTTCTTTTTTAACGGAAATTGTCACTGGATTTTTGACAAAAGCTCTAATTATTTCCTGAATTTTTGGTGAGACTGTCGCTGAAAAGAATAAAGACTGTCGTTCCTTTGGAAGAAGTCCAATGAAATATTTAATATCATCTATAAATCCGATATCCACCATTCGATCGGTTTCGTCTAAAACTATGGTTCTAAATTCTGATAAATTGATGGCTCGTTGCTGAATGAGATCTTTAATTCTCCCAGGAGTTCCAATAACAAAATTTGGGTTCTTTCTGAGCTTTTGTTTTTGACGATAAATATTCGTTCCACCAAAACATAAAGCACTATAAATACCCAAGTTAGAGGCGAAGGAATTAAATTCTTGATCTATTTGCAAAGCTAACTCACGCGTGGGAGTCAAAATAAAAACTTTTTCACGATGGTTCTGTAAAACTTTATTGATAAGCGGAATTAAAAAAGCTGCTGTTTTACCAGTACCAGTATTCGCAATCCCTACGACATCTAATCCTTCCAGAATAGCTGGAATAGCCTGATCCTGAATCGGAGTAGGATTTATATATCTTTTATGAACGATATTTCTTTTGAGAGAATCGGAAACCGCAAAGTCAGAAAAGCTATTTTTAATAACCTGTTTTTCTTCAATAGTGGTATTGGCAAAAGTATTGACCTGTTTCTGAGCCATAATTTCCGTAATTATCTTATTACCAGCATTTTTACTGGGTTGAAAAGAATTTCGACGGGAATTACGACCACGACTACGGTCATTAAAACGATTTCTACTATAAAATTGTGACATAAAAAACATTCACAGCAAAGCTGCAAATCCTTATACTAATTCTAATTTAAGTTAAAAAGATCGAACTACTTAAAAAAGAATTATCACAATTTAATTTGATAATCTTGGAAAGAATATTGATGAAAAACCACTACTCTATCAATGAAAAGAATTCAATCAATTTTTAACAAGGCATGAGTATAACAGATAACAATAGAAAACGCAAGAGACTATAGGATAATTAGTCTGAAGTATCAGTTTGCTCTACTCTAGCCGCCATTCCTTTTGCAACTGCCTTATCAATCATGTTAAAAAGATCTTTATCATTTGACAGCTGAATTAATGAGCTATTCACTTTTTCGGTAAAACTACTCACCTCATTCATCTTTGAATTATTCAGAGAGTAGTTTCTGACTTTTAGAATCAACTTTTTTTCCTCGGTAACGTTTAAATATCCTTTTGCTGCCAAACTGTTTTTGGATATTCTAATAATTTGCCCCCAAGGTGAAGTCTCATCGTTATCAAGGAGGTAATACACCGCCTTTTCTAAATTGGTTTCTTCTTTGATATTTTGAAGTAAAATGGCTTCGATTCCAGATAAATCCGGAGTTGGTTCTTTGAGTCTCTTGGCAAAAACATCTTTTCCGGGAAAGATGAATAATTTTTTGATGTCTTTAATCGAAAGGCTGATAAAACCGTTATCTATTAAAAAAGCTACTGCAGACATCACCATTTTCTGCGATAAAGGTTTAACAGAGATTTTTTGACCTGAAGGATGTTTTTCATAGTTCACAATTCCGCTTCGTTGTGAAACGAATTTATCCGCCAAAAAGTACACAACCTCAGAATAAGTTAATCTTGGAAAATCAGTCATAAACGATCCTTTCATGAAATTAAGAGAACTTCTACGCAGACAGGTTTACACCTTGTAGTATTACACTCACGCAATAACTACTCTATCAAAGAAATTTATTGAAAAGTCCGAGCTTTTTTATATAAATAATAAATATAGTAGTAAGCAGCAGCAAAAAGAATAAAAACTACTGTGATAAAAATGTATCCGTAAAAGATGGCTCGCAGGAAAAAGCCTACTATTACTCCTGCTCCTATGATTAAAATAAAACCTCCGCCAATCTCCCTAGCCAAAAATCGTAGTCCTTCTTTCTGTCCCAAAAGCTTTGTCGCTAAAAAAATAGTGACGACTAGCGCAATGGCCGCCAGAATTAAAAGTTGAAACCCTCCAGCTGGCCAAGGATAAATCCTTCTTTCCAGAACTTCAAGTCGTCCGAACATAACAATACTCACTCCAGTGATAATGAAAGTAAGTATTAGTGATAATAGAATAGGTTTTTCTTTAGGAGACAATTTTTGAGCTTCCATAGATCTCCTCCATTAGTTATCTTTATATTAATTATACTCTATAAATATAGAAAAAAGAAAATAACGGTTTACTAAAAATGCCGAACGTTATGTGATTAGCTAACATCCTTCCAATTATGAGACCTAGATATTACGAAAGCTATTAGAACCTATTGATAATCCAATGCATACTTAATAAATAATTTTTGGAAATAGAGCTAACCACGCGTTAACAATCTACCAATAAAAAGAACCAGTAATGAACCAGCTATTGCTACCACAAAAGACATTCTTTTCTCTATGAATTTTCTCAATTGTTAACACGCTCTATCTTTTTTCGAATGACGTAAAGAAGTAAAACCGTAAGAATATCCGCCACTACAATGCTCCACGTAAAGACGCTATTTGTAGGATTAATACTCGAATCCGGAAGAGTGGTCGGAATTACTAGAATATCCGAATCCGAAGCGTCATTATAAGTATTAGTAACTATACAAGTCTTGTCATCACCTGCAATGAGAGTTACACTCCCATTCGAATCACAGTCTCCACTGAAACTTTGTAAATAAGAAGGATAAGAATCTTCACTGACTACATATGTGCCTGCAACCAGTGAGTAAGAAGTTCCAGGTGTCGCAGTTCCAGTTGTCGGACTACCTGAGACATCTACACCAGAAAGTTTTACATGAAGATTAAAAAGAGAAACAGTAGCAGTACCACCATCATCGTTTATCACTCTTTTAATCACATGCAGAGTAGCCGGAGTCTCTGGTATAGCTGCAACATCATTATTTGTAATTGTACAAGTCTTGTCATCACCTGCAACGAGAGTTACACTCCCATTCGAATCACAGTCTCCACTGAAACTTTGTAAATAAGAAGGATAAGAATCTTCACTGACTACATATGTGCCTGCAACCAGTGAGTAAGAAGTTCCAGGTGTCGCAGTTCCAGTTGTCGGA